>Ga0105240_10011575_pt1 | contig 12274 bp, 10 predicted proteins | sample KBSC54metaG_FD_80426 | JGI IMG/M metagenome (GOLD analysis project Ga0105240, IMG submission 80426) | Corn rhizosphere microbial communities from Kellogg Biological Station, Michigan, USA - KBS C5-4 metaG | ecosystem: Host-associated > Plants > Roots > Rhizosphere > Soil | place: Michigan, USA...
CCAGTCTCTTGCCATCCTGGAATATCTCGAGGAGACGCATCCCGAGCCGCCGCTGCTGCCCAAGGATCCGGTCGGCCGCGCCCGCGTGCGCGCGCTGTCGCTGATCGTGTCGGCCGATGTCCATCCCATCCAGAACCTGAGGGTGATGGCCTACCTGCGCGAAAAGTACGAGCAGTCGGAGGAGGGCGCCTTCGCCTGGTCGCGCCACTGGATCGAGACCGGCTTCGAGGCCTACGAGGCCTCGGTCGCCCGCGACCCGCGCACCGGCGCCTTCAGTCATGGCGACCGGCCGACCATGGCCGATCTCTGCCTGGTGCCGCAGGTCTTCAACGCCGGCCGCTTCAAGGTCGACATGAAGCGCTATCCGACGATCCAGCGCATCTTCGACACCTGCATGAAGCATCCGGCCTTCGACGCCGCCCAGCCCTCGAAGCAACCCGACGCCGAACCCTGAGGACATCTCGCCCTTGAGGATATCTCACAAGTGAAAAAGTTCGTGATCGCCGGGGCCGTCGTCGTCGCCCTGGTTGGCGCCGCCGCGGCCGCGCTCCCGCTTGCCGAGACGTGGCTGGCCGACCGCATCCACGCCGAGGTCGAACGTGACGGGACGGTTACCGTCGGCACCGTCGAGGTCGGATTGCTCGATCGCCGCATCACCGTGCACGACGTTCGCCCGGTGTCGCCGGGCGGCGGCCTGTCGGCGGAGCGCTGGCAGGTCACCGGCATCTCCTGGCCGCTCGACGAGTTGATGAAGGGCCACACGCCGCTCACCGGCTTTCGCCTGGGCGATCCGCTGCGCGCCGAGCGGGTCGAGGTCGACAAGCTGCGCATCGCCATGCCGGGCGGGCAGAGCTGGAGCTTCGGCGCGCTGATCCTCGAGGGCGTCGACCTCGATCGCTTCGACGCCCGGGTGGCGCCGGGAGCGTCGCAGTTCGCGATGCTGAGCGCCCGCGTGGTCGCCGCGCTCAAGCTGCGCCACTTCGAGGAACACAACGTCATCTACACGCTGCCCGGCACGTCCGACACGGCGGGCTTCCAGCTGCTGTCGGGCGACGACGTCGACCACGGCCGGTTCGGCGCGATCAAGCTCGGCAACTTCGAGGCGACGGCCAAGACCGCCGTCGAGCCCGCCTTCTCGATGAGCGAACTGAGGGCCGAGAAGCTCGACCTGCGCCAGGTCGTCGCCCGGATGGCGCAGTCCTCGTGGCGGCCGGGCCAGCCGCTCGGCCGGCTGCATGTCGAGCGCAGCAGCGCCACCGGCTTCGGCGGGGCACTGCTCAAGCGCTACGGCGTCTCGCTCGACGGCATCGCCACGGAGACGGTGCACGACGGCGCCGACGTCAGCCGCTCGACCACCAAGGTCACGAACTTCGTCCTCGTGCCGCCGCTGCGCGGCCTGGAGGGCGTGCAGATGCGCATCGCGCTGCAGGCGATGGGCTTGAAGGAGCTGCGGCTCGATCTGACGTGCGCCGGCACCGAGGATCGCGGCAAGGGCGAGCTGTCGATCGATCGCTGCCTCCTGGTCGGCACCGACCTGGGCGAGGTCGGCCTCACCGGCAGCCTGATCCATGCCGACGCCGCCTTCTGGCACGTGCTCGACGGCGGCGACGCGGCGGAGCTGGTGAACACGAAGGCCGCCCTCGGCGGGGCCAGGCTGGTGGTCGTCGACAAGGGGCTGGTCGAGCGGTCGATCCGGGCGCTGTCGATGGCGAGCGGGCAGAGCAGTGCCGTGACCCGCGCCAACGTGGCGACCGAGATCCGCCGCTTCCAGCCGCCCAACGTGATGATCACCGAGGACATGACGCGCCTGCTCGACACGATCGCGAAGTTCGTCGAGCAGGGCGGCACGCTCACCGTCGAGGCCAGGCCCGACCCGCCGCTCGGCGTCGACAAGCTGCGCTATCTCAGCCGCCCGGGCCCCGACCTCGTGAGCGCGCTGGGGCTGTCGGCGACGCTGTCGCGGTAGTCACGATCTGAAATCGGAGGAAGTGGCCGTTTGGCGCCCCCTCCGTCGGCGATTACGCCGCCACCTCCCCCGAGACGGGGGAGGAGTTGGGAATCCTGCCTCCCCCGTTTCGGGGGAGGTGGCGCGGTAATCCGCGACGGAGGGGGCGCCACCATTTGGCGTCGCCTCACGACCCCTTGCGGGCTTCGCTGATCAGTTGCTTCAGGGCGTCGGCGTCGACCGCGCCGGGGACGAATTGCTTGCCGACGACGAAGGCCGGCGTGCCGCGCACGCCGAGTTCCTGGGCGAGCGCCATGTTGCGGTCGATCGTCTTCTTGATCGCGGGATCGTTCATGTCGGCCTTGAGCCGGTCGACGTCGATGCCCACCGAGGCGGCGATGTCGAAGATGCGCGCGTCGTCGAGCTTGGCGGTGTTGGCCATCAGCGCGTCGTGGAAGGCGTCGTGCTTGCCCTGCTTGATCGAGGCCAGCGCCGCCACGGCGGCGATCTTCGAGGCTTCGCCCAGGATCGGCAGGTCCTTGTAGATCAGCTTCACCTTGCCGTCGGCGGCGATCACCGACTTCACCGCGGTATGGGCCTTCTTGCAGTACGGGCACTGGTAGTCGCTGAACTCGACGATGGTGACGTCGCCGTTGGGATTGCCGGTCGACGGCGTCGCGGGATCGCCCAGGAGGGCGGCCTGCTGCTGGTCGATCGCCTTCTGTGCCTGCGAATCGCGCTGGCTGTCCTGTTTGCGCTCGAGCTCCTGCATGGCCTCGACCAGGACCTCGGGGTTGGCGATCAGATAGTCGCGGATGTTCTTGCCCAGGGCGGCGCGCTCGCCGGTCGTGGCCTGGGGCGACTGGGCGATGCGCACCGGCGAGGTGGCGTCGGCGGCGACGAAGGCGGCGCCGGCGACCACGACGCCGCACAGGAACAGAAGAAAGGAACGCATGCTGTGATCTCCACTGAAAGCTGACGGCGGCCCCGTTTACTTGCGCGGCCGCGACTTGATGTAGGCCTGGATGTCCTGCGCGCGCTGCCAGGCCGGGGTGCCGGTGGGGAGCTGGCGGATGGCCGCGGCGGCGTGGGCCTGCGCTTCGGCGCGCTGGCCACGGATTACTGACATCTCGGCCCGGGCAAGCGAAGTCATGCCTTCGTTACCCATCCGTGAATAGGCCGCCGCCTCGAGGCGCCACAGGTCGAAGTTGTCGGGCTCGGTCTGGGCGGCCATGTCGAGGTTGCGCACCGCCTCGCGGTCGGCGTCGGGCTTGTTGGTCTCGACCAGGGCGCGCGCGAAGTCGATCTTGATGATGCCGACGCCCGGCAGGAGCTGGGTGGCGCGGCGATACGACGGCACGGCCTCGGCGGCGCGGCCGTTCTCGAACAGGATCTGGCCGCGCAGCTCGTGGAAATAGGGATCGTTGGGATGCTCCTTCAGCAGCCCGTCGAGCGTCAGCAGCGCCGAGCCCAGGTTGCCCTTGCGGTAGAGCGCGATGGCGCGGGCGTAGCGTGCCGGGACCGCGTGGTCGCCCTCGGCGTAGCGCGCCAGCGCCGCATCGGGCGCCACGAAGCCCATGAGCTTGGCGATCATGCGCTTGTGCATCTCGATGAACTGCGGCGAGTCGGGCGTGTTGGCGTAGGGCGAGCGGGCGACGGCATCGTCGAACGTGGCGATGCGGTCGGGCGTCAGCGGATGGGTGATGAGGTAGGGGCTGGGCCGGCCGAGCGACAGCCGCTCCTGGTGCTCGAGGATGCGCAGGAATTCCGCCGCGCCGCGCGGCGACTGGTGGGCGCGCTCGAGGAAGGTGATGGCGGCCTGGTCGGCCGCCGCCTCCTGGGTCTGCGAATAGCGCAGGAAAGCCAGCAGCGAGCCCGGCACGCCCGCACCGCTGGGGCCGGTCAGGCCGCCGCGCCCGACGCCGCCGCCGGCGATGCCGCCGCCGACGGCGGCCGCGCCGCCCAGCAGGGTCTCGAGGATCTGCATCGTCGAGAGGTTGCGCAGCTCCTCCTGCTGGCGGGCGAGGTGGCCGCCGGCGATGTGGCCGGTCTCGTGGGCCAGCACGCCGATCAGCTGGTTGGGGCTCTCGGTGCGCATCAGCAGGCCGGTGTTGATGAAAATACGCTGGCCGCCGGCCACGAAGGCGTTGAGCGAGTTGTCCTGGACGATCATGATCGCGACCGCTTCCGGATCGAGGCCGGCCACCCGCCAGATCGGCGTGATGAAGGTGCGGATGGTGCTCTCGATCTCCGCGTCGCGGATGAGACTAAGGTGACCTTGCTGGGCCACGGCGGTACGAACCGGCGCCAGCGCCAGCAGAGCGAGGCAGAAGAGGGTGATGATGCGTTTGAACACGGGCGGCACGGTTGGCGGGCAGGCTAGGAACAAGGGCGCACGGCGTCAATTGAGCCTGGCGGTGGCTGCGGTGTTTTTGCTGTCGGCTTGTGGCCGAAATGAGGTGGACCGGGCCAACCAGGTGAATCCCTCCAATGCCCCGCCCAACAGATCGGGCCTCAGCGCGCTGCTGGGCGGCGCATCCAAGTTCGCGGCGGCCTCGGCCGACGAGGGGCTGGCGGCCGAGATCGGCCGCGACGTGCTGGCGGGCGGCGGCAACGCCGTCGATGCCGCAGTCGCGATGTACTTCGCGCTGGCGGTCACCTTGCCGTCGGCCGCGGGCCTCGGCGCCGCCGGCGCCTGCATCGTCCACGACGCCAAGACGCGCCAGGGCGAGTCCTTCGTCTTCGCCCCGCAGGCTGCGCCCGGAGCGATCAACGGCGTGTCGATCATGATCCCGTCCGGTGTCCGCGCCATCACCCTGATGCACATCCGCCACGGCAAGCTGCGCTGGGAGCAGATCCTGGCGCCGGCCGAGCGCCTGGCGCGCGTCGGCTTCCCGGTGCCGCGCGCGCTGTCGCGCGACCTCCAGGCTGGCGCCGCCGCGCTCGGCGCAGACAGCGAGGCGCGCCGCATCTACGGCAAGGGCACCGGTACGGCGATCACCGAGGGCGACATCTGGAAGCCCCTCGACCTTGCCGCGACCATCGGCACGCTGCGCTCGCGCGGCGGCGGCGATTTCTTCGCCGGCAATTTCGCCAGCCTGCTGTCGCGCCAGGTGGCGTCGATCGGCGGCAACCTGCCGATGGAGTCGCTGCGCAACGCCATCCCCAAGGCCGGCCCGCCCGACAGCGAGGACAACGGCGGCTACAAGGTCTATGTGGCGCCCGCGCCGATGGCCGGCGCCAGCGCGCTCGCCGGCTGGAACGGCCGGCCCGCGCCGTCGACGGCCGTGCCGACCAACTCCGAGGGCATCTCGGGCTTCGCCGCGGTCGACGCCACCGGCACCGCCGCCGCCTGCAGCCTGTCGATGGGCCAGCTCTTCGGCGCGCGGGTGATCGTGCCCGGCACCGGCATCCTGCTGGGCGCCATGACGCCCAGCAGCGCGGCGGTGAGTCCGGTCGTGATCGGCAATCCGTTCAACGGCGAGTTCCGCTTCGCCGGCGCGGGCGGCGGGTCGACGTCGGCGGCCTATGCCACGGGTGCCGTCGCGCGCGCCGCGGTCGAGCGCGGCCAGACCGTGGGGGCAATCCTGGACGCCCGTCGCGGGCAGGGCGGCTACGTCAATGCGCTGGCCTGTCCCGAGGGCATCCGCAGCAACGGCGGTTCGTGCAACACGGGCATCGATCCGGCGGGCCTCGGCCTGGCGTCCATCGCCGCAGCACCCTGAGGCGCGGGCACATGGCCGGCAAGATCTCGCGCCGCTCGGCGGCGGTCGATCCCTTCATCGTCATGGACGTCATGGCGGCCGCCGCCGCGAAGGAAGCGGCGGGCGACACCGTCATCCATCTCGAGGTCGGCCAACCGAGCACGCCGGCGCCGCGGGGTGCGCTGGTGGCGGCGCATGCTGCGCTCGACGCCGATCGCATCGGCTACGTCGCCGCGCTTGGCATGCCGGCGCTGCGCGAGCGCATCGCGCGCCACTATCGCGAGGCCTATGGCGCGGAGGTGGCGGCCGAGCGGGTGATCGTGACCACGGGATCGTCCGGCGGCTTTCCGCTGGCCTTCCTCGCCGCCTTCGACGCCGGCGACCGGGTGGCGCTGGCGGCCCCTGGCTATCCTGCCTATCGCAACATCCTGTCGGCGCTGCATCTCGAGGCCGTCGACCTGCCGACGTCGCAGGCCGACCGCTTCCAGCCGACGGTCGCGGCGCTCGAGAAGGAGATCGCCAGGAGCGGGCCGATCTCCGGCCTGATCGTGGCCAGCCCGTCCAACCCGACGGGCACGATGGTGACGCGCGCCGAGCTCGAGGCGCTCGCCAGATGGTGCGACCGCAACCACGTGCGCCTGATCTCCGACGAGATCTATCACGGCATCGTCTACGAGGGCGAAATGGCCACGGCGGCGGCGGTCTCGGATCATGCCGTCGTGGTCAACAGCTTCTCGAAATACTTCTCGATGACCGGCTGGCGCGTCGGCTGGCTGGTCGTGCCGCCGGAGCTGGTGCGGCCGATCGAGCGGCTGGCGCAGAATTTCTTCATCTCCGTGCCGACGCTCAGCCAGCATGCCGCGCTGGCCGCCTTCGAATGCCGCGAGGAGCTCGACGGCCACGTGCGGCGCTACAGGACCAACCGCGACCTGCTGATGGCGGGCCTGCCGGCGGCCGGCCTCGATCGCCTGACGCCGGCCGAGGGCGCGTTCTACATCTACGCCGACGTCTCGCACCTCACCAACGACAGCCGCGACTTCTGCAAGCGCATGCTGGCGGAGGCGGGCGTCGCCACCACCCCCGGCGTCGACTTCGACCGCGCGCGCGGTGCCGGCACCTTGCGCATCTCCTTCGCCGGCTCGACGGCGGAGATGGAGGAGGCCGTGCGGCGGCTGAAGGCGTGGCGGCAGGGGTGAGGCAAAGCGCCCTTGCCCGAAGGGCAACGGGGATTTCTCTCGGTGCGTGCGGCAAGAAGACCATCACGAAGCGCTGGGCGGCCAGACATGCTATCGTGGCGCCATGCCCAATGCTCTCGCCGCGCGCACGCTCCGTTTCTGCAAGGCCCTCGGCGACGACACCGGTCGCCAGCCGATGCAGTGGCGGTCGGTCCTGATCATCGGCGCCCGCTGCGGCTTCCGCGCGCCGACCGAGCTCGAGAAGATCGTGGTCCATGGGGTGAAAGCCGGATGGCTCGAGGCCGAGGGCAAGCGCGGCGTTTGTCTCACCGACGCAGGCCGACGGCTCTAGACCACGCGCGGCATGGCGCCTTCGATGGCCCGGGGACGCTCGTTGCTTCCTGGAGCGCGATTGGGTCGGATCGAAACGCACCATCCTCATCCTACGCTTTCCGACAGACGCCGCGCCCTGGAAGCCGGCAACGCCACCAAGGAGGGGCGGACTTTGTCGTGCGCGATATGGTATAAAGGGGGGCGGCAAGGTCTTGCAGCTTCAAAGCTCGGATCGCGGCCCCTAAAGTCCAGCGCCCTACAGTATCGCCGCGGTCGGAGTTCATGGCTCTTGCCTTCAGGAAGGTAAGTGATGAACATCACGCCCCTCGCACCCAGAAATTTTCTTCTCGCGGGCCTGTCCAAAAAGGATTCCGTGCTGCTCGCCGGACTGGAAACCGTCGGTCTCGAAGCCCGTCAAATCCTGGAAACCCCCGGGATCGAAATCCCATATGTCTACTTTGTCGAAAGCGGACTGGTGTCCGTGGTCGGCGCCAGCCATCCGAACCATCGGATCGAAGTCGCCATGGTCGGCTTCGAGGGAATGAGTGGGGCCGCGGTGGTGCTGGGAGCCGATCGATCGGCGAATGAATCGATTGTGCAATCGCGGGGGGAGGCACGCAGGATCGCCACCGGCGACCTGATGCACGCGCTCGGAGCGAGTGCATCGATGAGGGAGGCGTTCCTCCGATACGTTCATGTTTTCACGATGCAGTGCAGCCAGACCGCGCTTGCCAACGGCCGCGGCAATCTGCAGGAGCGTCTCGCCCGTTGGATCGTGATGTGGCAGGACAGGCTGCAGGCCGATGACATTACGGTAACGCACCAGTTTCTTTCCCTCCTGTTGGGCGTGCGCCGCGCCGGCGTGACCGGCGCAATTCATCTTCTCGAGAGCAAATCTCTCATCCGTGCGTCCCGCGCGTTGATCACGATACTCGACCGCGAGGGCTTGCTGCGGGCGGCGAATGGGTTCTACGGCGTCGCCGAAGCCGAGTATGAGCGGCTCGTCGGACGTTTGCCGGTGCCGGTTGCATCTGCCGCCTGGTCCGGATCGGATTTTTTTTGGCCGTACGGGCGGTAAAATGGCTGGCCGGGCCCGGGCCGGGCACGCAATGATCCCGCATGGACCTTGAGCATCCCGACGAGGGCGCCTTCGGAAAGGACGGGCTCCGCCTTCTGATCGACGCCGTCACCGACTATGCCATCTACAGGCTCGATGCCTCCGGTCGCGTCGCGAGTTGGAACGCGGGCGCGCAGCGCTTCAAGGGCTACACCGCCGCCGAGATCGTGGGCCAGCATTTCTCGCGCTTCTACCTGCCGGAGGATCGCGCCGCCGGCATTCCCGAGACCGCGCTGCGCACCGCCGCCACCGAGGGCAAGTTCGAGGCCGAAGGCTGGCGCGTGCGCAAGGACGGTTCGCGCTTCTGGGCGCACGTCGTCATCGATCCGATCCGTTCGCCGTCGGGCGATCTCATCGGCTATGCCAAGATCACCCGCGACCTCACCGAGCGCCGCGAGGCGCAGGCGCGGCTCGACGAGGCCCGCGAGCAGCTCTTCCAGGCGCAAAAGATGGAGTCCCTGGGCCAGCTCACCGGCGGCATCGCGCACGACTTCAACAACATCCTCGCCGCGATCCTGGGCAGCGTCGAGCTTGCCCGCAAGCGCGCCGACGGCGATGCCGATCCGCGTCTCGTCCAGATGCTCGAGAATGCCGCGCAGGCCGCGCGCCGCGGCGTCACCCTGACGCAGCGCCTGCTGGCCTTCGCGCGCCGCCAGGATCTCAAGCCCGAGCCCGTCGACGTGAAGCGGCTGTTCGACGACATGCGCCACATCCTCGACCGCACGCTCGACGGCTCGTCCAATCTGATGGTCCATTTCCCCGAGGTCCTGGGCGCGGTGCTTGTCGATCCCGTCCAGCTCGAGATGGCGCTGCTCAACCTCGTGGTGAATGCGCGCGATGCCATGCCGGACGGTGGCCCGATCACCGTCTCGGCGCGCGACGCCGTCCTCATGGAGGTCAATGCGTTCGGGCTGCCGGCCGGCCGCTACGTCGCCGTGTCGGTCGCCGACCGCGGCGAAGGGATGGACGAGGCCACGCTGGTGCGCGCCATCGAGCCGTTCTTCACCACCAAGGGCGTGGGCAAGGGCACCGGCCTCGGCCTGCCGATGGTCCTCGGCCTGGCCGAGCAGTCCGGCGGCCGCCTCGAACTCGAAAGCACGGTCGGCCAGGGCACGACCGCGACGATATGGCTGCCGGTGACGGAAGTCGCCGTCGAGCGCGAGATCCTGAAGAAATCCGACGCGCCACCGACGGCCGCCGCGCGCGCGCTGCGGGTTCTCGCGGTCGACGACGATGCGCTGGTGCTGATGAATACCGAGGCGATCCTCCTCGACATGGGACACACGGTGGAGGTCGCCCACTCGGGCACGCGCGCGCTCGACAGGTTGCGCGGCGAGGCTGCCTTCGACCTGCTGGTCACCGACCAGAGCATGCCGGGCATGACCGGCGCCAAGCTGATCGAGGTCGCCCGCCGCGAGCGACCCGATCTGAAGGTGCTTCTGGTGACGGGATACGCCGAGCTGCCGGCCGGCACCGCGGCCGGCGTGCCGTGCATCGCCAAACCCTTCTCGCCGTCCCAGCTCGAAGAAGCAGTCCAGGCGATCATCGCCTGATGGCAGGCTACGGACTCCCGGTCAGTGCAGCTTGCGCCGGTCGCGTGGCGCGGTCGTCGGCGCGGCGGGGGCGGCGCGCGGGCGCTCGCCCGGCGGCACCGGGCCGGAGTGGTGGCCGACCATGTGCCAGCCGTCGCTCATGCGCACGAAGCTGTTGGTCGCCATGAGCTGTCCTTCGACCAGGATCTCGCGGCACACCACGATGGCCAGGCCCGGGCGGCCGATCACCCATTCGTCGGCCGAGCGCACCTTGGGCGCCTCGGGGTGGCGCAGGATGCCGCGCCAGCTCGACATGATGTCGGCACGGTCGGTCAGTGGGGCCTGGCCCGGGTGCAGGCAGATCATCGCGCCGGTCGGCGCCCACAGCATCTCCATGGCGGCGTAGTCGCGCTCGTTGAACGCGCGGTAGAAGCTGCGGTTGGTGGCGAGGACGGCGTCGCGTTCTTCGTCGTCGAATTCCGCCAGGAGCGGCGGCAGGCGGGGCGGGCGGCGGGGCATTCGACGGTCGAAACTCCCAGGTTGCGTCCAGTAGGATTACCCGACAGAGATTGGGACCGCCAAACAGAGAATCGCGATGTCCATCCCCAAGCTCGAATTCCCGCCCTTCCATCTGCCGCCCGAGGCCGAGGCGCTGCGTGTCGAGGTGCGGGCGTTCCTCAAGGACATCGTGCCGAAGATCAGGACCGAGGACCGCTTCGCCAGCTGGAACACCGCCTCGCCCGAGTTCAGCCGGGCGCTTGGCCGGAAGGGCTGGATCGGCATCACCTGGCCCAAACAGTACGGCGGCTCGGAGCGGAGCTTCCTCGACCGCTATGTCGTCACCGAGGAGCTGCTGGGCAACGGCGCACCCGCCGGCGCCCACTGGGTGGCCGACCGCCAGTCCGGCCCGCTGCTGCTGCGCTTCGGCAGCGAGGAGCAGCGCCAGGCGATCCTGCCCAGGATCACGGCCGGCGAGTGCTTCTTTTCCATCGGCATGAGCGAGCCCGACTCGGGCTCCGACCTCGCCTCGGTGCGCACGCGCGCCGAGCCGGTGCCGGGCGGCTTCCGCGTCAACGGCACCAAGGTCTGGACCTCGGGCGCGCATCGCAATCATTACTGCATCACGCTGGTGCGCACCTCGGGCCAGCACGGCGACCGTCACAAGGGCCTGAGCCAGCTGCTGGTCGACCTCAAGACGCCGGGCGTCACCATCCGGCCGATCATCAATCTCGCCGGCCGCCACGACTGGAACGAGGTGACGTTCACCGACGCCTTCATTCCCGAGAGCTGCCTGATCGGCAACGAGGGCGACGGCTGGCTGCAGGTGACCAGCGAGCTGGCGTTCGAGCGCTCCGGCCCCGAGCGCTTCATGCAGAATTTCTACGTGCTGCGCGAGCTGGTCCGCGTGCTGGGCCGCCAGCCCGCCGCGCGCGCGGCGGCGATCCTGGGCCGCCTGATCGCGCGGCTGTGGACGCTCCGCCAGATGTCGGTCGCGGTGGCCGGCATGATGCAGGGCGGCAAGTCGCCGGCCATCGAGGCCGCCCTGGTGAAGGACCTCGGCACGATCTACCAGCAGGACCTGCCCGAGATCGCCCGCGTGATCGCCGAGTCGGACGCCACCACCGAGGACGACCTCGCCGACTTCCTCGACATCGCCCAGTACGCCACCATGATGGCGCCCAGCTACACCATCCAGGGCGGCACCACCCAGGTCCTGCGCGGCATCGTCGCGCGCGGGCTGGGGCTGCGCTGAAGGAGAGAACGATGGACACCGAAACCCGCGACATGCTGCTGGAGACCGCCGGGCGCTTCTTCACCGAGCGCTGCGACCGTGCCGTCGTGAACAGCGTCGAGAAGGGCGTGTGGCCGGCCGATCTCTGGAAGGAGATCGAGGAGATGGGCCTGCCGCTGATCGCCGTGCCCGAGGACAAGGGCGGCGTGGGCGGCACCTTGGCCGACATGCTGGCGCTGCTGCGCCTGGCCGGCGCGCACGCCGTGCCGGTGCCGCTCGCCGAGACGGCGCTGGCGAACCTTTTGATCGCCGCGGCGGGCGGCGAGGCCACGGCCGGCCCTGCCACGGTGGCTCTGGGCAGTGTCAAGATTACGGGTGGACGGGTCACCGGAAAGATCGATCGGGTGCCATTTGCCCCGGTTTGCGAGCGTTTTGTCGTGGTCGCCGACAAGACGCTGGCCGTGATTTCCAAAGGCAGTGTCAAGATCGAGGCCAAGCCGACCCATGCCGGCGAGCCCTGTGGCACGGTGACGTTCGACAACGCTGCCGCCGAGTTCAGCGGGACATCCGCCGTCGGCGCCGGCCGCGCGCTCGAGCTGGCGGCCCTGATGCGCGCCATGCAGATGGCAGGCGCGGCCGACAAGATACTGGCGACGGCCGTCGAATACTCCAAGCAGCGGGTCCAGTTCGGCAAGCCGATCTCGACCTTCCAGGCCATCCAGCACATGCTGGCCGA
>Ga0105240_10011577_pt1 | contig 12273 bp, 5 predicted proteins | sample KBSC54metaG_FD_80426 | JGI IMG/M metagenome (GOLD analysis project Ga0105240, IMG submission 80426) | Corn rhizosphere microbial communities from Kellogg Biological Station, Michigan, USA - KBS C5-4 metaG | ecosystem: Host-associated > Plants > Roots > Rhizosphere > Soil | place: Michigan, USA...
GCACTGCAGTGCTTTTACGGGAGCCGCTTTCATCGTGAGGGCACGATCCGGCGATTCCTGAGGAGAATGCAGTCGAGTCTGAACGCCCACCTCGCCACGGTGGCGGCGGGTTTCCGGCGCTCGTTCCGACGCTTCATCCTGGATCAGCCGCAGCCCCTGGAGATCGGCGCGGTTCTGGATGGAATCAGTGTGCTGCACCCGTTATCGGGGATTCAAACGAGCATTCTGTTCCAACACCTGGCGGGCGAGGCCGGAGTCCCGCCCTACGTCGTGCAGGTGAGCTGCGCTTTGTGCGGTCGCTTCAACCTGGACGCGTTCCAGCAGGCCTGGCAACGGGTGGTAGCCCGACACGAGTCGCTGCGTACCTCGTTTCATTGGCTGGAGTTGGATGCACCGGTACAGGCGGTCCACCGTGAATTGCGTGTACCCGTGAAAATGCTCGATTGGCGCGGGCAGGATGCGGCCAGCCAGGGAGTTGGCCTGACGAGTCTGTTACGCGCCGACCGGAGCGCTCCTTTCGTACTCGACGGTGCCGCGCCCCTGATGCGCATCACGCTGGTGCGGGTGGCTGACGAGCGGACCTTCTGCATCTGGACCCATCATCACATACAGCTCGACGGCTGGTCGCAGATCGTGGTGTTGCGGGAGTTGTTTCAGCACTACGCCGCACTTCTTGCCGGAGAGACTCTTGCCTTGCCTGCGCCCCCGACCCTGGGAGAGTACTTCCACGCCCTGGAGCGTTTTCCCGCGGAGGCGGCGCAGCGCTACTGGCGCGAGTACCTGAAAGGATTCATCCAACCTACCCCGATCGCGGCGCATGCCGGGCTCGTGGCCGATCGTGACGCGCACGAGGACTACAGGGAGCAGCACATCGATATCGACACGCTCACCAGCGAGGCCGCGTACGAATTCGCGAGGGCAAGCTCGTTGACGGTGCAGACGTTGGTGCGGGTGGCGTGGGGCTTGTGGCTCGCCCTCCATGGCGGCAGGGATGACGTGTTGTTCGGTACCATCGTGGCCGGTCGCAACTGCGACCTGCCGTGCGGCGACCACTTGGTGGGAACCCTCATCAATACCATTCCGGTGCGGATGAGATTCGACCAGGATGTCAGTCTCATCGAGTGGTTGCGGGCCGCCCAGGATGGGCAAGCCGCGAGTCACGCGTACGAGCTGCTGCCGTTGGCGCAGATTGTGAAGTTGGCACAGACCGACCGCGACAGGCTGCTGTTCGAGAGCATTCTGGTGTTCGAGAATCTTCCGGGTGACTACGCGCAGCTCGCCGCGCTCGCGGGGTTCCGGCTGGAGGAGTTGAATTTTGCCATCCGCGAGAACTACCCGCTCGTCGTGAGCGTGCGACCGGCGCGGAACCTGGCCGTGAGAATCAGCTACCGAGCTGCCCATGTCGATGCCCGCATCGAGCATCTCGGCGCATTTCTGGGTCTCGCGCTCACGGCCATGATCCGACACAAGGACCAGCCCTTGAAGCAGCTCACGCGTGCGGTCCGCGATTCATATTTCGGATGAGCTGCGCGCAACAGGATGAAACTCATGGCACCAGAAGAGCAGACTCGATCGCAGGACTCGGAGGATCTGTCCCGATTCCGGCTTCCCTTCGCGCAGCTCATCGACTCGCTGGTCGCCAATGGCCAGCCCGGGTTGTCCCGGGAGCTGGCCCGAATCGCCGTCCAACACCGCATCTGGAACGATCCTCTGCAGCGGCCGCACCAGCATTTCGTACGCCACATCCGGGGGACGCCCCTGGTCGACATGTCCGAGTTCTGGTTCGTGCCGTATCTCGAGCAGAACTACGCGGGCATTCTTGCGGAAGTCGAGGAGGTCCAGGAACCGAAGGACTACGGCTTTACCGCGGTCGACGGTCCTTATGAGCCCTTCCTGTATCGGGGCGGCAAGTGGGAGCACGCGATCCTGTATCACGACGGGGTTCGGTTCGAGGAGACGTGCAAGCTCTTTCCGTATACGAGCTCGCTCCTGGAGTCGATTCCCGAGGTCACGACCGACTCGTGGGGACTGGCCTACATCTCGTGGTTGCATCCGGGCACGCACATTACGCCTCACTGTGGCCCGAGTAACGGCCGGTTACGCCTGCACTTCGGGATCAAGGTTCCGACCGGCGTAAAGATGCGGGTCGGCGACCGGGAGTTTGTCTGGCAGCCGGGCAAGTGTGTCGTCATAGACGACTCGTACGAGCACGAGGTCTGGCACCACGGGAGCGGGCCACGCATCGTTTTGATCCTGGACTTCCTGCATCCGGAGCTCGATGAGAGTGAGCGGGCACGGATTCTGGGCAAGCTGCGCACCAGCGAGGAAAACAAGATCCTGGAGTTCCTCATCGACAACCAGATCGAGCAATTGCGGCTGGATGACGCGGGTCAGGTGATCGCACAGCCTACCGCGGCCGTGGTGGCGATGATTCGCGCCAAGATGAAGGAGCTGGGATGGAGCTCGGTCAGGAATGACAACGGCCGGCTCGTGACGCAAGGGCGTGGGGTTTGAAGAGGGATTCCACCCGCTGTGTCGTGCTCGTCTCGAAGCTGACGGGCTATTTCGACATGGGCGACATCGTGATGTCGAACTCCCTGGTGAAGTACATCCGTCAGCAGTTTCCGCAAGCACGGATCGTCCTGTTCGCGCGTGCCGACGAGATAGCGCGCTACAAGGAGAGCTTCTACAGCAAACATTCCTGGATCGATGACTTCCAACCATGTCCGGCGCTGGAGGAGAAGTCCTGGTGGCAGTGGCTGCGGTTGTGGTATCGCATGCGCGCTCTCGCGGCCGACCTGTGCATCACCAACATCGGCAGCCTGCCGCCGGGGTTTGTCCGGTTGACAGGAATTCCCCGCCGTATCGGGGTTGCGCCAGAAAACTCCCGCGCGGCACGTCGACTGACGCATCCGGTGAACATACAGCCACTCCCTGGATTGCCATTGCATTGGACGGACGTTGCCACGGCCTACATGAAAGCCATCGGTGGGGGTGATGGGGCGACGGTTCAACACATGGTGCCGTACCTGCGCTACGAGCGTGAGGATCTCGATCCCGCCGGTACCCGTCATGGCGGGCCCATCGTGGTCATGCACATCGGCGGAGCGATGCAATGGAACCGGCGCTGGCCGCGCGAGAGCTATCTCGAGATCGGCGTGCGCCTGGTCAGGCAACTCGCCGCCTCGATCGTGCTCGTCTGCGGCAACGAGGAGCGCGCGGAGGTAGCGTGGCTCATCGAGCGGCTCGCCGTGCTGTGCCCCGGGGCGCGCGTCGCGGATCTCGTCGGTTGCTCTCTCAACCGCGTACTCAACATCTACGCCCGCGCGAGCTTGTATGTCGGCAACGATTCGGGACCTCTGCACCTCGCGGTGGCGATGGGCCTGCCGGTGGTGGCCTTGTTTGGTCCCAGCGATTACCGCTATGTGGGACCCGACCGCGTCGATCCCCGGCACCAGGTCGTATCGCGGAACTTTCCGTGCATGGGGCGCGTGTGTACGCAAGGCTGCAAGACACAGTACGACATGAACTCTCCGGACTACCCGGCCTGTATGAAAGGCATCGAGGTCGGGTGCGTCTGGAAGGCCATCACTCGCAGAATAGGTCGCACGGTAGCGGCCGGAGCACGCTAGATGAGCTGGAGCGTCCACGAGATCATCGCGCGACAGGCGGCACTCAGTCCGGATGCGCCGGCGGCCATTGCCGAGGAGTGTGAGCTCAGTTACGGCCAACTCGATGAGGAGGCCAACCAGCTCGCGGCCACACTGCGGCACCATGGCGTGGGTCCGGACTGCGCCGTAGGCGTCTGCCTGGAGCGCGGCCCGGATATGATCGTCGCACTGCTCGCCATCCTGAAGGCTGGTGGCGCCTACCTTCCCCTGGAACCGGACCATCCAACGGTTCGCCTGCGACAGATGATCGCGCAGGCGGACGTGCGGGTGATGTTGTCACATCGCAATCTCGGCGGGCGGATCGGAGAGCTGCAGCCGCAGCAGGTATTTTACCTGGAGGATCCGCTGCCACCGCTCGTTCGCACAGAGCCGCGCGACCTCTATGCAGCAGCGCCCGTTTTGCACGCCGACCACCTTGCCTATGTGATGTACACCTCGGGATCCACCGGGCAGCCGAAGGGCGTGATGATCACCCATGGCGGCCTGTTGAATCGGCTGCAGTGGATGCAAAGCGCTTACACGCTCGGCGCGCACGATCGGGTGCTCTTCAAAACACCTTTCGGCTTCGACGTGTCGGTGTGGGAAGTCTTCTGGCCGCTGCTCAGCGGAGCGTGCCTGGTCATCGCTCGCCCCGGCGGCCACCGCGATCCGGGCTATCTCGGCGGGTTGATTCGCTCGCGAGGTGTCACGGTCGCGCACTTCGTGCCTTCGATGCTCCAGGGTTTTCTGCAGGATGCCGGCGTGCCCCAATGTCGCAGCCTGCGGCATGTCGTCTGCAGCGGCGAGGAGTTGCCGGTCGCGTTGCAGGAGCGCTGTGTCAGCCTGTTGCCCCAGGCGCGGCTGCACAACCTATACGGTCCCACTGAGGCCAGTATCGATGTGACCGCGTTCGATTGCGCCAATCTCGCGCCGCAGGCCAACCGGGTGCCGATTGGCCAACCCATCGCCAACACCCGCATCTATGTTCTCGACCGGAGGCAGCGCCGGGTGCCGCCCGGAGTGGTCGGGGAGATCTACATCGGGGGAGTCGGGCTCGCCCGGGGTTATGTGAGTCGGCCGGATCTGACCGCCGAGCGTTTTGTGCCGAATCCATTCGACGACGATTCGAGCCGGCGTCTCTATCGTACTGGCGACCTGGGCCGGACGCTCGCGGACGGTAATGTCGAATATGTGGGCCGTAATGACAGCCAGGTGAAATTGCGCGGCTGGCGCATCGAGTTAGGTGAGATCGAGAGCCACTTGTCGCAACATCCCGGGATCACGGCGGCGGCGGTCATATTGCATGAGGTCGCGGCGGACAAGCGCCTCGTGGCCTATGTCGTGCTAGCCGATGGCAGCACTGGCGCGGCGGCGGCGCGCAGCATCGAGGTGCTGCGGCCGTATCTGGCCATGAGGCTGCCCGAGCACATGATTCCGGCTCTGTTTGTCGCCCTCGAGGCGATGCCGCTGACCCGTAATGGCAAGCTCGACCGCGCCGCTCTGCCGGCGCCCGACGCGAGCGTGTTGGTCCGTTGCCCTTACCAGGCACCGCAATCCCCAATCGAGCACACACTGTGCTCCATCTGGCAGGAGTTGTTGCATCTGGAGCGCATCGGTCGTGATGACAACTTCTTTGCGCTCGGAGGGCATTCTCTGCTGGCGCTGCAAGTGACGGCTCGCATCCGGGAGACACTCGCGGTGGATGTGCCGCTGCAAGTGCTGTTTCAGTTTCCCACCATCGCCGAGCTGGCCGCTACAGGCGGGTTCAGCGCCGGCATCCCGGCCGGCACTGGAGCTCACAATGTCAGCATTACGCATGACAGCGCGCATCGCTACGATCCCTATCCGTTGACTGACATTCAACAGGCGTACTGGGTGGGACGACTGGGTGGTCTGCAGCTCGGAAACATCGGCGCCTATGCATATTTCGAGCTCGATCTGCCGGCGCTGGACATCGAGCGCCTGTCACTGGCTTGGCGGCGGCTGGTGGTGCGACACGACGTATTGCGCTCGGTCCTGACGCAAGACGGCCGGCAAAGAGTGCTGCGAGTCGTTCCTCCTTATGAAATAGCGTGTCACGACCTTCGCAAGATACGCAGCCAAGAGGTGCCGGCGTGCCTCGATGCCACACGCGAGCGCCTGTGCCGCAAAAAGACAGCCGTCGAAACCTGGCCACCTTTCGCGTTGGAAGTTTCCAGACTTCCCGGGGAAAAGGTCCGGGTACACATGGGAATCGACGAGGTGGTGTGCGACCACTGGAGTATCAGCATCCTTCACCGCGAGCTGGCATTGCTCTACTCCGATCCGGATGCGAAGCTGCCCGAGCTGACGTGCGCTTTCAGGGACTACGTATTGGCTGAGCAGCGGCTGCGCGGCACTCCCCAGCACGAGCGTGCGAAGCAATACTGGCTCGATAGGCTCGCCGACATGCCCGCGGCTCCTGCTCTGCCTGTGCGTGTCGCCCCCGAGTCGATCGAATCACCGCGGATCGAGAGCGTGGTTTCGATTTTCGACCCGGAGGACTTCGAGTCGCTGCGAGCGGGCGCCGCGCGTTGGAATCTTACGCCCAGCGTAGTCCTGTTGACTGTGTACGCCGACGTGCTGCGCCGATACAGCGGTACCCAGCGGTTTGCGCTGAACATCACCGTGCTGGAGCGCCCGCCGGAACCGGCGTTTCGCGGGCTGGTCGGCAATTTTGTGTCCATGCTGCCTCTGATCGCCGAGCTGCCCACGCCCATGGCTTTTGTCGACCGCGCCCGAAATCTGCAGCAACACCTGTGGTGCGCGCTGGATCATCGGCTGGTGAGTGGCATCGAAAGCCTGCGGGAACTGGTGAAGGCGGGGCGGATCTCCAGCCCCCCGATCCTTCCGGTGGTTTTCACCAGTACGCTCGGACTGGCGACGCCAGAGAAGAGCGGCGCTGAGCTCTCCACGGTTGCTTTGGGCGACTATGCCTTCTCGGTCCTGCAGACGCCGCAGGTGTGGTTGAATCTTTCGCTCACCGAGATCGCCGGCACACTACGTTGTAGTTGGATTCATGTCGAGGGCCTGTTCCCCGTGGGCCTTCTGCCCAGCATGATCCAGGACTTCCGGCAGAAAGTCCTGGAGTTGGCGCGCGATCCCGCGGCATGGCAGGGGCATTCCGCGGCACAGATGCTCGTCGAGTTACTGCCTGCGGAGCGCGGCGTGCCGCATTCCCAACAAACCGGCAAGGGGCCGCGCCTGGAGCACCTGTTCCTGGAACAGGCGCGCAGCAACGCCACGCGGCCGGCGGTGATCACTCCGGAGCGGGTCGTCAGCTATGGCGAGCTCCAGAGGCTTTCGGGCCGGATTGCCGCGCGTCTGCGCAGCACGGGCGATGCGCTCGATGCTCCGATCGCGGTCGTTATGGAGCGGGGTTGGGAACAGGTCGCCGCTATGTTAGGAATATTGCGGGCGGGGGCGGCTTATCTGCCCGTGGATCCCGCGCTCGCGCAGGAGCGCTTCCACTATCTTCTCACCTCCTGTGGCGCGCGGATTGCTTTGACACAACCCTGGATCGAGGGCGCTGTGGATTGGCCCGCATCGCTACGGCGCATGATTGTCGGGGCGGAGGAAGCCGGTGACGAGCAGTTGGTCGAGGAGGCGCCGAACGCCACGGGGAGCGAGCTCGCGTACGTGATTTTCACTTCGGGCTCGACCGGCGTCCCGAAAGGCGTGATGATTGATCATGCCTCCGTCGTGAATACCATCCTGGCGATCAATCGCATGCTCGGGGTCTGCAGCCTCGATCGTGTATTCAACATCGCTTCCCTCAGCTTCGACCTGTCGGTGTATGACATCTTCGGTCTGCTGGCGGCAGGAGGAGCGATCGTCATGCCGCGCGCCTCATCTCATCCCGAGCCGGAGCATTGGGCCGACATGATCTCCCGGCAGGCCGTCACGCTCTGGAACTCGGTGCCCGCGCATCTGGAGCTGTTGCTCGAGAGCGGTGCACTCCCGCCGGCAGGAGCGACGGCGTTGCGTGCGATCATGCTCAGTGGCGACTGGATCCCGCTGTCGATGCCTGCCCGGGCGCGCACGGCGCTGGGTCGTGCTACCCGGGTGCTGGCGATGGGCGGGGCTACGGAGGCGGCCATATGGTCGATCTACAAGTGGGTAGAGGAGGTCGGGACTGACTGGCGCAGCATCCCCTACGGCCGCGCCTTGCCAGGCCAACAGGTGTACGTGCTGAACCCCGCCATGGAGCAATGTCCCGTCTGGGCGACCGGAGAGATCTACATCGGTGGCGCAGGTCTGGCGTTGGGCTATTGGCGGGACGCCGATCTGACCGCGCGCCGCTTCCCTCGCCACCCTGCTACGGGCGAGCGTCTCTATCGGACCGGCGACCTGGGTCGTTATCTTCCTGATGGCGAGATCGAGTTGCTTGGCCGGGAGGACAACCAGGTCAAGATCTCCGGATACCGCATCGATCTGAGCGAAATCGAGAGCGCGCTATCCAGATGTGAGGCGGTGCGCCAGGTCGTCGTCACGCACCAGGGACAGCAACCCGGGCGCGCTACGCTCGCGGCCTACGTCACTCTCGAGCCCGGGACCAACATCACCACGGACGGCCTGCGTGCATGGCTCGGCAAGAAAATTCCTGGCTATGCTCTGCCGCGCCAGATCACCATCATGGACCAACTTCCACTGAACGCCAACGGCAAGATAGATCGTCGCGCCCTGCCGGTTGCAGGGGGGAACGCGGCAAGACCGCGTGCGTACGTGGCTCCTGAAGGCCGGTCGGAGGCCGCTCTCGCCGAGATCTGGCAGGCAGTGTTGCAGGTCTGTGAAATCGGGCACGAAGACAACTTCTTCGACCTTGGAGGCAACTCGCTGCTGGTGGTGCGGATGCTGACCCAGGTACGCAGAACAATGGGCGCGACGTTGACCGTTGCCGATGCCTATGGGTATCCGACACTGCGGGAGCTGGCGGGACGGATCGCCGCCGGAGCGCTGCCGGAAGAGCTGCTCGATCTGACATTGGAGGCGCAACTGGGCGATGAGCTTCCCGACCGTGTAGAGATCGCTGCACGGACTGTCCAGAAGCAGGTCGTCTTGCTCACCGGGTGTACCGGATTCGTAGGGCGCTTCCTGCTCGCGCGCCTCCTACAGGAGGGCGACACGAGAGTGTGTTGCCTCGTGCGTGCGCGATCGGAAAGTCATGCGTTGGCCCGGGTCCAGGGAGTTATGCGGGAATGGGGCTTGTGGAGTTCCGGGTTCGAGTCACGCATCATGGCTCTGGCGGGGGATGTGAGCGAGTCGCATTTCGGTTTGGACGAGATGACGTACCGGAGTCTGTGTGCGGACATCGATACGATCTATCACTGCGCCTCGGGCTCGAATCACCTGGAGAGCTATGCCGCTGCAAAGCCGATGAACGTCGCGGCGGCGCGTGAGATTCTGCGGTGTGCCGCCACGGGGCGATCCAAGCTCATCAACCACATTTCCACTCTCGGCGTATTCAGTCATCTCGGCGTGCAAGCCCCGCGGGTGGTGGACGAAGCGACCCCGGTAGAGTTGGAGCAGCATTCGGCAGTGCGTGGCTACGAGGCCAGCAAATGGGTCGTCGAGAAGATTTTTCTCAGCGCCCGCGAGCGCGGCATCTGTTGCAACATCTTTCGTCCCGGTCTGATCTGGGCGGACGCTTCACAGGGCCGTTATGACTCAGCTCAGTGGCCTTACAAGCTGCTGAAGAGTTGTCTGCTCAGCGGCCTGGGAATCCGGAATTATCGCTTTCCGATGCCGCCGACGCCTGTGGATCATGTCGCCAATGCCGTCGTCAGCCTGGCAAAAAGCAATCCCGAGGGATGGGGTATATTTCACCTGTCCGCACACACACACTCGGTGGAAGACGTACTTGCATGCTGCAATCAGGTGGCCGACACACGCCTGGAACTTCTCGACACGCCCGAGTGGCTCACGGCGGTTCGACGGGTGCACCAGGAGGGAAGATCGCTGCCCGTGGTGCCCTTGATCGACTTTGCTTTCCCGACTGGTGCAGAAGCGGCGCGCACGACCCGCTATGACGTTCTCGGACTCAACACTTTTGATTGCACCCGGACCTGCCGGCAGCTCGAGCGCCTGGACATCGCGGTGCCGACGTTCAGCGAGGAGCTACTGCGGCTTGCGGTGACCGATATGTTGGCTCGTGACGGCGAGCTGCGGGACATGCAACTCCATGAGCGCCGCGAGGACCCGGCGCGTGCCCTGGAACGGGCGGCGGCCGTGCGCGTAGCGCATGTTGTCGAGCACTAGTACATCACCCTGACACCACGGGAATGTGCGGGTGACCTGCTGGAACGCGGTTCGGATGCGTGCCAGGCAGGCCGCGGGGATTTCCGCGCCGTCGCCGAAGCAGGCCTGTCTCGGCAACCGGTCGGCTCCGAACAGTCGCGCCATGGCCTGCGCCAGCTCCGGCCCGAGACTGGAAACATGGAACAGGTGGGCCTGGTTGAAGAACACGCGCTCGCCGGTGGCCGGATGCCGTGCGGTACCCTGACAGACCTGCGTCGTGCGCAAAGTCCGATCAGGGAGCCACAGGTGTTCGATCGAGCGTTGCGCGCAAATCTGTGCCAGCGTGTCCTGATCGTCGGTTCCGAAGACCTCCTGCCAGGGGATATCGATACCCGCGTGATAGTGGCGCACGTACCGGACTCCGCGCGCCTCGAACAGATCCAACAGATCACGGCCCAAGGCCCGACCGAGCAGACGCATGTCGGCGAGCGGAGTTTCTCCACCGACGGCCGCCGGCTGCAGGCAACAGAAAGCGAGTTTCAGCGGCCACTGACGCTGGTACGCGTCCTCGTTGTGCAGGGGAATTTCCTGGGACGCCGGATAGTCCGTCGCCGTGAAAATACGGTTCCCAACCGCCTGACGTGGGGTCGAGCCGTAGAGGCAATCGAGGCGGTCCGGGGTCAAGGCTGCGATCAATCGATCGAATTGCTCCACGTCGGTCACCGCGAACCCTCTGAACAGCAAGGCGCCGTGCTGCGCGAGTTGCGCGCGCAGGTGCTCCAGATAATTTTGTGCGACGCCGGCCAGATCGAGCTCGCGAGCGCACGCCTCGATCAGTAGCGGTGTATCCGGGCCAGCTAACGGCCGTTCTGCAAACTCACGCTTCATGTCAATGTCCACGCGATAAATCGGGTGAAGTACAACACCTGTTGGAAGGCGTTGCACGCCGGGCACGACTTGTACCGGTTCGGCGCGCTCGCTTATTCTGACCAGCGTGACGAGCCGCGAAGTCTTGTGCTCCTTGGGGGACGAGTGGAGAAGGGAATCCAGGATCAACTGCGCAGGTGTTGGCTGGAAATCATCGGGACACTCCTGGACTGCGGCAAGAGCACCGAAGCCCGGGCCTGCGCGCGCCAGGCGGTTGAGCTAGGACTGTGGCGCGACCCCATGCAAAGACCCACTCATTACATCCCAACACTCACGGCCCGGCCGGTCCACGACCCGCGGCAGTTCTGGTTCACCGGCTACCTGGAACAGCACTACGCGGCGATCGCCGCGGAGGTGCGTGCGTACTTCGGGCGCGGCGGTCGGGATTTCCGGCCCTACGATGCCCGGCTCATCGACCTCGGTAAGTGGGAGCAGCTCGTTCTGTACGAGAACGGCCAGATGGTGGCGCGGGCGTGCGAGTTGTTTCCCGTGACGAGTGGAGTCATTTCCGCCATCTCCGAGGCCACCAACCTGGGCATGACGAGTATCTCCGTCGTGTATCCGGGAACCCACATCATTCCCCACTGCGGCCCGACCAACGCGCGACTGCGCGTGCACCTGGGTATCCAGGTCCCCGAGGGCGCGCACCTCGAAGTCGGGGGTGAGAAGCTCCATTGGCGCGAAGGCGAGTGCATCGTGTTCGATGACTCGTTCGAGCACCAGGTGTGGCACCGGGGCGAGTCACCGCGCATCGTGTTGATTCTCGATGTGTGGCATCCGGAGCTCGACCCGGAGGACATCAGGACGCTGTCGCGCTCGGTCTCCACGGAAGAGACTATCCGTGCTTTCATGCAGGAGCATGGACTGCGGCGGATCGAGTGCGCACCGGGCGGAAACCGGGTGGTGTTCCATCCGGACGATCAGACCACCAAGGCCATACTCCGGCACATCTGGGAGTATGACGTGAGCGAAGTCGAGTTGCGTGCCGGAAGGCTCTATCTCAAGAACGCCAACGATCGGATCAAGGAACGGACATGATGCCCAGAAAAGCGATCTCGAAAGCCGTCGATGCGGAGCTTCTCCTCGAGCTCTTTGATGCGCAGTGCCGTCGTAACGGTACGCGCACAGCCATCGAATGCGGCAAGCAGGCCTGGACCTACCGGGAGCTGCACGAGAAATCCAACTTCCTGGCCCGCCTGTTGCTTCGTGATGGGCTCGAGGTCGGCAAACCGGTCCTGGTTGCCGCGGAACGCTCGTTCGAGCTGGTGGCGGCACTCCTGGCCGTGATGCGCGCCGGCGGAGTGTTTGTGCCGGTGGACCCGTCGCTGCCGAAAGAGCGGCTGCGAGCGATCGCGACGCACCTTGCAGCGGATCTGTGGCTCGGGTCGGAGACGGCGTTCGCACGGTTGCCGGAAACCGGCGCGCGGCGAGTGCTCGTCAC
>Ga0105240_10011579_pt1 | contig 12272 bp, 10 predicted proteins | sample KBSC54metaG_FD_80426 | JGI IMG/M metagenome (GOLD analysis project Ga0105240, IMG submission 80426) | Corn rhizosphere microbial communities from Kellogg Biological Station, Michigan, USA - KBS C5-4 metaG | ecosystem: Host-associated > Plants > Roots > Rhizosphere > Soil | place: Michigan, USA...
CCGCGGGCGCCCCCCGTTCCACAAGCATCCCCCCTGTCCCTTCCGCTGGCGCCTCCCCCTGGAAATGGACCGCCGGAGCCTATTGGTTCTACCAGGACCAGCCCAACAAACAGGCCACCCGTTATGGACAGGACGCGAATATGCTCGGCGTGGGAGATTCGCTCTTCTCAACCATCAATACCACCCGCAATCACAAATGGGGTGTTGCCGTCTATGGACAGCTGGGCTACGCCCTGAATAAAAGGACCAACCTGACAGCAGGCCTGCGTTATGATTACGAACACCAATGGGAAGATGTCCTTGGGGAATACCAGCATGACCCTGACCCGACACCCATGGTGATCATTCCCGATACATCCGGAAAAACTTCCTTTCATGCCTTCTCACCCCGTCTGGCGCTGGACTACAGATTGCAGGCTAACTCCACCCTGTACCTTGTCTATAGCAGGGGCTTTCGCACAGGCGGTCTGACACAGCTGTCATCCGATCCATCACAGCCTCCGCTGGTCGGCTATCGCCCCGAATACAGCAGCAACTACGAACTGGGCATCAAGAACACATTCCTGTCCGGCTCATTACGGCTGAACGTGGATGTTTTTTATACACATATAAATGACGCACAGGTTCCCACTTTGGTCCTCCCCGATGCCATCACCGTCACAAAGAACACCGGCAGACTAAATAATTATGGTGCAGAAATAGAACTATCGGCAACCCCTATCCGGGGGCTTGACATCGTTTATAATGCCGGATACACCCACAGCAAGTATCAAACCCTGGCGCTATCGCAGAACGGGTCTACCGTGGACCTAGCGGGCAAGCATCAATTATTCACGCCCGACCTCACTTCTTTACTGGCCATACAGTACGCCCATCCGCTCGGCCGCGACCTGCGTGTCTTTGCCCGTGGAGAGTGGCGGCTGACAGGAACAACATATTTCGACCTGGCTAATAATATCAGGCAAACACCCTATTCACTCTTTTCCATACGTTGTGGAATGGACATACGGAAATTCGAGCTGTCGGTATGGGGAAGGAACCTGGGAGATAAGAAATATATTTCCTATGCCTATGATTTCGGAGCTTATCATCTCGGCGACCCACTGACATGGGGCGTGAGTATACGGACATCTTTTTAGGTGCCCAGCCCCGCCCAGGGCTTCACAACCCTAGGGTTTCGTACGACAGGAGAAGTCCGTACAATGTTTATATGCCACCTTGAAATCACCGCCACTAATATCCATGCTGTAGACATTCCCAAACCCACGGGCGCCCTCTTTGATATCAGACCCATGACAAAAAATTGTATCTCCTTTTAGCCGGGGTTTAAAGCAATCATATTTTGAAGATGTCAGCCGCGTGACCTTTTTAGAGCTCATGTCATAGGAGAAGATACAACTGGGTGGTTCACCCGACTGCGATTGTTCATCAACCGAACTCCAATATATAAGCTTATCCTCCTTTGAAGTGAGCAGGAAATCCATAGCGCTGCTGGCAGCGATGGACGTGTCGATGTCTTTGAAAAGTATCGTCCTAAGTACATGACCATTCAGATCGATAAAGTAGACAGCGGACATATCGTGTACGATGACCCTCTTGCTGTCGGCCGTCCAGCTCGGAGAATAATACCCACGCGTCTCCTGGGGCCTTGCAATAAAGTCCGCATGCCTGTTCCCCGTATCGACATATTTGATACCCCATTCATGTCCCGTAAAGGCACTGTAGGCCAGCCAGGCCCCATCCGGCGACCACACCGGCCCATAACAGTTATGACAAGCCGGGTCAAGGATTGTGGTCTTCCCCGTCTCCAGGTCCATCAGCCCTATTCTTCTATCAGCAACGGGGTCGCCCAGATCCGTATAAGCCAGCCGGGTCCCGTCCGGCGACAGCTGTATATCATTGCCCTTTAATTCTATATGCCTGCCAGTCTTGTCCCCCACGTTGAAAACAAAGATCCCGCTCTTGTTCGTATAACAGTAATCATAGGCCCGCCGTGACTTTACCAAAGGCACATTCCCGGCAGCCCCGGTCGCGGTATCAGCACCAGCCTGTACCTGCTTGTCAGGAGACGTCTTACACTGCGCAAACAGAAAAAGAAAAAAGAAAAACCACGCTCGTTGCATAGAAGAGCAATATAGGCAAATGTCCGGACAACAGGCCTTCCACCGGTTGGCGGATGAAGCCGGCCCATTCTGCATTAGCCCGTATCCGTACAAACATCGTGTCAAAAACGAACAGTCTCACACAAGCTCCACCGCACATTCTATTGACAATCAACAAGCAGCGTTTGTGGTACCGCTTTGGATACAAATACACATACATAACTCCGGAGTATGCTATCAAACTATCTCAAGACGGCGTTGCGCAGCCTGCTTCATAACAGACTATTCACTATCCTGAACATACTCGGGCTCGCCACCGGCCTCGCCTGTTCCATTCTTATCATGCTATGGGTGATAAATGAATTGAGCTATGATAGATTCAACAGGAATTTTGATCGGACCTACCGTATAATAGCCTCCCCCTTGGGTCAACCCTACCCCATGACAGGTGCGCCCCTGGGGCAAGCCGTGAAGACACAGATCCCGGGGATAAAATATGCGGCCCGGATGAGACCCAATTATGGCAAGCCCTCCGTCTTTACCATAGGCACCCGGCATTTTGAAGAAAAAGGCGCCTACTATGCAGACCCCGACATATTAAAAGTATTCACCTTTCCTCTCGTCAGCGGCGACCCTTCCACCGCACTCGTCCGCCCCGATGGACTGCTCCTGACCCAGCGGATGGCCCGGAAGTTTTTTGGCGACGAAAATGCCATGGGAAAGACCATCCATATGGGAGATAATGCCAGCTTCACCGTCACTGGTATATTAAAAGACATACCGTCCACCTCTCATTTGCAGTTCGATATATTACTACCCATGTCCTTCGATGCCCGCACAGACGAAGACATCATCAATGCACATTGGGACAATTTAAATTTTTACACCTACATCGTCTTTGACGACAATGCATCCACCACCACAGCCTCACTTGCTGCCATCGAAAAAACCATTAGAGCGATCAATAAAAAGGGAGAGCCAACCTTCGACGCCATCTTTCAGCTCCAGTCCCTTGAGAAGATCCATCTATATTCCAAACACATTCTATATGATGTCAACGGCCAGGGTGATATCACCTACGTACGCCTGTTCTCGATAGTGGCAATCTTTATCCTATTGGTGGCCTGTATAAATTTTATGAACCTCGCCACTGCCCGGTCCGCCCGACGCGCCAAAGAAGTAGGGGTCCGAAAAGTCATCGGGGCAAGCCGCGGCCAGCTCGTCCGGCAATTTCTTAGCGAGAGCTTGCTGATAACATTTGTATCATTGTTGCTGGCAGGTTTATTGGTAGTCATAGCCCTGCCCGAATTCAATCATGTGTTGGGCAAAGACCTGACCATCGATCTACACAACGGATGGTTGCTGGCAGGACTGCTGCTGGTGCTCTTGCTTACCAGCCTCGTGTCCGGCTCTTATCCCGCCTTTTTTCTTTCGTCATTTCGCCCCATACAGGTGCTCAAATCCAAGGTCGTCCGCGCCGGCATAGGGAGCCGGCTGTTCCGCAATGGGCTCGTCGTCTTTCAGTTTGTAGTCTCCATCATGCTCACTGCCGGCACCGTCGTTGTCTATCGACAGCTGCATTTTATACAGAATAAAGACCTCGGTTTTGACAAGGCCCACTTGCTCTATATTCCCCTGAAAGGAGATTTGCCCGCCAGGAGCGGGCTGCTTGCTGCAGAGCTGAACAGCCACTCGTATTTGCGCAACTACTCCATCATCTCGGAGCTGCCGGTGGATGCGGGAATGGGTACTATCGGCGTCCGGTGGAAAGCAATAAAAGAGAACCATCAAATGTTCTCCGTCATGGGAGTCGATGAGCATTTCCTGTCAGTCTTCAGGATACAGCTGGCGGCAGGCAGGGCGTTCTCCGCAGATTTTAAAGAAGACACGTTGAACTATGTGGTCAACCAGACAGCGCTAAAGGTCATGGGAATGGATGCCAGGTCAGCCATCGGACAGCCATTGACGCTTTGGGGTAACAAGGGCGCCATCGTCGGCGTGGTAAAGGATTTCAATTTCAAACCCATGCAGACCGCAGTGGCCCCCCTGATACTTCGCTATAATCCCGGTGCAGGTAAGGAATGGCTGCGTCGCACAGCCGTAGTAAATGCTGCGCCGGCCACCATCCCCGAGACCGTAGACGAATTAAAAACCATCTGGAGCCAATTAAATCCCGTCTATGACTTTGAATATGGATTTGTAGACCAGGAGCTGGAAAAGCTTTATCTCTCCGAACAAAGGATAGGTCTGCTTTTCAATGCATTTGCAATGATGGCTATTTTTATTTCCTGTCTCGGATTGTCCGGGCTCGCCGCCTTTACCGCCGAGCAACGAACAAAGGAAATTGGTATACGAAAAGTGCTGGGCGCCACCGTCAGTGGTGTCGTAACTATGCTGTCAAAAGGGTTTGTGAGACTCGTGCTTATCTCCACCGTCATTGCTTCCCCCATCGCCTGGTATTGTATGGATCGGTGGCTGGAGGACTTTGCTTATCGTATCTCCCTCAGCGGATGGATATTCGCGGGAGCAGGTGCGCTGGCCCTATTGATAGCCCTGCTGACCGTAAGCTTCCATGCAATAAAGGCGGCCGTGGCTAATCCGGTAAAGAGCTTAAGAGCCGAATAGTCGCCGCCGCCCTTCATACCACAAATGTCTGTATTTGTCGCTTTTTCTGTAAATTATCATCTCGATACCTCCTAAAAACAGTTACATGAAAAAACACTTACTCGCGGGAGTGATAATAAAACTCCTGCTGTTCCTGGATTTACATGGATATGCACAGGAAAAGCCCCTTGCTTTCAAAGGCGCGCTTATTTATCCTGTGACAGGGCCACCTATTGAAAAGGGCGTCCTGATCGTTCAGAAAGGACGCATACTCTCGGTCGGAGATGCCACCACTTCCATACCTTCAGATGCCGAGGTCATCGACGCCACTGGGAAAGTTATTATTCCGGGCATCGTGGATACACACTCGCATATCGGCGGACCAGAAGGAGGAGACAATTCAAACGCCCTCAATCCCGAAGTGCGTGTACTCGATGCCGTCAACCCCTCCAGCAACAGCTTTAAAAAAGCGCTCGCAGGCGGCATCACAACGGCCAATATAATGCCCGGGTCCGGCCATCTCATGAGCGGACAGACCATCTACCTCAAGATGCGCCAGTCACAGGACATCGAAGGGATGTTGCAGGTCAATGAAAAAGGAGTATATGGAGGAATGAAGATGGCTAATGGCACCAACTCCATGCGCGGCGCCAATGGATTTCCCGGTACACGGGCCAAGTCCGCAGCCATGGATAGAGAGCTATTTGTAAAGGCAGTGGAGTACAGGAAAAAGATGGACTCCGCCATTGCCAAAAAGGATTCGACAAAGATGCCCGAGAGAGATTTGCGGATGGAGTCGATGGTAGAAGTGCTGGAAGGCAAAAGGATCGTTCATTTTCATACGCATAAGATGAATGATATCCTCACCGTCCTGCGCTTGAAAAAGGAATTTGGCTTTCGTGTGGTATTGCATCATGTATCCGAAGCCTGGAAAGTGATAGATGCCATAGCCGCCGCAGGAGTACCCTGCTCCATTATCAATATCGATGCTCCCGGTGGCAAGCTGGAGGCGATGAACTTCTCGCCAAAGAACGGCGCCCTGCTGGAAAAGGCGGGAGTGCCCGTAGCCATACATACCGATGACCCTATTACAGACTCGAGATTCCTGATGCGTAGCGCCGCCCTCAGCGTCCGGGAAGGTATGACCCGCCAAAAAGCGCTGGAAGCTCTGACCATTGCCGGCGCCCGTATGCTGGACCTGGGTAGCAGGATCGGCTCGCTGGAAAAAGGCAAAGACGCCGACTTCGTGATCCTGACAGGTGATCCCTTCAGTGTATATACACATGTCGAGCAGACATGGGTAGAAGGGCTCAAACGATTCGACAGATCAATACCTTCCGACAAGGCCTTTGCAGTAGGAGGATACAAGATCTATACACCGGAAGGAGCACAGGAAGATGACGACAAGGATTACGAATGGAGCGACGAACGCTAAATAACCGGCCAGCCGGCCCGGAAAAAGTAAAATCTTAAATCATGAAGCAAACACTTTATTATATACTTCTCCTCACCACCACCCTCTCCCTACACGCCCAGATAGCCATCAAGGGAGAGAAGATATACACCGCCGCCGGTGAAGTCATCACCAATGGTGTGGTGTTGATAAAAGATGGCAGGATCGAGAAAGTAGGCGCCTCACTGAAGATCCCTTCAAACTACACCGTATACCAGGCCAAGGTGGTCACACCGGGACTGGTGGACGCCCGTACAGTAGTGGGACTCTCCGGACCGTTGAATATTCCTATCGATCAGGACCAGCTCGAAAAATCAAACCCCATCCAGCCCGACCTCCGAGCCATCGACGCTTACAATCCGGATGATACACTAATAGGCTACCTGCGTGTCAATGGCGTTACAACCATTCACACCGGACATGGCGTCGGCGCGCTGGTCAGCGGACAGACCATGGTCGCAAAGACAAAGCCTGGCCTGATAGACGCAGTCACCATTGTTCCGCTTGAAATGCTGGCCATGTCCCTCGGCACCTCCGTGGAAGCCAACTTCACCTCCCCCGGCACCAAATCGAAGGAGATAGCCATGCTGAGGACAGAGCTGATAAAAGCGCAGATCTATGAGAAAAAAATGAGCTCCAAAGACAGCACAAAGCAACCCTCCCGGGACCTGAACATGGAGGTGCTGGTGAAACTGTTGCACGGCGAGATCAAAGCTCTTATCTCCGCCAATACATCCCTGGATATCCTGTCCGCCATCCGCCTCGCCAAAGAATTCAATCTCAGGCTGGTCATAGAAGGAGGTGCAGAAGCCTACCGGCTCATCGACAAAATAAAAGGCGCCGGAGTTGAGATCATCGTGCATCCCACTATGGCCCGTCCTTACGGCGAGATGGCAAACATGACCATGGAGAACGCAGCCATTCTCACCGCAGCCGGCATCCCCGTCTCTATCGAGAGCGGCTATGAAAACTATGTCCCCAAGACAAGGGTGATCCTCTTCGAGGCCGCGACGGCAGCAGCCAACGGGCTACCCTACGAGGATGCCCTGAAGGCAGTCACGCTGAACCCTGCACGACTGCTGGGACTCAACAAACGCATCGGCTCCATCGAAAAGGGGAAGGATGGCGACATTGTCCTCTACGATGGCGATCCGTTCGAATACACCACCCATGTATGCAAGGTGTTTATTGACGGACAGCTGGTAGCCGATAATTGCCAATAGACATCATCCGGGTGATCTGGTCCCATTATTGATTGATTAGTAGTAATCACAGCTTGCCGTCGAACAATGGCCAGGCCAGGGAGCATTTATCCTTGCGGTCCGGCCCAAGCTGGGGAAAATAATCGTCAATACAGGACAAAATTTACGGCAAATTGAAGTGGCTATTACTATTTCTATCAGTAGGCATATCGACAATCGCATTTGGACAGGTACAGGTCCCTGTGGATTCTCTCAAAGCCGATTCCTTACGCGGGAAGCATATAGAACGCAAAGAGGACCTCAGCCGGCAGTATGACTTCGGCGACCTGTTGCGAAATATCCTGCATCCCGGCCGGCCGGCAGATACCTCACACAATAAATTGGGCATAACAGTAGTGCCTAACGTTGCAGCCAATCCGACCATCGGCGGACAGCTGGGCATTAAAGCAGTAGGAGCCAGGCGACTGGGCAACGACCCAAAAACGCTTCTTTCCGTCGGCGCAACCTCAGCCTCCATCACTACAAAAGGCATCATTTATTTTTATATCAACCATAACATCTTCACACCAGGCAACAGATGGAATCTACAGGGCAATCTGGTGGTAGCCAAAACAGTAACACCCGACTTCGGGCTCGGCATTGCCCATAACTACAGCGGGCCCAGTCATGACGACAGCATCCTGGCAAACCCCAAACATAAAGGATATGTGATCCATTCTATTTATTACAACATCCGGGAAAAGATCTACAAGAACGTGGCAAAGGATCTTTTCGTGGGGGCAGGGCTATCATTTGAGATCAGACGCAAGATACAACTGAACGATTCCACCGGACACTCGACCCCATCCGCCATTTACAATAGAGAACATGGCTTCCCGGATGATCGCTACTCCGCCAATGGATTTCTTTTCAATATAGAATATATTACCCGCGACAATCCCAACCGCCCATATAAAGGCATCTTTTTCGATGCCGGCATCCGTATCAATCAAACATGGATCGGAAGCACAAAAAACTCGACACAGATCACTACCGACTTTAGAAAATATTTCAGTTTGTCCCGCCGCAGTCCGGAAACAGTACTGGCCTTTTGGAATTGGGGATCCTACCTGCTCAATGGGACCGTACCTTATTTGGAGCTGCCCGGCACCGGCAGGGACGGATCATTCCGCAGCGGCAGAGGTTACACCTCTCAGTACTTCAAAGGAACACAATTCAACGACACCGAGCTTGAGCTCAGGTTTCCCATACTACGGAATAAATTTATCAGTGGGGTCGTATTCGGCAATTTACAGTCCGCCAATGATGAACAGGGTACAAAATTATTCGAGGTATTTCAACCTGGCTATGGCGCCGGGTTCAGGGTATTGTTCAACAAGACCACGCGTACCAATCTGGCCCTGGACTATGCATTTGGAAGATTTGGACGGAAAGGATTTTTCCTGAACCTGAATGAATGCTTTTAGCAGCCCCAGCCCCAGTCCGGCCAAAAACTGGTATATTACTTGCAGCATAATAATCCTAATATCTTATTATGAACAAAGCCCTAACACTCAGCTTATTGCTATTTATTTCCACCGGCGCTTTCGCCCAGGTCATCGGGAAAATTGATAAAAAGACAAAAGAATTTACCATCGCCCCCGATCAAAAGGTTGATTATACACTAATTGGATATCAGCTACCCAGCACCGCTACCAAACACATTATCTGCTTTTCCTCCAATGAAAATACAGTAAGGGCGGAATCCGGCAGCGTGCTGGGCGCCTATTTTGATACCCAAAAGATCAAGTTCGGTGATAAGATCATTTTCCTCGGCAACTACGGAAAAATATTTATCAAATTGAGCTATGTCTCCGGCGCAGGCAACAAGATGGTCTTCTATCTGTCCAGGACAGGCCTCGTGATAAAATAATCAGTCATCTATTCTGACGACATTTTACTCGCGTCCATATACACGATCTCCCATTTGTGTCCGTCGAGATCGGAAAAGCTATGCTGATACATCCATCCGTGATCCTGAGGCTTTGTATACAGCTTACCTCCCAGGGACTGAGCCTTATCCACCAGCTGCTGGACCTCGTCTTTGGAGCCCGCATCCAATGCGATAAGGACCTCAGTTGTCTTGTGAGCATCGCACACCTCGGTGTTGATAAAGGTCTTAAAATAAGAGTCCGTAAGCAGCATCACAAAAATGCTTTCGCTTACCACCATGCTGGCTGCTTTTTCATCCGTAAACTGAGGATTAAACGAAAAACCAAGACCCTGGAAGAAATCCATTGATTTTTGAAGGTCCCTTACCGGTAGATTGATAAAGATCTTTGTTGCCATGATTGTAAAGTTTTAAATGTTTAATGACATAACAAAGATGGCAAGGCCGCTTCCCAAAAACATTTACCTATGTTGAGAAACGAAAAAAAATTTTTAAGCTCAGGCGCCAGCCGGAACATCCTTATTTGTTAGCGAAAAATATCCGGCTCAGTTGTGTGGGAGTGATCCCAAGGTAGGCGGCAATATGATGCTTTTTTAGCCGGCCGGCAAGATTGGGGTATTTAGTAAGAAATTCATCATAGCGGGTTTTTGCTTCGTCGTAGCGCAGGGATATCTCGTAGGGTTCTTTCTCGATGATCCAATGTTGTTCGATATAGCGGATATAGAATTCGGAGAGGTCCCTGTGTTTGAAGACGAGTTTTTTGAACTCGTGATAATCATACTCAAGCACATGGGTATCCTCCAGGGCCGTAATGGCAAACATACTCTCCGTCCTCGTAAGAGTAGCAGGAATAGACCCGGCGATCCGGCCCTCCGGGAAGAAATATTTAATAATGGTATCCCCGTTGTCTGAAATAAAACTTTGAGAGAATAGCCCCTTAACGACAAAAGCCACCTTTCTCGGGATTTGCCCTATTCGCAGGAAGTCAGTGCCTTTAGGATATGTCTTTTCGTTGAGCAGCATTGCCCAATCGGCTTCTGCCTCCGGGCTCAAATTTCCGTACGCCCGCACTTTTTGGAAAAAAAATTCCGTGTCCATTGACATGTAATTTACGATCTTTCAGAGTGGCGGAAAAGAAATAAATCATTACATTCGGAGCCATATCAGACTTCATCTATGGAAAAAAATATGCTTATCATTGGTTGTAACGGTTATGTATCGGCTATTAACGCCGGCAATGGACAGGAACTTTGGCGTACCAAATTACGGGATGGCCTTCTGGGCGGCTCCAGGGGCAGCGATGTCAGTGTATTGATCGATGGCGATCAGATCTTTGCCGGCTGTTACGGACGTATCTATGCTCTCGATGCCGCCAGTGGAAAGATCCTCTGGGATAATGACCTCAAGGGCATGGGCTATAACGAGGTGGCGCTGGCAAGACAGGGAACGAGCACCCAGTATATTACAAGAGTGGAACATACAACGACGACCACCACCACCACAGGCAACTCCTGAACTCATCGGCCCGCAAGGGAACAGCATTACTCCGTCACAACAGACCGCTGATCCGTAAATACCAGCAACACCGCGATCAGACCCAGGATAAAAAATCCCAGCGCCAGCGGCAATACCCCATTGCGCATCATCTGGCTTATCACCGACCCGAGCGTTGCGCCAAAGAAAAAAAAGACCGTTCCGTAAACAGACGACGCCACACCAGCTACATCGCCCATCGGCTCCAGCGCCAGCGCGCTGCTATTAGGTTCGACAGCCAGGTTGATAGCCATCATCAGGGTCACACCCGTAAAAAACAACCGCATATCCGGAGGATCACCCAGCACAAACGTACATAGCAACAGCGCCGACCCGACGATCGCGTAGAAACAGAGAAGACCCTTTATGCTCCGACGCGCCCCATATTTGATGGACAGACGGGAATTCAACAGAGAGCACATCGACATTACCAGCCCCATGCCACCGAAGATCCAGGGAAAGAGCTTGGGCCGGCCATAGATATCCCCAATAATATGCTCCGAACTGGCAACGTACGAGCTCAATGCTGTAAAAAGAAGCGTGGTAATACCCGTATAACGGAGAAATGTCCGGTGCGTCACCACCTTCCGGAGGGAACCGCCAATGACCCGCCAGTCCAGCGAAATGCGCTGTTCACGCGGAAGGGACTCCTCCAGACGCAATGACCAGACAAACACGATGACCGCAAAGATGGGAGGAGTGAGAAATACCATTTTCCAGGATGCAATAGACATGATGACCACCCCCAGAAAAGGCGCCAGCACCGGCGTGAACAGGAATATGGTAAAGATCAGGGACATGATGCGGGCCATCTGATCCCCGACAAATCGGTCCCGTACACCCGCAATGGTAGTCATAAAGACAGCCGACGCCCCAACGCCGGCCACAAAGCGCGCCGCCAGCATGGTAGTCAGATCCGGGCCAAAGGCCGCAGCTACACCACCAATAATATAGAGGGGGAATCCGATCCGTAAGATGGCAAGCCTGCCATATCGGTCGGATAACACCCCAAAAATGATCTGCGCCACCTGCCCCATAAAAAAGAACGAAATGATCTTTGACGTCTCCGTGGAATCATGGCTAAGCCCCAAATGCACCCGCAGCTGGGCAAACGCCGGAAGCATGATGTCGATGCCCAGTGCCGTAAGGGCCATTGTACACGCCGACAGGACAATAAACTCAGCTCTTCTCATTTTCATATGTCCCTTCATATAAGGTCTAATTTTATTTATAAAAATACCACCGATAGTCCGAAATTTGCTCCCTTATTTATAGACTTTATCCAGGGCGTTATGGATCCATATCAGGGACTCACAGAAGAACAAATTGCGATCATCCGGTCCACGGGCAATATCAGGATCAATGCGGTAGCCGGTTCCGGCAAAACAACCACCGTCATTGAATATGCCGCCTCGCGTCCCGCCGGCTCAAGGATCCTTTATCTCGCG
>Ga0105240_10011580_pt1 | contig 12272 bp, 9 predicted proteins | sample KBSC54metaG_FD_80426 | JGI IMG/M metagenome (GOLD analysis project Ga0105240, IMG submission 80426) | Corn rhizosphere microbial communities from Kellogg Biological Station, Michigan, USA - KBS C5-4 metaG | ecosystem: Host-associated > Plants > Roots > Rhizosphere > Soil | place: Michigan, USA...
CGCACATGCTTTCCTTCTCTTCCCATTATTTTTATCCCATCAACCACAACTCCACGTGTGGCAAACACTGGTTCCGGGTTTCCCATGCCAAATGGTGCGAGCTGTTGAAGAGACAGAAATAATTCTGGAGTAATGGCTGACAAATCAAGTTCACAATCTATAGAAAGACTTCTTTGTAAAAGGTCATCAGTAATATGCGTATCTGCCAATGCTTCCAATTTACTTTGCAAAAGTTCCATTTTTCCTACTTCAACAGTAAATCCTGCTGCCATAGGATGGCCACCAATATTTACATACATTTCAGGCAGTGATCGCAGGAATTCAATAATATTTACTCCAGCAATTGATCGAACTGATGCTTTCGCATGTGTTTCTCCAATTGATAAAACAATAGCCGGCCGATAAAATTGTTCCACCAATTTCCCCGCAACCAGACCAATAACTCCTGGATTATAACTTTCATGTCCAATAAAAATAATCTTTTTAGTAACTCCATTTGTCATTTGTAATTTATAATTTGTAATTGCGTGTTCTGTCGCCTCTTTCATAATTTGCTGACGTTCTCTATTGGTATTGCCTAAACGAAATGCCAAATCACTCGCTCGCCGCATGTCTTTCGTACAAAGAAGCCGCAAACTATCCATCGCACTTTCAATTCTCCCTGCAGCATTTAATCGTGGAGCAATAATAAAACCTACTTCATATGTGCCAATACTAGTGGGATCAATTCCTGCTTCTTGAAAAAGTGCGATCAAACCAGAACGTTTTGTTTGACGAAGCTTTTCTAAACCAAATTTGACAATCGTCCGATTCGCACCAGTTAATGGAACTAAATCAGCAATTGTTCCAAGAGTCGCAAGTTCTAAATGAGAAGACTGCAATTCCGCATACTTCGTCATTCTGGCTTGTCCAGAATCGTCCTGTTTTGCACAGCTCCCTAAATTGACATCTTTGTTATTTGGAGTTTTATTTGTAATTTGCTGGCTGAGAAGCCAGGCTACTCCTGCCCCGCACAATTTCGTCGTATGTACAATTGCCAATGCTTGTGGTTTATTTTCTTCGTCAGTTGACACATGATGATCAGTGACAATGACATCAATGCCAAGCGAATTAGCAAACTGTACAGCTTCGTTTGCCACAATGCCGTTATCAACGGTTATTATTAGTTTGATATTTGTTATGTGAGATATGAGATTTGAAATCCCTCGAATGGAAAGACCATATCCTTCTTCAACTCGATCGGGAATATATGGTATGACACGAAATTCTAATGCATACAGTGTCTCCCAAAGAATCGCTGTTCCGGTTATCCCATCCACATCATAATCACCAAAGACAACAATCTGCTCTTTCTGCTCATATGCTCTCTGTAGACGCTCAAGTGTTTTCTGCAATTCTTGTTTATTAATGCCAACAGAATCAATCGTTACATCTTCTAGTTTCGCATGTAAAAAGTTTTCCTTTTCCTGTGCAGAAATGATATTCCTATTCTGAAGCAATATCTCAATAAGATCTTCACTTCTTATTTTTTGATGCTTAATTCTTAATTTATTTTTCACTTTCCATTTTTTCATATATTAAGTAGCCATTAGAAATTTGTCATTTATTATTTCTAATTTGCTATACTATAGCAGCTATGGTCGAAATCGAACGTATTCCATCATACATTATTGACATCTATAAACAAATAGCAGAAAAGAGGTATGAAGTCTATTTGGTAGGTGGTTGTGTTCGGGATTTGTTACTGAAAAGAAATATTACTGATTGGGATATGACGACCAATGCAACTCCTGAACAAATCCTCAAGCTGTTTCCTGATGGTTTTTATGATAATCAATTCGGTACGGTGGGTATAGCACTTGCTACCGAACAATTGTCAGAGGACATCAAAAAAGGTGTTATTGAAATTACTACTTATCGAACTGAGAAAAATTATACTGATAACCGTCATCCTGAAATTGTGGAGTGGGGTAAAACATTAGAAGAAGATTTACAACGTCGAGACTTTACCATCAATGCAATAGCCCTTTCACTAATGACCAATGATCAATTACCAATGGTCAAACTCATCGATCCTTTCAATGGGAAAAAGGATCTGGAACAAAAAATGATTAAAGCCGTCGGTGATCCAAATCAACGATTTAAAGAAGACGGACTACGCCTTATGCGGGCAATACGCTTCGCAACACAGCTATCATTTCAAATTGAAGACAAAACGCTTGAAGCAATAACGAAAGATGCTGCATTATTACAGAATATTTCAGGAGAACGAATTCGGGATGAATTACTTAAAATTCTCGCAAGTGATTATCCGTATGAAGGGATTATGCTGTTGAAAAACACAGGACTTTTGCAATATATCCTTCCTGAATTACTTGAAGGAATTGATGTGTCACAAGTTCGTCCTGGCCGACATCACACATCTGATGTTTTTACTCATAATATCTTAGCACTCAAACTTACTCCGTCAAATGATCCGCTTGTTCGCCTAGCAACACTCCTTCATGATGTTGGTAAACCTCGTGTGAGAAGTGAGGATGAGAATGGACTAGTCATTTTTTTTAATCATGAAATTGTTGGCGCTAAAATGGCCTACACAATTGCAAATCGCCTGCATCTTTCCAAGAAAGAACGTGAGAAAATGGTGACACTTATTCGTTGGCATATGTTTACTGTCGATGAACATATTACCGATGCAGCAGTCAGACGTTTTATTCGCCGGGTTGGAGTCGATAATGTAAAAGATATGATTGATCTTCGTATCGGCGACCGACTAGGTAGTGGTACCCAAACAGCTGAATCCTGGAGACTCAAGGAATTTAAAAAAAGAATAGAGGAACAATTACAGCCAGGTCCATTCTCAATTAAAGATTTAGCAATCGACGGAAATGATATTATGAAGGAACTCAACATAAAACCGGGAAAACAAATCGGTGAAATCTTACAAAAATTATTCTTAGAAGTCGATGAGGATTTAGAGAAAAATACAAAAGAGTATCTTCTCACCAGGATTAAAGAAGTATATGAAAAATCTATTTATTGATTTGCGTTAAGTCACCCTTTTTCGCTATGATAAAAGTAAAAAATGGGGATTTTCTATATATTCTTATTATTAGGAACAATTATCGTCGGTGCCGTTGGATTAAGTGGCGGCGCTTCAGGACTTTCTGCTACAGATTTTATCCGCCCCTCACCTACGTTAACCACTACAGCTCCATCATCGCAATTAGTTGCAGTGGCGGTTCCACCCGGATCGGTTCAAGGCAACTTGCAAATCAATCGTATTCTTATTGCGACAGTAACGCCCACACCTACGCCTACACCCGTTCCGCCTACTCCAACAACTGCGGTAACTGTTTGCCAAAGTGATAGTACAGCTATCGAATGCAATAGTTGTCCTCTTATTGATCCGAACCAAATCTATGTGAAGCCTGGAACAACTTGGATTCCTGTAAAAGAACCCTTGTGTACGAAATCAAGTTGTATTTGGAACGATTTATGTAGTCAAGTTCCCGATAGTGATTGTATAAAACCAAACCGGACAAGCTGTTACGTTACGTACCAAGGATTAACAGATCTGGTCGATTGCAACCCAACAGATCTGGCTAATTTTGTGCAAAATGGCCCCGCATGTCTTGGCAAACCAGTTATTTATTTATATCCTACTGAACCAACATATATTTCTGTCAAATTGTCCATGCCGGGACATGTCGTTGAAAGTATCCCGGCATATCCTGAAAATGGGTGGCAAAATGTTTTAGCACAGCCAAATGGAGAGTTAACTTTTCAAGGAAAACAATACACAGAATTATATTATGAATCTAGTGTTACTCATCCACTGCCACCTAAGGATGGTATTGTCATATCAAATAATCAGGCAAGACAAACATTAATTGATGTAACAAATAAACTTGGACTTAACGCTCATGAACAGCAAGAATTACTTAACTATTGGCTACCAAAACTCAAGGCACTACAAAGTCCTTATCTGCTTATCTCAGTTTTTCCGAATGCTACAAAAGAACAAATTGATCACGTCGATATTTCGCCAGAACCTCAAACAAGAATCCAATTTCTCCTTTATTTCAAACCGCTACAACAAAAAATTAATCTGCCAGAACTCCAACTTCCGTTAACACCTCCCTTAAGAAATGGCTTTACTGAAGTCGAGTGGGGAGGAACAATCGATCAATAAAGAAAAAAACGTGCTATAATCGGATAACATGACGAAACAAGATCTGCAAGGACAACTCAAGCAATCAATGCTCGCGAAAAACACTGAAAAAACTTCAGTGCTGCGTATGCTGATTTCTGCCATTACCTACTACGAAATCCAAAAAGGTGGTGCAGGTTATATGGCAACAGATGAGGATGTGTTAAGTGTCATTCAGAAAGAGGCAAAACAACGCAAAGATTCAATCACTGAGTATGAAAAAGCCAACAGACAAGATCTTGTGGCGAAAGAACAAAGTGAATTAGCACTTCTCCAGACCTATCTTCCTGCACAAATGTCTGAGGAAGAAATAAAAGCACTCGTAGAGCAAGCTATTACACAAACTGGTGCAACCACTATACAAGATATTGGGAGAGTGATGGGAATGCTTGTACCACAAACCAAAGGCAAAGCCGACGGTGCAATTGTGAGCAAAATTGTCCGGGAGACATTGGGGAATAAATAATGGAAACTCAACGCTGGTCATTGTCTGGAGCCCACATGTCACCTGCCGACCATGAAAAATTACATGATTTTAATCGCGTAGCTGAAAAGATGCCTCCGATCCGTTCCTATGCTGCAGGGATGAGACAAATGGGGAAAAAGGAATTCTTGGAATGGGTATCCCTTCGTCGTCAAGCAATTAGAGACATACGTCAGCAAGCGAAAAGTGTGCAAAGATAATTTTATTATTGGATTATTTATTTATTGGATTATTCTTCCCTTCCCACTCCATTTGTAAAAAAATATACCCTTTTTTAATTGGTTCAACAGTTCCTAATCCCAACTTTTGCCGTACTATTTCACTTTTCTTCGCATCTCCTTCAAGTTCGATAAAATCACCAAACGGTAAAGAGTCAACGGCAATAATGATATCATTCACGCGATAAGTTCTTCGAATCTTTTTAACAATCGCTGTGTTCTCAAATCGCAACCCTTTAAGGATCTTTTGCATTTTTGCAAAGTCACTTACTTCGACTTCATGTTCCTCACGAATTTTATGTCCTTCACTAGAAAATGTTGCGGGACCTTTATAGGTCAAGAAAACTTTTTCATTTTCTTCACAAATCTCATGTCGCAAACGCAATGCTTCATCCTTTTTCTTGAAATCTATGAATGGAGAATCATATAAATAATCATGCTGTGTGACTTCGGAAATAAATATTGCTTCTAAACTAATAAGCTTATCGATAATGTCCTGTGTATTCGTAAGAGGAAGTTTCAATTCTATTTCTTTATTATCGATCTGCATATTAAATACACTTAATATTCTATACTTTTCGTCGTCTTCTCTCCCAATCTTGCCAAACAACAAGTAACGGCGCAGCATTAAAGATGGATGAATAGGTTCCACTGATAATACCAATTAATAAAGCAACGACAAACCAACGAATACTTTCTCCACCGAATAACAATAAGGAAAGCAACACTAAAATAGCAGTTAATGAAGTATTTAGAGATCGGGACAATGTCTGAACAATTGAATCATTTACAATTTGTTCAAACGCCACACCGCTTCCACTCTTTAATAAATTCTCTCTGATCCGATCAAATACCACAATCGTATCATGCACTGAAAAGCCGATAACCGTTAGTACTGCTGTAACAAACAAACTATCAACTTCCACATGGAAGAAATGACCCAAAAGAGAGAATAATCCAATCAAGACTAATGCGTCGTGGAGTAACGCAATAATTGCACAGATGCCAAATCTGAAGCTACTTGCGGGCTTTGGCACTTTTCGAAATGACCATGAAATGTATAATACAATTAATATTGCCGCAACAATAACTGCTTTCACAGCATTTGCTGTTATTTCACTTCCGATGACTGGTCCTATGGTCTCAAACGATTCTTGTCGATATGTCGGGCCAAAAAGCGGCAGCATACTTTTATTCACTGCTGCATTTTGTTTATTCGTTAATGGCGCTGTACGAATAAATACTTCATTCGTCGATGATTGTACAGTCCCAACTTTAATATGGTTGTCAGTAAATGTCTTTTCAACTTGCGTCACTGTCTTTGGCGTCACTGATTGTTGAAAGACAAATGTCGTTTCAGATCCTCCAGTAAAATCAATACCGAGGTCAAGACCCCACAACAAAAACGAGATAATCCCTGGTATGATCACCAGAAGCGAAATAATAAAATACCAATTTCTTTTATCAATAATATTCATAATAAAAACTTAAAACATTATATTCTATGTTTTACTTTTTATGTTTTATACATCAGCTTCAACAGTGTTCTTGTTACTACAACTGCTGAAAACAATGAAACTAGCACCCCCATAAATAACGTCAATGCAAATCCTTTAATAATGCCCGTTCCGAAATAATATAAAATAGCACTCGTAATAATACTTGCAGCATTTGAATCACGAATGGACGTCCACGCTCGAGCAAATCCTAATTCAATGGCACGTTCTCGACTATGACCTCTCCGTAACTCTTCTCGCATTCGTTCAAAAATTAAAATGTTCGCATCGACGGCGATACCAATGGATAAAATAAATCCGGCAATACCTGCAAGTGTAAGCGTAACTGGAATCGCTCTAAAAAGGCCTAGGACTAACAATGTATATAAAACTAAAGCAATGCTTGCGATAGCACCTAATCGGCCATATAATCCAATCATAAAGACAATAATGATAAAAAAGCCTAAGACACCAGCAAACAAACTTTTCTGAAGAGACGACGCACCTAAGGTAGCACCGACTGATTGTTCCTGAAGAATGGTTAATGGTACAGGAAGTGCTCCTGCATTCAATTGAATTTGCAAAGCATTCGCTTGGGCTGTCGTAAAGCTACCAGTGATAGATGCACTCCCATTCGGAATAACTTCACTGACTCGCGGCGCGCTCACTATCTGATTATCCAGAACAATGGCAACATAATTTCCTATATTTCGTTTAGTAATATCAGCAAATTTTTTCGTTCCAGAAGAAGTAAATTGTAGTAAAACTTCTGGTTGGCCTGATTGCGAATTAAATCCCACTGATGCACTTTTCAGGTCACTGCCACCTAACGTCGTTTCTTTAGGATTTGGTCCCAAAAATTGAGTGATGCCTGGCGGCCAACTCGCAATTTGACTAGCAGAAGGACTGGCAACTTTTGGCCCTGTCGGCCCTTGTTCCCAAAATGTCAATTTCGCAGTTTGGCCTACGAGCTCCTCAGCTTGATTTACATCCGTTACTCCTGGAATTTCAACAATAATACGATAATCATTATTTGTTTTGGCTGTCTCTACAACAGGCTCTGAAACACCATAGAGGTTCACTCTATTTTCAATAACAGTTTTCGCTGATTCTAAAGCGTTATCCCGCTGATCTGCAGGTATTGATTTCATATCAGCTCGAAGCGTAATACTTGTTCCACCTTCTAGATCCAGACCTTTTTTAATCGGATAATCTGCTTGCACATGCAGAAGGCTTAATATATTGCTCAAGTTTGGTAATTGAAGTGTATGATTTGGTTGTGCTGCTTTCTTAGAATGATTCAAAAAGGGGAAAACCTGATTAACATTGAACCCTACCTGCAGGGAGTTTGGCAAGTTAATCGTCACTGCCCAGAGGGTGGCGAGGATAATGAGGAAAATTAAAAACTTGGATGTACCTCTCATGCAATCATTGCCTCCTCATCACCGATGAGCATGATTCGAGATCCTGCGAGAATCCCCGCAATAAATGGATCTTTACGTTGTTTCCTGAATATTAATTCTTCTTCTGTCATGGCAGTATAATTAATTTCTGTATTCAAACGGATTTCTTCATTCCGAACCAGCATTGCCAATTCAGGCAATACAATTGTTCCAACGATAAGAAAGTCAACATGATCAGCAGATGCTTCCATACGTCGAGCAAAGCGGCCGCTGAACATAGCATACTTTATTTTACCAAGTTTTATACGATTGTCTAACACCTCTTTTCCAAGTCCAATGGACTTGATTCCCATAACTAACAGGTCATAAAAAAATGGATAATTTTTATCTAATTGGTAGTAGACTCTATTCGCTCTAGGCTCACGGGTCAGAATATTATTTTTTTCTAGAAATTGGAGTTCTCGTCGGATAGCATTAATTTCATCCTCAGTTTGGCGGACAATTTCTCTGACATGAAACATCTCATTCGGATGTTGCAAGAAAAACTCAAGAAGGCCAATGCGTGATTTCGATGTAATAAGGTCTTTATACATATCTTTATTTTGAGATGTGAGATCTCAGATTTGAGTTATTATCGTATACATTATATCTCCATTTATGCGAAAAGTGAATAGTTAAATTACGTGGGCAAGCAGGACAGTAGAATTTAGAGTATTGTAGCACTATTTTTCTTTCCTTGCAGAAGACAATAGTTCCTATCGAGAACTGAAGCAAGTATTAAGAATATCTATTTCCAATTATTGAACTGAGAGAATCGATTGAGATTGACCTACGGCCGTAGCATCAGTTGATCCTGTTATGAGTACTCGAAAATCTCCACTCGCATTTGGAAGAGGTACAGTGACCTGCAGTATGCCATTTTGATCAGTTATTGCATTGGGATTCCAATAATAATTGTTGCCAGTCAGATTGGGAACATACAATATATCAGTCCCACTTCCTCCACCACATCCGCCACCGGTACCAATACCTAATGTCGATGCGGAAAAGTTTGTTGTATCCATGCGTGGACTATAGAAATTCCAATAAATACTTCCACTCGGTAAATTATTACGCAAATTAAAAATACTCTCATCAACAACATCAATCGCTACATGAGCACTTACAGGACTGCCGTTGCTATCTTTGGTCGTAATTGTCAGTTGTGCTTGATCATTTTTTGCATACGTAGTTTTATCGGTGGCGGTCGTAATCACCAAATTTTGGGCTGGATCGGTAACTGCCATTTGCATACCTTCTACATAAAGAATTTCATTATTAAAATAACTAAACACGAGATTAAAGGAAGGAGATAATTGTGGTGTAATAGAAATTTTATAGGCATTATCTCCTTTATTAAGATGCAACCACTCAGCATGATAAATTCTTCCGCTTTCATAATCCACCAATACGTTTTGATCGAATGGAGAATTTATAGTGAGATTAGCTGTATCACCAACTGTATATTGTAGCTTATCTGTCGCAACATCAAGATTAGCAAGCGTAAGGTTGTGGTAATAGATATCCGATGCATCGGCAGCGTTCATTAGAATATCCATTGATCTTTCAGCTTGGACAGTATTTCCGACTGCGTCTTTTGTCGTGGCTCGAAGTGTAATGCTTTGGGCAGAAGTGGTCACTGATTGTTGTATAAGGGCAAACCCATTTGCATCAGTTGTCACTGCTCCACTATTGAGAGTTGTTTCATTATATTCACTCGATGAAGAATCATATATTGTTTGATAAATTTGATAACTAATTTTTTGATTAGCAACTGGCTTACCACTCAGATCCTGCGCGTAAATTCGGTTGATTGTCGTGTCTCCTGAATGATATTCTTGACGACTCGATCCGAAGAGTAAAACGATTTTCCCTTGTTGGATAAGTACTGTCTTTGCGCCGTAAATCAAATTTGCATTACTCGCAACAGACGCTTCAAGAGTTATTGCTTGACTTACAGTGCTTTCTGTTGGTTCAATATTAACATCAGCCCTGCCATTCGCATCCAAGGTCACCGTTTGATCGGTTATTTTTGTTCGTTCTCCCCAATCATTCCCCAAAGTCGCGACAGAAGTAGGATCACCTTCGTAATAATCTTTTGCGTAGATAGTATAGGTAACTGATCTATTAGCCATAGGTTTTCCTGAATCATCAAAAGCTGAGATATGAGCAGTGACATTTTCATCTCTCGTGTAATTATTTTTATCAAAACTTACTTTTATGATAGCTTTTGCATTTGGTGAGACTATGTCAAATGTTGTGTAATACTTTGAAGTAATATTTGTCGAAGTATCACTTGTTGCTCTCGCATAAAGTGTCAACGATGCAGTTGTACCTCCAACGGTGACAAGAGATGAAGGCAAGGTAAATTGACCGGAGAATATCCCTCCATCACCAATTGTTACTGTCTGATCTATAAGTTTATTTGCTGTGTTAGTAGGATCAGGAACCCAGACTTCAATTTGAGCCCCTGCAGACGGCAAGCTATATTGTGCATCATTATCAAGTCGCACAACCCCGCTAAATTGTACTGTATCCTGTGTGGTATAGGTTGGCCTATCAGTTTGTATATATATTTTGTCAAGTGTAGATAAATTATTGGTTACTCTAATGTCTGCTTGCGTTTCAGGGACTGTCAAAGGTGCCAAAATAACTCCATTCGCAGTTTGTCCAACCACCAAATCTACTTGTTGCGGGTATGCAATAGGAATCTCTCCATAACTTTGTATATTTGCAGTTTGTAATAAGGTCGGTTTATCCTGGAGATTATATAAATATACCTTTACTGGTGTATTAATATCACCTGTTTTAATATTTTGGACGGCAATTGTGACTTTCTGGTCATCCTGTTTAACTATAAGGCCTTCATCGTTAACACTTACCCAGGTTGAACCAACCACCTCGTTATCACTTTTCGCTTCAATATAATAAAGTCCTTCACCTTGGTTAAAATTGAGGTCTGGAGTGCTCTGGATATTGGTTATTTGTGATACTTTTTCCATATTTGTGGTATCTACAGGATAATCAATATATGTTTGTGTAAGATAGTTCGTATCTTGGTGCGATTCGCTTGCATATAATAAGGAGGAAACGATTTTATCAAACGTTCCTTTGTATGTGGTAATCGTTGCGTTCGGAGATATGCCGTCACCTACATGTAGATGAAATGTAATACCCTTCCCTACAGGTAAATTAACCCAACGGGAATAGATCGTGTCATTCTCAAATACAACTGTATTATCCAGGATTCTAGTATAAAAATTATATGTATAGTCAGAGGTAAATTTATGTCCTGCTACCGATTCAAAGCCTTTGTTGAGAATTACTTTGACAGAAGTTCCTCCTCCGAATGGATATTTTGGGGTAAAAACTACTTGATTGGGTGTTGCTCCTTGGGTAAAGTTTCCTGGAATCATTGGCGATACTGTGAAGTAATTTTTTAAATTAGCTGGCCTTACTGGTTCGCTAAAGGTAATTTCTATGGATGTATTTGAGGCATTATCTGATGAACCACTCTGAGGAGATACGGCAACTACTGAAAAATAATTGACTGTTTGTGCTGACTTAATGAGGATATGAGGTCTCGTTATTTTTGTTTTATCTGAGTATTGTAGGAACAAAAATATGCCCACCACGACAAAACAAATAAACATAACTAAAAAAAGCGACAGAGATCTTTTATATATGCCGATTTTCTTATGAATATTATCGTTTAAAGCTAAACTACTCTGGGGTAATGATGAATCTTTTACTGGAACTTTATAGGCAATAGGAGAATCAGTTCGTTCCATATATCTACTATTTCAGATTAAATGATCCAAGTCAACGGATACAGGTACTAAAAGGAAAGGCCACATGTGTGCGATACTTATTGAAGAATTCAAAATCTACAGTAATATCTGTCAGCCTGCCTTTAAAGAGGCTCTATCATTTCTTAGAAAAATAACTATAATTAATAATATATGGATCCTTTAAGTGGGACTCCTGAAGTTCTTAATCAAATAATACTTCAAGCTATCGCTAACCGAGCGAGCGATATACATGTCGAACCGACAAAAGAAGGTATAAATGTTCGCATGCGTGTCGATGGTTTAATGCGACAGATCGACACAATAATTGATAATTCTAATAAAGATAATATTATCTCCCGTATTAAGATACTTGCACAACTCAATATAACTGAGCATCGCATGCCACAAGATGGTCATTATATTATAAGCTATCAAGGAAAGTATTATAATTTTCGTATTTCAATCTTGCCAACTATTTACGGTGAAGCAATTGTCTTTCGAATACTCAACCGGAATGATCAATTTCTTACCCTCGAAAATCTAGGTTTACTCAATAACCAGCTTGAAATAATTAATCATCTCATTTCAACAACAGCAGGCATGATTCTTACCACAGGACCTACAGGAA
>Ga0105240_10011581_pt1 | contig 12272 bp, 13 predicted proteins | sample KBSC54metaG_FD_80426 | JGI IMG/M metagenome (GOLD analysis project Ga0105240, IMG submission 80426) | Corn rhizosphere microbial communities from Kellogg Biological Station, Michigan, USA - KBS C5-4 metaG | ecosystem: Host-associated > Plants > Roots > Rhizosphere > Soil | place: Michigan, USA...
ATCGATTGCGCGACATTGACCGGCGCGGCCCGCATCGCGCTCGGCCCCGAGTTGCAGGCGCTGTTCTGCGACGACGATGCCGTCGCGGCCGGCCTGCTCGCGGCCGGCAACGAAGTCGGCGATCCGCTGTGGCGCATGCCGATCTGGCGGCCGTATCGACGGATGATCGACGGCAAGTGCGCAGACCTCAACAATGTCGCGTCGGGAACTTTCGCCGGCTCGATCGTCGCGGCGCTGTACCTCGCGGAATTCGTGTCGCCGGCGACTGCATGGGCGCACCTCGACATGATGGCGTCGAACCCGGTCGCGAAACCGGGCCGGCCAGAGGGTGGCGAAGCGACCGGAATGCGCGCGCTCTACGCTTATATCCGCCGGAGATTCGGTTGATGACAATGCGCATCCTGCTGGCTCTGGTTGCCGTCGCGCCGAACTTCATCCATGCGATGACGTTCGACGCGAAGCCTCCGCTGCTCTATCTCGGCGGCAAGGTCGCGACCTCGGACTGGGCGGCATGGGAAGACGCAATGCAGCGCTTCAGGATCGATACGGTGGTGTTCGGCAATTCACCCGGCGGCGATTCGGGAACCGGCCGGCGCATCGGCGCCTACATCAGAGATCACGCAATGAAGACCGTCGTAGCGGGCCGCTGTATTTCCGCCTGCGCCAGCATGTTCCTCGGTGGCGTCGAGCGGCAGTTCATCGCGGCGCACCGCAATCAACCGACCGTGCTCGGCTATCACGGAACGTATCGGCGCAACACCGGCGAGCGCGTCGAACGGTCCGCCGATTATTTCCTGTCGATGACCGACGGGAAGATGAGCGACGACCTCGCCAGGACTTTCACCGGCCTCGACAACCAGAGAGGCGCGCTGTACTTCATTCATCGCGCCCAGGTCGCCGACGATTCGCAGGCGCTGGCGTACCTGTGCGAAGGCGAGGAAGACGACACCCGTCGCGACAAGCAGTGCGTCAACCGCAAGGATATCGACGCAGTGACTTCCGGCGTGCTGACGACGTGGGAGCTGCGCGATGTCCCGCCTTGGTCGTTCGAGCCGACGCGGCGTCAGCGCGAGCGCGGCGTGACGATCAAGTCCTGGGACTGAACCCGACGGAGGTCCCGGCGTCGTTCAGTCGTCGCCTTTCGCCACGGCCGGGACCGGCGGACAACCCTCATCGGACTCTCCGCGCCGGAGCTTCTCGCGGGCGGTGCGCGCGAGCTTGGCATAACCGCGGCGGTGCTCTTCCAGTTCTTCTTCGCTGAGGTCTTCCAGGTCGAGCAGGGCGTTATGGCCACCGGCTACGGCCCGGATCAACTCGTCGAGCTTGATCTGCAGTGCCTGCGTATCGCGATTCTGGGTATTCTGGATGAGGAACACCATCAGAAACGTGATCACCGTCGTCCCGGTGTTGATCACCAGCTGCCAGGTGTCGCTGAAGTGGAAATACGGGCCGGATATCGCCCACACGACGATCAGCAGGACGGCAAGGGTAAACGTCGAGCCGCGACCGGTCAGCGCCGCGAGACGCCTGGAAAAGGTGGCGAACCAGTGCGAACCCTGCACCGGGGACACCGCTTCGGCGACGTGCGCAGCAGCGACCGTGCGTTGGGTCTGACGTTTCGATCTGGGTTGGCCTGCTTTCAATTCGCGCTCGCAATTCCGGAGAGTGAACCGAATCTACGGCATCCCGTCGCGACTGAACATCGTTGCGGGGCGTCTTGGCGGGTAGGACACCGCCGACGGGTTGCGAAAGGCCCTTACTCGATGCGATGCGATTTCACCAGGCTGCGCGGCAGCCCTTCTTCACGCCCCCATCCAGCCGACTTCATGTCAAGCTGAGGGCTCTGTCACTTGTGATCCAGCCAGCCATGCAACCGAATCGCGAAACCATCCAGGCCACCTGCCGGCTGATCGAACCGCACATCCGGCGCACGCCGACGCTCAGGACCACCGGTTCGGATTTCGGGCTCGACGACTTCCCGCTGGTGCTGAAGCTCGAGCTGATGCAGCACGCCGGCTCGTTCAAGACCCGCGGCGCATTCACCAACCTGCTCACGCGCGAAGTGCCGCCGGCCGGCGTCGTCGCGGCCTCCGGCGGCAATCACGGCGCGGCAGTCGCCTATGCCGCGCGGCGGCTGGGAATCCCTGCCCGCATCTTCGTGCCCACCGTGTCGTCGGCCGCGAAGACCCGCAGGATCGCCTCGTATGGCGCGGACCTCGTCGTCGGCGGCGATCGTTATGCGGACGCGCTTGCCGCCAGCATCGAATGGGCGAAGTCCAGCGGCGCGATGCAGATCCACGCATTCGACCAGGCCGAGACCATCGTCGGTCAAGGCACGCTCGGCCTGGAACTGTCGGAGCAGGCGCCCGACGCGGATGTCGTGCTCGTCGCGGTCGGCGGTGGCGGCTTGATCGGTGGCGTCGCGACCTGGTACGCAGGCGGCGCCGGTGTCGTCGGAGTCGAGCCGACCGAAGCTCCGACCCTCACCCGCGCGCTTGCGGCGGGCAGGCCTGTCGACGCGCCGGCAGGGGGACTCGCGGCGGATTCACTCGCGCCCACTCGCGTCGGCGAGCTCATGTTCCCGATCGCGCGCGATCACGTGCGCGAGGTGGTGCTGGTGACCGACGATGCAATCAGGTCGGCGCAACGCGCATTGTGGGATGTCTGCCGCATCGTCGCCGAACCAGGGGCGGCAGCGCCGCTGGCCGCGCTGCTTTCGCACGCCTATCGGCCGCAGCCGGGCGAGACTGTCGCGATCATCGTCAGCGGCGCGAACACGACCGCGGTCGACTTCGGAAGTTGAACTTCAACGCGCGAAAAGCGTGCGGGTCGCCAACGCCGGCGTGATCGCAAACTCGACCGCGCACTCCTCTTTCGGATCAGCGGGAAGCGTCGCGACCAGCCAGTCTCCCGCCTTGTCGTAATCGTCGAAGGCGGCGATCCGGAGCCCTCGGTTCGATGCGCAAAGCGCCAGGAATTTGGCGTGATCGAACTCGACACTGCCGGAAACCAGGACCGCAACCTTCTTGAATGTCGGCAATGTCGGGTTGGGCCATGCCATCGCGTTCGCCAACTCGAAAATGTCAGCGATGGTCATCACGCAATCGATGTCGCGCAAGTCCATCAATATTTCGGACTTCGCGTCGAATTCCGGATCTTCCGTCAGCTTCTTCAGCGCCGCTTTCGACGCGGACAAGTCGAGGGTCCCTGCCGCATCCATCACGATCAGGTGCTCTGCTGCAAAAAATTCCGATTCGGTTCGCACGGAATGCCGCGCTTTCGTAGTGATGCGAATGTTCGAGTATGCGCCACGATCGGCGCCAGGCAAGGTTAATATGACCATTGCGGCACAAAGCGTCGAAGGAGCGAACTCGATCGGCAAGTTCGTGCCGCTGGTCAGGAAGATGGTGGCGCATCCGGGCAGTCCTCGATCACCTTCGCTTCTCGCATTGCGCTGTTTTGCACGGCGCAGGCGTGTCGAGAATGCCTGGCCGCTGCAGAATCGCTGGTGACGCGCCGGCGGAGCGCGGCGGCTGCACTGGCTGCTCCGCGAGGGGCAGCGGCACGTAGTAATACCGCGGTTCGGCGGCTGCATTCGCTTCGGCATCGGCGGCAGCTGCTCGCGCATAGGCCTGCGCTTCGGCGTCCGCAGCCCTCGCCTTCTCGTCTTCGGCCGCCTGCTGCTTCATCCGGGATGCAGCGAATCGAGCCGCCTGTTCCCGCTCCGCCTGCGCACGCTTCAGTCCCGCGGGGTCGGCGCTGCTGCGATCGCGCTGGACCCGGCCGGCTGTCTTCTTTCCGCTTTCACAAGGCACATCCTGGTAGACGACTTTGCCGTCGGCGCCGATGCACTTCCGGATCGCGCCCTGCGCATACGCGGTCGACGCTGCGAATGCCAGCACTACCGCTGCGTACTGGCACATCCCCAAATTTCGTCGCACGCGGCTCCCCGGAATTGGTCGTTCGGCGCTCGGGCACGGATTGGTCGCCTCCGGTAAGCCGAAAAAAACATTCTAGCCGAGGGGAAGTCCGCGCACCCATCGATACGATCCAATTGCAGAAGCGCGAGCGCGGTCGCACCGGGGAGTCTGCCGTCGCCACACGAATTTCGCCAATAAAATAGATATTCGACGCGATAATCGCTTATAGTGCCTGCTCGCCCGACGTCCCGACTGGCCTGGCTCGCCGCTGAAAGAGAGAGTAGTGGAAGCACTTAAGATCGAACGCGACACGAACCCGGGAGCCGTGCAGGGCACGCTCGACCCGACCGCGACGACGTTGTCCGAAGGCGTCTTCCGAAAGCTGCGGTCAGAAATCTTGCTGTGCAAGCTGGAACCCGGAAGAAAGCTCAGGATCGCAGAGTTGACGCTTGCCTACGGCGTCAGCGGCAGCTCGGTGCGCGAAGGACTGTGCCGGCTCGCTTCAGCCGGGCTCGTCAAATGGGAAGGCCAGCGCGGTTTCCGGGTCGCGGAAATTTCGGTCGCCGAGTTGCTGGACCTGACCAAGAACCGGATCTGGATCGAGACCATCGCGTTGCGTGCGGCGATCAGCCGGGGGCAACGGGACTGGGAAGCCGAGATCCTCGCCGCCGGCCATCGGCTCGGTCCGCAGCAGCCCTGGTACACCCCGGAGAACCCGAACGATCTGGCCGACAACTGGATTACCTGCCATCGCGCTTTCCATCGGATCCTGGTGTCCGCGTGCGGGTCGGCGCAACTGCTCGCGATGCGCGATCAGCTCCATGACCTGTGCGACCGGTACAAGCGAATGTCCGGGATGCGCGCCACGCCCCCGCGCGATCTTGCCGCCGAGCACAAGGCCCTCGCGGACGCCGTCCTGAACCGCGACCAGCATCTTGCGGTCATGCTGATCGAAGAGCACTTCGTGCGCAGCGTCGACATCACGCTGAAGGCGATGGGAAGCAGCCGGGTCGACATCGAGCGCACCATGACCGAACTCAGGGCGCAAATCAGGGCCGGCAGCTTTTCATCACAGTCCGGCGGCGCATCGTCGACTTCGAAGCGCCAATCGCGGGGGCGGCATTGACCATGAAACTTACCCACCCACTCCAGCAGGATCGAACATGAAACTCGTGACTTTCAACCGTGGCGAACACACTTCGGTTGGCGTATTGATCGACGGCAAGCGCATCGTCGACGTCGCTGCCGCCATCTCCGAGGCCAGGCGCGATCACTCGGTCCTCGATGTCATCAGCGCCGGGCCACCCGGACTGAATGCGGTCCGGCAGTTCGTCGAACGCGACCGCGGCAAGTCGGCGCATGCGCTGGCCGACGTGAAGCTCCTCGCGCCGATCCCGTGGCCGCGGAAGAATGTGTTCTGCGTCGGCCGCAACTACAAGGAGCACATCATCGAAGGCGCGCGGGCGCGCGGCGTGCCGGTATCGTTTCCGAAGGTGCCGGAATTCTTCTCGAAGCCCGCAACGACGGTCATCGGTCCCGAAGCGGGAATCGAGCGGCATGCGAAGAACACCGAGAAGCTCGATTACGAAGTCGAGCTCGCGGTGGTGATCGGCAAGCGCATCCGCGACGTCACGCCCGCCGATGCGCTCGCCGCGGTGTTCGGCTACACGATCGTCAACGACATCTCCGCGCGCGATGCGCAGGCCGCCCACGGGCAATGGTTCAAGGGCAAGAGCTACGACACCTTCTGTCCGATGGGACCGTGCGTGGTGACCGCCGACGAATTCGGCGATCCGTCCGGCCACCGGCTCGGATTGAAAGTCAATGGCGAAGTCAGGCAGGACTCGACAACGTCGGACCTGCTCTTCTCGGTGGCTGACATCATCAGCGCGCTGGCCGCGAGCACCACGCTCGAGCCGGGCGACATCATCTCGACCGGAACGCCGTCGGGTGTCGCACTGGGCATGACGCCGCAAAAGTGGCTGCAGGTCGGCGATCTGGTCGAGGCCGAGGTCGAAGGCATCGGCGTATTGCGCAACCGGATCATTCCGTAGTCGAGCCCTCACGGCTCCGATGAAGCGCCGGCGAATCTTCCAGCGGCAGGCCACCGCACCAGGCGGCTGGGGTCGCGCTGTGCTTCACGCCGGCGCCGCGATCGTCGCGTTGCTGTCGATCTGGGAAGCATCGGTTCGCATCTGGCATCCAGCCCGGCACGTGTGGCCCGCGCTGAGCGACGTGGCGGGCGTGTTCGCGACGAAAGGCCCCACGCTGTTGGCGAATGCATGGGCGACCGCGTATGAAACACTGATCGGATTCGGCCTGGCGCTCATCGTCGGGGTCGCCGGCGGCATCGTGATGAATTCGTCGAGGCGCCTCGCACAGGCACTCTGGCCATCGATCCTGTTCGCGCAGATGACGCCGAAGATCGCGCTCGCGCCGCTGTTGCTCGCGTGGTTCGGCTTCGGCCTGATCCCGAAGATCATCATCGCGTTCCTGATCACGTTCTTCCCGATCCTGCTCAGCACGTATACCGGGTTGCGGGCGGTGGAACCCGAGAAGGAAGAGCTCGCGCGCTCGATGCGCGCCGGCCCGGTTGCGTACCTGTTGCGCTTCGCATTTCCCAGCGCCCTGCCCTTCATCTTCAGCGGCGCGCGGATTTCGATCACGCTGGCCGTGATCGGCGCCATCGTCGCGGAGTTCGTGGGCGCCGACAAAGGGCTCGGGCAACTGCTCCTTCAATCGGCGACCAACCTCGACACGCCGCTGCTGATCGCCGCGGTGCTGCTGCTCGGGTCGATGGGCGTTGCGCTGTACGGCGCGGTCTTGCTCGCGGAGTACCTGTTCATCCCGTGGCATATCTCGCAGCGCGGCGGCGACCGTGTCGCGGCAGGGGAAATCTGACGATGCGTGCCGACGCCGCATCGATCACCCGGCTTTCGGAATTCGCGCTGCAGGTGCGCGACGTGAGCCGCGTGTTCAGCACGCACCGCGGCGAGCAGGTGACCGCGCTCGGCGCCAGCTCGGCCAATGTCAAGGCAGGCGAATTCATCGCGCTGGTCGGTCCGAGCGGCTGCGGCAAGACGACGCTGCTGAAGATCATCGGCGGCCTCTTGCCGCCAAGCGCCGGTTCTGTCACCTACAAAGGGGAGCCAGTGACGGGCCCGGTCGACGACCTCGGCATCGTGTTCCAGCAACCGATTCTGCTGGACTGGCGGACTGTGCAGAGCAACATCACGCTGCAGCTCAGCCTGCGCCATCTGCTCGATCCGGCCGAACAGGCCGAGCGTGCCCGCGCATTGCTCGCGAGCGTCGGGCTGGCCGGTTTCGAGGACCGCTATCCGTGGGAGCTGTCGGGCGGACAGCAGCAGCGCGTCTCGTTGTGCCGCGCGCTCGTGCATCGACCCGGCCTGCTGCTGATGGACGAGCCGTTCGGCGCGCTGGATGCGATGACGCGCGAGCAGCTGCAGGCCGACCTCGAAGAATTGTGGATCGCGGCGCGGCCGATCGTCGTGTTCGTCACGCATGACGTCGGCGAAGCGGTGTCGCTGGCCGATCGCGTGCTGGTGTTCTCCGGCAAGCCGGGCCGCATCGTCGAAGACATTCGCATCGACGTGCCGCGCCCGCGCGCCGCGTCGCTGCTCGAAAACCCGAAGCTGCAGAACTATGCGAAACAAGTCAGGGCGCTTCTTGGCCCGGGCAATGTCCCGCCCAAAGCCGTTGCGTCGTCTTCCACCACCTCCAACACTGTGAGGGTTCAATCATGAAACCACTTCTGCCAGCCGGCATCAAAACCCGGTTCGTCACATTGCTTGCCGCGGCCGCGTGCATTTCGGCGAGCGCCTTCGCGCAGACGCCGGCGAAGCTCGAGCCGGTGAGCTTCCGCTTCAACTGGAATTTCCTCGGCAGCTACGCGCCGCTCTACCTGGGCCAGGCGAAGGGCTTCTTCGCCGAGCAGGGGATCGACCTGAAGATCCAGGAAGGCAAAGGCAGCGCGCCCACCGCGACCGCCGTCGCCAATGGCTCCGACGACTTCGGATACGTCGACATGGGCGCCGTCGCGCGGCTGGTCGACAAGGGCCTGCCGCTGAAGTGCATCGCGCAACTGCGCCCGAAGACGGCGATGGCGCTCTTGACACTGCAGTCGAGCAACATCACCAAGCCCTCGGATCTCAAGGGCAAGACGATCGGCTACACGCCCGGCGATTCGATATCGCTGCTGTTCCCCGGCTTCCTGAAAAAGAACGGAATCGACATCTCGGAGGTCAAGCGCGAAGGCATCGACAACAGCATCTACCTGAAGGCGCTGATCGCCAGGCAGGTCGATGTCACGATGGGCTACCTCGACAGCGAAGGCTTCATCCTCGAGAACCAGGGCGAAAAGATCAACGCGATGATGTTCAAGGACTACGGGATGAACGTGGTACAGATGTGCCTCGTGACCAGCCAGAAGATGATCCAGGAAAAACCGGAGCTGGTGCGGCGCATGACTGCCGCGTACGTGAAGAGCTACACCTACGGCACCCAGAACGTCGACGAGGCGATCGCCCTCGGCGCAAAATTGTTTCCCGCCGTCGATCCGAAGCTGACGAAGCGGCAACTGGAATTCCTGCCCACGGTGTTCAGCGACAGCGTCAAGGCGGGCAAGCCGATCGGATACGTCGAGCCGAAGCTGTGGGTCGACACGCTGACGATTCTTCACGAGTACTCGGGCATACAGAACACCGATCCGAACCTGTACTACACGAACGATTTCCTGCCCGGCGGAGGTAAATGACCATCGACAACGCAGGGCTGGATTCCGCCTCTGCGATTCCCGGCGGCGCGGCGCCCAGGCTGGAGGCGTTCGCCGGCCTGGTGCCGCTCGTCTATGCGCTGCTCGGGCTGGGAACGATCCTGCTGGTGTGGCAGGCGGCGGTGGTTGCGTTCCGCATTCCCGATTACACGCTGCCCGGAGTCGGGGCGGTCTTCAGGGCGATCGTCCAGGAGCGCAACACGCTCGCCGCCGCGGTCGCCGTGACCACCGTCGAGATCGTGCTTAGCTTCATCGCGGCGATGGTGCTGGGCATCGCGGCCGCCATCGCGCTGCATTGGTGGCCGAGGGTCGCCGCGGTGGTCTGGCCGTTGATCATCTTCGCGAAGATCACGCCGCAGGTTGCCGTCGCGCCGCTCTTGATCGTCGTGCTCGGCCTGGGGCTGACGTCGAAAGTGAGCATCGCGGTGCTGCTGGCATTTTTCCCGGCGCTCGTCGCCACCTACGTCGGATTCAAGAGCGTGCCGGCGGACGTGCTGGAGCTCGCGCGCTCGATGCGCATGGGACGGGCCGGCACGTTTCTGCATTTCGAATTGCCGGCGTCGCTGCCGCACATCTTCAGCGGCGCGAAGATCGCGATGGGCAGCAGCGTGATCGGCGCGATCGTCGCGGAGTTCATCTCGTCGAACGCAGGCCTCGGCTACACGCTGCTGGTGGCGATGGGCTCGATCGAGACCGCGCTGGTGATGGCGGTCATCGTGATCCTCGGGCTCGAGGGCTCGATCCTGTATTGGCTCGTCTCGCTCGCGGAGCATTTCGCCATCCGCTGGCACGTTTCGCAACGCCGGCGATGAGTCGTCTCGTCGCTGATCCTCAACGCACATCCGGAGGTCATTTCATGTCTGGCAATCTTCGCTTTCTCAATCCTGCAGCCCTCGACAAGCCGCCCGGATACACGCCCGTGGTCGAAATGACCGGACCCGGCCGCGTGATCTACGTGTCCGGCCAGCTGGGCGTCAGCGGCGGCAAACTGGCCGGCGGGCCCGGCGATTTTCGCGCGCAGGCAGTCAAGGCGTTCGAGAACGTGCGTGTCGCGCTGGCCGAGGTCGGCGCGGACTTCCATCATGTCGTCAAGATGAACAACTACCTGACCGACATGAGCCACCTGAAGACGTTGCGCGAAGTGCGCGACACGTTCCTCAACACCGCGGCGCCGCCGGCATCGACCACCATCGAAACCCCGAAGCTGGCGCGAGAGGGCGCGATGTTCGAGATCGAGGTGATTGCGGTGTTGCCGCCGGCTTGAAGATGGGATTCCGGGGCTTCCAAAATTCCAAACTGAGGTCGCGAAATGATGTATAGCGGCGAGGGTCTCGGTATTGCCCTCGCCCCTGCGCCTCTCCCGGGGGGAGGGGGGTGGCCGGCGCTTGCGGCGGCCCGGTTGCGCCTGTCGGCGGATGTGGGTGGAACGTTTACCGACATTGCCGCGTTCGACGAGGCGTCGGGCGAGTTGCGGCTGGGCAAGACGCTGACTACGCCGTCGCGCCTCGTCGAAGGCATCGAAAACGGCGTGACCAAAGCCGGCGTGTCGTTCGAGGCGGCGCGGATGTTCCTGCACGGCACGACAGTCGCCATCAACACGATCCTCGAACGCACCGGTGCGAAATGCGCGTTGCTGACCACGCAGGGATTCCGCGACATCTACGAGATCGGCCGCATCAACAGGCCCGAATCGTACAACCTGTTTTTCAAGAAGCATGAGCCGCTGGTAGAACGAGCGCTGCGCTTCGAGGTGCGCGAGCGGATGGACGCGTCCGGCCGCATCCTGATCAAGCTCGATGAAGATGAAGTGCGGCGGATCGTCGGCGATCTCGTCCGGACCGAAAGGGTCGAGGCGATTGCGATCCTGTTCCTGCATTCGTATCGCAATCCGGTGCACGAGCAGCGCGTCAAGGCGCTGATCGAGGAGGCGCATCCGCACCTGTTCGTCACCGCATCGCACGAGTTGTCGCAGGAATACCGCGAGTACGAGCGCACGTCGACCACGGCCGCGAACGCGTACATCGGCCCGCGCGTCCGGCGCTATCTGAAGGAGATGCGCAGCGAGATCGATGCGAAGAAGTTCACCGGCAACTTCCTGATCGTGCAGTCGACCGGCGGACTGTTCGACGTCGAGGACGCGCAGCAGGCCTGCATCCGGATGCTCGAATCCGGGCCGGCGGCCGGCGTCATCGGCACCAAGATGCTGTGCGACGCGGTCGGCTTGCGCAATGCCATTGCGTTCGACATGGGCGGCACCACGGCCAAGGCGGGCGTGATCGACGACGGCACCGTGCTGATGACGGGCAGCGCGCTGATCGGCGGTTATGCGACCGGCCTGCCGGTGCAGATGCCGATGATCGACATCCAGGAAGTCGGTACCGGCGGCGGCAGCATCGCGCGCGCCGGCATCGGCGGGTCGCTGCGTGTCGGGCCGGAGAGCGCGGGTGCAGCGCCCGGGCCTGTCTGCTACGGCCTCGGCGGAACGGAGCCCACGGTTACCGACGCCAATCTCATCCTCGGCCGTCTCGGCGTCGACCGCTTCCTGAATGGCGAAATGCGCCTCGACCTCGACGCTGCTACGGCCGCGCTCGACCAGAAGATCGCCAAACCGCTCGGCCTCGAGACGACCGCAGCGGCCGAAGGCATCCTGCGCGTGGCCACCACAAAGATGGCGCATGTGGTGCGCTGGGTCACGACCGAGCGCGGGCTCGATGCGGCTGACTTCGTCCTTGTCGCGTACGGCGGCGCGGGTCCGCTGCACGCGGCGATGGTCGCGCGCGAATTGCGCATCGCGCAGGTGATCATCCCGCGCGCGCCGGGTCACTTCTCCGCGTTCGGGATGCTCGTCGCCGATCTGCGGCGCGACTACGTGACGACATGGTTCACGCCGCTTGCCGGCGCGTCGTTCGCCGAGATGGAGCAGATCTTCGCGCAGATGGAAACGAGCGGCCGCGAAGGCATCGGCCATGCGCAGGTCGCGCTCGCGGGCGTCGGCGTCACGCGCGGCGCCGATATGCGCTACGTGGGACAGGAGCACGCGGTGACGGTCGAGTTGCCGGTCGAGCTTTTTCGCAAAGAAGATCGGGCCGGCATCAAGAAGCATTTCGACGACGTGCATGTCGTCCGTTACGGCTATGCATCGCCCAATGAGCCGGCGGAAATCGTCTCGTTGCGCAGTGCCGTCACCGGCTTGATGAAAAAGCCGCCGATCGAGAAGATCGAGGCGGGCGATGCGACGCCGCCAGCGGCTGCATTTCGCGGCAATCGTCCGGTTTACTTCGCCGAGCCGGAAGGCTACGTGGACACGCCGACTTACGATCGCGCGCGGCTCGTCGCCGACAACCGGATCGAAGGCCCCGCGCTGATCGAAGAGTACGCGTCGACGACCGTCGTGCATCCCGGCGACGTCGCCACCGTCGACGCCTTCGGCAACCTGGCGATCGACATCAGGAGAATTTCATGAGCGTGGCAATCAAGCCGATCGCAACGACGCGGCATCGCATCGATCCGGTCACCACCGAAGTCGTGCGCAACGGCCTCATCGCCACGACCGAGGAGAT
>Ga0105240_10011583_pt1 | contig 12271 bp, 7 predicted proteins | sample KBSC54metaG_FD_80426 | JGI IMG/M metagenome (GOLD analysis project Ga0105240, IMG submission 80426) | Corn rhizosphere microbial communities from Kellogg Biological Station, Michigan, USA - KBS C5-4 metaG | ecosystem: Host-associated > Plants > Roots > Rhizosphere > Soil | place: Michigan, USA...
AGTGGTTCGGGAAGTGGACGCCGCGGTTCCCGTCGTGCGGCTTCGCGACATGGATTCGGTGTTCGCCGAATCGATTCGCCGGCCGAGACTCCTGGCGCAGCTATTGGGCGCTTTTGCCGGACTGGCGCTGCTACTGGCAGCTATCGGCACTTACGGTGTGCTCTCCTACATGGTTACGGAGCGCCGGCGCGAGATCGGCATTCGGGTCGCCCTCGGTGCAACTCGCTCCCAGGTGCTCACACAGATCATGAAGCAAGGGCTTCAGGTTACGGCGTTGGGTGTCACCATTGGCCTTGCAGGTGCGCTTGCCGTAAATCGGGTGATTGCGTCCCTGTTGTTTGGTGTGCAGCCGACAGATACCGTGACGATCGCGTTTGTGATCGCCATGATTACGGCCGTGGCGGTGGCCGCCAGTTGGCTGCCGGCCTGGCGCGCATCGCGGCTAGACCCGAACGTCGTGCTCAGAGACGAGTAACAGCTCTTACGCCATATTGCTACTTCCCTGGGTGGATCCTCGCTAGACGGACGTTGAGGCCCTGTGAAACGAGCTTCCGGAAGGCGGCGTTGAAGACTGGACCGATTGCCTGCTATCAAACGACGTAGTGGCGACATGGCGTCAACCGGGCTGGACACGGCAAGATGGGTCTACCCTTAGCGACGGCTTTCGGGAAGCTAACTTCTCACAACACCGTTTGAGATATCAATTAGGAACACACGGCCGGATGGGGTTCCGCTTCCGGCAATCCTACACTACGGGACCGTAGCCACAGAAAATCGATTGAGTAAGTGCAGTGGAAGGCCCTTAGGGCTTTGGGGACTGCGGCTGCCAGAGCTCGATCTTATTCCCATCCACGTCATAGATCCAGGCAAACCGACCGTAGGATTCATTCATTCGTTTGGGGTCAATCTTTACTCCCTCTTGTTTTAAGCGGTCGAGCAAAGCATCCAGATCGTCCACGATGTAGTTGATCATGAACGGTGCGTGGCTAGGATCCAAATAGTCAGTGGAGGTCGGAAAAATAGTCCAAACTGTAACGTGTTCCTTTTGCGGGTCGTCGTGTTCGCGCCACGGAAGCATCACGCCGTGGCCTTTGTCAGCGAGTCCAAGATGCTTCGAATACCATTCGCGCATCTGATCACGATTAGCGGATTTGAAGAAGACACCGCCGATTCCAAGGATGCGCCCGCGCTGCTCCATTTCGACAGGCGGCTTCGACTTTTCAGGTTGCGGAGATGGCACTTTCTGTTCTCCTTTTGAGCAGACCGGGATGAGCAACAGCGAGCCGAGCGCAATTGTGCTCCAAGGTATTTCTCGCATCTGTGGATTATAACAACGTTCGATTCGAATGGAGAAAACGGTTCGCTCAAACGGTTCGCTCAAGGTTCGCCGCGATTCATCCTTTCTGGATCGGTCTACATCACGGCCAAAAGCAACAAATTGACAGATCTTGTCAATAGCCAGCCAGTATTCCCTTATTGGAGGAAGGAATCAAGTCCTGTCGAGTGGGGTGGTAATATGTGAATCGGTGCATTCAGGGCGCCGCCGTGTCCGCGGGAAGGACTGAGTCCTCCTGAATGTTTGCAGTTTCAGCAGTCGATTTTGATGAACTCTTTTCTGCCCGAGAGAGCGGACACCGGGCGTAACCGCTGATCCGTGTACGTGTACGGACAGCCAGGAAAGGAGCTCATTGTGAAGAAATCTTTCCCTACCCGCGTGCTCCCCAAGCACCCGGATCTCGATCAACTCAAACGTCAGGCGAAGGAATTGCTGGACGCAGTTCGTGCCGGCGAACCAGACGCCGTCTCAGAAGCCGCCGCGCGATATCCTGGCGCTGACCTACAGAAATTCGCCTTGCACGATGCTCAACTTGTGCTCGCGAGGGCGCACGGGTTCCATAGCTGGCCCAGGCTCAAGGCCTACGTAAGCGGGGGCATGATCAAACCGCCGGAAATGGAGTCCGGCGTGGGGCGTGATGTCTGGGATACGATCACAGCCGCCGCGGCCGGCGACACGGTCACGCTTCAACGCCTGATGGAGCGCGATCCCAGCCTGAGCCGTGCTGAACACTTCTACGCGCCGCCTATCCACTTCGCCGTACGAGAGGGGCATGCCGAAGCCGTGTGGATTCTGCTCGACGCGGGCGCGGCAGAAGCGGAATGGAACGGCTGTGACCTCGACGGCCTGATCGAAATCGCCAGGGACCGGAGTTATGAAGAGATCGCTCTGCTTCTCGATGAGGTCCGCAGGCGCCGCAGGCCGGTTGCGCCGTCAGAAGATCATCCCATCCATGCGGCCGCAGAGCGCGATGATATCGAGCAAGTTCGCGACCTGCTGAACGGGGATGCAACACTCCTGAACCGTCGCGACGCCGGCGGGAGGACGCCGCTGCATCGGGCTGTGAAGGGCTCGGCACACAACGTGATTGCGCTATTACTTGATCGTGGCGCCGACATTGACGCAACCGATGGCAAAGGCTCGCAAGCCCTCGACCTCGCAGTATGGAGCCGGAGAGCGCTTGCGCCGGCGAGTCGCGCTTTCGATACTGCCCGGCTATTGCTATCACGTGGTGCTACCTGTGATTTGACGATTGCAGCTGCACTCGGGGACCTCCATCGGGTCACGGTACTTCTTGACCAGAACCCCACCTGTCTGCGCGAAGTGCGTCAGAATGGGAAACGCGCACTATCCGCGGCCGTCAGATTCGGCCATCGCGAGATCACGCGTCTGCTGCTGGAACGCGGCGCCGATCCCAATTGGCCCGAATCCGACGCCCCGCGGGGCGCTTCCCTGCACGCCGCCGCCCGCGCCGGTGACCACGAGCTGGTGGACTTGCTGCTCGCGCACGGCGCCGATCCCAACGCCCATGTGGAGTCGGCGGGCAATGCCGTTTACGCAGCGAAGAATCGCGAATTGCGGGCGCTGCTCATGGCGCGCGGAGGCACGCTCGATCCGTATGACCTGGTCTGGCTGGATGAGGACGACGAAGTCATTCGGCGCGTGACGGAAGACCCCGGTTCAGCGGAGTATGGCTGCGGCGGGGTATTTACGGCCGTATGCACGCGAGGGAAGCGCGATCTGCTGTTGCGCCTGCTGGATACCGGCATCCGCGTGCCGCCGGTTGTGACCGGGTGCCACAGCTACCTCCTCGAAAACACCGAGATGCTCCGTATCCTCCTCGCGAGCGGGATGAATCCCGACTTGCCAACCTGGCAGCGGCGGACCTTTCTGCATGATCTATGCTCTGGTGGCAAGCGCGGCCAGACGTGGGACGCCATCGAGCGCGCGCGGATCCTGCTAGATGCAGGCGCGTCGATTTCAGCCAGAGACGAGGAGTACCGTTCGACACCGCTCGCATGGGCGGCCCGGACGAACATGCCGGAGATGGTGGAGTTTCTGCTCGCCCGCGGCGCACCCACCAATCTCCCTGACGACCCGCCATGGGCCGCGCCTCTGGCGTGGGCCGAGCGGCGGGGACACGCAGAGGTCGCCGAAATCCTGCGGAAGCATGGCGCCGCCAGATAACCGAATCGGCCGGCGCGCCCATTGCTAATCTGCGGTGATGTCTGTCGCTCAATTCTACTTGAGGAAAGCCGCGTCCGCTGTTTTCGCCCACGTAAATTGCGGCGGGAGACGCGAGGGTCTCTGAACTTGGACGATAGTACCTGGATGACCTGTTTAACCGGTGAAACAGCGTATCCGGAAGTTGACGGGCTTCCAGAATCGGTCCTGCCGTCCGCCCCAGTGTTCACTAGCGTCCGCCCACTTGACCGAAAGTGGGCTTCTCGTACAGTGGCCCCAAAGCGTAAACACGCAGCCTGCTGCCGGCGAACCTAATTAACAGGCGCATCGCGGTGGTAACGCAAACTTGGCTTAGCGCTTTCCTTTTCATTCAGATCGCGAAGCTTCTGAGCCTCTCGCGCAGCCTCCGCATCTTTTCCCAGCTTCCGATATGCGTTAGCGAGATACATATGCGCCGGTCGATAATCGGGCCGAAGCTGAATGGCGTGTTCCAACTCCGCGACTGCCTCGGCCGCACGATCCCCCTGCAAAAGCAGCTTCCCTAACAAAGCGTACGAAGCCGCGAAACCCGGATTGAGAACGATTGCTTTCCGCAGCAAAACCTCCGTCACCTGCCTGTCTTCCCCCGCGTGCTCCTGCGCGGTAGCCAGATAGTAGTAGCCGCGATAGTCCGATGGATTCGTTTGCAGATACTGCCGGGATACTCCGGCAAGCTTTTCATACTCAACCGCCTCAATATACAAACCGGCCAGTCCATCGAAGGCAACGGCCATTTGCGGATTCCGCTGGAGGCACAGGCTCAACTCCCTCTCCGCTACGTCGAAGCGTTGAGTGCCTTTGAGCGCCAGACCCTCGCCGAGGTGGGCGAGCAGAGAATCCGGTGCGATCCGCAGAGCCTTGGAAAAGATCTCGACTGCCGGCTCCGGCGTATTGTACTCGAGAAAGATCTGACCGAGCTGCAGATATCCAGCCAGATTTGCAGGATTGCTCGAAATCTCATTCTGCGCTTCCGCGACTGCTTTGGCCGGCTCTCCCAGTGCCTGATAGGCCTGCGATGCAAGCAAATGCGACACGCGAATACGATGATCGGTAAAAGTCAGAAACGGCGCCGTGTTCGACTTCGCCATGTGACAAGGGAGGCAATTGGCGCGAGCCGCGCGGCGGCAGTTCACGGCCGGCGTCGATCCCGAGTGGCATTCGACGCACTTATTGACATAGTACGCAGCATCGCGATTCACGTCCGAGTGTGGATCGTGACAGGTCAGGCACGATAATTTACCGCTCTGGCGGAAGCACCGGCTCGCCGTCAGCCCGACCGGAGCGAACCGGATAGACTCGCGGTCGTCAACCTCAGGTGGCGTCAGACGATGACACTGGCCGCACGCCTCAATCAAAGCGGATGGCGGGAGACGCCCGGGATTGTAAATCGATTTCGCGGAAGGCGCTCGCACGTGCGCCTCGCCCGGCCCGTGACATCGCTCGCACTGTATCCCCGGCCGGAGTTCCGAGACGTCCGGGCCAGTTTTTGATCCGGTACTGTGGCAATTGAAACACTGAAAGATGGTTCCCCCGGACTGCTTCATGCCAAGAGCAGAAACGATATCGCTCGGGGCGTCAGTCTTGTGACCCATTGTTAACGCGGCCCGGTCTCCGGCCGTATACCAGGAAATCCGATGTTCGAAATAATGACCGTTGATCGAGCCTACGGGTGTGATACCACGCACCCCGGATCCGAAAGCCCATTCCAGCAATGCCTCGGATCTTTGGCGGCCACGTTCTACGGTAACTTGCATTCCGTTGGGTGCTTGCGAGTATTCGAACCGGAGTCCGTTTTTCTCCCGGACCGTGTGGCCGGCAAGCTTTGCGGCGATGGGGCTTCGCGCGATCGGCGAGAGCGCTTTTGCGTGATTACTACCCGATTGCTTTGCGAATTCGCCAGGGTGGCACTTAGCGCACTGCTCCGGCCCAACGAAATCGTTAGCTCGAAGAGCGGCCGTAGATAGGCAGATCAGAAGCGCGAGAGCCGCGGGAAGCGAGTTCGTCTTGCGCGAATTCGTCAAAAGTAAAACTTTAATGCCAGTTGCCCTTTGCGTGGACTCACGAACGACGAATAGGCGGTGACCTTCCCAAAATTCGCGTCGCCCAGATTCACGTCCGGCGCAGCGAAATTCGGGTGGTTGAACACGTTGAAGAACTCCGCGCGGAATTCGATGTTCATTCCTTCACGCCACGGAAGAGCGAACCGTTTCCCCGTATTCAAATCCGTGCTGAACAGGTGCGGTCCGTAAATCAGGCCGCGGCCGGCGTTCCCAATCGTGTACTGCGCGGGGAGGGAAAATACGGACGTGTTGAACCACTGAGTCAGAGACTGCGGCCCGGTCATCGGGTCGCCACTGACGTTCGGGGCGGAGCGGTTGTTCCCGCACACGCAGCTGTTGGTTGCCAAACCAGGCGAAAGCGCGATGCCGGTCTGATACGTTGTGATGCCGTTGAATTCCCAGCCACCGATAATATTGCCGATGATTCCTTTCGACAGCAATCTCCGGCCCGGACCGATAGGAAGCTGGTAGTTGTAACCCGCGACGAGCCGGTTTGGCACGTTGTATTGCGAAATGCCGCGATCCAGATTACGATTGCCCACCGGATCGCGATAGCCGGCGTTTCCGACATCAATGAATTTGGAGTGAGTAAAATTCACGACGAACGCGAGGCCGTTGGCAAAGCGCCGCTCCGCTTTCAACTGCAGAGCATTGTAATCGGAAGATCCGATCCAGGAGTTGATCGTGACGCCGAGCGGGTACTGAGGATAAGGCACGTAGGGCGCGACGAACTGTCCATTGGCCTTCGCTGAAACCGCCACAGGTATCGCGTTGGCGTTATACGAGCCGTAAGTCAGGTGAGACCCGCGGGTGCCCACATAGCCCGCCTGGAATAGAATCGTCTTGAATTCGTACTGGACATTCAGGTTGTACTGCTGAATGTAGGCCAAGGGGTTGTGCTCCGGAAACACGCTGACACTCTTCGAATTTTTTCCCGTCGGGTCGGTTGGCTGATACGGAATATTGTCGAGTGTGGCGAGCCAGTGAATCTGGTCGGTCGTGGTGTACCGGCCTTGATCAGAGTCGGCGAAGATTGGCGCATTCAGCATGTATCCATTGGCCCCCGCACTGCTGACGCCAGCCAGGAAAATGCCGTAGCCTCCGCGCAGAACAAGCTTTCCTCCGAGCGCGCTGTACGCGATGCCCAGCCGGGGATCAAAATTATTCCAGACGTTGTTCCAGGGTGTCGTCCGGAAGCCGTTCACTCCGAATTGCACGTATTGCCCTTGAGTCAGATCGAAGACTCCGCTGCGGTTCTGTTCCTCGTGGTAATAGTTTGGAGCGTCCCACCGCAGACCTAGATTCACGGTCAGATTACGGCTGATGTGAAAGTCGTCCTGAGCGAATATTGCATATAAATTCGCCCGCGTACGGAAGAAGTCCGGGTAGATGCTGTAAGTCAGGGCATTGGGCAATCCAAGTAGAAAGCTCGCGTAATCGAAGCCCGTGTTGTTGTTGCCCGGCTGATTGGTGAAAACGTTACTAAAGGTCCACGCGGTGTTGAGGGCTCCCGGCTGCAGGTTGTTCGTCGCTAATTTGCGGACCCAGCCCCCAATCCGGAGATTGTGGCGGCCTTTATTCCAGGAAAACGTGTCGGTGAGAGTTTCCTGCGTCTGCCATTCTTGGAAGGTTGTGTCCGTAGTCGCGCCAAGTGCTTCGAAGTTGGAGAAGTTGAAGTAAGGAGTGCCCAGCTTCTGACCCGCGTTGGGCATGCCATGGATGCCGAGGTCAAGATTGCTGATATCGCCATAGCCCGGAATCGCGCGCCTGGGAAATTGATTTTGCCAGGCAATGTTCAAGTCGTTTGTGGCGGTGGCGCCGAATACATGAACATAGTTGGCGACAGCTTGGTGCCCTGGGGCCGCGAAAGAGTTCCCAGGGCCGAGCGTTCCGGGAACCGGACCTCCACCAGCCGCGAATCCGAACGCAGACGCTTGTTGGGAAAATCCACGTTTGTCCGAATAGCGCACCATTAGCCGATTGGAATCGTTGATCGCGTAATCAACCTTGGCGTCCCATTCGTTGTTCTGTGACAACGCCGCCCCGTTTACGCTGAAGTTATTGAAGTTTTGGTTAACTTGCGGGCTGGGGTATAAGGCTTGCACCTTCAATGCTGCCGGACTGATGAGGTTGGGGGGAATCTTGTTGCCCGGAAATGGATCGCGCACCCAGACCGTGCTGCCACCCGATGTGACCTGCCGTTGCGAAAACGGGTTGAAAATCTCGTATTTTAAATCTGCCGCTCCGAGGACGTCGGTGCCGACGTTGGCCCCGAGAAGGCTCGAGAAGTCCCCTGTTCGAAAGGCTGCCGTCGGCACGGTTATGTTCGTGATCGGTTGCGGGTTCTTCTGCCGCGTCAACTGGGTGTCGACGAAGAAGAACAGCTTGTTTTTCTTGATGGGTCCTCCCAAAGTGCCGCCGAATTGATTGAACCGGAGCACGGGCACGCTGTGCGTGAAATAATTGCCGGCGTTCAAGTCGTCGTTCTGAAGGAATTCGAAAGCCGATCCATGGAACGAGTTGGTTCCAGATTTCGTCGTGGCGATCATCGTCACGCCGCTGGTTTCCCCGTACTCCGCCGAATAGGCGTTCGTCATCGCCCGGAATTCATTGATCACATCCGGATTGGGATTGACCGGCGTCCCGCTCCAGACGTGGTTGCTACTATCGGCGCCGTCGATGTAGTAAGGGTCGATGCGGATGAGACCGCCGTTGGTGATATTTCCGTCCACGGTCTGCACCACGCCTGCGCCCAGCAAGACCAAACTCTGAGGGTTCCGGCTCAAGAGCGGCAACTCGGTGACCATCTGATTCTGGACCGTGGTCCCAAGCGCGCCGTTTTCGGTATCGACTAGCGGGGCTTGCGCTGACACATCGATCCTTTCCGTTACCTGCCCTGGTTCCAGACCCACATCGATTCGCAGTTGGCGCGCCAGATCCAGCGTCATATTTTCTCGCGCGAATGTCTTAAAGCCTGAGAAGTGGACCTCGATCCTGTACGTGCCCGGTGGGAGGAATTCAAACAAATATTCCCCCGATGGGTTGGCTTTTGTTGAGGTTTGAACTCCGGTACCTGTGTTGGTGAGCGTAACTTGCGCGCCGGCAATGACGGCGCCGCTCGGGTCTGTGACGATTCCACGAATGCTGGCGGTATTGGCCTGTCCAAAAAGGAACGGGGATATTGAAACCACCAGAAAAACGAATAGAAAAGCGAATCGGCGTAGATTCAGCAACATAATGCGGTGACTATATCACAGGGAAATTTCATGGCAAAGGGGGTAGATTTCTTATGTCGCGGCAAGGTGAAAAGTTCCTAATTGGGCAAGGTGGAAGTCCCGCTTGGGGGCCGTAAGGCGGAAGAATGGAACGAATCGCGATGAGCCAAGAGGAACGGGACTGGCTGGAGTGGCTGAACAGAGTTCGGGACGGGATGGTGACGCAGAATGCCGCGGCCGCCAAGTTGGGGATGATCGAGACCGGCCTGTGGAAGATTCGGTCGCGCGGTCTGCTGGAGTCCGCGACGCAGTTGCTTCGGCGAGTTAGTGCAGTCTGAATCAGTGCAGGCACCCGGACGTCGCCAAGAACCAACTCGCAAGGTCCGGGACCGGCTCGTAACACTCCTGTCCGTCTGGTCACCTTTCGCTCGCCAAAGGGGGTACCTGGTCCATACGCTGGGGTCATGAAGATACTTGTTAGCAAGGATGCTCTGAACAGGATGGCGCTCTGCGTATGCATCCTGTCAGAACTTCCAATTGCGCAGGGCGCCGAACCGATCACGGTCGCCATGACGGCTGACCACTGGCAGACTAAAGAGAACGCGGAGTTCCTCCGGCAGTTGGGTTTTTATCACGGCCTGATGCGACTGAACAGCGGCAATGCGGTACTCAAAGACATCACGTTCAGCGATGGGACGATCGAGTTCGATGTCAATACGATCGCGCGGGGTGCGCCCGGAATAGCCTTTCGTCAGCAAGACGTAGATAATTTCGAGCTCGTTTACCTGAGGCCTGATCCGAGCTGTCCGGCCTTCCGGGCCTGCATGCAATATGCGCCGCAGACCCATGGTGTCCTGTTATGGGACCTCTTTCCGCAATATCAAACGCGGGCGCCGCTCCGGGAGAACGGGTGGAACCACATCAGGATGGTCGTATCCGGCCGGCGGATGAATATTTTCGTGAACGATGCCGCATCGCCCACACTGGAGGTCGGCAGGTTAGAAGGGGATGCGATGAAAGGCGGCCTGCGGCTGCAGGGGCCAGGCACTTTCGCGAACATGGCGATCACTCCCGATGCAGTGGACGGCCTTTCTCCGGAGCCGGCCAGAGATCCGCTGGATGGGGAGCGGAGGCTGGTTCGGAATTGGCGTCTATCAACTTTTGCCGCGCTGCCGAACGGTAAGAACCCCATGTATAACGAAATGCCCGGTGCTTCGCCGGGATGGAAGACGATCAGCACAGAGCGGAACGGGCTGGTAAATCTCAGCCGCGAGTATGGCCGGCCTCTGCCCGAGCCGAACCGGGCCGTAGCATGGCTGAAGACGACGATCACTTCAGACAGGAATCAGACGAAGAAGGTAGATATTGGATGGACACGCGAACTGTGGGTGTTCGTGAACGGGAAACTGTTGTATGCCGATAAAAACCTATTCGAGTCGGAAGGAACGAGAAAATTTCCCGACGGGCGATGTTCGCTGGAGAATGGCGCCGTCACGTTGCCTCTGGAAGCGGGCGATAATGAGGTCGCTGTGGCAATCGCGAACAACTTCTTCGGATGGGGAGTGATGCTGCGCCTGGCTGACGTGGAAGGGGTTCATCTGGCAGCGCAGTAATCAACACGGTGACAAACCCGATGGCTGGCAAACAATGGATGAAGACCCGTACGGGCCACGTTGCTCTTGCGGCTCTGGCATGGACGATTCTCGGCTGTGTGTTTGCCTTGCCGGATCTCTCTGCCGGGATGGACTGGCGCCACGCTCTGCTTTTTTCTCTTACGATATGGTGGTCCTGGGGCATGGTCACACCTCTCATTCTTTGGGTGGACCGGCAGATCCCCGTTTCTAACAAGCAACTTGCCCGGCGAGTTCTGGCGCATTTCCTTCCGAGCCTGCTGGTTACGTCGGTGTACGTTTATCTTTTGGGGGCGTTTCGCGCCGCGTTCGGGATTGATGAATGGAATGGCTTGGCAAGCATCAGATTTCTTGCCGATGCGCTGCGGGGAATGTTTCTCTGGAACTGGCTCAACTACTGGCTGATCTTTGGCGCCTGGCAGGTGTACCAGTATTACAAACACTACCTTTCCAGCGAGTTGAGGTTGGAGCGGCTGGAAAAAAGCTTCTCTGAGGCTCGTCTGAACGCACTTCGAATGCAATTGGATCCGCATTTTCTTTTCAATGCGCTGAACACGATCTCGTCTCAGGTGGAACGGGACCCGAAGCTTGCACGACGGATGATCGAGCATCTGGGCGACCTTCTCCGGCTGTCGCTGGAATCGAAAGAGAAGCAGGAAGTCCCGCTGGCGGAAGAGATGGCCTTTCTGGAACACTATCTGGCGATCCAGAAGATCCGCTTCGGGGACCATTTGCGAATCGAGACGCAAATCGCGCCGGAGGTGAAATATGCTTCCGTACCCTGCCTTTTCGTTCAGCCGCTGGTCGAGAATGCGATCCGGCACGGGATTTCAAGGCGGGCTTCCGGCGGAACGGTGATCGTGTCGGCACATCGTGACGGGAATCGGCTCGACATTCGTGTGCTCGACGACGGCGTGGGACTTCCGACGGGCTGGACGCTTGAGAACTCCAGCGGCGTAGGGCTTTCCGTGACGCGCCAGCGTGTGGCAGGGCTTTATCCCGATGGAGAAACCTGTTTTGCTGTGAACCGGCGCGCCAGTGGTGGAACCGAGGTTGAAATATCGCTGCCTCTACGATGGACCGGAAAGGATGCACATGCCACTGCCGGCGTCTGAAGGCCTCTGCGTTCTGGTGGCCGACGATGAGGCACCGGCGCGGCAACGGATCATGGATCTATTAAGCCGCGATGACCTATTGCGCAGCGATTCCCGCGTGGCCGCAATCATAGAGGCGTCCGACGGACTCTCCGCGGTGGAGATGATTCAGAACCGAAGGCCCGATCTGGTGTTTCTCGACGTCCAGATGCCGGAACTGACCGGACTGGAGGTCATCGCTGAAGTTGGCGCCGAACGCATGCCGCTAACCGTCTTTGTGACCGCCTACGATGAGCATGCAATCCGCGCTTTCGAAGCAAATGCGCTTGACTATCTCCTGAAGCCGTTCAGCGACGAGCGCTTTGAGATGACCATGGCTCGCGTCAGCATTCGGATGGATGAACGAAGTGTGCGGGAGTTTGGACGGCGCATTCTTCGCATGGTTTCCGCAGCGCCCGCGCGGGATCTGCCGCTGGACCGACTGGTGGTGAAATCGGGAGGTTCCACGCGCTTCGTACGGGTGGCCGATATCGACTGGATCGAAGCTGCCGGGGTTTATGCGAACCTGCACATCGGAGGAAAAGAACTGTTGTACCGGGCCGCGCTGAACGAGCTTGCCGAGAGGCTCGACCCCGTTCGTTTTGTCCGCATCCATCGTTCGGCTATCGTCAATATCGAAAGCATCCTGCACCTGGAGCCGATCTCCCATGGC
>Ga0105240_10011585_pt1 | contig 12270 bp, 10 predicted proteins | sample KBSC54metaG_FD_80426 | JGI IMG/M metagenome (GOLD analysis project Ga0105240, IMG submission 80426) | Corn rhizosphere microbial communities from Kellogg Biological Station, Michigan, USA - KBS C5-4 metaG | ecosystem: Host-associated > Plants > Roots > Rhizosphere > Soil | place: Michigan, USA...
AAGCGGCGAAATAGAGGAGATCAGTCGCCGCTGGCGTGAGTCTGCGTGGGCACCAATACCAGGCGAGCACGGGCCGGCTCAGGTTCTGCGGGATGACGGAACGCGGAAAGAATCGAGAACACGGCCACATACGCAGCCAGAATACCGAAGCCGAGTGAAGCGACGACAGTGAAGCAGAGGACCACGGGCATCATCCACGAGTTCACGACCGACCACCTTTACAAGTGTTATCTGATGCGATGCTCCGCAATCCGTATACCTGCGTTTTTCGCCTGCGGCAGCGTACAACTCCAAATCTACCTTCGTTGACGCTCCGCGCTATTGACGACTAAGATACGGAGTAGAGCTGTGCATTCCTACTTTCGAACAAATCTGTGGCCCTGTCGACGTTACGGAAGGGCCAGTGCTCCCGGCGAATGATGGCGATTACCAAGATCTCTGTCCGGGGCGCCCGGCAGCACAATCTAAAGAACATCAGTGTGGAAATCCCCCGTAACACGCTGACCGTGGTTACCGGGCTTAGCGGTTCGGGAAAGTCATCGTTGGCGTTTGACACCATCTACGCCGAAGGCCAGCGCCGCTATGTAGAGACGCTTTCCGCGTATGCGCGCCAGTTCCTGGATCAGATGGAGCGGCCCGATGTCGATGGCATCGACGGACTTAGCCCCTCGATTTCGATCGAGCAGAAGACCACCAGCCGCAGTCCCCGCTCCACCGTCGGGACCATCACCGAAATTTACGACTACCTTCGCCTCCTATTCGCCTCGATTGGCATGCCGCATTGCCCCAGGTGTGGCCGTGCCATCAGTCGCCAATCGGCCGAGCAGATCGTGCAACGGGTCATGGCGCTCACTCCCGAGGACCGGATCATGGTGATGGCGCCGATCGTCCGCGGCCGCAAGGGCGAGTTCAAGAAAGAGATGGAGACGCTCGCCAAGCACGGATACACGCGCGCCCGCATTGATGGCGAGCTGCTCAATCTTGAGGATGAGATCAATCTCGACAAACGCAAGAATCACACCATTGAGGTCGTGATCGACCGTTTATTGGTGAAGCCCGGAATTGAGCATCGCCTGGAAATGTCCGTTGGTCTGGCTATGAAATTGGCCGGAGGCCTGGTGCTGGTGGCGGTTGTCGGAGGCGACGAGCAGCTGTACTCAGAGAAGTTGGCGTGCCCGGATTGCGGCCTCAGTGTGCCCCAGCTCGAGCCGCGCTCATTTTCCTTCAATAGCATGTACGGAGCGTGTCCGGAGTGTCACGGTCTAGGTAGCAAGTACGACTTCGATCCGGCTAAGGTCATTACGGACTGGTCGAAGCCTTTGCTGGATGGCGGACTCGGGCCCGGTTCGGCATCCCAGAATTTGATTCACCAGTTGCAGATTGTCGCGGCATCTTGCGGCATCGATCTGCGCACTCCGTTCGAAAAACTTCCGGAGAAGACGCAGGATTTCCTCCTCAACGGGGAGCAGGGGCGCGGCGGCCGGACCGGATTCCACGGCATCTTCGGATACCTCAAGCAGAATCTGGAAGAGTCCACCTCCGAGGGGTATCGCGACTGGCTGATGGATCACATGTCGGCGACGGAATGCCCGGCGTGTCACGGGAAACGTTTGCGGCCGGAGAGCCTGGCCGTAAAAGTAAACGGCATGTCCATAGCCGATTTCACCGCCATGCCCGTTTCGCGCGCACTTGAAACGGCCCGGGGGGTCCAATTAGCCGGACGAGAGGCAGCCATCGCCGGACGCGTCATGCACGAGGTGGTTGAGCGCCTGCAGTTCCTGAACGCGGTCGGTTTGGGATATATCTCGCTCGACCGTTCGGCGGCCACGCTCTCCGGCGGAGAAGGCCAGCGCATCCGCCTCGCTACTCAAATTGGCTCGAAACTGCGAGGGGTCCTCTATGTGCTGGATGAGCCCTCCATCGGATTACATCACCGCGATAACGGGCGACTGCTGAACGCGCTGGAGAATTTGCGCGATTTAGGCAACACAGTTCTCGTTGTAGAGCACGACGAAGAGACCATCCGGCGAGCCGATTATGTTGTGGATCTCGGTCCAGGAGCGGGCAGGCACGGCGGAAACCTGGTTGCACACGGCACCCCGGAAGAGATCATGCAGCAGCCCGACTCGCTCACGGGAGCTTACATCTCGGGACGAAGGTCCATTGAAATGCGCCCCGAGCGGCGCCGGAAGAACGGCGCGGTACTCAGCATTCTGGGGGCGAAGGAAAACAACCTCAAGAATGTCGATGTGAGCTTTCCCCTTGGGGTGATGACAGTGGTGACGGGTGTTTCCGGCTCCGGCAAATCGACGTTGGTCAACGATATCCTGTACCGGGCGCTGGCCCGGCAACTGTATCGCTCGCGCGAGAAGGCCGGTGAGCATAAAGCTATGTCGGGGGCAGAGAATATCGACAAGGTCATCCGTATCGACCAATCGCCCATCGGGCGCACGCCGCGATCGAACCCGGCTACCTATACGGGAGTGTTCACGGCTATCAGGGATCTCTATGCCATGCTTCCCGAATCCCGCGAGCGCGGTTACAAAGCCGGACGCTTCTCGTTCAACGTCTCCGGCGGCCGGTGCGAGGCCTGCCAGGGCGAGGGACAGCGCCGCATTGAAATGAATTTTCTGCCCGACGTTTACGTTCTCTGCGAGGTTTGCGGGGGTCGCCGCTACAATTCGGAAACACTCATGGTGAAATACAACGGGTACTCGATCGCAGACCTGCTGGAAATGCCTGTGTCCGACGCGTTGCCGATTCTCGAGAACATTCCGCAGGTAAAACAGAAGCTGCAGACACTCGTTGACGTAGGACTGGGCTACATTCATCTCGGGCAATCGGCCGTGACGCTTTCCGGCGGAGAGGCGCAGCGCATTAAGCTGGCACGCGAATTAAGCAAGCGGCAAACCGGCAAGACGCTGTATCTTCTGGATGAGCCGACTACCGGCCTGCATTTCGACGATGTGAAGAAGCTTCTCGATGTGCTGCACCGGCTCACCGACTTGGGAAACTCGATCATCATCATCGAACACAACCTGGACGTGATCCGCAACGCTGATTGGATCATTGATCTCGGTCCAGAGGGCGGGGAAGAAGGCGGCCGCATTGTCGCGCAAGGCACCCCGGAGCAGGTAGCCCGCATGAAGAAATCCTATACCGGACAAGCGCTCGCGACTTATTTTGCGAAGGCGCTTCCTGGTTCCCGCAGAGACGTTGCTGGCAGCGTCTCGGAGCCGGCAGTTCTCAGTTAAGGAAACCACTTGTCTTCTCCCGAAAGTCCGCAACCAGAGCCTCACGCGTCGAATGCTCCTGAGCCGCCCACTCTTAATGGCAACGGCTCCGAAGGCACGTTTCCCGGTACTGTGTTGCCTCCGGGTCCGCCCCCACGGCCTGCGGAGAATCCAGTGTGGAATGGTTGGGACGTTCTGCTGATCATCGGCTTGACGTTTGCCACGATCTTTGTTTCACAATTCGCCATCCTGTTCGGAGCGCACTATTTTTTCTACCCGCATTCATCCTTGATGGAGTTGTCGCAGCGGCCGCTACTGTTGTTGATTTCCCAGTACGTGATCGACCTTGCGGTCGTGATTTATCTGTTGTTCCTGATCGAGGGCAAGTACCGCGTGCCCTTCGGGAGTGCCATCCGCTGGAGTTGGCCCAGGAATGCCTGGGGACTGCTGCTCCTTGGCGCATTCATGTTGCTGGTTCTGAGCATGCTCGAGAATCTGCTGCCCATGCCCAAGGACACTCCCTTCGATAAGTTATTCGCCAGGCCGCGAGACGCGTACCTGATCGCCATCATTGCGGTCAGTCTTGGTCCTCTGGTCGAGGAGTTATTCTTTCGTGGATTCCTCTATCCTATTCTGGCGCGCAGATGGGGCGTTGTTTGGGCTGTCTTCCTCACCGCCTTGCCGTTCGCACTCATGCATATGCCGCAGTATGGTTACGCCTGGGGAGCACTGGCGGTGATCTTTATCGTCGGGGTTGTCTGCGGGACCGTGCGGGCGCTTACCAAATCGGTGGGCGCCAGTTTCCTGGTACACGTAGGCTACAACGGGGCGCAGATGATCATTGCGGTATTTGTGACCCGCGGTTTTACGCACATGCCAAAAGCGCTTGTCGCCATCCTTCTGCAGTAAATTCCGGATTTTCGGAACCCAGCCCGTCGCCCCACACTGATCGTCCGTTTTCAAGTATATTTAGCGGACGACTGTGGGTAGTCGCGGGGATCTGGGGCTCTCTCGTACCAACTCACCTCATCGAAGAGGAGACTCTTGTCCGATCAGCAAGAGACAGCCGAAAAACTGTTGTCGTCCTCCATCATGGAGGCCATTCCCGACGCGGTTGCTGCCGTAAACCAACAGGGCGTCATTGTGCAGGTTAACGCGCAAATCGAAGCCCTGTTCGGCTACACCCGGCAGGAGTTAATAGGACAGCCCATCGAAATGCTCGTCCCGGAGCGGCAGCGGGGACAGCATCACGGCCATCGCGACAGGTTTCATACCCAACCAAAGCTCCGCCGCATGGGGTCCGGCCTGGAACTCAACGGGCTGCGCCGCGACGGCTCAGAATTCCCGGTTGAAATCAGCCTCAGCCCGATTCCCACCGGGAACGGGCTCATCGTCCTGAGTGCAATTCGCGATATCAGCGAGCGCAAGCGGATCGAAGAGGAACTGCGGCGCGCCAATGCGGAACTGGAACTTCGAAAGTCGCGGGAACTGGCCGATTATCAAAGGCGTTTCGCCCTGATCGTGGATTCTTCCCAGGACGCCATCATTGGCAAGAATCTAGACGGCATCGTCACTCACTGGAACGAGGGTGCGCAGGAAATATATGGCTACACCGCGCAGGAGATGATTGGACGGCACATTTCTATCTTGGCGCCGGAAGAGAAGGCAGAGGAAATTACCGAGATCCTGCGCCGCATCCGGAATGGCGAGCGCGTCGGATACTTTGAATCCGTTCGGGTGACCAAGGACAAGCGCAAGCTGAACATGTCGATCTCCGTGTCGCCTATCTACGACTCAGAGGGAAAAGTTGTGGGTGCTTCCACCATCGCCCGCAACATCACGGCGCAGAAAAAGACGGAAGAGCAACTGCGGCAGTCGCAAAAAATGGAGGCGATTGGACGGCTGGCAGGAGGGGTGGCTCACGACTTTAATAACCTGCTCGGCATTGTGACCGCTTGTTCGGAACTGCTTCGCCGCAAAGTGCCTGATGCGGAAAGCGCGGAGTACCTGCAAAATATCCGGGAAGCCGCCAAACGCGGCGCGGCTTTGACCCGGCAGTTGCTCGCGTTCAGTCGCCGGCAGCCCGTCCAGAAGCAGTTACTGGATTTGAACGAGCGCCTCAAGGAAGTGCGCAAGCTTCTGGTGCCGCTGATGGGAGACGACGTTGAGATTGTTTACCTTCCCAAGCCGGGCAACGCAATCATTGAGGCCGACCCCGGGCAGATCGATCAGGTCGTGCTGAATCTCGCAGTCAATGCTCGCGATGCCATGCCTCGAGGCGGCAAGCTAATTCTCGAGACCGGTGTCTTCGACTTCGACGACGCTTTTGCCCACGAGCACTCCGGGATGAGTGCGGGTTCCTACGTGATGTTGGCTATCAGCGATAACGGAATCGGAATGGATGAAGCCACCCGCTCCCGCATCTTCGAACCGTTCTTCACTACCAAGGAGACCGGGAAGGGAACCGGCCTGGGACTTGCAACCGTCTACGGCATAGTCAAGCAAAACGGCGGCCACATCTGGGTTTACAGCGAACTGGGGCACGGTACCACGTTCAAGATCTATCTTCCCAGCGCAGAAAAAAAGCTTATCCCAGGGCAGGAAAAAGCTGAAGACACTCTGCCGCCCCGGCGTGCAGGCGTAACTGTCCTCGTAGTCGAAGATGATCCGGTCATGCGTCGACTGACACGCAAAATGCTCGAGGAACACGGGTATCAAGTACTTGAAGCGGAAGACGGGCACGCTGCGCTGGCTGCAATCTCTTGCGCCGGCAGAAAGGTCGACCTGACGCTCACGGACGTTGTGATGAAGGGAATGACGGGGCCCGATTTGGTTCTTAAACTGATCGAATCCTATCCCCAGATGAAAGTCGTTTACATGTCGGGCTACACGGGCGAGCTGGTTACCAATCAGCGAGGCAATGGCATGCGTCTTTTGGAAAAGCCCTTCACCAGGGCGTCGCTCTTGCAGACGCTTGATCGAGCCTTGAACGAAGAAGGATAGCTGCACGACTTCCCGCAGCCACTCCGAACCAACTACTTAATCGTAAGAGTCAGCAACTGGGCTCCGCTGACCACATAATCCAGCGACGGGGTTGAGGTTTCGTCCACGTTGGATTCGCCGCTCACGATCATTTCCTGATTCCCCCGCATGCCCTCCATGACATTCATAACGCTGATGGGAAGCGTGGGCATGACTTTGTCCGCAACCCGAGCTTCCGGGTCGGCCTCCAGCAACGAGACATAGAGCCGGTTATTGGAATGCTCTTTATTGAGCAGGGCGATGGTTGATGCGAGGTCGAGCTTCCGTCCAAATGCGGGGTTGGTGCGGTTCACGCGGTCCAGGGTGTCGCCATCGCTAACCAGTATGCGCAGAGTTCCTTTACTCGCCGACGTGGGGATCTTCACTGGAATCTGTCGCACCACTCGCTCGCCGCGATAGGGCGCAAGCACCGTCTCTACAATCACCTGATCGCCGGGACGCGCTTCGGTGACGTCGGTACGCGCGCTTTCCAGCCGCGCCCAGCGCCGTTCGCGGACCAGATCAAAATCGAGGTTGACGCTCTTTACTGCCGGGGCGTTGTAGGGATTGTCATAGATGCGCCCAAAGCGCTCGCCTAGCGAGAGAGCCGCCGCCATGGCTGCCGGCTGCCCGTTTTCCGCCGGAACGAACATGTTGCGCAGGCCGACTTCCGGGAATCCCTTCACGTCGATCGTCCCGTTCAGCCGGTACGTGATCTCTTCCCCGAACTCGTTGACCCCGTGCAGCGCGTTGAAGACCGTCGCCATCATGGCCACCGGGCTCAGGCGTGGATTGTTGAGCACCTCGTAGTGGAATTCCTTCATGCCGCTGCCGCCGTGAATCGTGAGCGTGACCGGGATCATGTCGGGTTGCTTGCCGAAGACTCCAAGAATGCCGGTGTGACGATCCTGTACGAATACGCCCGCGCGCTCAGTGGTGTTCACGATCTTAAAGGCATTGAGAGGCGAAGGGAGAGTCGCCAGAACCTCCGCCTTGTTCATCGGGAGGTCGACGGATCCGAACTGGAGTAGTGGATGTCCGCAGGCCAGGAGGCGTTGAGGGTCAATATAGGTAACCGTGCAGGTCGCAGCGATATCCATATCCCCGCGCACCAGGATGGCGCTCACCGCCGATCCGGGCTCCAGCGGTTCGGGCTGCTTAGCCTCGCTCACCGATCCCGCGCCCATTACTGGAACAATGCCGGCAGAAGCAAATTGAGGAGCGAATTGCCGGACCGCATCTTCCGAAAAGCCATTAAAAACAAGGGGAGCGTCAATCGGCTTCAACAACTGCGCCAAGCTCTCCACCGACCCCGGGATACTCGAACTCACCCCCGGAGCGGCAGTTTTGCCGGCGGCATTCGTGATCGCAGGTTTGCTGGCTGACGCTTCTTCGGTGGGGGATTTGTCCAGCGCATTGATCTCCAGCATGTCGGCGATCGGCGTCACGCCGGCGATGGGTTCCTTCGAGAACTCACCGATACGGAACGCCAGAGCGCCCGCGAGCTTGCCGTCCAGATAGACCGGGCTCCCGCTCATGCCCGCAACCACTCCCGTGTATTCCGGCTTTTGCCCGTGCAGGCGGACCAGAATGATGTCGCCCTTGGGGCCGTTCACGTTGTGCAGAACGCCCAACACTTCCACGTCCATCGGTTCGGGTTTAACGCCCTGAAACACGGTGTACGCGACTCCGCGCATCCCCGCGTGAATTTGGCTCACGGGGATCGTCGGCTGGGAGGTTTGCGCAATTAGCACTGAACCGAGCAGGGATACACTTAGAGCGAGGAGCGGAAGGACACCTTTTCTCATTTAAAGCCCCGACGGGACCCGCCAACGGGTCCAAAAACGTTAGATCCTGACCAACTGCGATCACGTTGCCAATGGAGGAGAAACTCCTGGGACTTGGCAAAACATCCCAATTGCGAATCCTTGCGTCTATACTAGCATAGAGGTTTCCGGGTATCCGCATGTTTAATTGTCAGTGGGGCAAGACTTTAAGCCCTGAGCTCGGGGCATTGTTCAGCACTATTGGGCGGTTCTTTTGCCTCCTGTTGTGCGCCTGCATTGTGGCCGCGGCTCAAGATCAAACCAGCCCAGCGCCATCGTCTCAACCATCGTCCCAGTCTTCCCAGGGTTCGCAAAACGGCAAGCCGAAACAGGATGCTCCGGCCGAAGCCGGTGGACCCACCGACAACGTGGGACCCTACGCCATTCCGAAAAAGAAGGCCGAAGATGCGCCGCCTCCGCCGCCTCCGGTTACGCCCAAAAAGGTCGCCGATTTGCCCGACTACTCGCTCAAGGTGAACGTTCCGCTGGTCAACGTGGACGTCTCCGTCCTCACCAAGAATGGACAGTTTGTCCCCGGCCTGAAGAAAGAAAACTTCAAGGTTCTGGAAGATGGCGTGCCTCAAGCAGTGACGCACTTCAACGTCTCCCAGGCGCCGATTACGGCCGTCCTGCTGGTCGAATTTGCGTCAACCAACTACGTTTTCATGATGCAGGCGCTGCAGGCTTCCTACGCTTTCGCGAACAGCCTGAAGAAGGACGACTGGGTTGCGGTGGCGTACTACGACATGCAGCCTCACATCCTGGTGGACTTCACCCAGGACAAGCGGGCGGTTTACGGCGCGCTGAACCAGTTGCGCATCCCGGGATTCTCCGAAACCAATTTGTTTGACGCCCTTTATGACACGCTTGACCGCTTGGATCGCGTGGAGGGGAAGAAATACATCGTCCTCGTCACGACGGGAATCGACACGTTCAGCAAGCTGACGCTCGACAAGATCATGAAGAAGATCCGCGACACGAAAGATGTGACTATCTTCCCCGTCAGCGTTGGATTCATCGTCCGCGAGTACTGCGAAGTTCACCAATGTGGATACACCCATGGCATGGGTATTCCCGTCGGTCACATGGACTACCTCCAGGGCGACAACGAGATGAGAACCTTCGCGGCCATGACTGGGGGCAGGGCATATTTCCCTCGCTTTGAAGGCGAACTGCCGGAGCTATTCCAGGACATCTCTAGCGACATTCGCAACCAGTACACCGTTTCTTATTCGCCTACCAACACCAAACTCGACGGGACATATCGCAAGCTGAAGGTGCAGGTGGTTGCGCCCGACGGAGGGCCGCTGAAAGTGAAAGATCAGAAGGGCAAGGACGTCAAGATTGAAGTCGTCGCCCGTGAAGGATACACCGCGAAACATACGGTGGATTGAGAACTGCCACCGGCTATTAATGCACGTGGAAGAGGTGGTCGAGCAGCAGGAATAGCGCCGCCCCCACAAATACCAGCACCGCCATTTTCATGGCCGGCTCTTTGTTGACCTCAGGAACCAGGTCAGAAGCGGCAACGTAGATCGTCACCCCCGCAGCCAGCGGCAAGCCTGATGCGACATGATGGCGGAAGACTGCCATAGTCAACACACCCGCGAGCGTCGCGCCCCCGAGGATGATGGATGCACCCCAGGCGATTCCCCGGCTGCGGCCGCTCGCCAGCATGACGGAACTAACCGTAAAACCTTCCGGAATCTTGTGCAGGAAGATCGCCAGGAAAATGATCCATCCCAGCCAGTTCGACACCAGAAACCCAGATGCGATGGCAATTCCGTCAAAGAATGCGTGGATGATCAGTCCAAGCAAGACCGAGTATCCGGTATGCGAATGCACAAACTCATCATGGTGCGTCTCCTCACCAAAATGAAAATGGGGAGTCACCGTGTGCTCGAAGAAATGAATGATGAGGTAACCGAGCAAGATCAGCAGGGCGGCCGTTTTTCCCCGTATTTCTAAACTTTCGGGAACCATTTCAACCAGTGCGGTGCCCAGCATGAATCCCGCGCCGATAGCAACGAAGTAGCGAAGGTATCGCCGTTCCCAGTGGCGCTGCACAATGATGGCGCCGCCAAAAATATTGGCCGCAGCCGCCGTCAAGCCCAGGAGAATGCTCGTGGTGATCGGGTGCATTTTTCTCCGGGATCATATCAGTTCCGAGTTTCAGAACTGAGAACTGACAACTGGCAACTGGCAACTGCTCCTCACCCCGAATGCCGAATGTGCATCACGTCGCCATCCTGCACGATGTAGTCCTTGCCTTCGAGACGCAGCGTCCCCTTGGCCCGTGCATTGGCCTCTGATCCTGCCTCGAGCAGTTGGTCCCACCGAATTGTCTCCGCGCGGATGAAGTGTTTTTCGAGGTCGGAGTGGATGGCTCCGGCTGCCTCTTGCGCGCGAGTGTTGGCGGGAATCTGCCAGGCTCGGCATTCGTCTTCCCCCGCCGTGAAAAAAGAAATCAGTCCCAGCAGTTTGTAGGTAGTGCGGATCAGCCGTGTCAGCCCGCTCTCTTTCAGGCCGTAGCTGCCCAGGAATTCGGCTGCATCGGCATCACTCATTTCGGAGAGTTCCGCTTCCACCTTGCCGCAAATCGCGGTCGCTCCGGCATTGGGACGCCCCGCCACCTCGCTGAGCTTGTACTTGCCGACCGCCTCCTCCAGTTCTTTCCCCAGCTCGGTTGACTCGCCGATATTGAGCACGTAGAGAATCGGCTTCTCGCTCAGAAACATGAACCCGCGAATCCGTTTCTTGTCTTCCGGACTCATCTCCATCTCGCGCAGAGGCTTCTCGGTTTCCAGGTGCGCCTTGGCTCGCTTGAGCAGTTCGAACTCTTTCTCCAGGTCGGCCGTCTTCATCTTCTTGAGATCTTTTTCCAGCCGTTCCAGCCTCTTCTCGATCTGGCCGAGGTCACTGACCATCAAGTCGAATTCGACGTTCTTTATATCCCGCAACGGGTCGACTGCTCCCACGTGAGGGATGGCGGGGTCGTCGAATGCCCGTAGCACGTGCGCCAGCGCATCCACCTGCCGGAGGTGGCCGATGTAAGCGCTTTCCTTCAACGCATCCTGGCCGATAGCACCAACGTCCACATATTCGACAGAGGTGTGCGTGAGTTTCTTCGGACTGTACAGGGCTGCCAGGCGATCCAGCCGGTCGTCGGGCACTTTGGCCACTCCGACGTGCGCCTCTCGCGGATTGGAGTGCGCCGGGGCGGAGACGTGCGCTCTCGTAAGGATTTGAAACAGCGATGTCTTGCCCACCTGCGGCAGGCCGATAATGCCAGTCTTCATAAGCTTCTAGCTGATAGCTCCTGGGTTCTGCTGAATGAGGATAGGTCCGTTCAGAGGCTTCAAGATGCGCTGAACAACCCTTGAGGATAAATGATGCGGCTTCAAAAGCCCAATCCTTGCACGGCCAGCGATTTAGCGCACGCGAGTTTTGGCCTTAAGGAATCCACCTTAGAACTAGGGTTTTGGCTACCTGTGATCTTAGTTGCGCTAATGCGTGACATCCCCGACACGCTGAACGCAGCTTAAGCCATCATACAAAGGAATCAATTGCCGCCAGCTGACCGTCAGCGCGGAAATTGCTTTGAGTTCGCTGGAGGTCACCATGTTCGCGAATCCTGCCGCCAGTTGGTACCACGGAAATCAGCCCAATATTCAGTCGCCCTGCGAGCACTGCGCAGGCGTTCTTCACCACGAAAAATGGTGTGTCACCTGCGATCCGATCGTTCAGTATGCCTATGCGGTCGTGTTGGACGCCGCGACGCTCACGTTCCGCGATGGCCTGATCCTGCATTCGTTAGGCGTCGCCTGGGCGTAGGCTACACGTTGTAAGCAGAGCCAAACGAATCATCCGGTGTGCTTGATTGCACAGGCATGCGCCGCCATCCCTTCGCTGCGAAAAAGAATTGCGCCACGCCTTGCACTCAGGAGTCCCAAAGCAGGCCTGAGTCCCGTCCCGCCATTCGCCTCACAAGCTGCAGCAATTTCAGGTTGGTTACAGGTTGGAAGGACACACTTAGGAAAGTGCGACGAAACCGCCCTTCTGGCCGCGCGCTGGCATTTTTGCTGGCAGACGTTGGATGATATGAATAGTGCCACGACCGAGTCCATGAAACTCTTGATCGTAGAAGACGAAGCCCGCATGGCCGACCTTCTCCGCAAAGGCTTGACGGA
>Ga0105240_10011586_pt1 | contig 12269 bp, 4 predicted proteins | sample KBSC54metaG_FD_80426 | JGI IMG/M metagenome (GOLD analysis project Ga0105240, IMG submission 80426) | Corn rhizosphere microbial communities from Kellogg Biological Station, Michigan, USA - KBS C5-4 metaG | ecosystem: Host-associated > Plants > Roots > Rhizosphere > Soil | place: Michigan, USA...
CGCTCCGATCGACGTTGCCCAGGAGTACGTGGGGCAAGTGATCGCCTACCAGGAGCAACAAAGCCGTCTGGAACCCAACCCTAAATCACAAACGCCGTGATCAAACCTGGAGAATGCCGGGAATCCCGAATACAGCTGGCTGCCGTCAGGCTTGCGCTGGTGGTTGCCGGTTTCGTCGCCTTGAGTTGCGGTCGCGCGCTGGCGGCGCCCGAACAATCAACGGGATCATTCCTGGTCCGAAAAGGCGAGCCGGAGGCGGTAATCGTCGTTGGAAAGACGAGCAGCCCGGATACCCGCTTTGTGGCGGCGGAATTGCAACGGTACCTGAAAAAGCTCTCGCAGGCTGAACTATCCATCGTGAGCGATGACAACATTCCAGCCGGGAAGATCCGCATCGTGCTGGGCGGGCCTCAGATAAATCCGTTGTCCCGGCTCGCCGAGGAGAGGCAACGGGTGAGTTTTGCGGGATTAAAGCCGGAGGGATTCGTGCTCAAGACCGTCGAACTGGATGGACAGCCTGCCATTATCGTGGGTGGTAACGACGAGGCGGGGACAATGTATGCCGCCTACGATTTTTTGGAACGGCTGGGAATTGTTTTCGAAATCACCGCTGACGTGATTCCAGAGCAGAAGCCTGACCTGGCTCTGCCAGTCCTTGACGTGCGAAATGAGCCAATGGCCAAATTTCGCGGAGTTTTGAAAGAGCAAGCCGAAGGCAGCTGGTACATGGGTCTCCGTGAATGGCGCAGCCTCATCGATCAGATGGCCAAGCTAAAAATGAATAATCTTCAGTTTCTGATTGGCATGGGCTCCCCCTGGCTTGAGTTTTCCTACAAGGGAAGGGTTGGCGAGATCATAAACGCACCGGAATCCGGCTATCTTGCCTGGGGCCGTGAAACGCGGTCATGGGGTTCGAGCCCACACTCGACCACGGCGACGGCCAGCGATGTGCGCGTGGGACGTGAGCTTTTTCCGCAGGAATATGTCGGTCCGCCTGAGTTTGCCGGCGTTCGAACGCCCGATGATGCTTTCCGGACAGCGCGTGCGTTCCTCCATGAGATAATCCGGTATGCCCACCAGCGTCATGTTCAAGTTTGTTTGTTGCTCCAGGAGCTTTCCTTCGTGCCGCCCAACCTGGCGTTAAATTTGACTCCTGAAATGCGTCATACCGACAAGTATTGGCGTATCAATCAACGTTACTGCGGCGTCTCGCTATCGCCGGGCGATCCGATCACGCTGGACATCTGGGAGGCCGCCATGAACACGCTGATCGAGACCTATTCGGATGCGGATGCTTACGGATTTTACACCACCGAGCACAGTCCCGATATGGACGATCCGGCCGTCCAAAAAATTCTACATGACAACGCCGCCATGCGCGCGAAACTGCCCACGATGGCCGAAATCCGCCGGCGTGGAAACGTCCAGGAATCTACGGTTGATCCGGCGAGGCTGCTGGATAACGACTTTCTTCAAATGTACCTTTCCCAGCAGCTTATCCAAAGAGTCAAAGCCCGTCATCCCGAGTCCCAGCTGGCGGTCATGTGCCTATTCAGAGGGTATATGCTGCCCGTGCTGGATCAGATGCTCCCCAAAGATGTCTGGCTGGGAAATATGGAGGAATGTTCCACCACCAAATCCGTCATGGATTTTTACAGTGGGATAACCAACCGGGATGTCTTTGTAGTCCCGCGAATCAACGATGACGGCGAGGAGTTTCACATGCAACTTAACGCCACGGAGTTCGATGAGGACGAAATGGTCACGGGCGCCCAAAAGTATGGCTTGGCGGGCATTGTTGGCTGGTCGGGAACTACCCGCGATTCGAGCTACAACTTTCGCTATTTGGCGGAAGGAGCGTGGAACCCGCAAATCAATCCCCGCTCATTTTACGAGAGCTATTTAACCCGCCTGTTTGGGAAGGCGGCCTTGGATCCGGTATTAAAGGCCTTTCTACTGCTCGAAGAAAACGAGAAAGCCCTGGTTTACTGGGGACGAAGCGAGATTTTTCTCGAGTTCATGGACTTCTCTCCTCTTTCCCAACTCCGGACCAACGTGAACTACCGGTTGAATCCGCCCACGGTCACGCTGCAAGGACGGCAACGGATCGACGAGGCGGCTAACGAGCGGACGGTCGAGCTTACAACCAAACCGCTGGATCGGGAGGAGTTAATTAAGGCTATCCACGCGACCTGGGGCGACGGGCCGTTTTGGAAATGGCGGCTAAAATCCATCGGGCCGCAGCACGCGGCAGATGTTGTTCTCACCGAGGGAGAGAATTATCGGCGGCGCGCCACCCAATGCCGCCGGGCCTTGGAGCTGCTCTACGAGGCTCGGCCTAAGGTTCTGCCTGGCTCGCGCGGTGAATTGGAGTACATGATCTACAAAACGGAGAGCTTTGCCAATTATCTTGAGGTTCTTACTGCCTGCTATAACGCCTCCGTCAGTCTGGATCGGGCCTGGCTGGGCCTGGCGGACCGCAACGGGGCGGAGTTTGGTGCGCGACTGAACGACTGCCAGGGGGAATTGGATCGAGCCGATCGACTGGCCGGCCAGGTCGCAGGGGAGTTGATGGGTTACGCCGATATGCCCGAGGAAAAGTATCTCTTGTTGCGGTTCAATCGAAATGTGATCGGCCCGATCGACGATGCCCGAAAGTACGTGGGCGAAGTGGTTGCTTACCACGAGCAACAGGGCAGTCTTGAACTTGAACCTTGAAGGAGAACCAAAATGATTGGAAATAGATCCTGCCAGGAATTTAGGAAGCATTTAAGGATCGCGAAAGTCCTGCTGCTGGCGGGTCTATTCCTGAAGTCAACGGGAGATATCGCCGCTTCGGGCGCGACGCTTGAGAACGGCAATTTTGAGAAGAGCCCGGATGGCCAGCCGACGGGCTGGGAAATCGTGGGGTCGGGCGTCAGCGTAAAGCCGTTTTCCAGTGCTGTATGGACCCGTTACCGGTTTGTTTTTAATTCAGCCGAATACCCCAGGGTTCGCATCTGGTTGGGAATGAAGGGAGGCACGGGGGCAGTGTGGTTCGATAATGTGCGCGTGGAGGAATCCGAGTTTTCGAATCAAACTATAACCAACCGTAGTTTTGAGGAAGGCGATGCCAAAACGATCACCGGCTGGATTCAGGATCCGCCAAACGGAAGTATCCGCGACACCACCCACTATGAGCGATTCCCCGGCCAAGCGGAGGGCAGCGGAGCGAGCGCACGCGTGACCAGCGCCGACGGCAAGCCAAGCCGGATTGGGCAGGATATTCGCATTGTGGGACGAAAGGAACTGAATCGGGAATTCGTTCTTTCGTTCGACTGCCGCTTGGAAAACATGGAAGGCCCGCCTTCGGTTGAGGTCATCGGAGTTGGAGAAGACGGTCAATTAGGGCGGTCGCTTCCTCTAACTCCATATCCAAGCAGATTCGCGCCTGCGAAGTTCGGGAAAAATGTTGCCGCCCTTTCATTGGAGGCCCCGGGCCAGTCCGGCCTCACACAGAAAATAACATTATCAGCCGACGAACAGAATCAGCCCTGGCAAGTCAGCGCGCAGGTGCGGGTTCCAAAACTCGACCATGCTTCGATCATTCTCTCAGTTCAGTCGGGCCCGGATCCAATCTCAGAGTCGCAGGTCGAGATCACTAGCGCGAACGATGCCTGGCAGGAAATTTCACTGAATTTCATCGCCGCCACCACCGCCCCGCAAGTTGCTATTCTTATCAAAGGCGAGCGCGGCTCAGCCTTCGTAGATAACCTGACGATCGGCCCCGCCAAGATCGTCCCAAGCCCGAAGCGGCTCGATTGGCTGCCGGTGAGCGATAGTTTTTCAATAGCAAAGAAACTGACGATTTCAGTCAAAGGCGACACCGGCCCGGTAGTGGCGTCGGCCATTCGCCTGTTCTCTGAATCTCTAGAGGCGAAAACCTCAATCGAAACAGAATGGGATAAGTCGGGCCGCGTGGACAAGCCGGACATCGCTATTGCGGTGCGGTCGGCCGACCGGACAGAAGCGGTTCCGGAAAGTTACTCGATAAAAGTGGATCGAGAAGGCGTCTCGGTTGAGAGCGCCGATGCACGAGGCGTTTTAAACGGCTTGATGACGCTTCTTGAGTTGGTCCAACGCACACCCGGCGGTGCGAGCGTCTTCCTGGCGGCGAAAATCGACGACGCCCCCGACCTTCCCTTCCGCGCAGAGTATTGGGCTGGAGACGGACCGGGGCACGACGGCTCCTTTCGTCCTTTGCTGGATCGATTGGCCCGGCTGCGCTACAACGCTGTTTTCGTTGAAAACTATCCTTATTTCAGCCTGGAGAACGCCGAGGCGCGACGCCAGACGGAGGAGTTTTTTGCCTATGCTCGCAATCTCGGCATCGAGCCGGTGCCGGTGCTGCAATCCTTTGGACATGCATACCAGGTGCAAACGGACCCCAACGTGGCGGAGGGTCAGGAGGTGGAGAATGAAAAACTAGTGCTTGCCGGTACAAATCCAGTTCCGTTGGCACATCCAAATGTGATTCGCACTGAGACTTCAAATATCCGCATTACTGACGAAACCGGCCGCCGAACTTTCCTTGAGGGTCTTGATTATGTCGTCATCCCGGGCGAGATCGGATGGAAGGACAGCCACGGATTCAGTTCAAATGCGGCGCCGTTTCAAGTACGCCGGACAGCGGTTGGTCGCATCCCCGACGGTGCGACTGTGCTGGCGGGTTACGACTACGTCTCGATGGCAACCGGCGACGGCACGCAACCGGCCTATTGCCCCAACGAGCCGCGAGTCTATTGGATGATGGGGGAGGGGATTCGAAACACCATTCGCATCCTGCATCCGAAGTATCTGTCGATTGGCCATGATGAAATCATGCAGATGGGAACGGATTCGCGATGCCGGAAATCCGGTCGGTCGAATGCCGAAAACCTTGCGAAGGAAGTTTGGGACTTGTATCGCATCGCCAAGGCCGAGGATCCCAAACTTTGCATCATGATGTGGGATGATATGATCGATCCATACACTCACGGCTACTTCGCCAACTATCCTTACCTCGAGAACTCCCTTCAATCGCCGTTTCTTCAGGCTGGACAATTGCTGAAGGATCCTACCGCCCCCGCGGCGGACCTTCTGCCGCGAGATATCGTGATTCACATTTGGATTTATGGGGCGACGGACCCTTTGACCGCCGGGGCCAAGAGTTTGGAGTTCTTTAGCAAAAAGGGATACAGGACCATCGGCTCGTGTTACGCAAATATTGAGAATGCTCGCGGCTGGTCTATCGCGTGCAAAAACGCAAAGGACGAGGGCTTCCCGTGCATGGGTGTGCTTCACACGTCATGGTCCGAACAATATGGCAGCCTTGAAGAGTCGGGCAACACCGCCTGGAGGGTCCCGTCGGAGCCTTGATGATCACGAACATGGAAAAGCTCTCTAGTTTGTGGCCAGGTTTGGATGTTGCGGCTAGGGCTTTTATTGCAGCCGTCGACGGCGAAGTCTCACGGCACGGATCAAAGAGAAGAAATGCGTGAAGATCAATCTTAACGAAGTCATTGCGCCGGTATTTCGAGCCGCGTGGCCTGGCTTTGCCAAAGCTGATGCTGTCAAGACGACTAATGGTAAAAAAGACAGGCGTAATTAATTATGAAGTTTTTATTTGGACTCGCCTATCTCGCACTTACCGTCACAGCAGCGCCCGCCGTTGCTTTAGATAACGGAGATTTCGAGAAAGGCGGCCGGGACCTGCCCGCCGGTTGGAAAATCGAGGGATCAGGAGTCAGCGTGGAGCCTGTGGCCCAGGCGGTTTGGAGTCGGCGGCACATGATTTTCAATGCGGGAGAATACTCGCGGGTTCGTGTGTGGTTGGGCATTAAGGGGGGGGCTGGCTCGATGTGGTTCGATAATGTGCGCCTCGAGGAATCTGAGTTTTCAAATCAAATTATAACCAACCGTAGTTTTGAGGAAGGCGATGCCAAAACGATCACCGGTTGGTTGCAGGATCCGCCAAACGGAAGCGCGCGCGACACAACTCGCTGGGAACGATTTCCGGGCCAGGCGGAGGGGAAGGGCGCCAGCGCCCGTGTCACCAGCGCGGATGGAACAAAAAGTCGAATTGGACAGGACATTCGCATTCTCGGTCGCAACGAACTCAATCGGGAATTCGTGCTGTCCTTCGATTGGCGCGCGGAGCAATTGAAGGGCCAGCTCTCGGTTGAGGTTTATGGGATCGGAGCCGATGGGCAAGTGGGGCGGCAGCTTGCGGTGGCTCCATTGCCGACCCGATTTCCCGTCGAGAAGTTCGGCAACTACATTTTGGCGATGTCACTAGCCGGGCCAGGCGAGGCCGGCGTGTCGCAGCCGTTGGAACTATCGGCTCATGATCGGAAGATCCCCTGGCGGGTGAGCGCGAACGTGCGGGTTGCCCGACTCGACAAGAGTACATTCGCGCTGTCAGTGCAGCCTGGCGGCAATTCCGCCGGGGAGGTGCGCTGCGAAATAAACAAAGCGGATGATTTGTGGCAGGAGATTTCGTTGAACTTTGTTCCGGGCGCGTCGGTCCCACAGATCGCTCTGAGTATCAAGGGAAGCGGGGGAGTGGTTTATGTCGACAACGTGAAGGTTGGTCCGGCCGAGATAACGCCGGCGCCAAAGCGATTGGACTGGCTGCCGGTGGCCGAGAGTTTTCCGATTCTAAAGAAGCTGACCGTGAGCGTGACGGGTGACGGTGGGACGGTGGTGGCTTCGGCAATACGTCTCTTCTCCGAATCCCTAAAGAAGCAGACGGGAACCGAGCTGGCATGGGACCCCTCCCATCCGACCGACAAACCAGATCTCGAGCTGGTCGTCGATTCTGGCGGCACAACGCGCCGGGAGCCGGAAAGTTACCGCCTTCAAGTGAACCATGAACGCGTGAGGATCGACGGAGCCGATGCGCGAGGCGTTTTGAACGGCTTGATGACGCTGCTCGATTTGGTTCAACGCACGCCGGACGGTGCGAGTGTCTTCCTGGCGACGAAAATCGATGACGCGCCTGACCTCCCATTCCGGGGAGAGTATTGGACGGGGGATGGCCCCGGCCCGAATTTTCAAGATTGGCCTGCAAGCGGACTGACTACTTCCTCCCGGGCTCTGTTGGACCGATTGGCACGGTTACGATACAACGCGGTCTTTATTGAGAACTACCCCTATTACAGCCTGGACAACGCCAGGGCGCGACGTCAGACAGAGGATTTTTTTGCCTATGCTCGCAGTCTCGGAATAGAACCCGTTCCGGTCTTGGAAAGCTTCGGCCACGATAGTCAAATTCTGAAAATAGATCCCAATATAGCCGAGGGCAAGGAGGTGCTGAATGAGAAGCTAAAAATGACTGGCACAGAGGCGGTCGCCTTGGCCCATCCGAACGTAATTCGCACGGAGACGACGAATATCCGAATCACCGATGAAACGGGCGCTCGAACCTTCCTGGAGGGTCCCGACTATTCGGTGCTACCTGGCGAAATGGGGATGGGGACGAATGGATTCAGTTCCAATGCGGCGCCGTTTCAGGTGCTACGAGCGCCGGGAAGCCGCATCGCGGACGGCGCGACCGTCCTTGCCAGCTATGACTACGTCTCGATGGCGACCGGCGACGGAACGGAGCCTTCCTACTGTCCAAACGAGCCGCGCGTCTATCGAATCATGACCGACGCCATTCAAAACACCATCCGCATCCTGCATCCGAAGTATATGTCCATTGGCCACGATGAAATCATGCAGATGGGAACGGATTCGCGATGCCGGAACTCCGGTCGGTCGAATGCCGAAAACTTTGCGAAAGAAGTTTGGGAACTATATAGAATCGCCAAGGCCGAAGATCCAAAGCTAATCTTGATGATGTGGGATGACATGATAAATCCCTATTCGCACGGATATTTTTCCAACTATCCGGAACTGGCAGAGTCTCTCAAGTCACCGTTTCTCCAAGCGGGGCAATTGCTGAAGGATCCTACCGCTCCGGCAGCGGACCTTCTGCCAAGAGATATCGTCATCAATCTTTGGCTTTACGGGGAGACTGATGCCCTTACCGCGGGCCTGAAGAGCTTGGAGTTTTTCAGCAAGAAGGGATACCCAACAATCGGTTCACCCTATGCCCGGCTGGAAAATGCGCGCGGCTGGTCAATTGCCTGCAAGCGAGTGCGGGATCAGGGCTTCCCCTGCATGGGAGTGCTCCACACCTCTTGGTCCGAACGATTAGACACTCTCGACGAGTCCGCCTACACCAGTTGGAGAGTACCGTTGGAGCCCTAGCCTGTCTATGTTTCCCAAGTTACTTTGCCCTGGTTGAGACCACGTTGTTATGCCACCCGCTATAAGTCATTTGCCAGATCGTGTCTTATGAAGTTACTCATTGGAGTCATCAGCCTTGGGTTGGCCATCGCCGTTTCCGGTGCAACGGTGGAGAACGGCAATTTCGAGAAAAGCCAGGATGGCCCGCCGGCGGACTGGAAGATTCTCGGGTCAGGCGTTAGCGTGGAACCGTTTGTCAGCGCCGGGTGGAATCATGCCGAGAGGATCTTCAACGGAGGCAATTACAAGACCATCCGCGTTTGCCTTGGAATCCAGGGAAGCGCTGGCACGGTTTGGTTTGATAATGTGCATCTCGGGCAATCTTCCTTCAGCCCATTAAAGGTCGCTAACTTTAGTTTTGAGGAGGGAGCGGGAACAACCTTGTCAGGTTGGGGCCAGGACAATGCGGGCGTCCGAACATTTCGTGACACCAACTTGTGGACGCGGTTTCCCGGCCAGGGATTTGGCAGCGGTGCCAGTGCGCGCGTAAGCAGCGCGGACGGGAAGACGGCGCGAATCTGGCAGGACATCCCCATTGCCGGCCGAGGTGAAACCCATGTGGATTATAGCCTCCCCATCGCCGGGAACCTGGGCGAACCAAACACCGACTACGTTATCTCGTTTGATTGGCGGGCGAAAGGTCCCAGCAGTGAAGTTTGCTTTAAGGCGTACGGCGTGAAGGAGGATGGCCAGCCTGGCCGTGAGCTTTCGAATAAAACGATCGCTTCCCAATTTCCTCCCGAACAATTTGGCAGGAATGTCGCTCGACTATCCCTGGTTACTCCGGGCGAGACCGGGCTTTCGCAACGCGTTGCTCTCTCATCGGCCGACTGGAAGCGCCCCCTGCGGGTGAACGCCCAGGTGCGGGTTGAACAACTGAGTTCCGGTTCCGTCACCCTGTCCGTCGAATCCGGTTCCCAGTCCCATTCGGTCGCGGAGATAACCCGCGCGAACGGTCTCTGGCAGGAGCTATCAGTGAACTTCGTCCCCGGCGCGGCGGACCCGCAAATCACCATCCGGGTGAAAGCAACCGACGGTAATCACGGACCCCCGGCACTGGTATACGTGGACAATATCACAGTCGGACCGGCGGCGATCATCCCCGAGCCGAAACACCTCAAGTGGCTCTCGCTGGATAAGAGTTTTTCGATCCCGGAGAATCTGAAGGTAGAGGTCAAAGGAATGTCCGGCGCAGTGGTGGCGTCGGCGCTTCGACTTTTCTCAGAATCCCTTAAAAAGCAAACGGGAATTATTACCGAGCCCGCGAATCAGCTGGGAGCGGATGAAGCTGGCGTGGAGCTGACTGTGGCTTCGGACAAGCGGACCAGGCGTGAGCCGGAGAGCTACTCGTTGCAGGTCAGCCCAAAGCGCGTGAAAATCATCAGCGCCGATGAACGGGGCGCGCTCTACGGGTTAATGACACTTCTCGAGTTGGTACAACCGGCGCCGGGTGGCGGCAGCATAATTCTCGCCGCCAGCATCGATGACCACCCGGACTTCCACTTTCGCGGCGTCCACCTATTCGGCAGTTATGATCGTGCATATCTTGATCACCTGGCCCGGTTGCGGTTTAACAGCGTCGTGATTCCGAGCAACTACGGCAATGACCCGGAGAAGCGGCGCAAACTCGAAGAGGCGTTTGCTGATTGTCGGGCGCTGGGAATCGAACCGATCCCGGAGGTGCAGAGCCTGGGATGGGAAACGGCGATATTGGTAGATCCGAACGTGGTCGAGGGAACCGAAGTCGTCGGTGAAAAGTTAACCTTGGTTGGCGATCAACCGCTGGCTCTCGCGCATCCAAATATAATTCGCACCGAAAGCACCAACATCCGGATCACCGATAGTACGGGCGCCCGGATTTTTGAGGAGGGCCGCGATTACGAAGTCCTGCCCGGAGATATGAAGTTCGCCAGGGCAGATGTGCATGACGGATTCAGTTCCCAGGCCGCACCGTTCCGGGTGCGGCGCACGTCCGGCAGCCGGATTCCGGAGGGCGTGCCTGTGCTCGCCAGCTACGACTATGCGGCCCATGTGGATCTGGGCAATTGTCCCTACTGCCCCAACGAACCCCGGGTCTATCAGATCATGGGGACCGCCATTTCAAACATCATCCACGACTTGCACCCGAAGTACCTTCACATCGGACATGATGAAGTACTGCAAATGGGGACGGATTCCCGTTGCCGGAAATCCGGCCGATCGAATGCCGAAAACTTCGCCAAAGATGTGGTGACCTTATATCAAATCGCAAAAGCTCAGGATCCAAATATCCGCGTCATGATGTGGGGCGACATGCTCGATCCCTACTCGCACGGCTTTCTGGCCAACAGTTCCTATCCCGAAAACGGCAAACCCAGGCAACGTGACAGCATTCAAATGGCCAAGGACTCGACGGTCCCCGCGGCGGATCTTCTGCCGAAGGACATTATCATGGATGTCTGGTACTTCGACCCGAGCGATCCGCCTGCAGCCGGTTTGAAAGCGCTGGAGTTCTTTGGCCGGAAGGGCTTCTCGACCACGTGCGGCCCTTATGCCGATCCCGTCTGTGCGCGCCGCTGGTCAGTGGCGGCCAAGCATGTCCGGGACGCCGGGATGGATTGTATTGGCATCCTTAACACACCGTGGGGCGGGGAGCATTGGCAATCGATCGAGGAATCGGCGCATACCTCCTGGCGTGTGCCGCGGGAACGTTAATCTGGTCGTGGTCGAGTCTGAACTAACGAGAATACTTGAAAATCATATGAGTAATACGACGAAAATGTTGCGTAGAATACCTAATCTTCTCACTGTTTACCTAACCTTGTTTGCTGGCTGCTCAACGAACCATTGGTCCGGAGCCGATGACGGAATGAGGAAGGGGCCGCATGAGTTTTACTTTCCCACCACGGGTGTCACAGTCCAGAAGCAGGCCATCCTGCTTTCCATCGATGACTTCCTTTTGCCATTAAAGGAGAACGTCAGCACCTACATGTCAACGCCGACTTATCGAAAGGAGCCCGTTTTGACTCCAGGCACGGACAACCCGCTGGCACCGGACCAGGTTGCGACCTCCTTCTATGACACGGTCCTGCATGAAAATGGGAAATTCCGGATGTGGTACTATGCCCTTCGCCTAAAAGAGCCAGGCGACGCCATCCGGTCTGACCCTGCAAATCTGCTTCAGGGACCCGTGTGCTATGCCGAGAGCAGCGATGGCATTCAGTGGACCAAACCAAGCCTGGGCCAGGTTGAAATTCGGGGAAGTAAGGATAACAACGCCATTCTTCTGCCGGACGACTTGATCGAGGGCGTGCATCTCATCAAAGATGAGGAAGACCCCGATCCGCAACGCCGTTACAAGATGGTTTACAATCCGAATAATGGCAAAACCTGGGTCATTCGGACGGCAACCAGCCCTGACGGCATTCACTGGAAAGCGGCTGCCGACTATGGCATCGATCAATTCCTCGAGACTTCGTCATTCATGCGGTTTAACGGATTGTACATCGTCAATGGCCAGACCTTGGATCCGAGCGATGGCGGTTTCGCCGGCGGTCGCCAGGGCAAGGCAATCCTGTCAGAGGATTTTGAGAAGTGGCTGCCTGGCTCCGCGGATGCATTCCTTTTGCCGGAACCGGCCAATCCTGCGCAACGCGGCGGATTCGGGCCCTACGATCAGGTGCATCTTGGTGTTGGCGCTGCGAGCTTCGGCAACGTGGCGGTCGGTCTTTACGGCATGTGGCATAATCAGCCAGGCGATTTCGACTCAAAGAAGCGATGGGAGTGGTTTGGCTACGCCAAGACTTCTGCCGATTTGGGACTCGTCATCAGCGACGACGGCTTGCACTTCCGCGAGCCTGTCAAAGGACGCGTGTTCATGTCGCGTTTAGATGCGCCGGCCACGCCCATTGGGGAAACCAACTATCCGACAGTCCTGTGCCAGTCTGGAAACGGCATCCTGAATGTCGGAGATCAAA
>Ga0105240_10011588_pt1 | contig 12269 bp, 6 predicted proteins | sample KBSC54metaG_FD_80426 | JGI IMG/M metagenome (GOLD analysis project Ga0105240, IMG submission 80426) | Corn rhizosphere microbial communities from Kellogg Biological Station, Michigan, USA - KBS C5-4 metaG | ecosystem: Host-associated > Plants > Roots > Rhizosphere > Soil | place: Michigan, USA...
GGGCGATGCGCGGGGGATTCTTGTCGTCGTTTTCAGTGTTTGGTGCAGGAATTGAGAGGAGGTTCGTTCCGAACTGCGAGACTGGGCAAATTCCCAAACCAATCGTCGGCGTTGCACGTTGAGCGCCACAAAACATGCCTGCCTGGAACTGCTGATCCGGCGTGAAATTCGAGTTCAGATCAAGCGCAGGCTCGCCATTTAGCAGCGTCGAAAATCCATAACATCCAGTGGTCGGATCGTCGCTGTAGCAGGGCGCAGACCCGGCAACCAAGCCGCTGTCGTACCTCCAATTGAATCCCAGCCATGGGCCGCGCTTGCCGATCTGATATTGCACATGGGTCGTTTGGTTGAACTTTTCGTCGTGATCGATGCGGAAGACGCCGCTAGGCGCAGTGGGCGTGGACCCTGCTCCGCCGACCTGCGGCAGGAAGAAACGCGCCGCAACGCTCGACATGACGGTGTACGCCGTGACGCCGTTGACGTTCGTTAGATTAATGCGTCCTGTGAAACCGGGGATTTTTGAGCGCGCCCACTCGACCGGAAACGTGATTGGCGTATTTCCGAGCACGCTGAAATCATATCCATTGTGCGTGTACTTCCAAATGTATTCGCCGTCGAATACAAGGTGCTTGCCGAATGCCTGTTGCAAACCGGCATGAAATTCATTGCGATAACCGGGGCTGAGCGGCGTAAGCGAATCGGACGCGCACACGAGTAGCGGGTTCAGTACCGGATTTGCGCAGCCGACACTCGAAAGCACGAGATTCGCATTGAACGGCGTCTCTAATGTGCGCGCGTAGGAGACGCGCAGCACGGTGTTGCTTCGCTTGATGTTGTACGCGATACCGGCGCGAGGTTCAGCCTGCTTCGCCGCGGAGAGTCCGTTGTAGATGTCACCTCGCACGCCTAAGTTGAAGTTCCACGGCCCTTCCGTGATCGAATCCTGCACGTATAGCGATTCTTCCTTTACGTCGGCATGGCCACGGAATGGATAGATACTGCCCCCGTTGGTGAGGTCGTAAGCGCAAGCCGTATTTGGCATCGGAGTGCCGTCGGGGTTTTCGCAGCCGAGCGTCGCCGCATACGTGGGATCGACGATACCGAGATTGTCATGTTCGTTCACGAATGTGTGCTGCACGACGACGCCCGCTTTAATGTTGTGCGCACCGTTTACGTAAGAGACATCGGCGCGAACCCCAGCATTTGTAAGGAACCGGAGCTGACTGACGGACTCTTCCTGAAGACCGCCCGCTTGAAGATCGGCGAATGGATCGCCGCTTGGGTAATAGTTGTATTGGTCATGTCGCGTGAATGCGCCGAAAGTGAGAACGGTCGTTGAACCAAAGAGATGCGTGTAGGTCGGTGCGATGTTAAATGTTCGGATTTGAGAACGCTGGTCGGTAGGTCCGACGGACACCGAGCATGCGGCGATGATGCAGTTGTTAGAACTCTCCGCTGGTGTGCCGGAAGCCACGAGGCCGTTCCACGCCGTTGCGTCCTGTGCGTCGTAAGAGTTCGGATTCTGAAACCAGGAGCGCGTGAAGCCGAGGTTCAGTTGCAATGAATCGGATGGTGTGAATTGATAATCGAGCCGATCAAATGTATTTTCTTCGTTCCCTTTGTCGTGCATCACGCGAAATTCTGACGGATCGAGGAACCGTCCCGTTCTCATCCCGCTTAGCGAAAGAAAGTTGCCCCACCGCTTTCCGCCATACGCAACATCGAAAGCCCCGGTTCCCGTACCAAACGTACCGTAATCGGCGGTGGCACTACCGTGCGGCGTCGTTTCTCCGAGGCCGGAGCGTGTCGTGACATCAATTACCACGCTTGTCTTGTCGCCATATTCGGCAGGTGGCGCGCCGTCAATCACTTCGAGCGACTGGATCGAATCCACTGGAATCTGGTTCGAGAAGACTTTGCTTTGCTGGTCTGTGATGGGCTGGCCGTCAACCGAAAACGAATTTTCGGCATGGTCGCCGAGACCGTGAAAGAGTCCGTTTGAATCTGCAGCGATGCCGGGAGACGTTTGCGTCACCAGCGCGCTGACCGACGAGGAGGCGCTTTCGACCGGAACTTTGTCGATGAGCTGGCGGTCCACGTCGGTGTGATCGGTCGCGTCGGTTTCGATCAGATCGGCACCGCCTGTGACGGTCACCGAAGACGACACGTTAGCCAGTTGAAGCTGAACCTTGACCGAGACTGGCACGGCGGACCGCAACTCCACGTCTTGCGCGTACGCCGCGAACGCTTGGGACGTGACGGTAAGGTGATAGGGATTAAACGGGACGTTGGTGAACGAGAAATTCCCCGAGCCGTCAGTCACCGTCGTGCGCGTGTATCCACTCACCGGATTTTGGACTTCGACCGAGGCCCCAACAACGATAGCGCCGGAAGGGTCTGTAACGGTGCCGTCAATCGTAGAGGAGTTGCCTGTAGCTTGGGCGTAAGAAGTCGGCGCAAATACAACCGCCAGGCCCAGAAATAGCAATGCCGCTACTGACTTCAAAACTCTCATGATTCTCTCCATGAATAGGAACGCGGCCAACGCGCCCTGCGCGATGGCGAAGACTGAATGGAAAGAAGAATGGGCACGCAGCCTAAAATATCAGGCGCGCACGGATTCACTTGTCAGGTGAGGAATGCGATTTTAGGCGGGAGGTGCACGAGGGATGCTTGGCGCACGGAACGGCTTGAGATCGGCGGAAACCCTCTCGATCAGCGCAAGCGTGGCAACCGGAACGGCAGCGTGACTTGCGACCGGAGCCAAAGGTCCGGGAGCGGACGCATGGCTGACATGACAGACTTGGCAGTTGGCCTCGCTGGACGCAGTGCTGTGCCAGTGTGCGAGCGAGCCGGTCGTCAGTGCCACGACCGCCACAACTATCGCCAACGCTAGGATGCGTTGCGTAAATCTCTTTGGCAGCATGCGAAACCTTGAGACAAAATCGAAACCAGCTGGCATTCTAACTCAGACAGGAAGTCGAAGGCTCAGGATTTTGCCACCTTCGGGGCCATAACTGACACTTCACTCCTTTACCGTCGAGAGCGAATCCTCAGATCGGGAAATACTTTTCCCTAGGCCGTTTCCTCACGATTAACCGAACCGTTTTTACGGCGCCATTCGCGCAAAAACTGTGCCGTCTATGGCGCCACTTTGGCCTTTTTGCGTCATACCGGCTGTCGCAGATGCTGCAAGAAATGACCGGTTTTTAGAGCTTGAAGTAGACGGCTGCCAATGGCGGGAGTCGCAGCTTGAGAGAATACGGTCGGTCGCTCCAGGGAATCGGTTCGGCCTGCACGCCGCCTGAATTGCCGAAATCCGTCCCCGCATAGAATTGCGAATCGGTGTTCATAATCTCGCGGTAATATCCGGGCTTCGGAACGCCCACGCGATAATTCTCCCGCGCCACCGGCGTGAAGTTGCACACGACGACAACAAAGTCTTCTGGATTCAGCGCCTTGCGGACGAATGCCAGCACGCTATTCGCCGAGTCGTGCGTCTCGAGCCATTCGAAGCCGTCCCACTCGAAATCCACTTCATGCATGGCGCGCTCGCCCGTATGCAGACGATTCAAATCACCGATCAGATTCTGCACGCCTTTGTGCCACGGCGAATCCTCAAGCTCCCATTGGACTTGTCCGCCATCCCAGAACTCATGTCGCTGCGCCAATTCGCCGCCCATGAAAAGCAGTTTCTTGCCCGGATGCGCGTACATGTATCCGAAAAGCAGTCGCAGGTTCGCAAACTTCTGCCAGTCGTCACCCGGCATTTTTTCCAGCAACGCGCGCTTGCCGTGCACAACTTCGTCATGCGAAAGCGGCAAAACAAAATTCTCATGGAACGCGTAGAGCATTGAAAACGTGAGCTCTCCGTGATGGTATTGCCGGTGAATCGGATCAAGCGCAAAGTAGCGCAGCGTGTCGTTCATCCACCCCATATTCCACTTCAGGTCGTAGCCAAGTCCGCCAAGATACGTCGGTCGCGAAACCATCGGCCATGATGTGGATTCTTCCGCAATCATCAGCGCGCCCGGATGCTGTGCGTGCAGCACCTCATTCAGCCGTTTCATGAGGTTGATTGCATCCAAATTTTCGCGCCCGCCAAACGCGTTGGGAATCCACTCCCCGGCTTTCCGCGAATAGTCGAGGTAAAGCATTGACGCAACGGCATCTACACGCAAGCCATCCACGTGATATTTCCCGATCCAGAAGAGCGCGTTTGAGATAAGGAAGTTCTGCACCTCGGTCCGGCTGTAGTTGAAAACGAGCGTTCCCCAATCCGGATGCGCTCCCTTGCGAGGATCTTCGTGCTCGTAAAGGTGCGTTCCATCAAAAAACGCCAGCCCGTGCGCGTCGCGTGGAAAATGCGCGGGCGTCCAGTCGAGGATCACGCCGATTCCTTCTTGGTGGCAACGGTCCACAAAGTACATAAAGTCGCTCGGCGTTCCGAAGCGACTCGTCACTGCAAAATAGCCGATCGTCTGGTAGCCCCACGAACCGTCGAAAGGATGCTCCATGATCGGCATCAGCTCGACGTGCGTGTAACCCATTTGTTTTATGTAGGGTATGAGTTCGTCAGCGAGCTCGTGATAGGTAAGCCAGCGATAGCCTTCGCTTGCTTTCCGGCGCCACGATCCCGCATGAATTTCGTAGATGGACATTGGCGAATGCAGCCAGTCACGGGATGCTCGCTTGTACATCCACTCGTTGTCCTGCCACTGATGCCGGTCGATATCCCAAACCACGGACGCAGTGTTCGGGCGCATCTCCGCGCAGAATCCGTAAGGGTCGCTCTTCAACGCAAGGTGGTCGCCGACCCGCGAAAGTATTTCGTACTTATAGACTTGGCCTTGATCCAGCCCGGGCATGAACATTTCCCATATCCCGGTCGAACCTCGGTTGCGCATGCAATGGACGCGCCCGTCCCACGAATCAAAATCGCCAACCACGCTTACGCGCTGCGCATTCGGCGCCCAGACAGCAAAGTGAACGCCGCGCACACCATCGACCTCGCGGATATGCGCGCCGAACTTCTCATATTGCTGATAATGCGTGCCTTCCGCGGAAAGATGCAGATCGTAATCGGTCAGGACGGGAGGGAACGCGTACGGATCGTATGTCTCAGTTTCGTAGCCATCGCCGCTAACCCATCGAATCCGGTACGCATTGGGCCGGACGTCGCTGCCGGAACCTTGGCGCGTCGCCTCTAGCGGGAGAATCGCCTCAAATATGCCATCAGCATGGATTTTCGCTGTTTGGTGAGGCTCGGTGCCCCAGGTAACGGTCACTTTGACCGCACGTGGAAGAAAGGCTCGTATTGCAAGTGCGGGGCGCCCTTCGCGTTCCACCCAATGCGGACCCAGAACCTGATATGGATCGGGCAGTCTGCCTTTGACAAGCAGGTTTAATTCGACTTCAAAGGGATCGACGATCTCGCTCGGTTCCGCTGGCCTGGCTGTCTCGCTCATGTTCGTTTCCGCTAAAGGCTGCGGCTAATAAGCATATTACAGCGGCAGTTCCGCGCAGGGCGGAGAAAATTCGGATATCGAGTTTGCGTCACGCGCTCGGAGTTAGTACGAACGTACCATTGAGGTACGGTCTTGCTGGTACAGTAGCATATTCGCGGGGTTGCTCTCTCGACCAAGGATCTAATTTTACTCTGTCGAAACTCTTGCTGTTCTAGGACTTATGTCGAGCCGGATCGTAACGCTTCGTCCCAAGCGCAAAGAAAAGCCGTGCCCGGTAACCTCGCCGCGGCCTCGGGTCGAAGAACAACCGCTCCACTCAGTCAGACCGAACTTAGCGAAGCCTCTCCCTGAAGTTGCAGCCGACCTTCGGTTTCGTCAGCTCTTCGATCAAGCGTTTGAGGGCATGTTTCAAACCACGCCCGACGGTCGCTATCTTCGCGTAAATCATACGCTTGCGCGCATGTACGGCTATTCGAACGCGCAGGAGTTGATGAGCGCAGTCTCCGATATCGGCGCAGCGGTTTACGTAGATCCTCGGAAAAGAGAAGAATTCAAGCGACTGATGGAAGAAAAGGGCCGCATCGAGTCCTTCGAGTATCAGGTTCGCGACCGTTACGGCCGCAAAATCTGGCTCCGCGAGAAGGCCTGGGCGATCCGAGACAACCTCGGTCGCATTGTCAGTTATGACGGTGCTGTGCAAGATATCACCGAACGCAAGCGTTCCGACCTGGAGCGCCGCGTCACCACGGAAATCCTTCGCGCAATGACGGCGACGGGCGATCTGGACGAGTTGCTGAAACTGATCCACAGCGCACTGAAAGAAGTGGTTTCCGCAGAAAATTGCTTCGTGTCGCTCTACAACGAATCGACGTCCCTATTTGAATTTCCGTTTTTTGTGGATGAGTTTGATTCGGCATTCGAACCGGAAGCGGCGGGCCGGAGCTGCATGGATTACATTTTCCGGACGGGCAAACCGGACCTTATATCGCCTCAGCGACTGAAGGAATTAGTGAAACAAGGCGAAGTGGAACTGGTCGGAACACCCAGCAAGTCTTGGTTAGGCGTACCTTTGAAGACGCCGTCTGCCACCATCGGCGTCCTCATCGTTCAGGATTATAAAGCCGAAAATGCTTACAGCGAGCGCGACCTCGAATTCCTGGACTCCATCGGCGGGCAGATCGCCTTGGCCATCGAGCGGACCCGCTCAGAGCAACGCCTGCACTCAAGCGACACTCGCCTCCGCCTCCTCATTGAGCAGCTTCCTGCCGTTCTCTGGACAGTTGACAAGGATATGCGCTTTACCTCGGCGTTGGGGGCAGGCCTCGCGCGACTAAGTCTTAAGCCCAACGAGCTGGTGGGCATGAAGCTCGCCGACTACTTGCAGACATCCGACGGCACATATCCGGCTGTAGCGGCGCATCGTCGAGCATTAGCCGGCGAACCGGTTACATTCCATCTGGAGTGGAAGAGTGGTTCGTATGCGTGTCACGCCGAGCCTCTTCGCGGACCACAAGGCGAAATTCAGGGCGTTATCTGCATGGCGCTGGACGTGACCGATCGGAAGCAGCTCGAAGAGCAGTTCCGTCAGGCCCAGAAAATGGAAGCGGTTGGACGGTTGGCTGGCGGCATCGCGCACGATTTCAATAACCTGCTGATGGTCATTCAGGGATACGCCGATTTGCTCATCGAACGCCTACACGCAAGCGACCCTCTTCGCAAAAACGTAGAGCAGATACAAACCGCGTCGCAGCGCGCCACTTCACTTACGAGACAGCTGCTCGCTTTCAGCCGCAAACAGATGCTCGCGCCTAAGGTGCTGAATATTCAGGCCGTTATCGCAGATATGGAGACGATCCTACGGCGATTGATTGGCGAGGACATCGTGCTCGAAGCCGTCACCGTTCCGTCGTTGGGCCACGTGAAGGCGGACCGCAGCCAGATCGAGCAAGTGGTGATGAATCTGGCGATTAACGCTCGAGATGCGATGCCCAGCGGTGGGCGGCTTACCATCGAAGCCCAGAACGTCGAGATCGGTTCGGATGTGCCCCAGCAGCCAAGCGTTGTAGCTCCGGGGAAGTATGTGATGCTAGCCGTAACGGACAACGGTTGCGGCATGAACGAAGAAACGCGTGCCCATATTTTTGAACCGTTCTTCACAACAAAGGAGAAGGGCAAAGGGACAGGGCTCGGACTTGCGACCGTCTACGGCATCGTGAAGCAGAGTGGCGGCTACATTTGGGTTTATAGCGAGCCAGGAGTCGGCACGACCTTCAAGATTTATTTGCCGCGGATTGATGAGGAAGAGGCTCGTTCCGGCGCCGATGGAGATGCAGATTCGTGCGCGTTGGCCCGTGGCTCCGAAGTCGTCCTGCTAGTTGAAGACGAGAAGGGCGTGCGCGAATTGACACGCGAGTACCTCGAAACGAGCGGATACAGTGTGGTCGAAGCCAGCGACGGATATTCCGCGCTCGAACTTGCGCGCGCGCACGACGGTCCAATTCATGCGCTGATTACGGACGTAGTTATGCCGGGCTTGAGCGGCCGCGAACTGAGTGAGCAGATGGCTAAGTTAAGGCCCGGGATAAAAGTGCTCTACATGTCCGGCTATACGGATCAGTCTGCCTTTCGAAATGGCATCCTCCACAAAGGCGCCGAACTCCTTCAAAAACCATTTGGCATGTCCACGCTTGCCTCGAGACTGAAAGAGATCCTCGCCAACTAAGTGTGCGCAGTGGCTGTGCGTAATGGGTCACTAAGGAACAGTTGCGCGATCTGGAGCAATCCTTCCTAGTACCTCCTTGCTCCAGAGCAACTTTGGGTGTAATCCATAGAATTCTAACTCTTGAGCCCTCAATGGTTTCGGTGTGAGAGTCGCGCCTGGCATTTGAAATATTCTTTGGCGTATTTCGTGCTTTTCTCTCTAGCGAAGCAAGAGTGACAGCATCTGCGAAATCCAGCTAGGGGGGCTCGGCATGCAAGTTGCAACACAGGGGACGCTGACGAACGAGAAGGATTCGGGGGAGATCAGGGTTACGGATTCGGTCGGGGAGCGCAGGCTGTGGCTGGCCGTGGTGATGCAGGCCGTGGAGGAGTGGAGGAATGGTACGTTGCGCAACCGGCGCCTGGCGCAACAATTTCTTTTTGACGATGCAAAGGACTTTCAGGCGGTTTGTGCGAATGCGGGGCTCGACGCGGATAACCTGCGTTCCAGGCTATTGAAAATGGGACGGAAAGTTAACGCGGCGGGACCGTTGCTTCGTCCTCTGGCGGCCTGAAATCGTGCGTTGCCGCGGCGACGTCGCTGGCATGTCTTGCAGCATCTGCGACAGCCGGTATGACGCAAAAAGGCAAAAATGGCGCGATAAAATCGCCTAAACGATCCCAAATGGCGTGTTTGGCGCCTTAAATCGGCAGAGAGTTTATTTGGGAACGATGGCGGAGGAATAGGCGCTCCGGCTGAGGCATCTGTCGTAAAATCGACACGAATCGGATGCCTGCCGCCACATATGAGGCTGTTCCTGAGAAGCGGCTGCTGATTGCGTGCGCCCGCACGCAGATGACTGCGGCGGCCGCGCAGCAAATCCGCGAAATAACCTCCAGGCCTCTTGACTGGGATTACCTGCTGCGGGCGGCTGCCGAAAACTCGATTCTGCCGCTTTTGGCTTTGCACCTTCCGGCTGTAGCTTCCGATGCGTTCTCTCCCGAACAATTTGCAAGACTGAAGGCTGCCGCTCGCGCCGCGGGTATACGTGCGCTGCAACTCTCGGCCGAGTTGATCCGCGTCGTCGACGGGTTAAGGGCGGAAGGCGTTCTCGCGCTGCCTTACAAAGGCCCTGTGATCGCGGTGCAGGCGTATGGCGACCTGGCGCTACGCGAATTCGAGGATCTGGACATCATTGTTCCGCAACGGGACATGGCTCGTGCCAATGATGTGTTACTCGACTTGAAGTACAGCCCGAAGTTTCCGTGGATATTCGGGCAATCGGCTATCGTGCCCGGCGAATACAACTATTACGACCGTGAGCGGCGCATTATCGTGGAATTGCACACCGAGTTGACGCTGCGTCACTTTCCGGTCGTGCCGAAGCTGCAGGAGATGAGCAGGCGTGTGGAAAATGTGACGATCGGCGGGCATACGGTGCCCACGTTTGGTGCGGAAGATACGCTCGTTCTGCTCTGCATTCACGGCTCAAAGGATTTTTGGGAGCGAATTTCTTGGATTGCCGATGTTTCGGAATTCGTTCAGAGAGAAAAGCGCCTGGATTGGTCGCGCGTTTTCGCGCACGCAGGAGAATTGAAGGCCGCGCGAATGCTGAACCTTGGCCTCGCTCTTGCTTCGCGACTCCTTGATGCGCGCCTGAACGGAGAGGTTCGCGCGCGCGTCGACGCCGATGGCACAGCTCTCGCGCTTGCGAAGCAGATTGAGCAACGGCTACTCGCTCGAGAAGTTTTGCCTCGCAACGTCACCCAATCGTTTCGCTACAGAAGGCAGATGGTTCCCGGTGCACTGTGTTCGTGGCGCTACGGTTTACGTCTGGCGACGGCTCCGGCCGAGGAGGATTGGAACATGGCGCCGCTGCCGCGCGCGTTGTCACCGCTTTATGTCGTGTTGCGGCCGTTTCGCCTTTTTCGAAAATACGGAGTATCTCGCGAAAGCAGACGCGAGTGAGGGACGTACCTCAGGCAGTGGCAGCAAATTCGCGGCGATGGACCGTCACACGGATGCCATGTTTTGGTCTTAATGTGACGGAGGGAACTGGCTCAACAGGATGGCCAGGCACCAGGGCGAGATGAAATTTTTGGTGGATCGTGGCAAGGAGCAGCGTGGCCTCGATCATGGCGAACGAGGCGCCCACGCACACTCTTGGGCCGCCACCAAACGGGAAATAAGCGAATCGCGGAATTTTCCCCGAGCGAACTGGATCTTCCCGCCACCGCTCCGGATTGAATTCGTCCGGGTTGGCGAAGAAACGCGGATCGCGCTGCGTTAGCGCCTGGAAGATAAAAATGTTTGTGCCCGCAGCGATCCGATAGCGGCCAATTTCGCAATCCCGTATAGCGCGACGTCCAATGCCCCAAACGGCGGGATAGAGCCGCATCGATTCCTTAAGAATCATTTCCGTATAGCGGAGACGCGGAATATCTTCCACCATAGGCTCGCGACCGCCGAGCACATCGCGAAGTTCCTCGACGAGCATGGCCTCAACTTGAGGATTTTTTGCGAGCAGGTAGCAGGTCCAAGACAGTGCGATTGCCGTCGTTTCGTGACCCGCCAGAAAGAGTGTCATCACCTCATCGCGCAGTTGAGTGTCACTCATTGGCTGTCCGTCTGCATCACGCACATCGAGAAGCGTACCGAGTAAATCTGCTCGCGGCTGCTTCGAGGCACGGCGTTCGCGGATAATCTCGTCGATGATCGTATTTAAATCGTGGATGGCCCTTTGCCGTGCCGGCGCGAGGAAATTGGGAAGCTGAAAGGGAAGCAGGAGGGCCCGGCTGGCATCGGTGATGAACCTATCGGTTACAACCTGCATCGCATTGCCGACGCGTTCCGCGATGCCGCTGACTTCTGCTCCAAAAAGGCATTGCGCTACGATCTCGAGTGTCATAGCCATCATGTCTTCGTGCACGTTGCGGGATTGGCCGTCCGACCAGGAGGCGAGTGAGCGGCTGGCGATGCGAGTCATTACCGCCGCGTAGGACAGAATATTGTCCCGCCGGAAAGCAGGTTGGATCAATGATCGCTGGTGCTGCCATGATTTCCCTTCATTAGTCAGCAAGCCCTTGCCGAGCGCACGCGCGAGGGCACGATAGTCGGCGGATTTTGTAAAATTGCCGGGATTCGTGACCAAGACGTATTCGATATCACGAGGGTGCATCAGCAGGCAGAAGGGGATGTGAAGATAGCGAAGGTGCACGATATCCCCGTAGTCCTTGGCGCAGCGGGAGTAGAACGCCAGCCAGTCGTGCGAAACAGCGGCGAGATTGCCAAGAAGGAAGTGGCCTTTGGGACCGGGCGGAGTCTTTGGACGAGCTTTAATTGTGGTTGAAGAAGCTGCCGCCATAGCGTGGTGTCCTGCGCTGTCTTTTAACTTCCAAAAAAGAAATGGTACAGCAATGGGGAGTGTCCCGCGGGATAAATTGGGCGGGCCTTCGGTAAAAAACTTCGGGAACGCTGCTCAGACGGCAGCGGGAGGCCTGTCGTTTTGCGACGAGCGCTTCAAGTGCCGCGCTGAAGGCTGGCGGCGCTAAACCAAAAATCAAAACCGAAAGTCGAAAAAGAGGGCGAAACCCGCCGATCAGAAATCGACATTCGCGTGACAAGCAAGACGCAGGTACGGAGACCGGCGCTCCCGGGGGAGGCACCGTCGAAGGCGCGGGCCAACGGCACGGCGTTTATTCAGCCGGTGAGAAGCCGTACTTTTCGAAAATGGATTGCGCGGCGGGCGAGATGAGGAAAGCGACGAAGGATTTGGCTGCTTCGACGCTTTTCGTATCTTTCAGCACGGCCACGGGATAGACAATGGGCACGTGGGAATCTTCGGGAGCAGTTGCGGTGACCGTCACTTGATTGGTGATCTTTGCGTCCGTGGCATAGACGATGCCGCCGTCGGCATTTCCTGAGGCGACGTATGTGAGAACCTGCCGAACATCCTTCGCCAGCACGAGCTTGGCCGTCAGCGATAGGTAGAGACCGAAATGGGTGTGCACTTCCTGCGCGTATTTTCCGGCGGGAACGGTTCTGGGCTCTCCGATGGCCACGATTCTTACGCCTGGCTTGAGCAGGTCCTTGAAATCTGA
>Ga0105240_10011592_pt1 | contig 12268 bp, 9 predicted proteins | sample KBSC54metaG_FD_80426 | JGI IMG/M metagenome (GOLD analysis project Ga0105240, IMG submission 80426) | Corn rhizosphere microbial communities from Kellogg Biological Station, Michigan, USA - KBS C5-4 metaG | ecosystem: Host-associated > Plants > Roots > Rhizosphere > Soil | place: Michigan, USA...
AAGTCTGGGGCGGTGATCGCTGCGGCTTCGGTCGCCACAGCGACAGCGTCTTCAAACGCAGCCGTCGTTGGGTCGTCCTCGACGTCTCCTATGCCCTGCGCCGTTCGGACACCACTGCGCCCCTGCGCTACGCTGCCCTGGCTGAGGAACTCGGCGCGAAGCTCGGGGACCGTCCCGGAATCGTCGCGACCCGCGCCGCGGTGCTCGCCCTTCGGCGCCGTCGCGGCATGCTCCTGGACGAGACCGATCACGACACGTGGAGCGTCGGATCGTTCTTCCTGAATCCGGTCGTCGCTCGAGCACCGGCCGACGCCCCCTATTTCCCCGACGCTGACGGCGTCAAGCTTTCGGCCGCGTGGTTGATCGAGAACGCTGGATTCTCGCGCGGTTACGGCGCCGGGTTTGGCCGCGGCGCCGTGACGTTGTCGGAAAAGCACGCGCTCGCCATCACCAACCGAGGCGATGCCACGGCGTCGGAGGTGGTCGAGTTCGCTACGCACATCCGCGACGGCGTGCGCGAACGCTTCGGCGTGGAGCTGACCCCGGAGTGCGATCTGATCAACTGCGCGCTGGGCTGACCCCGATCGGGCTGACCTCACCCGGGAAAGATCGCGACGATCTCGTCTTCGATCTTCCGGTACTGGCGAAAGGCGGCTTCGGCTCGTTCGTGTCGTCGGCGCAGATCGGCGCGGTCGACGTCCGGCGACGGGACCGGCAGCGCGCCGACGTCCTGGGCGTAGAGGTGAGCGGTGCTTCCCCTCACGAGCGCGCGAAGCGCGGCCTGGCCGCTCGAGCTGCGCAGGTAGTAGAGGAGGGTCACCGGGTCGATCGGCGCGCCTGGCCGCAATCGAATGGTCATCACCTCGCGGGACGCGATCGCCCCCTCCAGTGGTACCGAGGTGATCAAGTCGATCTTCTGAGCGATGTATTTCGGCGTGTGCGCCGCACAGGTGAAGCAGATGTCGCCCGGGCGCAGTTGCTTGTCAGGATTCGCCCGGTAGAACGCTTCGGGCACTCGGGTCCGCGCTCTTTCACGCCACGACACGAAGCTCCCGCTCAGGCCGCCGACCTTCAACAGGAACGGACCGGACTCGACGTACTCGTCTCGCCCGGGTGTCTTGCCGACAAAGATATCGGCGACCTCCCCCAGCGTCGGCGCCTCGCTCGCTGACGGGCGCTCGACCACCTCGCCGAGCTGTGTCCATCTGAGCGACGCCGTCGCGTTGCGCACTCGCTCGAGCACCTCGTCGAGATCGCTCGGCGCGGCCGAACGGCCGGTCGCGTCGTAGCCGACGGATCGGGAGGCCTCGAACGTGACGGGGTATGAGGCGCTCGCGGGCGGCTTCTTGTCGATCACGACCACACAGGCGTTGGCGACACCCCGATACGGCGCGAACGTCTCCTCCGGCAGCGTCGTGACGTGGACGAGGCGGTGTTCGGCGAACAGCTCGCCGCGATAGGCCGTGAGCCGCCGATTGGTCAGCACGCTGAGCGGCAGCACGGCGACCAGCCGCCCGTCCGGGCTCAAGCGGTCGAGGGCGAGTTCGATCGCGAGGATCTCGACGGGGACGTTCGCGAGCGCGGCGACCGACGGGCGTAGCCGCTTGGCCGGCAGCGCCGACACCTCGATGGTCTTGAGGTGAGCCCCGAAGGGTGGATTGGTGATGACGAGGTCCGCACGGGGCAGCTCGCCGGCCACCCATCGCGCGAAGGCGTCGCCGATCACGATCTCGACCTGGCGCCCGGAGAGCGCGTTGGCTGCCTCGCCGACCCGGGCCACCGTTGGATTGATCTCGCAACCGGTCAGCTTGGCCGTCGACACTCGGCCGATGGCATCGAGCAGGATGCCCGAGCCCACGAATGGATCGAGGGCCACGTCTGCCGACCGGCCTCCCATGATCGCCAACCCGGCCGCGTGCGCGGCGACGGCTGGGGGTGTCAGGTACTGGCCGAATGCGCCCCGCAGCTCCCCGGTGAGGAACTGCTGAAACGCCGTGAGCATGAGCTCGCCGCCACTCGCCTCGCAGAGACCCGGATTTTCGAGTAACTCGATCGAGATAGTGAGCAGAGCGTCGATCGGGTTCTGACCGACGTCTCGCAGCTCACGATGCCGAGCCGCCAACCGCCGTCGCAGCGACGCGGTGTCGGGGCGGTCAGACATCGGCTCATTTTAGATCCGCGGCGCCGGCCTTCGAGGTTCCCGATCCGTTACGGAGCGCCGAAATCTTCTGTGAACCACATCTTGCCCGTCGGGCCGTCGAGAACCACGTCGATGCCGACGTCGATGAACACCGGGGACAAGATGTTCAAGCGGTGCCCGTTGTCCGGCGGTGTCTCGTTGTACATGACACGTTCGAGGCGCACGGCTTCCGCGGCGGTCTCGACAGTGCTGTAGGCGACGTTCTCTCCGGCGCTGTGCCAGCTGTAGCCGGTCGCGGTGATCCGCGCACCGAGCGCCGGCTCGCCGGGAAGCTGGTGCGACATGGTGTTCGCGGCCGCCATGCGCAGGTTGTGCGCGTGGGCGGAAGAGATCAAGTCGCTGTTCATCCGCAGGGCAGGCAGGCCGTTCTGCGCGCGTTCGGAGTTGAGCTCGGCGAAGATCGCCCGGGCAATCGTCTGCGCTGCGGAAGCCGGCGGGGCGGAAGCCGGCGGGGCGGAAGCCGGCGGGGCGGTGGGCGGCGGGGGCGCGGCCGTCGTCGTAGGCGGAACGGTGACGGCCGGGGTGCTGCTCTGGTCGGGCGGCGACGTCGGCGACGGGTGCGGCTCGGGGCGGGTCAGCGACGGATCGACGGCCGCCGCGGTGAGCGGCGCCTGGCTGGCGGCGGTCGCGGCCGGCCCGGTCGATCGAGCACCGAAGCCGCTCAACCCGAGCCCGGACAGCGAACCGCGCTTGCCCGGCGACGACGCGTCGACCCACCGGAGCGCGGCGAAGGACGCCAGCACGACGACCGTCACGACCACCGCCGCGATCAGCCACCGGACGCGACGAAGTTGATCAAGTCGCGTCGGCACACGCAGAGCTTAGGCACGGAAGATGGTCTCTGTAAGGAAATGGCGGCCTGATACCGCGGAAGTCAGCGTCGGTCTCACCTCGTGTCAGCGCTAAACCCGCGGCGGCACGGCCCTCGGCGTTGGGTCCGCGAATGGCCGAGTTGATCAAGGCCATAGCTATCGGTTACCCTGAGTCACGTCGATCTCATACGGGTCGCCCACATCCGTGTGCGAGACGACTGCAGGCAACACCCCCTCCCCTGCACGCTTTGCGGCGCGTTCGCCTCGGCGACGAGCCGTCCGATTCAGCTGTTCGCTCGAGGGGGAAGCCGATGCGCAACCGCGTCCGAAAGACGACCAAGCGGGCTCTTGGATTCACGCTTGCTTTAGGCGCCGGCCTCGTCGGCGCTATCGTGCTCGCCGCGCCTGCGAGCGCGCACAGCACCATGCTGAACGCTCCCAAGGTGTCCTGCGACGCGAGCACCGGCACCTACTCGATCACCTACTCGGGTCAGGGCGACTACGACCTCTCATCGACGGTTGTCTTGACAAGCAAGACACCTGCGGAGAGCACGGTGAGCCCGCAGAGCCAGTCCGTCACTCCGGTCCAGAGCGATGGCGGCTGGATTGATCCGTTCACTCTGGTGCAGACCGGCATTCCCGGATCGGCGACGAGCGCCTCGATCTCGATCGAGGAGACCTGGTCGGACAACGTCAAGAAGGACGCCACCGCGCCGACCGTGGCACTCGACGGCGCCTGCGGGCAGTCCTCGACGTCGGTGATCCCCGCCGCCCCCTCGTTCACCGACGCCAACTGCGCGGACGGCGAGCCTAGCTACACCATCCCGACGACGGCCGGCGTCACGTACCTCGTCGACGGAACGCCTACCGCCGCGGGGACCTATCCGGCGACCAACGACACGACGGTGACGATCACCACGGTCGCACAGCCCGGCTACACCCTGGCTGGCACGACGACCTTCACTCACAAGTTCTGCCCGCCGACGTGCGACAAACCCGTCACGCCCGTGCCGCCGAGCTTCACCGACGCCACCTGCGTCAACGGTCGAGCTAGCTACACGGTCCCGACGTCGGCCGGTGTCGCCTACCTAGTCAACGGAACGCCCACCGCGGCGGGCACGTATTCGGGCGAGGTCGGATCCACGGTGACGATCACCGCGGTGGCCCAACCGGGTTACACCCTCAGCGGCACGACCACGTTCACCCACAAGTTCTGCCCCCCGACCTGCATGACTCCGGTGTCGCCGACGCCGCCGGCATTCGCCGACGACACCTGCGTCGACTTCACGCCGAGCGGGGCCATGTACACGATCCCGGCCACCACCGGCGTCAGCTACCAGGTCAACGGGACGACGACGCCCGCCGGCACGTACCCGGCAGCCAGCGGTTCGACGGTGACGGTCGTCGCCATCGCCAAGCCGGGCTACACGCTGAGCGGTGTGACGGCGTTCTCGCACACCTACCCGGTCGCTCCCACGTGCACGACCGCGACGAGCCCACAGTCGCCGACGTACGCCGAAGACTCGTGCGTGGGCAGCAGCCCGAGCGGCGCCACCTACACGATCCCGACAACCGCGGGCGTGAGCTATGAGGTGGAGGGCGTGAGCAAGAGCGCGGGCTCCTACCCGGCGACTGCCGGTTCTACCGTCACAATCACCGCGGTTGCGCAGCCCGGCTACACGCTGACCGGCACGACCAGCTTCAGCCACACCTTCACCGCGGCGCCGACCTGTGCGGCGCCGCCGCCTCCGCGCAATGACACCCCGGGCCTCGTCTTCACCGAGACGCCTGGGCTCGCGTTCACGGGTACGGCCATGCCAGTCGCGGCAACGCTCGGCATCGGCGTGCTGATACTCGCCCTCGGCGTCGCCGCGCTCGTGCTCACCGCTCGCCGTACCTAAGCCATATCGTCGAGGTCTCGACCTAGCCCATATCGTCGACTTCTCGACCTAGCCCATATCGTCGAGCTCTCGCCCGTTCGTCTCGCTCACAAAGCGAGCCACGAATCCGAGAGAGATCAACGCGAAGACCGAGTAGACGACGTAGGTGCCGGATAGGTTCCAGTCCGACAACCGCGGGAAGGACTCGGTCACGGCCCAGTTGGCGATCCAGTTGAAGGCTGTCGCTGCGGAGATGGCGGTGGCCCGCAGCTTGAGCGGGAACATCTCTCCGACCATGACCCAGAGGATCACGCCCCAGGAGACGGCGAAGAAGAAGACGAAGAAGTGCGCAGCCACCAGCGCTACCGCGCCCTGAGCCTCGGGAATCGAGATCTTGTCGCCGTGGCCGCTCTTGTAGGAGAACGCCCAGGCCGCCACGGCCAGCGAGACCGTCATGCCCGCGGAGCCGACCAGAGCCAGCGGTTTGCGGCCGACGCGGTCGATGAGCGCCATAGCGATGATGGTCCCGATTATGTTGACGATCGAGGTAGAGAGGCTGATCAACAACGAGTTGGACTGATCAATCCCGACGGACTGCCACAGAATCGACGAGTAGTAGAAGATCACGTTGATGCCGACCAGCTGCTGGAATACTGCGATCCCGATCCCGATCCAGACGATGGGGAGCAGGCCGAACCGGCCTCCGATCACGTCACGGACGCGCGGCTTGTGCTCTGTCCGCAGCGAGTGCTGAATGTCGGCGACGCGGGCGTCGGCGGTGCTCTCTTCGATGGAGGCGAGCACCTCACGCGCCCGCTCGACGCGGCCAGCCGTGATCAACCAACGCGGCGACTCCGGGATCATGAACGACAGCACCAGGTACGCGAGCGCGGGGACGGCGGCCGCCATGAGCATCCACTGCCAGGCGTGCAGCGATCCGAGATGGTTCTGGCTCTTCCCTCCCGCGCCCTGCGCGATCGCGTAGTTCGCCAGCTGCGAGGCCGTGATGCCGAGGACGATGCCCATCTGCTGAAACGACGCCAGGCGGCCGCGGTAGATCGTCGGAGCCACTTCGGCGATGTAGGTCGGGCCGATCACCGACGCCAGGCCGATCGCCGCCCCGGCCAGAACGCGCCAGGCGCCGAGTTCCCACACATTGCGCGGAAACGACGATCCGATCGCGCTGATGGCAAACAGCGCCGCGGCGATATGCATGACCCAGAGCCGGCCGAGCAGATCGGCGAGGCGTCCGGCGATTGCCGCGCCGGCGGCCGAGCCAAGCAGGGCGGCGGCGACGACGGTGCCGGTCTCGCCCGAGGAGACGTGGAAGTGGACCTGGATGCCTGTGACCGCCCCGTTGATGACGGCGCTGTCGTAGCCGAACAGGAAGCCGCCCAGAGAGGCGGCGCCCGCGAAGAAGGTCACGCGGCCGAGAGCCGGATGGCTGCTGATGCCCTTTTCGCTGGACGGGGAAAGGGTTGAGCCGCTCATGCCGCACGCTCCGCGTTCTGTGCCGGCCAGTCACCGGGCGTCGTGAGCCGGCTGGCGCCGGCAGGCGGCACGCTATCAACGGATAGTGACGCGGTCGAGGAAGCGAATGAGCGACGTGCGGACGGATTAGGTTCGTCCATCCGCTTGAATAGGGGGAGCCGGGAGACGTGGCGGCCGGTTGCCTTCATCAGACCCACTCCGGTAAGGCGGCTCAGGCCACGTCCCCCGGCTCATCTGCGTCGCCGATGCGGAGATCGCAGACTGGCAGTCATCCGGCTCGGACGTCCGGCCGAATGACTTAACGGCAATCTAACACACGACAAGCCGTCTTGGCCACTACTGCGCAGCGTCATTTTCGACGTCAATCCGCTGTTTACAGAAATGCAACTTACGCGGACTTGACGTCGGGCAATCCACCGGGCAGACTTTGTTTCAGCGCCCCTCAGGTCGAACCCCCGACGACCTGAGGGGCGCTCTTACGTTCACCCTCGGGCGGGCGGACGTCATGCGCAGACGGCAGGAAAACTGGAGCGAGTGCACGGTGACGGATTCGGGCGCCGGGGCTCGGTAGCCTCACGGGCGACTGATTCGCGCGTACTCGGGGGATCTACGTACCCCCGTATCGCAGATCCCCCGAGCTGCGTTAGGTGCGCATGAACAGATTGCACCCAAACGTCGAGGAAAACAAGCCTGACAGCCTATTAATCGGAACACACTCGATCCGAGATGTAACTCACCGTTAGTGTTGGCAGACGCTTCGTGTGCGAACCCGGATCTAAACCCCGTAGGTCCGGGCCTCGCCATTTCTGTCCCGGCCGCCGTCTTTCTGGACACACGCAACCCAATTGTCGCAACTTGATCTTCGTCGGCTAGCCTGTGGGGCAGCGGGCCGGGCTCAACCCTCCCGAGCCCGGCCCGCCCGACAGTCTTGTGCGAGTCATCCGGCTTTCCGGGCGTTCCGCGCGTAGCTCAGTTTCCGGTATTGTTGATCATGTGCCGTTGAAGTTTCGTTCCTGCGAGATGTGCGACGCGTTGATCGTCGTGGACTCGTCAGCTGATCGCGGCTTCTGCTCCACCGAGTGCCGTGAGCGCCACGACCGCCTCGCGAACGAGCTCGACAGGACGATGACCCGGCTGAGCAAAAGCCTGCGGGCCCTGCGCGATCTCGAGGCTTCCTAGCCGGATCGCCCACGAGTGAATGCACTACGGTGAAACGGCTGTCTACACCCGAACCGGTGGTAAGAGAGAGCTCGTTCGCACAGAGGTCCGAGGATTGAGAATCGCCAAGCACCGTCGCCCTGACGGTTCCGCATTGCTGGTTGTAACCGGTGATATCGACATCTCGACGTCCGCCCAGCTGCGCGAAGCGGGGTTGGACATGCTTCGCGAGCCAGCCGTCAAGCTGGTCATTGACTTGATGGACGTGACGTTTCTGGACTCCACCGGAATCGGCGCTCTGCTCGAACTACGAAACGGCGCGAGCAATACCGGCGGATCGCTGGCCCTGCTCGACCCGTCAGACAACGTCATGAAGGTTCTCGAGATCACTCGGCTCAGCGACGTGCTCGACATCGAGCGAACCGGCCATTCGTCGGCCACTCACCGCCCCGAGCAGGCGCCGTAAGCGGGCAAGCGCGAGGACATGGACTGAATCGACAACACCGCCTCGCCGACGAAACGGCGTGCACCCGTCAGCAGGTTGGGGCGCTCGCCAGCTCGCCGTGGATATCGCGAACCGTGAACCGGATGTAACTCAGTCGCGGGATGGTGACGGTGATCGCTTCGGCGCCGGGCGGCGCCGGCCGCGCAGCGGTGACCGGCGGCGATCCGCTGACGACAAGCGAATGGGGCCCGGCCGGCAGTGAGGCCGGGACGGTGTAGCTGACCATGACGACCCCGGCCGCGTCCGCTCGCACGTCGATCGGCGTGGCAAAGCAGGCGACGCTGACTTCGACAACGGCATTCGCCGCGAAGCCGGCGACCACCGCTTGTACTCGCTGGCCGGGACGAACGCTCCGATTCCGTCCAACCTGCTCGCCGTTGGCTCTCGGATGCGCCTTCACAACCGAATGGCCAGCGCTGGCGGCGGCGGCGCTGCTCGAGGTGATCATCAACGCGACGGCCAAACCGCCCGCGAGGGGCCAGGCGAGGCGGGGCTTTTGCGATGAGCCGGACCGACGGGGCACGACGTTTCCTTCGCTAGACGACCCCGACTTAACCTAAAACTTATCAGATCCCAATCAGTGCGGAAAGCGCCAATTCGGAGCTCAGTTCCGAGCATGAGGCGCGCCCCGCTGGGTGACAGTAGGGTCATCACGTGTCCGAGCGTCTTGCCTGGCTTTTCTGTCCTGCTGACCGGCCGGATCGCTTTTCGAAGGCTGCCGCCGCGGCCGACGTGGTGATCATCGACCTGGAAGACGGTGTGGCTCCGCCCGGTCGCGAAACCGCCAGAGCTGCCCTCCTCGCCGCGACGCTCGACCCCGATCGCACAGTGGTCAGGATCAACCCGGTGGGAAGCCCTGACCACTCGCGGGACGTGGCCGCCCTCAAGACCTCGCAGTACCGCACGGTGATGCTGGCCAAGGCAGAAGGCGCCGAACAGGTCGCCAGTCTCGCCCCCTGGCGAGTGATCGCGCTGTGCGAGACGCCCAAGGGGGTGCTCGCTGCCAGTGAAATGGCCGCGGTTGACTGCGTCGACATGCTCATGTGGGGCGCCGAGGATCTCGTCGCCGCAATCGGCGGCGAGTCGAGCCGGGACGAGCAGGGCCGCTACCGAGGTGTCGCGCAGCATGCGCGCGCGAGCGTGTTGCTAGCCGCAGCCGCCGCAGGAAAGTCCGCTCTCGACGCGGTGTACCTCAATATCGCCGACCTGGCCGGGTTGAGCGACGAGGCCGTCGATGCCCGCGCGTCGGGTTTTGCGGCCAAGGCGTGTATCCATCCGACCCAGGTCGAGATCGTGCGGCGCGCCTTCCGACCCTCAGACGATCGACGCGACTGGGCTGAACGGGTTTTGATCGCGGCGCGCGATCAGCCCGGGGTGTTCCAGTTCGAAGGTCAGATGGTGGACGAGCCGATACTTCGCCAAGCACGCCGAATCCTGGCCAGCCGGGCAGGAGCGCTAGAGAGCTAACCTGTCGGTGGACGCGTCTGGGTGCCTGGTGGCCCTCCCGGTCTTCAAAACCGGTGAAGTCGAGCAACTCGGCTTGGCGGGTTCGATTCCCGTCCGCCTCCGCGCCAGACGTCCTCGAGGTGATCACATGCACGTCATCGCCACCGCAGGGCACGTCGATCACGGCAAGTCGACGTTGATCCGGGCGCTCACCGGGATGGAGCCCGACCGGTGGGCGGAGGAACAACGGCGGGGCATGACGATCGACCTCGGGTACGCGTGGACGACGCTGGCCTCCGGGACGGAAATCGCATTCGTCGACGTGCCTGGGCACGAACGGTTCATCACAAACATGCTCGCCGGCGTGGGATCGGTTCCCGCCGTGCTCTTCGTGGTCGCCGCCGACGCCGGTTGGTCGGCCCAGAGCGCGCAGCATTTGGAGGCCCTCAACGCATTGGACGTGCGGCACGGCGTGCTGGCCGTGACCCGCGCGGACCTGGGCGACGCCGGGGTGGCGATCGAGGAGGCTCGCGGCTATCTGGCCGGAACGTCGCTCGCGGCGATACCCGCCGTCGCCGTCAGCCCGGTCACTGGCCTGGGCCTCGATGACCTGCGCTGCGCGCTCGAGGAGGTGACGACAGAGCTGCCGACGCACGTCCCTGGCCCGGCCCGGCTGTGGATCGACCGGGTGTTCAGCGTTCGAGGCGCCGGGACGGTGGTGACCGGAACCCTCCAGTCGGGAACGATCGCAGTGGAGGACGAGTTGGAGGTACGCCCGTCCGGACGGATCGTCCGGGTGCGGGGCATCGAGTCGCTCAAGCGCGCCCGGACGGACATCAGCGCAGTGGCTCGGGTCGCGCTGAGCCTGCGCAACGTCAAGGTAACTGAGCTGCGCCGCGGCGACGCGCTGACGACCCCCGGCGGATGGGGCGACTCTCACGTGATCGACGTGCGCCTGTCGGCCGAGCTGCCGCCCCGGTCGCGGTTGACGATTCACGTCGGATCGGCGTCAACGACGGCGCGGGTTCGGGCGCTCGATGAATCGCTGGCCCGGCTCACTCTGTCCCGGCCATTGTCCGTGCACATCGGCGAGCGGCTGGTAGCGCGCGACCCGGGATCACAGCTCGTCGGCGGTGCGACGGTGCTCGATCCGCGGCCTGCCCCGCTGATGCGCCGCGGCGCCGCGCGGGCTCGTGCCGCCGAACTGGCCACCCACACCGGTTTCGCGGATTGGAGTGACGAGGTCGGCCGCCGGGGAGCCGTCCGCCGCGGCGAGTTGACGATGCTGGGCTACCCGGGCGGCAACGCGCCCGATGCCGTACGGGAGGTCGCCGGGTGGTTCGTGGCGGAACGCCAGTGGACGACCTGGCTCGACGGGCTGGTCGCCGTGGCCGACATGTGGTCGCGCCATCGCCCGCTCAACCCAGGCGTTCCGGCGCGTGAGATGGCGAGGGCCCTCGACGTGCCCGACGCTGCACTCATCGCCCGTTTGGTCGCCGAATCGCCCGAGCTGATCATCGACCAGGGCGGCGTCCATCGCCCGGAAACGGCGCCTCAGCTGTCGGCGGCGGCCTCCAGCGCGGTCGAGGCACTGGAGATGCGCCTACGCGAGAAGCCCTTCGCCGCGATGGAGAGCGCGGAGTTGGCGGCGGCCGGCCTGAGCGACCAGTTGCTGGCAGTGGCGAGCCGGGGCGGACGGCTGCTGCGGGTCGCTCCGGGGATTTATCTGCTGCCCGACGCCGCCGACGTCGCCGTTGAACGACTGCGCCGGTTGCCGGGCGAGTTCACGGTCAGCGAAGCGCGGCAATCCCTCGATACGACACGCCGCGTCACCATGCCGCTGCTGGAGTTGCTCGACCGGACGCATCGCACGTTCCGCGTCGACGACCAGCGCCGCTCGCTGCGGCGCCCACGCGACGCCACAGCATGAGGCATGATCTCTGACCGACGGAAGGGGACAACGGAAGGGGACACTCGCAGTGAACTCGCTGGATCGCTCGTCCTGGACACGCGTAGAGCAACGTGGGCTGTGGTACGACGATTTGGAGACGGCCGTTGTGTACGTGCATAAGCCCGGGCGCACGATGACCGAGTACGACAACCTGCTGTTCTCATCGTTGTCGATGAACCCACAAGCGCTCCACATCGACTTCGCCTTCGCGGAGTCACTCGAGCCCTTCAATCAGCCCCTGGTCAACTCCATGTTCACGCTGGCGACTCTCGTCGGCATGTCGGTGTCTCACCTCACCCGCGGAACCATCGTGGCAAACCTCGGCTTCTCCGAGGTGCGGTTTCCAAGCCCGGTCTTCCACGGTGACACGGTCTACGGTCAGACGGTCGTGCTCGACAAGCGGGAGTCAGCGTCTCGTCCTGATGCCGGGATCGTGACTATGGAGCACACCGCCACCAAGCAGGACGGAAGTGTCGTCGCGGTGGCCGTCCGGCAGGTGATGGTACGAAAGTCGCCCCCGTCGGAATGAGCCGGCGGGTTCGAGCACAGGACCTGACCGGACGTCACTCGGTCAGCTCGTCGCGTCTCGCGGCCAGGTAGGCCCGCTCGGCCGAGTTCGCGGTCGCGGCTATAGCGGCGTTGTAGGACTCGACGGCCTCGGCGTCTCGACGAAGGCGTCGGAGGAGGTCCGCGCGCGCCGCGTGCCAGGCGTGGTACTGGCCGAGCGGCAGCCGATCGATGACCGCGAGGGCGACCGTGGGCCCGTCGAGCTCCGCGAGCGCGACGGCGCGGTTGAGCGCGACGATCGGCGACGGATCGAGCGCG
>Ga0105240_10011595_pt1 | contig 12266 bp, 10 predicted proteins | sample KBSC54metaG_FD_80426 | JGI IMG/M metagenome (GOLD analysis project Ga0105240, IMG submission 80426) | Corn rhizosphere microbial communities from Kellogg Biological Station, Michigan, USA - KBS C5-4 metaG | ecosystem: Host-associated > Plants > Roots > Rhizosphere > Soil | place: Michigan, USA...
GCGCAGCGCCCGGACCCGCTGACTGGATGGAACGGCTCTGGCGATACCAATACGCAGGTGCGGCTGACTTTCCGGACGCGCGACGAAGCAATCGTCTATGCCGAGCGGCACGACATCCCCTATCACATTGTCCCGGCTGCTCCGGTCAAGCTCAAGATCCAGGCTTACGCCGACAATTTTCGCTGAAGCTTGCGCTTCGGCGTTTATGACGCCAATCTCCCGCCGCCGAGTTAGGGGGAAGGCTGTCCCACAGTGTAATAGTCGTTGTCGGCACTCGTCCCGAAGCGATCAAGCTCGCCCCTGTTGCCGAGGCGCTCGACGCGTGCGGAATTGCGCCGACGCCGATCTTCACCGGACAGCATTCGCAGCTTGATCCCGCCGTCTACGGATTCGCTCGCTTTTCACCCCTCCGGCTGAATTGTCCGGGACAGCGAGATCCGCACAGGCATGTCGGTGCTGTCACCAGGGCGTTGCTGCCTCTGGTGATTTCAGCCGAGCTGGTGATCGTTCAGGGCGACACTTCGAGCGCCTTGGGAGGTGCGTTGGCGGCAGAGTTGGGCGGCGTTGCGGTGGGCCACGTTGAGGCCGGCCTGCGCAGCCACGACCGCCGTCGCCCATGGCCGGAAGAAGAGTTCCGGATAGCGATAGATTCGCAGGCAGATCTGCTGTTCGCGCCGACAGAGCTTAGCGTTGCCAATCTTCGGCGGGAACGAGTGCACGGCCGAATCTTCCTGGCCGGAAATACCGGTATCGATGCCGCGCTGCTTACCGCACGATCCAGTCGAGCCAATTCCCGGCCAAGCGGACCGCCGCGTATGCTCGTCACCTGCCATCGCCGCGAAAGCTGGGGCGCAGGTCTTATTTCGATCGCGGACGCATTGAGGCGGCTGGCGCGGGAAAATGTCGCGAAGATCGACCTCATCCTCCATCCCAATCCCGCTGTCGCCGCGCAGATGCGGCTGCTGCTCGGGGGCGAGCCTGGCGTGCAGCTCCACAACCCGTGCAGCCATTCGGATCTGGTGCGGAGAATGCTCAATTCAGAACTGGTGTTGAGCGATTCAGGGGGCATCCAGGAAGAGGCGGCGGCACTTGGAATTCCTCTTCTGGTGCTTCGAGAACGGACCGAACGGCCTGAAGCAATCGCCACCGGCCACCTCGCGCTCGCGGGTCTCAGTGTGGCTGCCATCGTCGATGCCGTCCGAACGGCGCTTTCGCGCGATGTCTCAGATTCGAGTCGGTGCCCGTACGGTGATGGCAACGCGGCCCCAAGAATCGCAGCAATTATTCTTGAGTGGCTGACAGAACGGCGGCTTGATAGGACTCCGCTTCAAAACATGGACCGCACCGAATCATCGGGCGAGAAACGGCTGGCGACCTGAGGCTCACCAGTCGTGCATGGTTCCGTCTTCAAGCCGGTTCACCGGCAAGTAGGCGCGCTGGTACGGGTATTTGGCGGCGAGTTCCTCGTCGATATCGACGCCCAGTCCGGGCCGCTCGCCAGGATGCAGCTGCCCGTCACTGAAACTGTATCCATGCGGGAAGACCGCATCGGTTTCATCGGTGTGCCGCATATATTCCTGGATGCCGAAATTCGGCACTGACAGATCAAAGTGAAGCGCGGCGGCCATCGCCACAGGCGACAGATCCGTGGCGCCGTGGCAGCCGGTTCGCACTCCGAACATATCAGCGAAGCTCGCAATGCGGCGCAAATGAGTAATCCCGCCGGCGTGGACTACCGTCGCCCGGATGTAGTCGATCAGCTGCTCCTGAATGAGTTGCTTCGCATCCCAGACACTATTGAAAATCTCTCCAATCGCGATCGGAGTCGTGGTGTGCTGGCGGATCAGCCGGAGCTTGTCCTGGTTCTCTGCCGGTGTGGGATCTTCCATCCAGAACGGCCGGTATGGCTCCAGGTCTTTACCGAGCCGCCCAGCCTCGATCGGGGTGAGACGGTGGTGCGCATCGTGAAGCAAGTGCACATCCCACCCAAGCTTCTCTCGCGCCGCGGCAAAAAGCTCTGGCACAATGCGCATGTACTTTGAGGTGGACCAGACGTTCTCGGTCGGAAGGTCAGCGTCGGCCGGTTCGTAGAACATCTTGTCTTTCGAAACGCCGTAAGTCGATGCCAGTCCCGGCACTCCGCACTGTAATCGGACCGCCTTGTAGCCGAGGGCGATATAGTGCCGCGCGGCTTCGATGGTATCGTCTATGCTCTGGCCGTTGGCGTGTCCGTAGACCATGACGCCTTGACGCGATGCGCCGCCCAGTAGCTGATAGAGCGGAAGCCCCGCGACTTTCGCCTTGATGTCCCAAAGGGCCATGTCGACAGCGGCGATCGCGCTCATCGTCACCGGGCCGCGGCGCCAATAGGCCCCGCGGTAGAGATACTGCCAGGTATCCTCGATCCGGTGCGCGTCACGGCCAATCAGGCACGGGATCACATGATCGGAGAGATAGGATGCGACCGCAAGTTCACGTCCGTTCAGCGTGGCGTCTCCCAGGCCGGTCACGCCGTCCTTCGTTTCGATCTTCAGAGTGACGAAGTTGCGGCCGGGGCAGGTAACGATGACGCGCGCAGAGATGATCTCAGACATGCCTTTCGCCTTTCAGCCTGGCATCCGCCGCGTCAAGCTTCTGCAACTTGGGCCTGATCCAGTCCCGGGCTAAGAAGGTGAATGATCAGGAGAGCGATCAGATACAGCGAGCCGGAGACAAGAAAGATCAATGTGTAGGCGCCGGACTTCTCCAACACCTGACCGATGAAGAGCGAAAACAGCATTCCGCCAATTGCCCCGGCGGTGCCGCCAATACCGTACACGGAACCCACCGCTTTCCTCGGGAACATGTCCGACGCGAGAGTAAAGAGGTTTGCCGACCACGCCTGATGCGCTGCTGCAGCAAGGCTGATGATCGCCACCCCCGCCCAGAGGCTACTCACATATTGCGCAAAAATTATCGGTGTCACCGCGAGCGCACAGATCAGCATCGTCGTCTTGCGTGCAGCGTTCACGGACCAGCCACGATGGATCAGGTGAGAGGAGAGCCAGCCGCCGCCGATCGAGCCGAGATCAGAGACGATATAGACCGCCGCGACCGATGGGCCGAACGTCTTGAGATCGAGGCCATGCCGTTTATGCAAGAAGTCCGGCAGCCAGAACAGGAACATCCACCAGACTGGGTCCGTCAGGAACTTTCCGATCGCAAACGCCCACGCCTCTTTTGCTCGAAGAACCCGCAGCCATGGCACCCTGGAGACCGGGTCGGGCTGATCGCTTTCGATATAGGCGAGCTCCGGTTTCGAGAGCTGCCTGGATTCGCGCGGTCGGCGATAGAGTGCGAGCCATGCGATCAGCCACAGCGAACTCACCAGGCCCGTAATAACGAAGGCGCCGCGCCAGCCGTAGCTGACGGTGAGGGCCGCGACGATAAAGGGCGTCACGATTGCCCCGACATTGCTTCCCGCGTTGAAAAGACCAGTGGCAAACGCGCGTTCCTTCTTCGGGAACCACTCGGTCACAGCCTTGAGGGCGGAAGGGAAGCTGCCGCTTTCGCCGATGCCCAGCACGAACCGCACCGCGGCAAAAGTGGCAACCGATCGCGCAGCCGCATGGAGCAAATGCGCGACAGTCCAGATGACGAAGGAAATGGCAAAACCGGCGCGGGCGCCGACACGGTCGACTATGTGACCGAAGACCAGGTATCCGATTGCGTAGGCGAGCTGAAAATAGAAGACGATGTCGGCGTAAGTGGTTTCGTCCCAGCGGAACTCGGCCTGCAGGGTCGGCTTCAGAAGACCGATCATCTGCCGGTCGACGTAATTGATGACCGTCGCCGCAAAGAGCAGCAGCACCACGATCCAGCGCACTCGACCGACGTTTTCCACCGCCCGATCTATCGCCCTCTGACCGTTACCCTCCACCCGTTCCTCCTCCCGCTTCCCCTGTCTTAGGCGGTGACCTCCGCGAGCAGAAAGTCCCGCAGACTGGTTTTCAACATCAAGTATCGAACTCTACTGACCAGTTTTTCGAAGGCGCTATTCGCGCTCAGTTGTTCCGGGAACACTTGTCTAAGACCGAGAATGGCGCCGACCGGATCAGCGCTTGTCGCGGCGGCCCTTAGCTTTTCGGCGAGGGGATCGACCACCTCAGCGCCGGCTGCGAACTGGCGCTCCAAGAAAAGAATCCAGCCGGCAATCGGAACCGCCAGCCGATCGAGCGGCCGGCCTGCCCGAAGCGCGTTCAGAACCGTGTCGAGCAGCCGGTACGGCAGCTTTTGCGAGCCATCCCAGGCGATTTGCGACAGCTTGTGGTGGATTGCCGGATTACGGAAGCGCTGCAGCGTTTCCTGGGCGTAGGTTGGAAGATCGAGCGGCGAAGGTTCGAGGCTGGGAATAATGTCCTGCACGATCAGGCGCTCCACGAAATCAGCCAGAACTTCATCCTTCATTGCGTCGTAGACCGTCTCGTGGCCCATCAGCAGCCCCAGATAAGCAAGGGTCGAATGCGCTCCGTTCAGAATTCGAAGCTTGGCCTTCTCCCACCCCGCGACATCATTCGTGAGCGTTACGCCCACCGATGCGAGATCGGGTGCCCACGGCGGCAGCACATTCTCGATTACCCACTCGGCATAAGCCTCACGCCGCACGGGAATCTCATCATCAAAGCCGGTGCGCTCACGGACCAGCTGACGAAGCGAATCGTCGGTTGCCGGAGTGATTGAATCAACCATCGTATTCGGAAATGCGGCTTCGCCTTCGATCCAGCTGGCCAGTTCCGGATCGAGACGGCGCGCGAACTCCACAACCGCTCGACCGAGCTTGCGGCCGTTCGAAACCATGTTATCGCAGCAGATCACCGTCAGCGGCGGCAGTTGCTCGTTGCGCCGGATCGACAGCGCGAGAGCCAACCATGCGACGAGGCTATGCGGTGAGCTTGGATCGGTGAGATCGTGCCGGATGTCAGGGTGATCGAAATCGAGCGATCCGTCAGCCGCGAGGCAGTAACCCTTCTCCGTCACTGTGCTGGTGACGATGCGAATACCGGGATCAAGGAATAGCCCCCTGAGCTCCTCCAGATCCGTGGGACCGAAAAACCGGTTGTGGACGCCGATTGTTCGAAAGCTGGTCTCTTCATCCAGAATCGCGAGCGTGTAGAGCCCATCCTGCCGCCGGAGCCCTTCGATCGTTCCTGCGCTTCGCATTGAGACAGCTGCGATCCCCCAGCGCGGATCATGCTCGGCCAGCCGAGCAAGGTAATCCGCCTGATGCGCGCGATGGAATGCACCGGGACCGAAATGCACGATTCCCGTACTTAGCTGCGCGCGATAGGGCGGTGCCTTCACAGTGTGACGCCGCGCTTCCAGATCGCGATTTCCCGCTCTCCGTTTCGCTCCGACGCGGTCGATTCACCGGAGGCGATTTGGGTGATCGTCTCGAGCAGCTCGCCGGCGGCATCACCGAAGCCATCGCTCAAGACCGTGCCGGCGTCGAAATCGATCCAGTTCCGCTTGCGTGTTGCGAGATCGCTGTTGGACGCTATCTTCACGGTCGGAACCGGAAAGCCGAGCGGGGTTCCGCGCCCGGTGGTAAACAGGATCACGGTTGCGCCTGCCGCTGCCAATGCCGTCGAGGAGACGGCATCGTTCCCGGGCGCCTCGAGCAAGCTCAAGCCCTCGCGCCGGACCCGCTCACCATAGCGGATCACATCACTCACCTGCGCCCGGCCGGCCTTTTGCACCGCGCCAAGTGACTTTTCCTCAAGCGTGGTGATACCGCCGGCAATATTGCCGGGTGACGGATTTTCGGAAACTGGCTGCCCGTGCTCCAGGAAATAGCGCTTAAAATCGTTTGTGACCGCGACGATCTTCTCGAACGTTTCGTGGTCTTTGGCTCGAGCCATCAGCAGCCGTTCGGCGCCAAAGATTTCCGGAATTTCGGTAAGGATCGCCGATCCGCCCGAGCCGACCACCGTGTCGCACATCCGGCCGACCAGCGGATTAGACGTCAGGCCCGAAAATCCGTCCGACCCACCGCACTTCAGCCCAAGCACCAGCTCCGACAGCGGCACCGCCTGGCGTTTGGCTGTCGACGCCTGCTCCATGAGTTCGTCAACCAGAGCCAGTCCCGCCTCGGTCTCGTCCTCCTCGGATTGTGCGCGGAGCGTTCGAATTCGGCCCCGCAATTCTTCAGGAATGAGCTTCATCAGCGCATCGAGCTGGTTGGATTCACAACCGAGCCCGACCAGCAGCACGCCGCCCGCATTCGGGTGACAGGCAAGAGCGGCCAGGATCGCCCGTGTGCCGCCGAGGTCGTCCCCCAGCTGCGAGCACCCGTGGGGGTGAGCGAAGGCATAGATTCCATCGACGCCCGCGGGCCGCAGTGAATTCGCCTGGCTGGCGATCCGCTCGGCGGTGCGGGCGACGCAACCGACGGTCGGCAGGATCCAGATCTCGTTGCGGGTGCCGACGCGTCCGTCTGCGCGTCGATAGCCGAGAAATTGCGTATCTGATCGGGGCAACTCGGCCGCAGGTTGAGGCTCGAAACGATAGTCTTCGACACCTTCGAGCAGCGTCTTCACATTGTGCGTGTGAACGTGCTCACCTATTCGAATTGGCCGTGTCGCTTCACCGATCGGCCAGCCGAGCTTCCGGACCGGTTTGCCCTCCGCAACATCGCGAATTGCGAACTTGTGGCCGTAAAGGATGGCATCGCGGAGGGTGACGTTGCTCTCCGCGACCTCGATCTCCTCACCAGCTTCGAGCGGCCGCAGCGCGACGGCGACATCGTCGCTGGAATCCACCCGGATCGCATGCGGCAAACGCTGTTCGGTTCGATTTTGTGTGAGTATATTCATTGAACTGGGCCCCGCATATTTTGCGCGCGTGCCGACTGCAAGTATAGGCGCCCCGCCTGCGCAACGGAAGGATCTATGCCGAAACCGCTCAAGCTCGATCCTGACCGGCTGTTTCCGGCTGATCCACGGACGCGATCGATTGCGGGTGAGTTATACGCGGGGGTTGCGGGCCTGCCGATCGTCAGCCCGCACGGCCATACGGACCCTGCCTGGTTCGCCACCAATGCGGCATGGACGAACGCGACCGAGCTTCTGCTCGCGCCGGATCATTACATTTATCGCATGCTCTACAGCCAGGGCGTGCCGCTGGACCAGCTTGGGGTGCCGAGCCGGGAGGGCCCAAGCGGCGCCGATCCGCGCGAGGCGTGGCGACTGTTCGCGTCGCATTATTACCTCTTCCGCGGGACGCCGTCGCGGATGTGGCTCGACCACGTCTTTGCCGAAGTGCTCGGGATCGACGTGCTTCTCGATGCCTCGAGCGCCGACTTTTATTACGACAAGATCAACGCGGCGCTCGCGATGCCGGCTTTCCGGCCACGCGCTTTATTCGAGCGGTTCAACATCGAGCTGCTCGCGACCACCGAGGGCGCGGACGATCCGTTGAAGGAGCATGCGGCGATCCGCGCGTCGGGCTGGAAAGGCCGCGTCATCACCACCTACCGGCCGGATTCAGTCGTCGATCCCGAGCATGAGGATTTCGAAACCGCGTTCCGCAGATTTGGCGAGCTTTCGGGCGAGGACGTGACGACCTGGGATGGGTATCTGGCCGCCCACCGCAAGCGCCGCGCCGACTTCCGCGCCGCCGGAGCGACCGCCACGGATCACGGCCACCCGACGCCAGCCACAGCCGACGTTCCCGATGTGGAAAAGCGCGCCCTGTTCGATCGCATTGTCAGCGGCCGCTGGTCAACCGAGGACGCCGAGCTGTTCCGGGCGCAGATGCTCACCGAATTCGCGGCAATGAGTGTCGAGGACGGAATGGTGATGCAGATCCACCCCGGCGCGTTCCGCAATCATAATCGGCGGCTTCACGAGACCTATGGCCGCGACAAGGGAGCCGACATCCCGCAGCGGGTTGATTACGTTCACACTCTGAAACCTTTGCTCGACCGCTTCGGCAACGAATCCAAGCTGTCGATCATCCTCTTCACGCTCGATGAGAGCAGCTACGCCCGCGAGCTGGCGCCCTTGGCCGGCCATTATCCCGGTTTGAAGCTGGGTCCCGCGTGGTGGTTCCATGACAGCCCGGAAGGGATGCGCCGTTTCCGCGAAATGACGACGGAGACGGCCGGCTTTTACAACACCGTCGGTTTCAACGACGACACGCGGGCGTTTCTGTCGATCCCCGCACGGCACGATGTTGCCCGGCGGGTCGATTGCTCTTTCCTGGCGCGGCTGGTCGCGGAGGGCCGGATTACCGACTGGGAGGCCGCGGAGCTGGCGCACGAGCTCGCCTATGATCTGGTTCGCCGCGCCTACAAACTGGACCAATCTCGGGCGGAGGCGGCGTGAAGGTCGTCTGTTTTGGGGAGCTTCTGCTTCGCTTCACCGCACCCGGGCGCGAGCTTCTGCTTCAGAGCAACCGCCTCGATGTCTGCGTCGGCGGGGCCGAGGGCAATGTGGCGGTCGCCCTCGCCTGTCTCGGGCACCAGGCGGCGATGGTCAGCAGCGTATCCGAGAACCCGCTGGGGGAAGCGGCCGTTCGCCACCTCCGCGCCTATGGTGTCGATGTCTCGGCAGTCTGTCGCGCGCCCGGACGGATGGGCCTCTACTTCGTCTCGCCAGCCTCCGGTGTTCGCCCCGCCTCCATCACCTATGACCGGGAGCATAGTAGCTTCGCCGCGGCTGGAGAGTACGATTGGGACCGGCTGCTCGAAGGCGCCGATTTGCTCCACCTCTCGGGCGTAACGCCTGCCGTTTCCGATACAGCTGCGAACGCAGCATTGGTCGCCGCAGAGGCCGCCCGAACTATGGGCGTTCGCGTGTCGTTCGACGGCAATTATCGATCGCAGCTTTGGGCGAAGCGGAATTGCGATCCGAAGCCGATTCTGTCCAATCTGGTGAGCCAGAGCGACATCCTATTCGGCAATCACCGCGACATTTCGCTTCTGCTCGGCCGTGAATTCAGTGGCGAAGGCGAGGATCGGCGCCATGAGGCCGCGCTGGCCGCATTCGAGGCGTATCCGAGCCTGCAAGTCATCTCTTCGACAGCTCGCCACGCGGTCGACTGCGATCATCATGGCATTTCCGCGCGTGTTGATACACGCGAACAAAGCTTCCAAACGGAGGAGGTTCAGCTCACCGGGATTGTCGATCGCATCGGTGCGGGCGACGCCTTCGCCGCCGGCGTGCTGCATGGCCTGCTGAACGGCAAAGGCGCCGAAACCGCCGCTCGATACGGCCTCGCCCTCGCCTGCCTGAAGCATGGGCTTCCCGGCGACTCCTGCCTGTTCGCACAGGCGGATATCGACGGCTTCCTTGCGGGCGAACGAGACGTCCGCCGTTAAGCGGCTTCCAGTTTCCTCGCCTGCCGCTTGCGCTCGTGCGGATCGAGATAGCGCTTGCGGATCCGGATGTTCTTCGGCGTGACTTCGACCAACTCGTCATCCTGGATGTAGGCGATTGCCTGCTCCAGGCTCATCTTGCGCGGCGGGGTGAGGCGGATGCCTTCATCCTTGCCCGAGGCGCGGAAGTTGGTGAGCTGCTTGGACTTCAGCGGATTGACCTCCAGGTCCTGCGGCTTTGCATTCTCGCCAATGACCATGCCTTCGTAGAGGTCTTCGCCTGGCGAAACGAACAATACGCCGCGCTCTTCCAGAGCGTTCAGCGCATAAGCGACGGCCTTGCCCTGCTCCATCGAGATGAGGACGCCGTTCTGCCGTCCCTGGATGGGGCCCCTGTAAGGACCGTATTTCTCGAACAGCCGGTTCATGATGCCGGTGCCGCGCGTGTCCGAGAGAAATTCGCCGTGATAGCCGATGAGGCCGCGCGAAGGCGCCGAGAAGGTCAGCCGTGTCTTGCCGCCGCCGGACGGGCGCATGTCGGTCATCTCGGCCTTGCGGAGCGCCATCTTGTCGATGACGGTACCAGAGAATTCGTCGTCTACGTCGACGACGACCGTTTCGTACGGCTCCTCGCGGCCGCTCGGGCCGTCGCGGAACAGCACGCGCGGGCGGCTGATGGACAGCTCGAAGCCCTCGCGGCGAAGGGTTTCGATGAGCACGCCGAGCTGAAGCTCGCCGCGCCCGGCGACTTCAAAACTATCGTTGTCGTGGACGACGGAGATGCGGATCGCGACATTGCCCTCGGCTTCACGCTCGAGCCGCTCGCGGATCACCCGGCTCTGCACCTTGTCGCCGTCGCGGCCGGCATAGGGGCTGTCGTTGACGGAGAAGCTCATCGCCAGTGTGGGCGGATCGATTGGCCGGGCGTGGAGCGGTTCGGTGACGCTGGGATCGGCAATCGTGTTGGAGACGGTGGCATTCACCAGCCCTGCGATAGCGACAATATCTCCGGCCTCCGCCTGCTCGACCGGCACCCGCTCCAGGCCGCGGAAGGCAAAAACCTTTGTTGCACGCCCTTCTTCGACCGGTTTGCCGTCAACGTCGAGCGCCTTGATCGGCATGTTGACGTTGAGGCGACCGCTCTCGATCCGGCCGGTGAGGATCCGACCGAGGAACGGATCGCGGTCGAGCAAGGTTGCGAGCATCTTGAACTCGCCTTTCGGGTCCAGACCCGGGGCTGGAACGTGGCTGACGATCGTCTCGAACAATGGCGTGAGGTCGCCCGAGCGGACATCGTCCGTCAGGCCCGCATATCCGGCTCGTCCGGACGCGTAGAGCACGGGGAAATCCAGCTGCTCGTCATTCGCTTCAAGGTTCAGGAACAGCTCGAACACCTCGTCGAGAACCTCGGCCGGACGGGCGTCGGGACGGTCGATCTTGTTGACGACCACGATCGGGCGAAGGCCCAGCGACAGCGCCTTGCCGGTGACGAACTTGGTCTGCGGCATCGGCCCTTCAGCCGCATCCACCAGCAGGATCACGCCATCGACCATCGACAGGATGCGCTCGACCTCAGCACCGAAATCGGCGTGGCCGGGCGTGTCGACGATGTTGATGTGCGTGCCATTCCACTCGACGCTCGTGCACTTGGCCAGAATGGTGATCCCGCGCTCTTTCTCCAGGTCGTTGGAGTCCATGGCTCGCTCTTCCACGCGCTGGTTGTCGCGGAAGGTGCCCGATTGGCGGAAGAGCTGGTCGACAAGGGTAGTCTTGCCGTGATCGACGTGGGCGATGATCGCCACGTTGCGCAGGTTCATTTCGATTTTTCCGGAAAAGCTGAATTCAGCCGGGCTCATACCTCAGATGCTGCATTGCAGCAACCACCGCACGGGTTGAGAATGTTCCGGAGCCGGAGCAATCGTGCGTCTTTCTCATCAGGAGAGCTCCATGCAGTTCATCATCGGCGTCGTTCTTTTCGTAATCGTCGCCGGGTTTGTGGATTCTCGAATACCATGGCCGAACCCTCGATCTCGGAGAACATCGCGATGATCACAGGCCATTTCGGTTTCGCAGCGGCCGTCAAATCCCGCGAACCACAGGTTCCGCTATGGGCGCTCATGTTTGCCACGGTGTGGCTCGACATCGTCTTCGTTCCGCTGTTCCTCATGGGAATCGAAACTCTTGTAACAGCACCGGGCGCCCACGCCGGCTATGGCGGCGCGATTATCCACGCCGACTACACGCATTCACTTGTCGGGGCCCTGCTTCTCTCCACGTTCCTCGGCTGGCTTGCCAGTCTGCCCTGGGGGGCTCGCAACGGAATCGTGATTGGATTCGTGTCGTTCTCTCATTGGATCCTCGATCTTCTCGTCCACCGTCCCGACTTGCCCATATTGCCTGGCAATCTGCTGGGTCTTCCAGAGCTCGGTTTCGGCTTATGGCGTTTTCCGATGGCTTCGGCGGCGATCGAGTTCGCCATCCTGATCGCCGGCGCTTATCTCTACTGGCGCGTGGCCCTTGCGACTTGCCGGCAAGGCGGTCGAAGCCAATCGACTGCCTCGATTTCAGCAGCTTTGATCCTGATCTTTGGGCTTGCGGTTCTGGCGCTGGATGTGACGGGTATCGCGGGCTGAACTCGGCGAGGGCTTACAATGCCGAGGCGAAAAGATGACTCACCGATACTCCAATTTCGAGCGAAAATGGAGATTCGGGGCTTAAATCCTTACGTGCTTGTCAGTGCCGAAAAGGCGGCTTTGCTGAAACCAAACTGGCGTCGGCCCATGCCCGTTCACCTCGGCCTGGCGGACCGCGGTCGTTGCTTCGACATCGACGATGACGCCGTGGTCAAGGTCGATGAGGTAGTTGGTCTGGTAGCAGAACTCGGCAGCACCGCCGTGCTGGGCAGTCCAGC
>Ga0105240_10011596_pt1 | contig 12266 bp, 9 predicted proteins | sample KBSC54metaG_FD_80426 | JGI IMG/M metagenome (GOLD analysis project Ga0105240, IMG submission 80426) | Corn rhizosphere microbial communities from Kellogg Biological Station, Michigan, USA - KBS C5-4 metaG | ecosystem: Host-associated > Plants > Roots > Rhizosphere > Soil | place: Michigan, USA...
GCCGGTCATTCATGCCTAGTTTCTTAAAGAGCTTGTAGAGGTATACCTTTACCGTGCCTTCCGTGATCCCCATGTGGAAGGCAATCTCCTTGTTCTTCAGCCCTTGCGCAACCAAAGACACGATCTCGGCCTGCCGCGCCGTCAACGATACCCGATTCTGCGAAAGCACGCTCTCCAGCAGATCCCGCTCGAAGCACAGCACACCCTTATGAACATTGCGCACGGCCGTCAAAAAATCTTCCACCGACGTGTTTCCCGCCAGGATGCTGGATACGCCCAACTGCATCGCTTGGAACGCGAACTCGCCTCCCAGTTCCTGACCCCAAAGCACGATCTGGCACCGCCCGTCGATGGCGCGCATCTCGCGCAAATCGGAGAGGCTGAAGCCGGATAGCGGGTGGATTACCAGAACGTGCGGCCGGATCGATTTCAGGGATTCCAAAGTGCCGCTCAGAGTGTCGCGGCAAGCCGACAATTCCAGGTCTTTCTGACTCCGGAACACGGTCGCCACGCCCTGTGCCACAAACGGCTGCTGGCTGTACAACACGACGCGAATGCGCTGCTGCTTACTACCCGCGCGATTGTGTTTCTCCGCCCCTGGCATCTCGGTTAGTATACAACGTTAGTAATATTTACAACCCATCAGGCTACAGTTTTCTCCGCATTCAAGTTTTAGAACTTAGGTACCGTGTTAATGTCGGCGGTACCCGCCTGTGACTGCATCAGGAGCGCAACAGGTCCTCCAGCCTGCCCCGCATCCGCCGGCTCACCGGCACGCATAGGCCGTTTTGCAGAATCAATTCATCACCTTGCGGGGTAGCACGCACTTCTCGCACCCGATCCAGCCGCACGATTGCCGACCGGTGTACACTCGCAAAGTACTGGCTGTCGAGCCGTCCCTCAAGCGATTCCATAGCTTCGCGCAGTAAGTATCGCTTTTATCATTTGTGTGAACGCACACATAATAGTCGTCCGCCTCGATCCAATCGATCTCTTCGACAGGGATCAGTAACTCGCTCGAATCGGTGGGAATCACTAGGCGTTTGGCCCCGTTCTCTGCGCGATGCTCTCGCTCGGCGGCAAACAGCGCGCTCGAGCCGGGCCGCCCGCTCCACCGCCTCTGCCATTTGCAATCGTTCGCGCATGCGTCCTATCGCCGCATCGAACCGCGCCACGCTGAGGCTCACCAGATAGTCCAATGCATGCGCTTCGAAGGCCTGCACCGCAAACTGATCGTGCGCCGTCACGAAGATCACCGCCAGCATCCTCGCCGGACCGCGCGCCCCCAGCACCTCGAACCCGTTCATCTCGGGCATCCGGATGTCGAGAAATAGCAGATCCGGTCGCAGCGCCTCCAGCGCCCGCAGCGTTGCCGGGCCGTTCCGGCTTTCGCCCGCCACCGTCATGTCCGGGTGCGCGGCCAGCAACTGCCGCACACCGCGACGCGCCAGCGGTTCGTCGTCCGCCACCAGCACGCGAATCTGTTTCGCCGCGGGCGTCATGGAACCTCAGGATAAGGGAGCCGGACCGTCGCCACAATGCCTCCGCCCGCCGCATTCGAAACCTCCAGCGACGCCCGCTCCCCATAAAGCGCCGCCAGCCGCGCCCGCGTGTTTGCCAGACCCACTCCCGCCGATTCCGCCGACCCCCTGTCAGTCCCGGCCCGTCGTCCCGCACCGAAACCACCAGCGTGTCGCCCTCTCTCCGCGCGCTCACCACCAGCAGGCCCGCGTCCGCCCGCCGCGAGATCCCGTGCCGCAGCGCATGTCGGGCCAGAGGCATCCGTGCAGAGCGCGGCTGTGAAAAACACTTGCCCGAACTGACGCGTTTCTGAAGTGCGGCAATCCGTCGCGGTACTGCGACAACCCCATCTTTCATCGCCGGGCTGCGGTTCGACAAACTCACTGAACGACTGCTGGATCTGAACCGAACCATCGGACAGCCCAAGAAGATCACCATGATCTTCGGCCGCAAAGTGACCAAAGAGTACAAGGGGAAACTGCAAACGGTGATCGAAGACCTCGACCTTCCCTACAGTGATCCGCAGTCATTACGGCCACGGCTTCGCCAAACAGTACGTGCGTGATGACCGGTTTCTTCGCGAACGGATGTCCCACATCGCCGACAACTATCACAATGTTCAGCAGGATGTCTTGGAAACCTTTGTCGATCATGGGCAACTGCTGAAACTGGCCGAGCCCACGGTTCTTTCCAGCGGAAAGCGGATTCCGGGCCTCAAGATCGATCACCCGCGACAACTGGCGGTGATGCATTCGTCGGTCTCAAGATCGCCGCATGATTCGGAGGCAACGGGAACAAAATTCTCGTTCCGGCCGGTATAACGGGAACTAACCCCAACCCCGCGACCAGCACCGCGAGTCGCATTCTCCCACACCCCCGTCGCATTTCCCGACACCGTACCTAACCCCCTCATTCCAAGCTCCTTCCACAGAAAACCCCACATTTCACCGCAGTAAAACGCAACACCGCCAAAACGCCGAACTTCCCGCCCCTCGCAACTGCTTGAAATCACATCAGATAAAAAGGTAAAAATCACCACTATTTGGCATTTGCCGTGCCTTATACAGAGCCGAGGAAAGAAAGGCAGGTATCAAAATGACAGTCCTACTGGTTCTCGGAACGTTTCTGGTTTTCATCGTTCTCGATTACGCAATGAATCGCAATAAGGTGATGGCGAGCGTCCCGGCGCAATCATCCGTCCCCGTCCTCGTCGAGGGCGACTACGTCAACGGTTTCCACGTCCCGGAGAACCTCTCTTATCATGCCGGACATAGCTGGTTGGTCCGCGAGCGCAAGAACGTCGTCCGTGTAGGCGCCGATGAATTCGCCGCCGCCCTGGCCGGCAAACTGGAAAAGATCGAACTCCCCAAGCCCGGCCAGTGGGTCCGCCAGGGACAGAAGATTCTCTCCTTCTACCGCAACGGCGAGAAGACCGACATGGTATCCCCCACCGAAGGCGAAGTCATGGAGATCAACGCCGAAGTGGTCGCCAACCCGTCCCAACTCCGCCAGGACCCGTACGGCAAGGGCTGGCTCGTCTCCTTGCATGTCCCCGACGAAGAAAACACGACCCGGAACCTGATCCCCCGCACTCTGATTCGCGAGTGGATGAAGTCCAGCGTCGAGCAGCTCTATTGCATGCAGCCCTCTCTCGCCGGTGCCGTGGCCGCCGATGGTGGACGTCCTGTCGACGATTTGTTGGCCGGTCTGCCGAACACCGACTGGAAAGCCGTCACGAGCGAGTTTTTCCTGACCGCGTAAGCATTTGCTGTAAGTTTTTGCTACACATCTGACGTAATTTCTGTTAAAAAAGGAGTTGAGGGTCCAGATATGCCAAAGGCAATCCTGTACGACAGCACCCTCTGTATCGGGTGTAAGGCTTGTGAAGGTGCGTGTGCCGAACGTTGGGGCTTGCCCTACAACGACAGGGTGGCCGCCGAGGAGACGATCTCTGCCCACAAGCTGACCACCATCGAAACGCATGGGGACAAGTTCAGCCGCCGGCTCTGCATGAACTGCTTGCAGCCGGCCTGCGCATCGGTGTGCCCGGTGGGAGCGCTGCAAAAAACCGCCCTGGGTCCGGTGGTCTACGACGCGTCCCGCTGCATGGGGTGCCGCTACTGCATGCAGGCGTGCCCCTTCCAAGTGCCGTCGTACGAGTGGGACAAGCGCTTGCCTAAGATGCGCAAGTGCGACATGTGTTTCGAGCGCCAGAGCGCCGGCAAGATCACCGCCTGCTCGGAGGCCTGCCCGGTCGGGGCGACTAAGAATGGAAATCGCGACGAGCTCGTCGCCGAGGCGCAAAAGCGGATCGCCGACAATCCGGCGCAGTATCATCAGAAAATCTATGGTCTGAACGAAGTCGGCGGCACCAGCGTGCTGTACCTTTCGGCCGTGCCGTTCGAGCAGATCGGGCTGCGTACGCAGGTTCCGAACGAACCCCTGCCCGAGACCACCTGGCGCGTCCTCGAACTGGTGCCCGATATCGTTTCCACAGGCACCGTCCTGCTGGGTGGAATCTGGTGGATCACCAATCGTCGGGCCGAAGTCTCCAAGAAGGAGGGCCGGCACTAATGCTCCGGAAATTTCCCAAGATTACAATCTGGCGCGTGATTTTTGCGGCCATCATGCTGGCGGGCGCTTATGCGACTTACCTGCGTGTGATGTATGGGCTGGCCGGGTCCACCAATTTAAGCGACAAATTCCCCTGGGGCCTCTGGATCGGTTTCGACGTCATGTGCGGCGTGGGACTGGCAGCCGGCGGATTCACCCTCGTAGCCCTGGTCCACATCTTCAATATCGAGCAATATAAACCGGTCCTCCGGCCGGCCGTCCTCACTGCCTTCCTCGGCTACACCCTGGTCGTCGTCGGCCTGCTCTACGACCTCGGCCGCCCCGATCGTCTCTGGCATCCGCTGATCATGTGGAATCCTCACTCCGTCATGTTCGAGGTGGCCTGGTGCGTCACGCTGTACAGCACCGTGCTGTTCCTGGAATTCCTCCCGGTGGTCTTCGAGCGCTTCGGCATGCACAAGCCGCTGGCCTGGATTCATCGCATCTCCGTGCCGCTCATGATCCTGGGCGTGCTGCTCTCGACACTCCACCAGAGTTCGCTCGGCACGCTCTTCCTGATCGTGCCCGAAAAGCTCTACCCCCTCTGGTATACGCCCATCCTCCCGCTGCTGTTCTACGTCTCGGCCATCGGAGTCGGCCTGGCCATGACGATCTTCGAATCCTGGCACAGCAGCCGCGCCTTCGGCCGCGCCCTCGAACTGCCGCTGCTCGCCAGCATGGGCCGCGTCCTGGCCGTCGTCATGTCTGTCTACCTCTGGCTGCGCTTCCTCGATATGAGCCACCGGCACGTCTTCGGCCTGCTCTCGCAGAACCGCATCGAGACATGGTTGTTCGCGCTCGAAATCGCCCTGATCGCGATTCCGACCCTTCTGCTCTATCAGCATCGCATTCGCATGAAACCCGGCAAGCTGTATGCCTGCGCGGTGATGGTCGTGTTCGGCTTCATGGCCAACCGCCTCAACGTCGGCATCACCGGCATGGAAGCTGGGTCCGGCGTGCACTACATTCCGAAGTGGACCGAAGTAGCCATCACGCTTTCCATCGTGGCGGCGGGCTTTGCGATTTTCCGCTTCATCGCCGAATACTTCCCCATCTTCGCAGCGCACTCGAATGAGACCGCGCTCATGGAGTTGGCAGAACAGGAGGAGGACCCAGTCCCGGTAGGATGAGCATCCTCAAGAAAATCCGGCTGGGGCTGGCCGCCAAGCTCGCGGTGTGCGTCATCGTGAGCACGGCGGCCTTCTTCATTGTTTTCGGCTTCATCAACCTGGGGGTGGAGCGCTCCCAATCGCAGGAACTGGTGCGCCAGGCGGCCGAGCGCAACACCGACGTCATCCTGCGCAGCACCCACTATTACATGCTGCATAACGACCGCGAAGCGCTCTACACCCTGGTGAACGAACTCGGTAGCGAGCAGGGAATCCGCCGCATTCGCATTTTCAATAAGGAAGGCCGCATCACGCTTTCCACCGATTCCCAGGAAGTCGGCGCCACCGTCGACAAGACCGCGGAACAGTGCTACGTCTGCCATGCGCAATCGGCGCCGCTGCAACAACTGCCCCGCTCGAATAGCGCCCGGGACTTTCACGATAAGCAGGGCGAGCATCTGCTCGGTGTGATGCGACCGATCTACAACGAATCGGCCTGTTCCAACAGTTCCTGTCACGTGCACCCGGCCTCGCAGCGCGTCCTCGGCGTCATCGACGCGAACCTCTCGCTGGGCGTGGTCGATCGGCAAATCGCCCACAATCAGGCCAGCTTGAAATGGTTCCTGATGGGCGCGCTCATCTTCGGCGCATCCAGTGCCGTCCTCTTCATGTGGATCATGGTCTACCGGCCGGTGAAGGAACTGATCGACGGGACCCACCGTGTCGCCGGAGGCGATCTGGAGTACCGCCTGCCCGTCCGCAGCGAAGACGAACTCGGCGATCTGTCGGCCTCCTTCAACCGCATGACCGAGGAGGTCGGCGGCATCCAGTCGAAGATTGAAGAGGAAGTCCGCCGCAAGACTGCCGAACTGGAGCAGGTCCACAAAACCCTGCTGCGCTCGGAAAAAATGGCGTCGATCGGGAAACTGGCCGCCACCGTCGCGCACGAGATCAACAATCCGCTGTTCGGCATCCTGACGTACGCCCGGCTCGTGCTGCGCGAACTGCTCAAGCACGATTTCCCCACCCGCGACGATCTCGCCGAGCAGTTGCAAACCATCGAACGCGAGAGCAAACGCTGCGGCGAGCTGGTGAAAAACCTGCTCAGCTTTTCACGCCAGGCGCCCAGCCATCGCGAACCTAACGATTTGAACCTGATCGTGCACCGGGCTGTTCTGCTGGTGAAACACAAGCTCGAGATGCAAAACATCGAACTGACGGAGAGCCTCACCGAGGATCTTCCGCCCGTCGAGTGCGACGCCAACCAGATTCAGCAGGTGGTGCTCGTCCTCATGGTGAATGCATCCGAGGCCATGCCGAAGGGCGGCAAATTAGTCGTGGCCACCGAATCCGACGACGCCGGCGAGCAGGGCGTCGTCCGGGTGGCCGATACCGGAGGCGGCATTCCGGAAGATGTTCTGCCGCGCATATTCGATCCGTTCTTCACCACAAAAGAGGACCAGAATCGCACCGGCCTGGGCTTGGCCGTGGCGCAAGGAATCGTGGAGCAGCACGCGGGAGAAATCTCAGTCCGCTCCACGGCGCGAGAAGGAACGGAATTTCGCGTGAAGCTGCCCGTTGCCGGACAGTCGCTCGCTATGAGCGGCTCCCCGGCTCGAGGATCAACAGGAGGAACGCATGGGAAGTAGCGTATGGGATCAACCCTTGACTGCAACTAAGACAAAAGGCCGCATCCTCATCGTTGACGATGAGTTGGTGGTGCGCGATTCGCTAGGTAAGTGGTTCACTAGCGAAGGCTACGCCGCGCGGCCGGTGGGCAGCGGGCGCGAAGCGCTGGAAGTGGTCGCCCAGGCGGAGTTCGATCTCGCGCTGCTGGACATCAAGATGCCGGGAATGGACGGCATGGAACTGCAGTCCCGCCTGCGTGAGGCCGATCCGGATCTGACAGTGATCATCATGACCGGATACGCGGCCGTCGATACCGCCGTGCAGGCGCTGAAGCACGGCGCTTACGACTACATCACCAAACCCGTGGACCCCGACGAACTGTCGCATCTCGTCGCCAACGCGCTCGAACACAAGCGCGCCCGCCGCGAGGTGACGCGCCTCCGTGAGAACCTGCAGGAGGTCGTACCCGGCACCGAACTGATCGGCAAGAGTCCCGCCATGAAGAAGGTGGTGGAGCTTATCGAGATGGTGGCGCCCACCGAGGCCACCGTGCTGATCACCGGCGAAAGCGGCACCGGCAAAGAAGTGGTCGCGCGCGCCATCCACGCAGCCGGCCCGCGGCGCTACATGCCGATGGTCACCATCCATTGCGGCGCGCTCACCGAGACCCTGCTCGAAAGCGAACTCTTCGGCCACGAGAAGGGCGCGTTCACCGGCGCTCAATATCGCAAAAAGGGCAAGTTCGAAGTCGCCGACGGCGGCACCGTCTTCCTGGACGAAATCAGCGACATTAGCCTGAAGACCCAGACCGACCTGCTGCGCGTCCTGCAGGAAAAAGAGATCGTCCGCGTCGGCGGCAACCAGCAGCTCAAGGTGGATTTCCGCGCTATCGCCGCCACCAACAAGAGCCTCGAAACCCTGGTCAAGGAAGGCGCCTTCCGCCCCGACCTTTACTATCGCCTCCACGTCTTCTGCATCGAGCTGCCCCCGCTGCGCGACCGCCGCGAGGACATTCCCCTGCTCGTCAATCACTTCCTCAATCGCTTCTGCATGGCCACCAGCCGGCCCGTTCCGCAGATCTCTTCCGACTCCCTGGAGTTGCTCATGCGCCACGATTGGCCGGGCAATGTCCGCGAGTTGGAGAATGCCGTCGAGCGCGCGCTCGTCGTGGGACGCGGCCAGGAGATCCGGCCCGCCGATTTCTCCTTCCAGTTCCAGGCCGATGAGCCCAAGGGCGGCAAGACCCTGGATGACGTGGAGCGCGTCCACATCGAGCGCATCCTCCGGGAGACCCAACACAATCTGTCGCGTGCCGCGCGGATTCTCGATATCGACCGCACCACCTTGTATAACAAGCTGCGGCGCTACGGGCTGCGGTGAAACCGATCCACCTGATCCCGCTGTCGAACGGCGACCCGGCCGTAGCAGCTCCCGGTTTGGACGGGCTGGAGTACCTGGCCTCCCATCTGGCGCGCCAGTTCAGCACGCCCTGCCGCATACACCCGGAGCCGTTCGACATCTCCTTCGCGCTCGACGCCGGACGCCACCAATACCACTCGACGGCCATCCTCCAGAAGATGGAGCGGAAGTGCGATCCCGACGCTCGCATCCTGGCCGTGACCGGCGCGGATCTCTACGTCCCGGTGCTTACTTTCGTTTTCGGCGAGGCGCAACTCGACGGCAATTGCGCCGTCGTTTCGACCGCCCGCCTGCACGAGGAATTCTACGGCCTGCCGGAACGCAGCGAACTGTTGCGCGAACGGCTCTTCAAAGAGGCGGTCCACGAACTCGGACATACTTACGGTTTGCGCCATTGCTCGGATTGGCGGTGCGTCATGACCAGCAGCCACGCGGTAGAGCGGCTGGATGTGAAGACCGCCGATTTTTGCAAGGCATGCCGTAAGCCGGTGTTCGAGAATAGTTATTGGTGAATGCAATCCGACTGCGTGTCCGGCTCCGCGGAATTGTTCAAGGGGTCGGATTCCGTCCGTTCGTACATAACCTGGCGATCCGGCACGGGCTGGCGGGTTACGTCCTGAACTCGTCCGCCGGTCTCGTCGCCGAAGTCGAAGGCGACCCGGCCGAAGTGCGGGCGTTCGGCGTTGCCATTACCGCCGAAGCGCCGCCCCTCGCCTGGATCCAGGAAGTCGAGACCAATGAACTGGAGCCGGCCGGTTACGGCGGGTTCGAGATCCGTCACAGCCAGGCCGTCACGGGCGAGTTCGCCCTGGTCTCGCCCGACGTGGCCACCTGCCCGGCCTGCCTGAGCGACATCGCCACGCCTGGCAATCGCCGCTATGGCTACGCGTTCACGAACTGCACCAACTGCGGCCCGCGGTACACCATCATCCGCGACATCCCGTACGACCGGCCCAACACCACCATGGCGGGCTTCCGCATGTGCCCCGCCTGCCAGGCCGAGTACGACGAGCCGGCCGACCGCCGCTTCCACGCGCAGCCGAATGCCTGCCCCGAGTGCGGCCCGGCCCTCTCCGCGCCCATCGAAGAGGCCCGCCGCCGTCTCGCCGCCGGCGAGATCCTGGCCGTCAAAGGGCTCGGCGGCTTCCACCTGGCCTGCGATGCCCGCAACCAAGCCGCCGTCGCCGAACTGCGCCGCCGCAAACGCCGCAGCGACAAACCCTTCGCCGTGATGGCGCGCGACCTTGCCGTCGCCGCCACCCTCTGCGAGATCGGCGACTGCGAGCGGGCCGAACTCGAGAGTCCGCGCCACCCGATCATGATCCTGCGGGCGCGCGTCGAGTGGCCCGCCGTTGCCCCTGGCAATCCCACGCTCGGTGTCATGCTGCCGTACACCCCGCTGCATCACTTGCTGTTCCAGGGCGCGCCCTACGACGCGCTCGTGATGACCAGCGGCAACCTGAGCGAGGAGCCCATCGTGGTCGGCAATCAGGACGCCCGCGAGCGCCTCGGCCAAGTGGCCGGCTGGTTCCTCACCCACGATCGCGACATCTACATGCGCGCCGACGACTCTGTGGTCCGCTGCTTCGAGGACCGTCCCCACGTCCTGCGGCGCTCTCGCGGCTACGCCCCCCAGACGCTCGACCTCGGACGCCCGGTGCCCGAACTCCTGGCCGTCGGCGGCGATTTGAAGAACGCCTTCTGTCTGACCAAGGGCCATCACGCGATCCTGAGCCAGCACATCGGCGACCTGGAGAATTACGAGACGCTGGTCTTCTTCGAGGAGACTCTGGCCAACCTGAAGAAGCTCTTCCGCGTCGAACCCCGCGCCGTGGTCCACGACCTGCATCCCGGCTATCTCAGCACCCGCTATGCGCTGGCCGTTGCCGACCTCCCCAAGATCGGCGTGCAGCATCATCACGCCCACATCGCCAGTTGCATGCTGGAGCATGGCCTCGATGGCGAGGTGCTCGGCGTGGCCTTCGACGGCACCGGATATGGCACCGATGGCGCCATTTGGGGTGGCGATTTTCTGGTCGCCGGCTACTCCGGTTTCACCCGCCGCGCCCACCTTCGTTATGCCCCTCTCGCCGGTGGGGATGCCGCCGTGCGCGAGCCGTGGCGCGCCGCCCTCGCCTACGTGGACCGCGTCGAGGGTGTCCCCGAGGAGCGCCAGCGCGTCGTCCGCCACATGATCGACACGGGCTTCAACACCGTGCAGACCTCCTCCTGCGGCCGCCTCTTCGATGCCGTCGCCGCGATCATCGGACTCCGCCACCACGTCACCTTCGAAGGCCAGGCGGCCATCGAACTGGAAGCCATCGCCGACCCCTCCGTCACCAGCCGATACGACTTCACCCTCGACGGTGAAGACCTGGATTTCCGCCCCGCCCTCACCGCCATCGCCGCCTCACACGAATCCAAGCCCACCATCGCCGCCCGCTTCCACAACACCCTCGCCGACGCCATCGTCCACACCTGCCACACCATCGGCCTCGACCGCGTCTGCCTCACCGGCGGTACGTTCCAAAACCTGAAGCTCCTCCAGCGCCTGGTCCCCGCCCTCCGCGCCTCCGGCTTCACCGTCTACCTCCACGAGCGAGTCCCCCCCAACGACGGCGGCCTCGCCCTCGGTCAAGCCGCCGTCGCCGTCGCGCTAAACCCCGGCCCCTAACCCCCGCTCGCCGCCATCGCCGCGTCACGCGCATCCAAGCCCACCATCGCCGCCCGCTTCCACAACACCCTCGCCGGCGCCATCGTCCACACCTGCCGCACTATCGGCCTCGATCGCGTCTGCCTCAGCGGCGGCACCTTCCAGAACCTGAAGCACCTCCGCCGCATAGTCCCCGCCCTCCGCGCCGCCGGTTTCACCGTCTTACCTCCACGAGCGAGTCCCCCCAACGACGGCGGCCTCGCCCTCGGTCAAGTCGCCGTCGCGCTAAACCCCGGCCCCTGGCCCTGGACCCCAACCCCCACCCCGCTCTACCCCTTCGCCGGCCGCTTCGCCGCCATCTCGCAGACCAGCGCCACCGCCGCCAGCCCGGCCGCCAGATAAAACGCCGCCTGATAGTCGTGGTAGCGGTCGAACATCTTCCCCCCGATGCGCGGCCCGATGATCCCCGCTACTCCCCACGCCGTGAACAGCATCCCGTAATTGACGCCCGCATTCTCCGTCCCGAAGAAGTCCGCCGTCGCCACGCCGTTCACCGATAGCTGCGTCCCGTAGCACCAGTACACGACGAACACCGCCAGGTACAGCGCCGCCACATTGCTCCCCGCCGCGTACAGCGCCGGCATCGCCACGATGCAGATCGCGATCATCGTCCGCAGCACGTTGATGCGCCCCAGCCTGTCCGACATCCAGCCCGACAGGATCCGCCCCGACGCGTTGCCGAACGCCCCCACGACCAGCGTCATCGTAGAGAGCGCCGCGGCCGCAATGCCCACGCTCTTCGCGAACGGCACCAGTTGGCTGATCACCATCAGGCCCGCCGAGCAGCCCAGCGCATATGCCACCCACATCAGGTAGAAGGTCGGCGTGCGCAGCACCTCGCCGGGCGTGAACTCATGCTTGGTCGCCGCCGATTTCGACGCCGCGGCCGGCTTCCAACCCTTCGGCATGTACCCCGCGGGCGGATTCTTCAGCAGCAGCGCGCCCGTCATCGTCATCACGAAGAAGATCCCGCCCAGTATCTGGAACGTGGCCGGCAGCCCGAACGCCGGAATCAGCTTCAACTGCGACAGCGGCCCGAAGATCGCCGACCCCGCGCCGTACCCGCCGACTGCCAGCCCCACCGCCAGCCCGCGTTTATCCGGGAACCACTTCGCCATGACCGGAATCGGGGTGGCGTAGCCAAACCCGTTACCCAGTCCCCCGATCACGCCGAAGCAGACGAACAGGTAGTTCAGGCTAGTCGTGTATGAGCACAGGAAGAATCCCAGGCTCACCAGCAGCCCGCCCGTCAGCGAGCAGAA
>Ga0105240_10011599_pt1 | contig 12262 bp, 11 predicted proteins | sample KBSC54metaG_FD_80426 | JGI IMG/M metagenome (GOLD analysis project Ga0105240, IMG submission 80426) | Corn rhizosphere microbial communities from Kellogg Biological Station, Michigan, USA - KBS C5-4 metaG | ecosystem: Host-associated > Plants > Roots > Rhizosphere > Soil | place: Michigan, USA...
CCCGCTGATCGGCGGCTTCGCGATGTTCGCGCTCTTCCTCTGGTGGGAGCAGCACACGCGCGACCCCATGCTGCCGCTCCAGCTCTTCAAGAGCCGCAACTTCACGGTCGGCAACGTCACCACCTTCGCGCTCTACGCGGGACTCAGCGCCGCCACGTTCCTGCTGTCGCTCTTTCTCCAGGAGGCGGCGGGCTATACGGCATTCGAATCGGGCCTGTCGCTGCTGCCGCTCACCGTCATCACGTTCTTCCTCTCGCGCCGCTTCGGCGCGCTGGCCGACCGCATCGGCCCGCGACCGCTCATGGGCTTCGGCCCGATCGTGGCGGGCGCCGGGCTCCTGCTGATGATCCGCGTCGACATCGGCGCGCACTACGTCTCGCAGATACTGCCCGGCGTGCTGGTGTTCGGCCTCGGGCTGGCGATGACGGTGGCCCCGCTAACGGCCGCCGTCCTCTCGGGCGCCCCCGCCCACCACTCCGGCATCGCGTCCGGCGTGAACAACGCGGTGGCGCGCGTGGCGGGCCTCCTGGCCATCGCCGTGGTCGGCGCGGTCTGCGCCGCGCAGTTCGCGAACACGCTGGACAGCAAGCTTCCGGTGCGAAGCATGGTGCCGCAGACGCAGCACGCCGTCGCCTTGATGAAGAAGCGCACGATGGTCACGAGCGCGAGCGCGGCCGCGCCGGCCGACCGGCCGCGCGTGCAGAGCGCGCTCGAGGACGCCGCCGTGAAGGCCTTCCGCCTCGGCATCGCCATCTCCGGCCTGCTCGCGATCGCCGGCGGGCTCGTCTCGCTCGCCGGACTCCAGGGCCGCAGGCGCCCCGCGGTCCATGCGGAGTGCTGCCCCGGCGGCGCGATCGTGGGCGCGAGCGAAGAGGTGCGGCTCGGCGCCACCGGATAGCTCCACCGGCGTCGCTACCTTAGTCGGCCGATGATTCACGCGATCGAAGCCGACGGACTCGTCAAGACCTACCCGGGCGACGTGCGCGCACTCGACGGCCTCAGCTTCGCCGTCGAGGAGGGCACGGTGTTCGGCCTGCTCGGGCCCAACGGCGCGGGCAAGTCCACGGCCGTCAAGATCCTGACCACGCTCAGCAGGGCCGACTCGGGACGGGCCACCGTGGCCGGCTTCGACGTGGTGCGCGAGCAGGCACGAGTGCGGCGCAGCATCGGCACCGTGCAGCAGGGGTCGACCGTCGACCGCGAGGCGACCGGGCGCGAGAACCTGCGCCTCCAGGGACAGGTGTACGGGCTGCGCGGGCGCGAGCTCGAAGGACGCGCGTCCGAGCTGCTCGAGCGCTTCGGCCTGGCCGACGCCGCGGACCGCATCGCGCGGGGGTACTCGGGCGGCATGGAGCGCCGCCTCGTGGTGGCGATGGCTCTGATCCACCGGCCCAGCGTGCTCTTCCTCGACGAGCCCACCACCGGGCTGGATCCCGAGGTGCGCGCCGACATGTGGACCGAGATCTCGCGGCTGGCCAACGAGCAGGGGCTCACGATCCTGCTCACCACCCACTACCTCGAGGAGGCCGACAACCTGGCTTCGCAGCTCGCGATCGTGGACCGCGGGCACGTGGTGGCGGAGGGCACGCCCGAGGGGCTCAAGGCGGACCTGCGCGGCGACGCGATCCACGTGGAGCTCGCGCAGAGCGACGGCGCGGACGTGGGCGCCGCGCTCGACTCGCTCACCGGCATCCGCGAGATCACCGTGGACGGCCGCAGCCTGCACGCGCGCGCCGACGACGGCGCCCGCGCGGTGCCGGTCGTGCTCCAGGCGCTGGAGGCGGGCGGCGTGCGGGTCGCCTCCGTGAGCGTGGCGCGCCCCTCGCTCGACGACGTCTACCTACGCCACGCGGGGCGCACATTCGACAAGGCGGAAGCCGAAGCTGGGGAGGTCAAGCGATGACGATCACGCTGCGGGACTCCTGGTACATGACTGTGCGCCACCTGCGCGCCCTCTGGCGACAGCCGGCGTGGATCGCGGTCACCCTGGTGCAGCCGATCATCTGGCTGCTGCTCTACGGCGCGCTGTTCAAGCGCGTGGTGCAGATCCCGGGCTTCCAGAGCGGCTCCTACATCCAGTTCCTCGTGCCCGGCGTGATCGTGATGACCGCCTTCTTCGGCGCGGGCTGGGGCGGGATGCCGGTGATCGACGACCTCAACCGCGGAGTCATCGACCGCTTCCTCACCACGCCGGTCCACCGCGTGGCGCTCGTGTCCGGGCGCATCGTGCAGGGCTCGATCGGCGTGCTCGCGCAGTCGCTGATCATCGTCGTGCTCGCGCTCATCACGGGCGCACATTTCCGCAACGGGGTGGGAGGCGTGGCGATCATGCTGTTCCTGGCGGTGCTGCTGGCGGCGGCCACCACCGCATGGTCCTACGGCGTGGCGCTGTACGTGCGCAAGGAGGAGACGCTCATCGCGCTCATGCAATTCCTGCTCCTGCCGCTCACGTTCCTGTCCGGCGCGTTCATGCAGCTCAGCCTCGTGCCGGGCTGGATCCGCCACGTGGCGGACTTCAACCCGCTCAACTGGGCCGTGGAGGGCGGGCGCTCGGCAGCGCTCGAGCACACGGACTGGGGCTTCGTGGCGTCGCGGACCGGGTTCCTGCTGGCGCTGCTGGCGGTCGCGCTGTGGTTCGCGGTCCGGGCGTTCGCGAACTATCAGCGCTCGATCTAGTTCCTAGTACCAGCCCGCCCACACCACGCTCTTCACGTTAAGCACCCATACGGTGCAAAAGGTGAAGAGCGTCGAGAGACATTGCCGGTCGCACCGCCCTCATTGCTGCTGCCGTTCGAGTTGCTCTGCGTGCGCCTCGAGGTCAATCACCCGCCGTTCATGCGTCCCGACACCCAGCACCCGATCCCCGCTCCTCACCTCCACATCGAAGCGGAGCTTCCGCCCGTCAACCACCTCGGTGAGCTCGGAGTGCACGGTGCAGGTGGCGCCCTCGGGCGCGCCTCCAACATGCTTGATGCAGACCTCGAAGCCCACGGTTCCCTTACCGTCCGGCAGGTGCTCGCGCGCGAGCATCGTGCAGTTGCGCTCCATCATCGAGATCATCCCCGGCGTGGAGAGCACCGCCGCATTGAGCGTGCCGCCCACGTCCGTGACCAGCCGGCCCTCCACGACGAACTCGTCATCTCGCGTCAGGCCGGGCTCGAGCGCCATCGCGGGGATCCTACGAAAATGCCATATGGTTTTCGCGGTCGATCATGCCGAGGCCCGGCCACAGCGCTGACGTGATCGTGGTGGGAGCCGGCTCCGCCGGCGCCGCCGCGGCGCGCCGCCTCTTCGACCGCGGTGCCAGCGTGCTGCTGCTCGAGGCGGGCGGCCTCGCCGACAACCCGGCGATCGACGACGTGGGACGCGCGCACGAGCTCTGGCTCGCGCCAGAGGACTGGGCCTTCTACACCGCCCCGCAGGAGCACGGCGCTGGGCGCCGCCTGCACTGGCCGCGCGGAAAGGTCGTCGGCGGATCGAGCTGCCTCAACGCCGCCATCTACGTGCGCGGCGCCGCCGCCGACTTCGACCACTGGGCCTACCTCGGCAATCCCGGCTGGCGCTGGGACGACGTCCGGCCCGTTTACGAGCGAATGGAGAACGACCTGCTGGGCGTGCTCGCCGACTACGAGCTGGCCCCTCTCCACCAATCGATCATCGAGGCCGCGGCGCAGGCCGGCATCCCCTTCAACGAGAACTACAACGCGGGCGAGCTCGACGGCATCTCGCAGATGCATTTGACGATCAAGGACGGGCGCCGCCAGAGCACCGGCGTCGCGTACCTGGAGGGGATCGCCGGGCAGGACGGCTTCACGCTCGTCACCGGAGCGCAGGTCCAGCGCCTGATCCTGGAGAACGGCCGCTGCCGCGGCGTCGAGTGGGAATCGGGCGGCGAGCTGCAGCGCGCCGACGCCGAGCTCGAGGTGATCGTGTCCGCCGGCACGATCCAGTCGCCCCAGGTGCTGATGCTGTCCGGCATCGGGCCCGCCGAGCACCTCAGGCAGGTGGGCGTCGCGCCGCTGGTCGATCTCCCCGGCGTCGGCGAGAACCTGCACGACCACCTGCTCTCCCCCGTGATCTTCAGCGCGGAGCGCGCGATCGATCCGCCGGCCGAGCGCGCCACCCCGGCCCAGACTCACCTCTGGTGGCGCAGCCGCGCTGGCCTGGCCGGCCCGGACATGCAGCCGATCCACTTCTCCTTCCCCATGTACGAGGAGTGGATGTCGGGGCCCGAGAACGGTTTCACCTTCCAGGCCGGGATGATCCGGCCGCAGAGCCGCGGCAGGATCCGCCTCAGCGGGCCAACCCTGGCCGACGAGCTGGTGATCGACCCGCGCATCCTCAGCGCGGAGGCCGACCTGCGCACCCTCGAGGCTGCGGTGGAGCTGAGCCGCGAGATCGGCCGCCAGCCCGCGCTCCGCGAGGAATGGGGCACCACGGAGCAATATCCGGGCTCGGACGTGAAGCTGCGCGACTACGTGCGCCGGACCGCGATCACCTACCACCACCAGGTGGGCACCTGCAAGATGGGCAGCGACGAGCTGGGCGTGGTGGACGAGCGGCTGCGCGTGCACGGCGTCGAGGGGCTGCGTGTGGCCGACGCCTCGATCATGCCGGCGGTCACCTCCGGCAACACCAACGCACCCTCGATCATGATCGGCGAGCGGGTGGCCGAGTTCGTGGCCGAGGACTCGCTCGCGACGCAAGCCGTCGAGCAGGCCGTTTAGCCTCCGGCGCGTGGACGAGTTCGCCCAGCCTCTCCGTGAGGAGGACGCGGCCCGCGACCCGCTGCGCCAGTTCGAGGCGTGGTTCGCCGAGGCCGGCGGCTCGGAGCGCGCGCCCGAGGCAATGGCCGTCGCCACCACCACGCCCGCCGGCCGCCCATCCGTGCGCATGGTGCTGATGAAGCAGTTCGACCAGCGCGGCTTCGTCTTCTACACCAACTACGAGAGCCGCAAGGCCGAGGAACTGCTGGCCAACCCGCACGCCGCGCTGTTGTTCCACTGGGAGTCGCTCGGTCGCCAGGTGCGCATCGAGGGCCCGGCCGAGCGGCTTGGAGCCGAGGAGTCCGCGGTGTACATCCGCAGCCGCCCGCGCGGCAGCCAGCTGAGTGCCCTCGCGTCGCCCCAGAGTCGCCCGGTGGAGAGCCGCCAGGAGCTCGAGCGGCTGGTGGCCGAGCTTGCGGCGCTCAACAAGGAGGGCGACCTGCCGCTGCCCGAGCACTGGGGCGGCATCCGCGTGAGCCCCGAGCGCTACGAGTTCTGGCAGCACCGCAACGACCGCCTGCACGACCGCCTCGTCTACACCCCCGACAGGGACGGGTGGGCGATCACCCGCCTGGCTCCGTAGCATTCGCGAGCCATGACCCACGCCGTGGTGTTGATCAGCGCCGAGCGCGACGCCCTCAAGGTGCTCGGCAGCCGCCTCGCCGAGGTTGACGGTGTAAGCGAGGCGTGGTCCGTCACCGGCGAGTGGGACTTCGTCGCCATGATCCGCGTCGAACAGCAGGAGCAGCTCGCGGATCTCATCACCAGCAAGCTGGCCCGCTTGCCAGGGATCGAAAAGACGTACACGATGGTCGCATTCGAGGTCTTCTCGCAGCACGACCTCGACGCAATGTTCTCGATAGGAAGCTGACCCATGGATTCGCAACATCCCGTCTGGCTCACCTGCGACGAAGGTCTCGAACGTTCGAGACTCACTGTGTTTTTCCGCCTCCTGCTCGCGTTGCCCCACATCGTGTGGTTCGCCTTCTGGACCCTTGCGGTGCTGTTCGTGCTGATCTTCAACTGGTTCGCCACGCTGTTCACCGCGAAGCCGCCGCCGTTCGCCCACAGGTTCCTAACCGCGTACGCCCGCTATTCCACGCACCTGGCCGCGTACGTGTCGCTGACCGGCGACAAGTTCCCTGATTTCGTGGGCCGTCCCGGCTCCTACGCAATCGACCTGCACCTGCCGGAGGAACCACAGGTGCAGAACCGCTGGAAGACCGGCTTCCGCGCGATCCTGGCCCTGCCGGCGTGGATGCTCGACGCCGCGTTCGTGGGCGGCAGCCGCAGCGGCTACTCCAACTCGGGCGGCGTGCTCTGGACGAACGCCTTCCTCGCCTGGTTCGCCTGCCTGGCCACCGGCCGGATGCCCGAGGGCCTGCGCGACCTCAACCTGTACGCGCTCCGCTACTCGGGGCAGACGCACGCGTACACGCTGCTCATCACCGACCGCTACCCGGACGCGGACCCGTTCGTGGCGCCCGTCCCGGAGCAGGCGCCACACCACCCGGTTCGCCTGCCCACGGGCGAGGATGACCTGAGCCGTTCGCGCCTCACGGTCTTCTTCCGGATCCTGCTCGTAATCCCGCACCTCGTGTGGCTCACGCTGTGGGGAATTGCCGCGTTCTTCGTCGTGCTGGTGGGCTGGTTCATCACGCTGTTCACGGCGCAGCTGCCGGAGGGCTTCCACAACTTCCTCACGCGCTATGTCCGCTACGGCACCCACGTGGGCGCCTACCTGCTGGTCGCCGGCGGCCCGTTCCCGGGCTTTGCCGGAGCGCCCGGCAGCTACCCGATCGATGTGGACGTGGACCCGCGCGCTCGCCAGAACCGCTGGAAGACCGGCTTCCGCCTGGTGCTCGCCGTGCCGGCTGCCGCCGTGTCGGGCGCCGTCGGAACAGCCGCGTTCCTCGCCGCCATCTTCTCGTGGTGGGTCGCGCTGATCACGGGCCGAATGCCCCGCAACCTTCGCCAGTCGATCCTCTTCTCACTGCGCTACTCGGCGCAGCTCAACAGCTACGCGCTTCTGCTCACCGACCGCTATCCGTTCGCCAGCCCGGCGCCGCCTGCCGCGAGTGCGGCACCGCCAGCCGTCAGCCCGGCAGTGCCGGTCGCTGAGTGACGCTGCGCGGGCGCCAGCTCGCGCAGTTAGCCGGTTTCGCGCTGCTCGCGGCGGCGTGGGTGTACGCGATCACACGGCTGCTGCACACCACGGTCCCGTCAAATCTCCATCTGCCCGATCTCAAGGCGGAGGACTACTTCACGCCCAGGCAGCTCGAGCGGGCCCGCGACTTCGAGCGGTTCGTGCGCATCGACTACGTGCTCTCGCAGGTCGCGTTGCTGGCCGCGCTCGTGGGCTACGCGCTCCGCGGCGAGCGTCTGACACGCGAGTCCGCCGCCGGCCGTGTGGGCACGGGACTGCTGCTCGGCATGCTCGGCCTGGGCGTGGTGTGGTTCGCGCAGCTGCCCTTCGGCGTCGCGAACCTGTGGTGGGAGCGCCGCCACAACATCTCCCACCAGGGCTACGTCAGCTACGTGATCGACAGCTTCTTCGGCCTCGGCGGCACGTTCCTGTCCGTGTGCCTGGTGATCGCGATCGTGATGGGCTTCGCCGGTCTCCTGCGCAACAAGTGGTGGATCCCCGGCGTGCCGGCGATCGTCGGCGTCGGCGTGCTGGTGGCGTTCATCACCCCGTTCCTGATCCCGTCGCTGCACCGGCTGCACGACCCGCAACTGCGCGCCGACGCCCGCCAGCTCCAGCGCGCGGAGGGCCTCCCCAAGATCCCGGTCGAGGTGCAGGACGTGCACGAATTCACGACCGCCCCCAATGCCGAGTCGGTGGGCGTCGGCCCCACCCGGCGAGTGATCCTGTGGGACACGCTGATCCGCCGCAACCGCTTCACGCGAGATCAGATCCGCGTGGTGCTGGCCCACGAGTTCGGCCATCAGAAGCACCAGCACATCTGGAAGGGCCTCGCCTGGACCGCCGTGTTCCTGCTGCCGATCGCGTTCCTGGTCGCCCTCGCCACCCGCGGCCGCGGCGGCCTCTACGACCCTCGCGCGGTCCCGCTCGCGCTGCTCGTGTTCGTGGTGCTCCAGCTCGCCACCTCGCCGCTACAGAACTCGGTGTCGAGCCGCATGGAGTCGGAGGCCGACTGGACCGCGCTGAATGCCACGCGCGATCCCGTCGCCGCTATGCGCCTCTTCCAGCGGCTGTCTACTACGAGCCTCACCGACCCCGACCCGCCCGGCTGGTGGCAGGCGCTCGTGGGCACCCACCCGTCCATCATGGACCGGATCGAGATGGCGAAGGGCTGGCCCGGGCGTTAGCCCGTGGGCAGCAGGTACTGGCCGAACGGCTCGAATCGCCGCAAGCTCTCCTGCCACGATGGCGACGAGCTGACCGCCGCGACCAGGCGCGCCGTGCTGGTGAACACGCCGGACACCTTGCGACCGCCGAGCCGGCCGGTCACGCGCCCGCGCTCGGTGATGCGCAGCGTGCCGCGCGCGGCGGCGTGGCCGCCCACCTTGATCGTCGCGGGCCCGCGCAGCGGCACCTTGCCCGACAGCGTCACGCCCGGGACCCATGAGTAGCCGTGCAGGTGAATCGCGCTCGGGCCGGCCTGGAAGTAGCCCGCGCGCAGGCCGCCCACCGGCGGGATCGACAGCCCGTCGGAGGAGAACAGCAGCACGTCGACCGCATGCTCGAACGTGTCGGCCAGCGTGAGCCGCGCGGCCAGCAGGGTTCGCCCGGTGCGACTGGGCAGCCCGCGCAGGCGCGGCAGCTGGGACAGCGAGCGCGGCGGCACCGGGCTCGGCGGCAGCAGCTCACCGGTGTTCTTGCACGCCGCGGCGCTGGGCGGCTGGCCGTGGAAGAAGTTGCGGAGCGCCCGGATCGAGCAGCTCGACAAGTCGCTGCCCAGCACCGAGTGGCCGGTGGCGGGCACGCGGACCAGCGTGGCGTTCGGCAGCTGGCTTGCCAGCTTGGCCGCGTCCTCCTGCGGCGTGCGCAGGTCATCGTCGCCGCTCAGGATCAGCGTCGGCACGTTCGGCAGCGGGTTCTCCTCCACCGGCGGGTTCGGGCCGGCCTCAGGCCAGCCGGAGCAGAAGGGCGCCAGGCTGAACTTGAACACCGTCGCGGCGTCGAAGGGCGCGTAGCTCGACGGGGAGATACCGTCGAAGCTGCGACGTGCCTGCGCGAGCCGCGTGGCGGGCGGCGCGAACTGGTCCCACGGCAGCGAGGCGTCCTCGCACGAGGTGGCGGCGAACAGTGCCTCGCTGTCCGGCCCACTCAGGCTCTCTGAGCCCTTCACCGCGGCCATCATCCGCAGCAGGGGCGCGGCGTCACCGTCCATGGCCGCCTTCACCGCGGCGGGGAAGTCAGCTCGCATCACGGGGTCGAAGTCGCCCTCGAACAGCACGTTCAGCAGCGGCGTGCGCCGCAGCACGGCGGTGCGCCGCTGCCCGCGCCCGTTCACCACCGCGCCGCGTGGCTGGCGCGAGGACAGCGTCGAGACGAGCTTGCTCAGGTCCCCCGCCGGATCGTTGGTGATCCCGCGGCAGGCGTTCTTCGCGCACACCTGGCTGAGGATCCGCGGCACGGCCGCGAAGCTGCTCAGCTCCCACGGGTCAAGCTGGCCGGGCATCACCACGGAGTCGAGGACCAGGCGGTCGATGTGGCTCGGGTAGCGGATCGCGTAGTCGAGGGCAACCTTGGTGCCGTAGGACACGCCGTACAGGTCGATCTTGTCGACGCCGATCGCGCGCCGCACGGCTTCGATATCCGCCACCGACTCCGACGTGGAGAAGAAGCCGCGAATCGCGCCGAGCGCCGCCGCGCAGCGCCCCACGCCCAGGTCCGCGAACTTGTGGTTGCCGAGGCCTCGGCAGAACAGCTCGTTGGAATCTCCGGTCCCGCGCTGGTCGAACACCACCAGGTCTCGCCCGCGGAGTGCGGGGTCGAGGGTGATCCGGAAGTCGCCGAGGAACGGCGTGGCGGCCTGGCCGGGCCCTCCCGCCAGGGCGATCATGGCGCCCTTCGCGGAGCCGTGGGTGTGCATCCGCTCGACGTGCAGGGCCAGTGACCCGCGCACAACTCCGGTCTGGTCGAACGGCACCACCACGCGCCCGCACTGGACGTCGGGCCGGCCGGAGCACGGATGGAAGCGCGCAGCGGCCGACGCGGGCGCCGGGGAGAACGCCACGCAAAGTGCCGCCAGCAGCGGCACCCACCTCAGGCTCGAGAAGTCGATCAGGTCCTCACAGCTACAGGAGTCCGACACCCACCGTAGACCATGCCGTCAGCGCTGCGACTCGATCAGGGGCTCGAGCACGCGCGCCGCGCTGGACACGGTCACATGGATCGCATCCGGCTCGCGCACCCAGGCGATCAGGTTCATCGCCTGCAGGCGATCGAGCATGAACTGGAACGCGAGCGCCTCCTTGTGCGTGGAGTAAGCGCGCCTCACGTCGAAGGTGAAACCACTGGTGTGCAGCGAGTAGCGGTGAGTCGCCTCGATGTTGGCCGCCGCCACCAGGTGCTGGTACTGCTCGTCACGCACGGCGCTTGTAATCGACAGCGGAGTCGCCTTTCCGCCTATCTCCCGCGTGCCGATCGACATGTAGACGAGCAGCCCCAGGGCCTCCGGCCGCAGATGCCTGTAGAGCGCGCGCGTGCGCCCCAGCCTCGCGGCGAACTGCCCGAGAAACGGGTCCACGCGGAAGCCGTAGCGCTTGGGGTCGTTGGGCAGCGTGACGAGCCGCCCGGCCGCCACGTCGGCCGCAATCGCCGCCGGCGTCGCGTAGGTGCGGGTGGCGTCCCGGGGATGCAGGACCTCCTCGGCGGACGCCTTGTTCCCCTGCAGCGCCACCAACCGGTCGAGACGCGCCGGCTGCGTGCGGTAGAGCCGCATGATCTGCTCGGCCGCCAGCACCTTCCAGTAGTAGTTGGAGGAGTCGTCGCCGAATCGCGAGAGCAGCGAGTACGCCGCGCGGTGGTGCACCGGCGAGGAGTCGAAGTACAACCGCGCGTAGCTCAGGTTCTTGGCCTTCGATCCCCCCGAATAAGCGCGCAGGACGTTCTGCAGGTTGCCGATGCCCATGTGGTACGAGGTCACGGCCAGGTCGTTGCGGCCGAGCGTGCGCTTCGCGATCGCCAGGTAGTGCACCGCCCCGGCGAGCGCCTTCGCGGGATCGAAGCGCGCGTCGACCCGTCGCCGCGCGGCCTCGAGCTTGGCCACCCGCCGCGTGGTGTGTGCGCGGGCGATCTTCTTCGTCAGCCGGCGGCTGGCCGCAAGGTTCACGTGCATCCCCAGCAGGTTCTGGCCCGTCTCGGCCAGGATCTGCGCGAGCCCGGATGCTGCGGACGGATCGGTTCCCGCGATCACGTTGGGACGCCCCGCGCTCTCCAGGAACACCATGCCCTCGAGCACGCCCGGATCGACACCCGCGGGCCGCGCCACCCGCTCGATCAGGGATCGGTAGTGGGCCACCCGCCGCGCCGTCGCCACCACGCCGCCCGGGCTCTTCGCGTAAACCACGTGGCTCTCCCCCGCCGCCGCTTCTCGTCGCAGCGCCGGCTCGCGGGCGGGCGTATACGCGAGCGGGTCGTAGGTGCCCGAGCGGTTGCCGCCGCCGGGCACGAGCTCGTGCTCACCGCCGCTCAGCAGCAGCGCAACTCCCACCCCCGCGCCGATCAGCACGAACAGCACCACGAGCGCCCGGATCGGCACGCGCGGCCTGGACACCTGTGTCCCCGCCATCCCCAACACGCTGACAGACGACGCTGCCGAGCGACCGTTAGCCTGTGCCGCCGTGCAGGAGATCGCCCCCGGCGTCTATCACTGGACCGCCTTTCACGAGGGGATCCGCCAGATCGTCCACTCGAGCTATGTGCCGGCGGCGGCCACGCTGATCGACCCGATGGAGCCGGAGGAAGGACTCGACTGGTTCGCCGAGCGCGAGCCTCCCGAGCGCATCCTGCTGAGCAATCGCCATCACTACCGCCACACCGGTCGCTTCGTGGACCGCTTCGGCGCGCGCGTGTTCTGCCACAAGTCCGGGCTGCACGAGTTCGAGGGCGGCCCGGCTGTCAGGGGCTTCCAGTTCGGACACGAAGTGGCGCCGGGAATCGCCGCCCATGAGGTGGGCGTGCTCTGCCCCGAGGAATCGGCCTTCTTCATCGACACGGGCGGCGGCGTGCTGAGCGTGGCCGACGGCGTGGTCGAGTGGCCTGGCAAGCCGGGCCTCTCGTTCGTGCCCGACGGGCTGCTCGGCGACGACCCGGAGGAGATAAAGCGCGGCCTCCGCGCCGCCTACGGGCGCCTGGCCGACGAGCTCGAGTTCGAGACCCTGCTCATGGCGCACGGCAATCCCGTGGCGGGCGGAGGCCGGGAAGCGCTCCGGTCCTTCGTGACCGAGAGCTAACGCACGGCGGACGGCGCCTGACGCAGGTCGGGCAGCGGGCGCGGCCGCATGCGCTGCCAGGCGAACGC
>Ga0105240_10011603_pt1 | contig 12259 bp, 12 predicted proteins | sample KBSC54metaG_FD_80426 | JGI IMG/M metagenome (GOLD analysis project Ga0105240, IMG submission 80426) | Corn rhizosphere microbial communities from Kellogg Biological Station, Michigan, USA - KBS C5-4 metaG | ecosystem: Host-associated > Plants > Roots > Rhizosphere > Soil | place: Michigan, USA...
AGGCGGCGGCCGCCGATCGCCGCGCCTATCGCCTCGGCGTCGTGCGGCGCGTCGACGACGACGCACTCGCTGTCGTCGCCCACGATCCACACGTTGTTCTCGACGTCCCAGGCGCCGCCGTCGAGTGAGAACTGGCCAGCCGTCGTCAGGTGCTCGACCCGAGCGGTCACGGCATGACCACCACCGAGCGGAGAACGTCGCCACGACCCATCGCCGCGAACGCCTCCTCGACATCGCCAAGGCCGATCGTCTCGCTGACGAAGGCGTCGAGCGGCAGCCGACCGCCGAGATAAAGGTCGATCAACATGGGAAAGTCGCGCGAAGGCAGGCAATCGCCGTACCACGAGGATTTCAGCGACCCGCCCCGGCCGAAGACGTCCAGAAGCGGCAGCTCCAAGCGCAGGTCAGGAGTGGGAACGCCTACCAGCACAACGGTGCCAGCCAGGTCCCGCGCGTAGAACGCCTGCTGGTAGGTCTCCGGGCGGCCGACCGCGTCGATGACCACGTCGGCGCCGAACCCGCCGGTCAGGCCGCGAATCGCCTCGACCGGGTCGTCAGTCTTCGAGTTCACCGAGTGGGTCGCGCCGAGTCGACGCGCCGTCTCGAGCTTCCGCTCGTCGATATCGACGGCGATGATCTTGGCCGCGCCGGCGAGGTGAGCCCCCGCGATCGCCGCGCAGCCGACCCCGCCGCAGCCGATCACCGCGACCGTGTCGCCGCGACCGACAGCCCCGGTGTTGATCGCCGCTCCGATTCCGGCCATGACCCCGCAACCTAGGAGGCCGGCCACTTCCGGCGTCGCCGCCTGGTCGACCTTCGTGCACTGTCCGGCGTGCACCAAGGTCAACTCCGCGAACGCGCCGATGCCGAGGGCGGGCGACAGCGGGGTCCCGTCAGCCAGGGTCATCTTCTGGCGGGCGTTGTGAGTGTTGAAGCAGTACCAGGGGCGGCCCCGCAGGCAGGCGCGACACTCGCCGCAGACGGCGCGCCAGTTGAGGATGACGTAGTCGCCCGGGGCGACCCCCTCAACCCCATCGCCGACCGCTTCGACCACACCCGCGGCCTCGTGCCCGAGCAGGAACGGGAAATCGCGGCTGATACCGCCCTCTCGGTAGTGCAGGTCGGTGTGACAGACGCCGCACGCTCTGACAGCCACCAGCGCCTCTCCCGGACCGGGGTCAGGAACTGTGATCGTTTCGAGCCGGACCGGCTCGCCCTTGGCGAGACTGACGACACCCTGAACCTGATTGGTCATGCGATCTTCATACCGGACCCGACGCCGGATGCGATCAGGGCTGTTCGGTTCCGGTGATCCGATCGGCGGCTTCCTCGCTCATCGCCGGTTCGACGAATGGCTCGCTGAAGCGATCCGTCGGCGGTCGCAGGCCGCTGATGAGCAGCTCCAGGTGGCGCCGCCAGACATCCGGCGCGGCTTCGCGGGTGATGTCCATGATCGAGCGCACCGACAGGAAGATCAGCGAGATATCCGTTCGCTTGATCTCCTGACGAACGCGGCCGGCCTGCTTCGCGGACGTCAGGAGGAGATCCACGATGCGACGGAACTCGGCCATCGCTTCGGGCTCGGCCCGAGAACGACTCCAAATCTGGCTCAGGCAGCCGATTTGCTCCGTCTGCAACACGCTCGTGCTGACCAGCAGCTCCTCCAGCCCGGAACCGTCACCGCGCGCCATCGCGGCGCGGGCCAGGGCCCGCAATTCGCGCCGAGCGGCGCCGACGAGCTCATCGATCAGGGCCTGCTTGGTGGCGAAGCGACGGTAGAGCGTGCCCATGCCCACGCCGGCCAGGCGGGCCACCTCTTCGACGCTCGCGTCGGGGCCGTACTTGGCGAAGACTTTTCCGGCGGCGTCGAGGACCTTCTCGCGGTTTTCGGCCGCGTCGCGGCGAAGCGGACGAGTGGATGTCATGCCAGCATCATTCCGGGAGGTCTCCGACGAGAGTCGCAGCCGCGACCATGCCAGCCTCGGCATGGGCCAGCCCCGCCTGCTCGGCCTGGAGTTCGTCCCGATCGACGCGCAGATTGCGGATGAGCAGGCAGGCGGCCGCGCCGACCACCGACGCGGCGGCGAGCACCAAGTACCCGTTCGTGTATCCCGACTCCTGCGGGAATCCGTCCGATCGCACGTTGGCGGTCACGACACTCGCCACGACGGCTGCCCCGACCGCGCCGCCGATAGTGCGGATATTGGCGTTCATGCCGCTCGCGACGCCAGTCTGGCTGGAGGGCACCGCGTCGACGATGATGCTCGTCATCGCCGAGAAGCCCAGCCCGATGCCAGCGCCTAACAAGCTCATGGCCACAGACACCTGCCAGATCTCGCTGTGCGTCAGCGCCCACATCAGGAAGCCGACGGCGCTGACGACCGACCCGGCGAACAACACCATCCGCGCGCCGATCCGAGCTGATAGCGGCCCGGACAGCGATCCAAAGATGAACATCACGATCGCCATCGGCAACGAGATTAGCCCGGACTCCGTGATGCTCGCGCCGAAGCCGTAGCCCGCCGAGGTCGGCGTTTGCACGAACTCCGGCACGAACGCGAACACCGCGTACATCCCGGCGCCGAACATGAAGCCGACCAGGTTCGTGGTCCACACGGCTCGCGCTCGCATCATCCGCATGTCGATCAAGGGATTACGCGAGCGCAGTTCGACCATGACCCAGGCTCCCGCGATCACGAATGCGGCGACGATCAGGCCGATGACCGAGGTGGACAACCACCCCCAGCTCGGGGCCTCGCTCACTGCCAGCAGCAACGCCACCAGCCATCCGGAAAGCAGGATCGCGGCCACCCAGCTGACCTTGCCGCCTGCCCGCACGGGCGACTCCGGCACCAGATAGTGCGTCGCCGCTGCGGATCCCGCGATGACGATCCCAGGAATCCAGAACAGCCAGTGATAGTCGAGCGCGTTGACGATCGGCCCGGCCAGCACCAGGCCCACCCCGCCGCCGAAGGCGAGCAGCGCGGCGCCGATCCCAACGGCGCCGGCCACCTTCTCCCGTGGGAACTCGTCACGGATGATTCCGAAGGACAGCGGCACGATGCCGCCGCCGACGCCTTGGAGCGCGCGCGCGAAGATCATGACCCCGATGGAGGGCGCGACCGCGGCGAGGAACGAGCCGCCCGCCATGCCGACAAGCACGACGACGAGGACCTTCTCCTTGCCGATCATGTCGCCGATTCGTCCGAGGATCGGCGTGAACACCGAGGCCGAGAGCAGATACGCCGTCAGCACCCACGTCACGGTGTCCTGGGAGGTGTGCAGGGACGTCTCCAGCAGTGGCAGAACCGGGGACACGAGCGATTGCAGCAGCGAATATGCCGTGAGACCTAAGCAGAGGACGGCGAACGTGCTCCGGTAGTGGGATCTGTCAGCTGCCATTGACGCGCTTCTTCCGTCGGGCCTAACCGGAGCGCTGTCTCCGGATATTTAGGAGCCTAGCGGATAGTCGGGCTCGCGGCAGAGCGGGTCTGGGTCGCCGACAACACCTGGCTGAGCGGGGCGTCGATCTTGAAGGTGGCCCTGGCATCGCCGCGCGTCGGACCCTGATTGACGATCGCGATCGGGATCCCGCGCTCGGACGCGCGGATCACGAACCGGTAGCCAGACATCACGCGAAGCGACGAGCCGAGGACGAGCAGCAGTTCCGCGTCGTCCACCAGGTCGTAACAGCGCTCGACGCGAGCCCGTGGAACACTCTCGCCGAAGAACACCACGTCCGGCTTGATCGGCCCGGCCTGGCACATCAAGCAATCGACCATGACGAAGCTCTCTAACGCTTCGTCGGAAAGCTCGGCATCGCCGGCGGGATTGACGCGCCGGACCTCGGCCCGCAGCGTTCGGTTCGCCTCGGCCAGCCGAAGATCGAGCTCGGCGCGCGACGTCACCTGCTCGCAGTTCAGGCATCTGACGCGGTCGAGGCCACCGTGCAACTCGACGACCGAGCGCGTGCCCGCGGCGTGATGCAGGCCGTCCACGTTCTGGGTGATCACCGTCGCGACGAGAGCTTGCTCCTGCAGCGCCGCTACGGCGCGGTGCCCCGCATTCGGACGGGCGGTCGCCAGCTGACGCCAGCCGAGATAGCTCCGCGCCCAGTACCGGTGCCGCGCGACCGGGTCAGACACGAACGATTGATACGTCATGGGCGTGTGTCGCCGGAGCATTCCGGACGGCCCGCGGTAGTCGGGGATGCCGGAGTCAGTGGAGATCCCCGCCCCGGTCAACACGACGGTCCGGCCGTTGGCGTGCGCTAGAAGCGGCCCGAGCACGTCCACCGCTCCCAGATTACGGACCCACCAGGGCGGTTGGCTCGTGGCCGAGAAATCGTCCCTTGTGTCGGATCTCGGGTATATTGTCGGACATCGTACGCATGACAAGAAGGGTTTACATGTCGTTTCACGGGCCAAAGTTCTTGGTCTCGGGGGTTGCGATCCTGACCGCCACCGCATTGCTCGCGACCACTCAGTCGGCCTCGGCTAAGCCGAGCGATCCAACGGCGGACGGCCAGCGCGTCGCCACCAGTGTGGGCGGCGAGCAGGTCAGTTGGCGGACGCCGCCGGTGCCGTCCCGTCATGCCCACATTGCCAACGACAGTTCGGCCAGCGGTGCCGGCAGCACCATCACGCTGAACGACAACACTGCCCCGACGAGCTACTCGTTCGTGTTCACGTTGCCAGCGAAAGCCTCGCTCGCGTCCGACGGGCGCGGCGGCTACGACGTGCTGCAAAGCATCACGGACGGGATTGTCGTCAGCGTGGGACACCTCGACGCGCCGTGGGCCAAGGACACAAACGGCAAGCACCTGGCTACGAGCTATACCCAAGACGGCTTGACGATCACGCAGCACGTCGCCACGACCGGTGCCCGCTTTCCAGTGACCGCCGATCCGCACTTCACATGGGGTTGGATCACCGGAACGGTCTACTTCAGCAAAAGCGAGACGGCCAAGGCTGCCGCCAGCATTGGCTTCCTTGGGTCGACCGCATTTCTCGGGCCTCCACCGTTCAACGTCATCCTCGGGTTGAGCGCCGCCTACTACACACTCGTCGCCGGTTGGGCTCAAGCCGAGGGCAAGTGTCTGTCGATCAAATCGGCCGGCGGCGCCGGCATCTACAGCGGGGGGACTTGCAGATGAGCGATCATGCGTACCTCGTCGCAAGTACCGGGTGCCTGTTGCTGACGGCAGTCATGGTCATGCTCCGCCGTCGGCGGTACCTGGCCGGGCTCGCAGCTCTCAGAGCGGCCACCGGCGACCGCAAGTCGTTGGCCGCCGGTGGCGCCGTCGTCGCGGTGCTCCTGTCCGTCAACCTGGTCGACGGCGCCAACGCGTTCCTGGCCGCGGTCCCCTCACTGATCATCGGGGCCACGGTGGCATTTGCCGCTCATGCCCTGACTCGTCGGCAGACCAACGGCTGATCGGCTCAGCCCCTGTGGTGGCTCGGTTTTGGGGCTATCTCGCACCACAGCAGGGGCTAAGCGCTGCCGACGGGCTCCGGCGCCGCCAGAGTGTTTCTGATCGTGAACGCGGCCAGAACGCCGCCGGCGACGCACATGACCGCGCAGACGACGAGGGCCACCCGGAAGCCATCCGCGAACTGGTGCGCGTGCAGGTACGCGTCGCCGGTGAGCCCTGAGACCACCGGAAGCACGGCGACGGCGATCAAACCGCCCGCCCGGGCGACGTCGTTGTTGACGGCCGAGGCGATGCCGGCGTGCCCGCCTGGCGCCGAGCTCATCGCGGTGGACGTCAGCGGGGCCACCGTTATCACCAGCCCGGCGCCGAGCACGAGGACACCGGGCAGAACGCCGCTCACGTAGTTGGAGTCAGTCGCCGCTCGCGTGAGTAGGAAAAGGCCCGCGCCGGCCACGATCGGTCCGAGCGTCATCTGCAGACGCGGCCCGATGCGGGCCGCCAGCCGCCCCGACCGGGCGGACAGCACCAGCATCAGCGCCGTCACCGGCAGGAACGCCAGCCCCGATTCCAAAGCCGAGTAGCCGGACACCTGCTGCAGAGCCACCGGAAGCAGGAACAGCGCCCCGGCCAGCGCGGCGTACACCAGGAACGTCACGATGTTGGTGGCCACGAACTGCTGCGAGGCGAACAATCCAGGCGGCAACATCGGGTTGCGGGTTCGGCGTTCGGTGATCACAAACGCGGTGAAGGCGAATACCGCGACCACCAGACAGGTGACGATCGCCCAGTTGCCCCACCCGACATTCGGCGCCTCGATAAGTGGATAGGTCAGCCCCGCCAGGCCGACGATCGCCCACGCGGCCCCGGGCACGTCGACCCGCCCGGCGCTCCCCACGTCGAACGACTCCGGAACGTACAGCGCTGTGATCATGACGACCGCAATGGCGAGCGGCAGGTTGATGTAGAACACCCACCGCCACGACCCGACCGCGAGCAACCATCCGCCGACGATCGGCCCGGCCGCGCCGGCCACCCCTCCCAGACCGGACCACGCGCCGATCGCCCTACTGCGGTCCTCGCGGGAGAACGAGGCCTGCAAGATCGCGAGCGAACCGGGAGTCAACAAGGCCGCGCCGACGCCTTGCAGGGCCCGTGCCGCGATGAGAGTCCCGGCGGTGGGAGCCAACCCGCACACCACGGACGCGACGGCAAACCAGATGATGCCTATCTGGAACACGCGCTTACGCCCGTACCGGTCGCCGAGCGTCCCGCCCAGCAACAAGAACGCGGCCAGCGTCAGCGTGTACGCACTCACCACCCACTGCAGCGAGGCGACGTCGGTGTGGAAATCCTTGCCGATCCGCGGCAGAGCGATTCCGACGACGGTGGCGTCGAGCTGCGCGACGGCGGAGCCGAGCACGGTCGCGGTGAGCACCCAACGGCCGCGTCCGCTCCCGTAGGTCAGATCATCGGCCACTCGAAGTCCAAGTGTCCGGCGCGACAGCACATTCCTCGTCCGCTACGGACGGCGCTGTTCTCCGGTCTATGAAGATCACCGTCAGCAGCACGGCCAGCGCGATCGCGCCGACCGCGAGCGCCGGCAACGACGTTCCGAGCGGCGCCAACGCCACCAGCACGACCCCGGCCACGATTCTCGTCCACGGGACGACCCGCCACACCACCCAGATGAACAAGCCGTGGCCTATCAAGAAGAGGGCGGCGCCGCCCAGCGTCATCCATACGGTCGCCAACTCAGCGTGCCGGCTGGGATGCGCCAGCACGAGTTCGTCGGCCGCGGCGGTGACGATGATGCCGGCGATCATCACTGGATGAATGGAGTGATAGGCCGAGCGGCCCATCGCCCCGGGGTCGTCGGCGGCGGCGATCACGTCGGCCGCAGCGTCGGCGCTGCGGTCGAAGTAGAGCCACCAGAAGGCGATCGCGCCGAGAAACGCCGCCACGAAGGCCGCCGCGACAGGGAGGGTCACCTGTTCGACGTCGGCGAACGTAGCGCCGGTGACGACGACGGACTCCCCGAGCGCGATCAGGATGAACGCCTGGCACCGCTCCGCGAAGTGGCCTCCCTCGATCGTCCAATCGCGGGTCGTCGAGCGGCCAAGGCCCGGGCTGAAGAAGCCGACCGCTCCCCCGGTCAGGTCGATCAGGACCGCCAGCAACCACAGTCCCTCGCGCGCATGACCGTGCACGCCGGCGCCGGCCAGCGCGGCGGCGCCGCTGGCCACGCTCCAGGTCAGGATGCGTTGGTAGTTGCGTCGCAGGCTCGCGACATCTGGGTCTGTGGCCGAACGTGCCAACGAGATCACCACGAACGCGCTTCGCCCGACCTGCATCGCGACATAGGCGCCGGCCACCACCCAAGCGCGGTCAGCGAAGGCTCGGGGCAGGCCCGCCGACATCACCAAGCTGATCAAGGAGGTGACCAGCAACACCACCCGCACCGGGATGCGCGCTGGATCGAGCCAGTTGGTGACCCACGTCGTATACACCCACGCCAGCCAGACCATGGCCAGCAACAACGCCGACTGCAGCACGGCCTCGACCGACCGCTCGCCGATCAGTCGATGCGACAGCTGGGTGACGGCGAAGACGAAGACCAGGTCGAAGAACAGTTCCGCGTGAGTGACCCGTTGATCACGGGACCGATCACGAAGCACGCCGACTCCCCTCCGTCAAACCGTCACCGACTCCAATGGATCGAGATGGCGGAAATCGGTGCCGAAGGGCGCCGACAAGCGGGCGACGTGGCCCTCGACGATCTGCCGGCCGCTCTCCTTGATCATCCCGTCATGGATTTGGACGGCCTGGGGCGCGGCCACGGAGATCGCGAAGTCGATCACTTCCGAGATCTTCAGCCACGGCGCGTGGGTCGGCAGGAGCAATGTCTGGACGTTGGCGGCGGGAACGATGAACGAGTCGCCGGGATGGTAGACGGCGTCGTTGACCAGGTAGCCGACGTTGGCGATCATCGGGATGAGGGGATGGATCAGGGCGTGTTGACCGCCGAACGTCTCGACGCGGAAGCCGCCCGCGTCGAACCTCGTGCCCGGCCCTACGCCGATCACCCGCTCCCCTAGGTCGGCGAACTGCTCCGCCACGCCCGGCGGGGCCCACAACCGCAGTTGGGAATCAGCCTGCATCGCGGCGCGGATAGCCACCTCGTTGACGTGGTCCGGGTGCTCGTGAGTGATAAGGATGGCGTCCGCCCCCGCTAGCGACTCCGTTTCAGAGAACATTCCGGGATCGATCACCAGCGCCCGGTCGTCATCCTCCAGGCGGACGCAGGAGTGGGTGTACTTGATCAGGCGCACGCCTACTCCCCGATGATGTGGATCGCCGCTTCCTCAGCGCTCGAGCCATAGCCGGCTGGTCCGACGTCGTAGGCGACCTCGTCCTTCTCCCGGTCGGGATGCGACCCCTCGTCCGGCGCGACCAGCCGACCCGCGCGGGGATCGGCGTTGTCGAAGCTCGCGTCCTCTTCGGAGATGTCCGGCTCTTCCTCGGCCAACTTGTCATCCAAGGACTCGCCTTCGAGCGCCTCGAACTCGGTCGGTGCCTCGCGCAGGCTGCGCGGCTCCCGATCGGGCGGGTTGTAGCCGGTCTCGTCGAACTCGTCGGGATCGTCGCCGGTCAGCGACTCGATGGGGTCGAGATCCTCGGTGTCATCCACCGGATCGCCCGACTCGTACACGTCGTCTCCGAAGTCACTCATACCTACGACACTGGCACATACGCCGCCGAGCGTCGAATGACCGGCCGATGGGCATAGTTGACCCATGAGCAGCGTGCTGTGGTTTCGTCGCGACCTCCGGCTGCGGGACAACCCGGCGCTGCTGACGGCGGCTCAGAACGGCCCGGTCACCGCGCTGTTCGTGCTCGATGACGCCCTCCGCCGCCCGGCCGGGGCGCCACGGCTGGCCTACCTGTACCGCACCCTCCGCGCGCTCGATGAGGAGCTTCGTGATCATGGAGGCGCGCTGGTGATCCGCAGTGGGAAACCGGAGACCGTCGTTGCCCAGGTCGCCCGCGAGGTCGACGCGGCGGCGGTGCACATCAGCGCGGACTTCGGACCGTACGGGACAGCACGGGACGCGCGCGTGGCGCAGGCGCTCGACGTCGAGCTGGTGCGCACCGGCTCTCCGTACGCCGTGGCCCCCGGCCGGGTGGTGAAGGCAGACGGCTCGCCCTTTCAGGTCTTCACCGCGTTCTACCGGAGATGGAGCGAACACGGCTGGCCGGCCCCGGCCAGGTCGGGAGCGGCATCCGCGGACTGGCGCTCCGACGTCGCGTCGCGCCCCATCCCACACGATCCGGCGCTGCCACCCGGTCTCACCCTCCCCGACGCGGGGGAAGCCGCGGCCGTGCGTAGCTGGCAGGCGTTCGTCGACCAGCGCCTGGCCGGCTATTCCGACCAGCGGGACCGGCCCGACTGGGACGCGACGTCGCGGATGTCGCCCCACCTGCATTACGGCACGATTCACCCGCGGACCATGCTCGCCGACCTCGGCCGCCGCGACGACACCTTCCGCAAAGAGGTCGCCTGGCGCGAGTTCTACGCCGCGGTGCTGCATTTCTGGCCCGAAAGCGCGCGGGCCTACTTCAAACCGGAGATGACCCGGATGCCGTACGTCAGCGGCAGGCTGGCGGACACGCGCCTGGAGGCCTGGCAACAGGGCCGCACCGGATACCCGATCGTCGACGCCGGGATGCGGCAGCTCCTGGCCGAAGGCTGGATGCACAACCGGGTGCGAATGATCGTCGCGTCCTTCCTCGTCAAGGACTTGCATCTGGAGTGGACCGTGGGCGCGCGCCATTTCATGAGGCACCTCGTCGATGGCGATCTCGCGAGCAACCAGCACGGTTGGCAGTGGACGGCCGGCACCGGCACCGACGCCGCGCCCTACTTCCGGATCTTCAACCCGGTCACTCAGGGCCGGAAGTTCGATCCCGACGGCCGCTACATCAAGCGCTTCGTGCCGGAACTCGTCGGGCTGCCCGACGAACTCGTGCACGAGCCGTGGAAGGCCGATCAGAAGGTCGACTACCCCGACCGGATCGTCGACCACGACGTCGAGCGCAAAGTCGCTTTGGCGAACTACCAATCCGTGCGCGCCAGCTAGACGGGTGTGATGCCCCAGCGCCCGGCCCAGGACGCGCCGGGTTCGAGCACGATGAGGCCCTCGCCGGAGTTGAAGGCGTCGGGCGGGCACGTCATGGGCTCGATCGCCACGCCATGCCGGCCCGGCGTGACGTCTTCGAGGGTGAACACCTGCGCATAGCCGAACGCCTCGTCGAACCACACCCGCGCGCCACCGCCGCGACTTCGCACCTCGGCGTAACGATCCGTCATCGCCGTGTACGCGTCGTCGAGGCGCAGATGGCGTAGCCGCCGGCCGCGGCGCAGGTCGTACGGAGTTCTGGTAACTGTCTGCACCCCGACCGGCAGCTGAGCCGAGTCCATCAAGATCCGCTGCCGGGCGGGTAGCTGCACCGTGACGTCATCCAGCTTCGCGCCGTGCGTCGACAGATACGGATGGAACCCGGCCCCGAACGGAGCTGCCCAGGATCCGGTGTTGCGGGCCACCGCCGTGACCGACAGGCCTGACTCGGGGTGCAACTCGTACGTGACCTCCACCCGGAGCTCGAAGATCCAACCGGTCTGCGGAACCAGGTCGATCGCCAGCGTGAGCGCCGACTGCTCGACGACGACGGGAGCCCAGCGCACCCAGCGGGCCAGGCCGTGAATGGCGTTGCCGTTAGCCGGTTCGCTCAGCGCGAGCTGGAAGCGCCGGCCGCCGAACTCGTACGAGCCGCCGCGCAACCGGTTCGGCCAGGGCACGAGCACGCAGCCGGCCCCACGGGGTGGCAACGAGTCTTCGGGATAGGACGCCGTCACGTCGACCCCACCGACGCGGTATTCGCGCAAACCGGCGCCAACCTCGACGATCGTCGCCTGGTGATCGCCCGCGGTGATCTGAAACTGGCGCCCGGTCAATGCCACGCTCGGCACCCTACTGCGACTGCGCGGCCGACAGTGTCACGTGGGCGTCGTATCGCCAGAACGGGCGTACGGCGATGCCGGCGATCAGCACGACGACCACGCACGCGATTCCGCCACCCGCCCAGGACGCCGTCGCGCCCCACGCGGACGCCGACGCGCCGGCCCGCAGGTCGCCGAGCCGCGGGCCGCCGGCGACGACCGCGACAAAGACACCCTGCATCCGGCCGCGCATCTCGTCCGGGGCGTACGACTGCAAGATCGTCTGGCGATACACGGCGCTCACCAGGTCGGCGGCCCCCGCGAGCGCCAGCAGGATGACGGCGAGCCAGAGCTCGTGGGCGAGCCCGGAGAATGCGACGCAGGCTCCCCACCCGACGATCGCCACGACGAGCGCGACGCCCTGGCGGCGGACGCGGCCGATCCATCCGCTGGAGGCGCCGGCCAGCACCGCGCCGATCGCGATCGCGGCGTACAGCGGGCCGACCGTCCCGTGAAAGCGCTCGTCGGCCACCTGCGGGTAGAGCGACCTCGGCATCGCAAGGACCATGGCGACGATGTCCACGCCGAAACTCATGATCAGAACCGGCCGGCGGACGATGAACGCCAGCCCCTCGACGACAGACCGCAGGCCCGCCTTCACCAACGTTGCGTCAGGCCGGATCGGCGGCAGTCGCAGGGCCGAGTACAACGACGCCGTGAATAGGATCGCGTCGGCTCCGTAAGCCAGCGCGAACCCATGAGGCAGGGCCACGAGCACGCCGGCGACGAGCGGCCCCACCACTTGGCCGACGTTGCCGACGGTGAAC
>Ga0105240_10011604_pt1 | contig 12258 bp, 12 predicted proteins | sample KBSC54metaG_FD_80426 | JGI IMG/M metagenome (GOLD analysis project Ga0105240, IMG submission 80426) | Corn rhizosphere microbial communities from Kellogg Biological Station, Michigan, USA - KBS C5-4 metaG | ecosystem: Host-associated > Plants > Roots > Rhizosphere > Soil | place: Michigan, USA...
ACCTGGTGCGGCCCCAGCAGTTCCGATTTCAGCACTTCCGAAAAGCCGATGATCGCGTTGAGCGGCGTGCGCAGTTCATGGCTCATCGTGGCGAGGAACTGCGACTTGGCGATATTGGCCTGCTCGGCGTGCCGCCGCGCCTCGTCCGACATCTCTCGCGCTTCTTCGAGCTCGTTGATCAGTTGGTCCTTTTCGGCCTGGTGCATGATCTCTTCGAGCTTCGAATTGTGAAGCTGCCGGGCCAGGTAGAAAAAGAATACCTCGGCGCCGATGGTCACCGCCGCAAGCGACAGATTGAGCGTGTCGAGGCCGTGCAAAAACACCAAGTCGATCGCTACCGTCAGCGAGACCGGCAGCGTCGACATCAGCGTCGCCCCGGGCAGGGTGCGCGTCGTCACCGCGTTGGTGGCCATGCCGACCAGGGCGACGGCGAACATCACTACGGCGATGCTTCCGCGGTTGCTCGCGAACAGCGAAAACAGCGCCAGGGCCGACCAGGCCACGCCGTAGACGGTCTCGGCCGAAATGAAGCTGGCCGTCCAGCGTGCCGCGTTGAAGGGGCCGGAGGCCTGCTTGAACCGGCGGCACGCGTAGATCACCGCCAGATTGGCGGCGATCACCATGCCCGCCCAGCCGGCGGCGACATAGACCGGGACCCAGAGGCTCGAGAACAGCGCCAGGATGCCGAGCACCACCGGCAGGACGAGCGCGCTCGAATTGCGCGCATCGGCATATTCATCGAGTAGTTCGAAATCGAAGTCGGCGCGCGTCCCCGACGAGGATGTCAGCTTCTGCCGGGCGTCAAATACCGTCCTCTGCGCGTTGCGGCGCAGCTCGCGTCCCATCTGGGAGCGTACATCGGCCTGATGCGCCGGCTCGAACGGCATGACGCGGTACTCAACTCAACTGATGCTGCGAACGGGCTACGCATTCGCTACGCTGCAGCCCAAAACCTACGCAGATCGTGGTTAACAGGGGGTATAATGCGGCGCTCGGCATGGCGACAAAGCCGACATTTTCCACCTCTCTTGGGAGTTGTCCTGACCCTGGTGCTGGTGGGAGGCATTGCGCTTGTCGATGCGATCCTTGCGCCGCGTCCTCTGCCGCTCGTGGGCCATGCCGAGGCCGTCGACGGCGACACCCTGCGCCTCGGCCGTACCCGCATCCGGCTGGCTGGCCTCGATGCACCGGAGCTCCGGCAGACCTGCACCGATGCCTCGGGTGGGAGCTGGCCGTGTGGCGCCGCTGCGCGCGACTTTGTCGTCGATCAATTGCGGTCCGGAGACGTCTCCTGCGCTCCGTCCGGCCGCGACATCTATCGCCGCACGCTTGCCGCCTGCACGATCGCTGGCATCGACCTCGGCCACGCCATCGTCGATGCCGGCTGGGCCGTCGCGGAGCTGCCCTATGCGGGGGAAGAGGGCGACGCCCGCGCTGCGAAGCGCGGCATCTGGGCCGGCACCTTCGAGCCGCCCGCGCAGTGGCGTCACGACCATGGCGAAGGCCGTCCCACCCTCTGGGACTGGATCAGAAGCTGGTTCCAGTAGGGGCCGCCGGCCGGTCGTTCTGCGACATTGACTGGCGCAACAAAATTGCGTTGACTAGGCAAATGCGGCGGGGCTATTTGCGCGCACTGCCAATTGTGCGGCATTTTCCGCAAAGTGATTTTATCGGGGGGCTCGATGGCGCTTGACAAGATCGACCGCAAGATTCTTGCGCTTTTGCAGAAAGATGCGACCACGCCGGTGGCCGAAATCGGCCGCAAGGTCGGGCTCTCGACCACCCCATGCTGGCGCCGCATCCAGAAGATGGAAGAGGACGGCGTCATCAAGGGCCGCGTCGCCATCCTCGATCCGGCGCGGATCAATGCCGGCGTCACCGTCTTCGTTTCGATCAGGACCAACGAGCACAACGAAGCCTGGATGCGGAAGTTCTCGACCGTCGTCGAGGACCTCACCGAAGTGGTCGAGTTCTATCGCATGAGCGGCGACGTCGATTACCTGCTGCGCGTCGTCGTCCCCGACATCGCCGCCTACGATGCCTTCTACAAGAAGCTCATCAGCAAGATTAACCTCACCGATGTGAGCTCGTCCTTCGCCATGGGCCAGATCAAGTACACCACGGCCCTGCCGCTCGAGTTCGTCAACATCGCCGACGACGACAAATAACCGGAGGCCCTCTTGCCCGATGAAGCGCGGCCGCGCCGTCTCGCCGTCCTGATCGATGCCGACAATGCGTCGGCCAAGATCGTCGACGGCCTGTTCGAGGAAATCGCCAAGCTCGGCGAGGCCAGCGTCCGGAACATCTACGGCGATTTTTCGAGTTCGCGGTCGAAGGCGTGGGCCGATGTGCTCTCCAAATACGCGATCATTCCACGCCAGCAGTTTGCCTACACGACCGGCAAGAACGCCTCCGACATCACGCTGGTGATCGAAGCGATGGACCTGCTGCACACCGGCCGGTTCGACGGCTTCTGCCTGGTCTCCTCCGACAGCGATTTCACGCGGCTTGCGGCCCGCATCCGCGAAGAAGGCGTCGACGTCTATGGCTTCGGCGAACAGAAGACGCCGGAGAGCTTCCGCCAGGCGTGCCGGCGCTTCATCTACACCGAGAACCTGCTGCCCCAACCGGCCACCGAGGCGGGGGCGGCGGCCAAGCCGCTCGAGCCGCTCGGCAACGCCGAGCGCATCCTCAAGAAGATCATTTCCGACCTGGACACCGACGGCGGCGGGGTTCCTCTCGGGCAGATCGGCACCCAGCTCGCCAACCTCGCCTCCGATTTCGATCCGCGCACCTATGGGTTCAAGAAGCTCAGCGACGTCGTCCGGCATATCGACGCCTTCGAGCTCAAATCCGAGGGTGGGCACCTGCGGGTGCATATGAGGTCGAGGGCCACCAAGCCTGCGCGCAAGGCCAGGGCCTAGCCGCCCGTCACGCTCATGTGCCGGCTCAGCGCCGGACCTTTGTGGTCCCGGTCGAGGACGAAGTCATGTCCCTTGGGCTTCAGCATCATCGCCCGGTCGAGCGCTGCATCGAGCGCCGCCGGCCCATCCGTCCGCAGAACCTGGCGCAGGTCGACCATGTCCTCCTGGCCGAGGCACATGTAGAGTTGGCCCGTCGCAGTCAGCCGCACGCGGTTGCAGCTCTCGCAGAAATTGTGACTCATCGGCGTAATAAAGCCGAGCAAGCCGTTGGTTTCCTTGACCCAATCGTAGCGGGCCGGGCCGCCGCTGCGATGCTCCGTCGGCGCCAGCGTGTACCTGGCGGCGAGCCGCGCCCGCAATTCCTTGAGCGGCAGGTACGACTCCACGCGGTCGAGTCCGACTTCGCCCAGCGGCATGCCCTCGATCAGCGTGAGCCCGAAGCCGCGGCCGTGCGCGAACGCCATCATCGGCTCGATCTCGTCCTCATTGATGCCGCGCATCGCGACCATGTTGAGCTTGATCTTGAGCCCGGCCTCGGCCGCAGCGTCGATGCCGTCGAGCACGTCGGCGATCCGCCCCCGCCGGGTAATCTCGCGGAACTTCGCCTCGTCCAGCGTATCGAGCGACACGTTGATCCGGCGCACGCCGGCCGCCCGCAGCCGCCTCGCATAACGCCGGAGCTGGCTGCCATTGGTCGTCAGCGTGAGCTCGTCGAGGCCGTGTTCGAGATGGCTGCCGATCCGTTCGACCAGCGCCATGATGTCCCGCCGCACCAGCGGTTCGCCGCCGGTAAGCCGGATCTTCCGCGTGCCCCGGGCGATGAACGCCGAAGCGATCTGGTCGATCTCCTCGAAGCTGAGCACTTCGGACTTCGGCAGGAACTGCATGTGCTCGCTCATGCAGTACACGCAGCGGAAGTCGCAGCGATCGGTGACGCTGATGCGCAGATAGCTGATCTGCCGGCCATAGCGGTCGATCAGCAACCGGCCGGTGTTCGGGGAAATATCGTGCTGGGCGAGGAGGGTGGTCATCGGACATCAGGATAGCGGGCGAACGCGCAAACAAAAAGGCCGGCCCATCGGACCGGCCTCAAATTCTCGCTGACCCGCCTTACTGGTGGACGACCACCAGCGAGCCGACCTTCACCCGGTCGTAGAGGTCGATGATGTCTTCGTTGGTCAGCCGGATGCAGCCCGACGACACCGCCTGGCCGATCGTCCACGGCTCCGAGGTGCCGTGCAGGCGATAAAGCGTCGAGCCGATATAGAGCGCCCGGGCGCCGAGCGGATTGTCCGGGCCGCCGGGCATGTAGGCCGGCAGGTCGGGAACGCGCTTGCGCATCTCGGCCGGCGGCGTCCAGCCGGGCCACTCGGCCTTGCGGGTGATGGCGTGCTGGCCCGACCAGCGGAAGCCGTCGCGGCCCACGCCGATGCCGTAGCGGATCGCCTGATCGTCCGGCAGCACGAAATACAGCCGGCGTTCGCCGGTTTCCACCACGATGGTGCCCGGCTTGAACTTGGTATCGTACGGCACCACGGTCCGCGGGATCGGCGTGTAGTGCATGCGGTTGGGGGCCGTCACGGTGTCCGGGACGTCGACCCATTTGTTGGTATCCGCATCGTAAGTCAGGTGGGCCCAGGCTGGCGTCGCGGCCGCAGCGACAGCAGCGGCAAGGGCCGCAATCGTAAAATGACGTCGATTCATGTGTTGCCTCTGAGCGAATGCCGGGGCGAGCGACCCCGGCAGGTCGTATGGATTTTCTTACCGAAAATGCCGACTCCCCGGAAGGGCAGCGCCTGAGGATTTGAGGGAAGGGACTCGCGCAAATCCTTGTGGTGTTGCGGTAAAGCGACATTTTCGGTCACGGCCGCGTGACTTGGCGCTGTTGACAGCGCCCCGGGCGGCTTCTAGCACGCCGCGCGGGGGACATGCATGACCGACAGCGACCAACTCAAGCGACAGGCGGCCGCCGCGGCGCTGGACGAGATTCGCCCCGGTATGCGCCTTGGCCTCGGCACCGGCTCCACGGCCCGGCATCTGGTCGATCTCGTCGGCGCGCGCATCCGCGACGGCCTCGAGATCGTTTGCGTTCCGACCTCGGAGGCCACCGCCACGCAGGCGAGGGGGCTCGGCATCCCGCTGACCACCCTGGAGGATACCCCCGAGCTCGACCTCACCATCGACGGCGCCGACGAGGTCGGGCCCGGTCTTGCTCTCATCAAGGGCGCCGGCGGCGCGCTGCTGCGCGAAAAGATCGTCGCCGCCGCCAGCCGCCGCATGGTGGTCATCGCCGACGCCAGTAAGCACGTCGCGGCGCTCGGCCGTTTTCCCCTCTCGATCGAAGTCAACAAATTCGGGCTTCGCTCGACCACCGGCGAGGTCGAGCGCATTGCCCGCGCCCACCATGCCGAGGGGCCGGTAAAACTCAGGCTTTCCGCCTCCGGCGAACCCTTTGTGACCGATGGCGGGCACCTCATTCTGGATGCTTTTTTTGGCCGCATTTCCAATCCAGAAGCGCTGTCGACCGGCCTGCACGAGATACCGGGCGTGGTCGAGCACGGGCTGTTCCTGAAGCTTTGCCAAAGGGCCTACATCGCCGGCCAAAACGGCGTTGCAACAATCGATGCGTGACCGAAAGCGTCACCAACCGGGGGTTTTGGAGACCATGACGATGATGAACCTGTCGCGCCTCAGCAAATGGGCGGCGGCCGCTGCCGTGGCGGTGACGCTGACGTTCGGCGCTGCCGTTCCGGCCATGGCGCAGGAAATCTCGCCCGATCAGCTCGCTCTGGCGCGTAAATACGTCGATCTCACCAATAAGGCCCAGATCTACGAAGCCATTCTTGCCCAGACGGCGGCGCAGACCAGCAAACTCTTGTCGCAGCAGGACCCCAAGAACGTCGACAAGATCGATGCCGCCATCGGCAAGATCCTCGAGACCTACAAGGGCAAGAACGACGACTTGTTCAACCAGATCGCCCGCGTCTACGCCGTGAGCTTCACGCCCGACGAGCTCAAGCAGATCGTCGACTTCTATTCGACCCCGGCCGGCCAGAAGCTCGCCACCTCGGCGTTCGACGTCAACAAGGCCATGGGCAAGATCATGCAGGTCTACACCTACAACCTGGGCACCGAGTTCGTCTCCAAGGTCCGTGCCGAGCTCAAGTCCGAAGGCCTCAACTTCTGAGTTCCGCGCCCAACCGCCATTTTGGGCCCCGCCTTGTGCGGGGCCTTTTTTTATGCGACCGGCAGCCATGGCCAGCGACTACGATCTGATCGTCATCGGCGCCGGGTCGGGGGGCGTGCGCGCGGCGCGCATGGCCGCGACCTATGGCGCCAGGGTTGCAATCATCGAGGAATACCGGGTCGGTGGCACCTGCGTGATCCGCGGCTGCGTGCCCAAGAAGCTGTTCGTCTATGCCAGCCGCTTCTCCGATATGTTCGAGATCGCCGGCTCGTTCGGCTGGACCGTGAATTCTGAGTTCGACTGGCCGACCCTCGTCGCCAACAAGGACAAGGAGATCGCCCGGCTCGAAGCAGCCTATGTCTCGGCGCTCGAGAAGGCCGAGGTCGAGATCCTCCGTGATCGCGCCATCGTCTCCGGGCCGAACAGCGTCCGCCTGGTGAAGGGGAAACGCGAACTCACCAGCCGCTACATTCTCGTCGCCACCGGCGGCCACCCGCACGTCCCCGACATTCCCGGCAAGGAACACGGCATTACGTCCAACGAGGCCTTCCATCTCGAGACGCTGCCGCACTCCATTCTCATCGAGGGCGGCGGCTATATCGCCAGCGAATTCGCCACTATCTTCGCCGGTCTCGGTGTCGATGTGACCATGGTCTATCGCGGTCAACTCATCCTGCGCGGTTTCGATCACGACCTGCGCGTCGGGCTCGATGCCGGCCTCGAGGAGCGCGGCATCAAGCGCATCTACGAAACCACCATCCGTGCGCTCGAAAAGCAGGCCAATGGCGACGTCCTCGTCCGCTTTTCCGATGAGGTCTCGGCGCCCTATGGGGCCGTCATGTTCGCCACCGGCCGCCGCGCCAACACCAGGGGCATCGGCCTCGCCGAGGCCGGCGTGACGCTGCTCGAGAGCGGTGCCATCAAGGTCGACGAGTTCTCGCAGACGAGTGTGCCCTCGATCTATGCCGTCGGTGACGTCACCGGCCGCGCCGAGCTCACCCCCGTCGCCATCCGCGAGGGCTGGTACGTGGCCGAGACCCTGTTCAACGACAATCCGCTCGCCGTCGACCACAGCCTCATCGGCACAGCCGTCTTCGCCGAACCCGAGATCGGCACCATCGGCCTCAGCGAAGAGGAAGCCGCCACCCACGGGAACATCGACGTCTACCTCACGCGCTTCCGGCCGATGATCAACACGCTCTCGACCAAGATGCAGCGCACGATGCTCAAGCTCATCACCGAGGCGGATGGCGGCAAGGTCATGGGTGTCCATATCATCGGCCCCGACGCGGCCGAGATGATCCAGCTCGTCGCCATTCCCCTGGGGATGGGAGCCACCAAGGCCGATTTCGACCGGGCCATGGCCATGCACCCCACCGCCGGCGAAGAGCTCGTGACCTTCAAGTCGCCGACCTACATCTACCGGAACGGCACAAAGGCCTGAACTTGCCCGCGCCGCGGATTTGGGGCTAAACGGCGGGCTCTGGAGGAGCCCATTCATGACCCCGAGCACCTGGTCCCCCAATAGCTGGCGGCAAAAGCCGATCTCGCAGGTGCCGGTCTATCCCGACAGTGCCCGCCTGCAGTCGGCGGAAAAGCAGCTCGCGAGCTTCCCGCCGCTGGTCTTCGCCGGCGAGGCCCGTGAGCTCAAGAGCCAGCTCGCCGAGGTCGCCCACGGCCGCGCCTTCCTGCTGCAGGGCGGCGATTGCGCCGAAAGCTTCGCCGAGCACGGCGCCGACCATATCCGCGATTTTTTCCGCGTCTTTCTGCAGATGGCGATCGTCCTGACCCACGGCGCCGGCAAGCCGGTGCTCAAGGTCGGGCGCATCGCCGGCCAGTTCGCCAAGCCGCGCTCGTCCGACACCGAAACCATCGACGGCATCACGCTGCCCTCCTACCGCGGCGACATCATCAACGACATCGCCTTCACCGAAGCGGCCCGCACCGCCGACCCCGAGCGCCTGCTGCTCGCTTACCGGCAGTCGGCGGCGACGCTGAACCTGCTGCGCGCTTTCGCCTCCGGCGGCTACGCCAATCTCGCCCGCGTGCACGAATGGACGATGGGCTTCATGCACGATTCCAACGCCAGCGCCCGCTTCGATGAGGTCGCGCGCAAGATCGACGATGCCATCGACTTCATGCGCGCCCTCGGCATTACGCCGGACAACACGCCGGCCTTGCGCGAGACCAAGTTCTACACCAGCCACGAAGCCCTGCTGCTCGGCTACGAAGAAGCGCTCACCCGCCGGGACTCGATCACCAACGACTGGTACGCCACCTCCGGCCATATGCTGTGGATCGGCGACCGCACCCGTCAGCCTGACGGCGCGCATGCCGAGTATTTCGCCGGCATCAGGAACCCGATCGGCATCAAGTGCGGCCCGACGCTGAGCGGCGACGATCTGCTGCGCCTGCTCGACCGGCTGAACCCGACCGACGAGGCCGGCCGCATCACGCTGATCTGCCGCTTCGGCTCCGACAAGGTGAAGGAGCACCTGCCGCGTCTCGTTGAGACCGTCCGCAAGGCCGGCCGCACCGTCGTCTGGTGCTCCGATCCGATGCACGGCAATACGGTCAAGGCCGCCAACGGCTACAAGACCCGGCCCTTCGACAAGGTACTGAGCGAGGTCCACTCCTTCTTCCAGATCCACCGGCAGATGGGCACCTATGCCGGCGGCATCCACATCGAGATGACCGGCGACGACGTCACCGAATGCACGGGCGGCAGCGTCGGTGCGGTGACCGAGGCCTCGCTCAAGGACCGCTACCACACCTATTGCGATCCGCGCCTCAACGCCTCGCAGTCGCTCGAGCTCGCCTTCCTGGTCGCCGAGGAAATCCGCGTGCAGCGTCCCGCCCGCCAGGCCGTCACCGCCGGATTGTAGGCCGCGGGCTTCGCCGCGAGGAAGTTCGCCATTGACGCCGTCCCTGTGCGGCGCATACTCCGCTGTGCACGTCGTGGCTCAGGAAGCGGGTGGAACTCCCGCACGGTCGCGCCACTGTAACCGACGAACGCCCGCAAGGCGTGTTGGAAGTCAGACCCGGCCACGGCAGCGCATAACCTCAACGGGACGCGAAATCCCAAGGAGCATTCGATGTCCGATATCGCACTGGCGCCCGAGGCGCTGCCGCAGCCGATTCCCTTCCGCGAGCTCTGGCCCTGGCTGCTGTTCGCCGGCCTGATCGCCCTCATCGTGATCTATTTCGTCGGCGCCGAGCAGGGCGCGACCTCGCTGATTTCCGGCCATTGGGTGCATGAGTTCACCCATGACGGCCGACATATGCTCGGCTTCCCCTGCCACTGACTGAAGTGTTGCCACGAAGGGTGTGAAGCGGTTTTCCGCTTCGGCAACGCGAAATGACAGGACCGCACATGGCTAGAACCTTCCTGATCCGCGGCATGCTCTGCGGACTGATCATGGGCCTCGTCGTCTTCGCGATCGCCAGGATCTTCGGCGAGCCCAATGTCGATGGCGCCATCGGTGTCGAGGACCACATCGCGCAGATGGCGGGCGAAGCGCCCGAGCCTGCTCTCGTCAGCCGCGCCGTGCAGGCGAGCTGGGGCCTTTTCGTCGGGGTGATGCTCTATTCGATCGCCGTCGGTGGTCTGTTCTCGCTGCTCTTCTCGTATGCCTGGGGTCGCATGGGCCAGCTTGGCCCGCGCGCGGGCGCCGCGATCCTTGCCGCCCTGAGCTTCATCACCGTCTATCTGGTGCCCTTCGCCAAATATCCGGCCAACCCACCCTCGGTGGGCAATCCGGACACCATCGGCGTCCGCACCGAACTCTACTTCGGCATGATGGTCATCGCCATCGTCGCCATGATCGCGGCGGTGAGTCTCGGCCGGGCGCTGCTCGACCGGCTGGGCGCCTGGAACGCCTGGACTGTCGCCGGTCTCGGCTTCTTCGTCCTCGCCGCCGCCGCTTATCTGCTGCTGCCGGCGATCAATGAGGTGCCGGAGGTCTTCCCCGCCACGCTGCTCTGGCAGTTCCGCACGGTGGCGTTCACGCTGCAACTGCTGCTCTGGGGCGGTATCGGCCTGCTGTTCGGCTATTTCACCGAACGCCAGTTCGCCGCCAAGCCAGTCCTTGCACGGCGCCGTGCGGCCTGATCTCCGAGTCGAACTGCAACTTTGAGCCGCTTGCCCTACATAAGGGTGAGCGGCTAATCGTTCGCGCGTCTCGAACTGACGGAACATCAATTGGCAGATCGCCTGCGCATCGCGCTCGCCCAGCTCAATCCCAAGGTGGGCGACCTCAACGGCAACCTCGCGCTCGCCAAGGGGGCGCTGGCCGATGCCGTCGCCGCCAGGGCCGATGTCCTGATGCTCTCCGAGCTGTTCCTCACCGGCTATTTCCCCGAGGATCTCTTCTTCAAGCCGCGCTTCATCGACGACGCGCTGGCGACCGCCGCCGAGCTCGTTCGCGCCACCAAAGGCACCACGGTGTCGCTGCTGCTGCCCACGGTCTGGCGCGACGGCCATCACCTCTACAACGCCGTGGTGCTCGCCGAGGACGGCAGGGTCGTGGCCCGCCGCTACAAGCGCGAGCTGCCCAACGACGACGTCTTTTACGAAAAGCGCTACTTCAATCGCGGTCCGCTCCCCGAGCCCGTGACCATCAAGGGCACCACCATCGGCGTCCCGATCTGCGAGGACATCTGGCACCAGCAGGTCAGCGACTACCTCATGGCGCAGGGCGCCGAGATCCTGCTTTGTCCCAACGGCTCGCCCTACTGGGCCAACAAGCAGCACATCCGCAAGGACCTCATCCGCTCGCGTACGGTCGAGACGCACCTGCCGGTGCTCTACCTCAACCAGGTCGGCGGCCAGGACGAGCTGGTATTCGATGGCGCCAGCTTCGGCATGGAGCCCGGCAATAGACTGGTGTTCCAGGCCAAGAGCTTCGAGGCCGATTTCATCGTCACCGACTGGGAAAAGACCAAGGCCGGTTGGCGTTGCGCCAAAGGCAGCGTCATCCCGCTCGCCTCGATCGAGGAAGCCCCGTGGCAGGCGATGCTCCGCGGCCTGCGCGACTATGTCCGCAAGAACGGCTTCAGACAGGTAGTGCTGGGCCTTTCCGGTGGCATCGACAGCGCCGTCGTCGCCGCCATTGCGGCCGATGCGCTCGGCCCCGACAACGTCCACACCGTCATGCTGCCCTACCGCTACACCTCCGAGGACAGCCTCAAGGACGCCAAAGACTGCGCCGACCGCCTCGGCGTGCGCTACGACATCATCCCCATCGGCAAGCCGGTGGACGAAGCGCTCACCCAATTGCAGCCGGTGTTCGGCAACGTGCCGCCCGATCTCACCGAGGAGAACATCCAGTCGCGCATGCGCGGCCTCGTGCTGATGGCGGTTTCCAACAAGACCGGCGCCATGCTGCTCACCACCGGCAACAAGTCGGAGATGGCGGTCGGCTACGCCACCATCTATGGCGACATGAACGGCGGCTACAACCCGATCAAGGACCTGTTCAAGATGGAGGTCTATAAGCTCGCCGCCTGGCGCAACGCCCATGTGCCCGACGGCAGCCTGTGCCCGCACGGCGACGTGATCCCTCAGAACATCATCGACAAGGCCCCGTCGGCAGAGCTGCGCCCCGATCAGAAGGACGAGGATTCGCTTCCGCCTTATCCCATCCTCGACGAGGTGCTGACCGGCCTGATCGAGGACGAGCTTTCGGTCGCCGCGATCGTCGACAGGGGACAGGGTCGCTTCGACCGCGCACTGGTCAAGCGCGTCGAGCGTCTCGTGCTGCTCGCCGAGTACAAGCGCCGCCAGGCCGCGCCGGGTGTCAAGCTCACCAAGAAGGCTTTCGGCATCGGTCGCAAATACCCCATCACCAATGGCTATCGCGACGAGAGCGAAATTGCGGTGCGCGAGCAGGCACCGCAAAAGCAGGGCGTGCAGTGACCACCGTCGTCCGCTACGCACCGTCTCCCACCGGCCGCCTGCATCTGGGTAACGCCCGGCCGGCGCTGCTCAATTGGCTCTATGCGCTCAAGACCGGCGGCACCTACATCCTCCGCCTCGACGACACCGATCGCGAGCGCTCGACCGAAGCGTTCGCCCGCGGCATCGAGCAGGATCTTGCCTGGCTCGGCATCCGGCCCGACCTCAAGGTCCGCCAGTCCGATAGAATG
>Ga0105240_10011610_pt1 | contig 12253 bp, 20 predicted proteins | sample KBSC54metaG_FD_80426 | JGI IMG/M metagenome (GOLD analysis project Ga0105240, IMG submission 80426) | Corn rhizosphere microbial communities from Kellogg Biological Station, Michigan, USA - KBS C5-4 metaG | ecosystem: Host-associated > Plants > Roots > Rhizosphere > Soil | place: Michigan, USA...
CGGCGAATCGGGCTCGCGCTACGGCGCGGAAGGCGAGGGTCCCTCGCTGTATCTGTACGATCCGCAGGGCAACATGATCGAGCTGAAAGGGCCGCCGGCGCAGGCGTAAGCGCGGCGGGCGGCGCGTCGAACGGGGGCTTCATGCGTGGCGGGTTAGTCGGGCGGATCTTCGGGTGGCTGGCGCTGGCCGGCGTGCTGGCGGCCTGCGCTCCGGTGCGGCCGCCGGCGCCCAATCCCGAGTTGACGCTGGCCGAGGCCAAGACCTGGGCCATGGACGCCATGCGGCAGCCATCGTCCGAACGCGCCGCGCGCGGCTGGCTGCGCTGCGCCGCCGGTGCGTATCGCGCGGCGCTGGCCGGCGGCGCGGTGGCGGACGAGGCGGTGGCGCTCGATAACCAATGCACCAGCCATCTGCTCGATTTCCTGCTGACCACCGAGGAAGAACGCTGGACGGCGCGCACGCTGGATATCGGCGGCGATCCGCTCGCGGTCGAGCTCGGCACGCTGTCGCCGGACCTGTCCGGCCCGCCGATGTTCCTGCGCGCCGACCGCATCCCGATTTCCAGCCTGATGTTCGGCCAGCGCTTCGCCACCAACGGTTTCGGCGTGGCCCTGGTCGCGGCCACGCGGCGCTGCGAAGGCACGCCGCGCTGCCGCCTGTTTCCGCCGGAAGGCGTCACCCGCACGGCCGTGGCCTGGGTCGAAGCCGATGCGCAAGGCGGCAAGCCGCGCCTGGTTTTCGCCGATCCGCTGAAACTCGGCAGCGTGGCGATCGGTAAACGCGAATACGTGCTGTCGATGGACACCACCGCGCCTTACGCGGTGCTGGCTGATTCCTCGCAACTCAAGCAGCTGGCCATCCGCAACCTGCTGGTCAACGGCCGGGACATCGGCCAGCGGCAAGGCGTGTATCTGCTCGAAGACTATGACCCGGGCAAGATCCCGGTGGTGATGCTGCACGGCCTGGGCGGCAGCCCGCTGGTGTGGGCGCGGCTGACCAACCGCATCCAGGGCACGCCGGCGCTGCGCTCGCGCTACCAGGTGTGGCACGTGGTGTACCAGACCAATGCGCCGGTGCTGCTGTCGCGGCTGCGCGTGCAGGGTTTTCTCGACAACGCGTGGGCGGCGGTGGATCCCGCGGCGCACGATGCGGCGCGCACGCACATGGTGCTGGTCGGCCACAGCATGGGCGGCATCATCGCGCGGCTGCTTACCGCCGACAGCGGCGACGTGCTGTGGCGCGCCGCCTTCCTGGTGCCGGAGGAACAACTGCACGGCAACGCGGACGACATCGCGACGATACGGCGCGTACTGCGCTTCACGCCGTATCCGGGCGCCGATACCGCGTTCTTCCTGGCCACGCCGCATCACGGCAGCCCGGCGGCGGAGGATTTCTTCGGCCGCCTGGCGCAGCGCCTGGTCAAGCCGGGCGGGCCGGAGCTGGATGCCATTGCGCGGCTGGTGAAAGCCAATCCGGAGGGGATCCAGCCCGACCTGTTGCGTTCCTACCGCGAGCGCGGCCTCAGCAGCATCAGCTCGCTGCGGCCCGACCAGCCGGTCAGCCGCGCCGCCTGGTCCCTGCTGCCGGTCGCCGGCGTGCGCTACTACACCATCGCCGGCAGCCTGCCGGGAGAGGCGGTGCCGGGCGATGGCTTCGTGCCATTGGAAAGCAGCTTCCTGCCGGGCGCGGTGTCCACCACCACGGTTACTTCGGGACACCGCGTGTATCGCAACGACGAGGCGATCAACCTGATCGTGAAGACCCTGGGCGAATCGCCGTAGCCGTGCGGATCAAAGCTGGCTCATGCCGCCGTCGACGATGATTTCGGTGCCGACGATAAACGCCGATTCCGGCGAAGCCAGATGCAACACCGTCGAGGCCAGTTCTTCCGAGGTGCCGAAGCGGCCCAGCGGCCCAGCTTGCCGTACAGCGGGGTGCCGATCGGGCTGGCGGATAACAGGACATCCGGCAACCTTTGCCGGCCGAAAGGGTACTCACGTGCAGCCGATGCCTTTGAGCCGCCGCCGCGAAGTTGCCTGTCCGTGCATACCGGAGAGCAGTACCACCACATCTTCATGTCCTCCCCACGCGACCTGGCGGTGCGCGACAGGTTTCAGCGCATCGCGTTCGGCCTGCTGGCGAAAGACGACGCCATCCTGGATTTCGGTGCCGGCACCGGCATCGACGCCAAGGCGTATGCCGCGCGCGGGCACCGGACTTTCGTGTATGAGCCGGCGGAGGCGATGCGCGAGCATCTGGATATCTATTGCCGCGAGGAGATCGCCGGCGGCACGGTGATCAAGCTCGAGGCGGATCTTGGCTGCAAGGTGCAGGCGGTCACCGCCAACTTTGCCGTGCTCAATCACTTCGCCGATCACACGGCCTTGTTCGCGCAACTGGCGGAAGTGGTGGACAAGGGCGGCTTCGTGCTCGCCAGCATGCTCAATCCCTATTATCTCGGCGACGCACGTTACGGCTGGTGGCGAAAGAATCTCGTCAACCTGGTGCGGGATGGGCGCTATGCCTTCGATACCGAAAGCGGTGTGCATCGGTTTGCGCCCGGTGCGGTAGTGCGGGCGGCCGCGCCGCATTTCCGGCTTGAGCGACTGCTTCCGCGCGGCCTGGGCATGGCCAGCCATCTGTATATGTTCCTGCTGTTCCGGCGCGTCTGATATGTGGAAGGACCGGATCAGGCCATTCGTTCGCCCCTTGCCGCAATGGTCCGCGGTGAGTGTGGCGCCCGCATCGCGCGTGGTGACGGCGACGCTGTGCTGGGATGGGCACAGGGAAGATGTCACGGCGGATCACACCGTGGCCTCGCTGAATCCGGTGACGATCGTCAGCAGTGTCGATGCCGGTGCGCGTGCCGTGCTCGAATACCGCGATAGCGCGACGGGGAAGATCCTTGGAGCCCTGCATCTGGTGTACGAGCCCTCGCTCGCCGCCGAAGTGGCGCCGTTGGCGTTCTACCGTGTCGAAGCCGGCGAGCATCATTGCCTGGCTTGGCCTTTGCGCCCGTGGAATGTGTGGCTGCAGAACCGCAGCATGGCCAAACATGCCGCGTCGAATCACTTGAACATGCCGCCGGCAGCGGCGCAGCAGTTGATGATCGCGTATCTGTGTCCGCGGCCGGTCGTGCTGGTTTCGGTGGATGCGCCGGGGCACCGCAATATCTTCCCGATGGATCTGATCGGGCCGCTGGAGCGCAGCGGTCTGTATTCGCTGGCGCTGCGCAGCAGCAATGTTTCCGAGCCGGTGATGCGCGAAGTCCGCCGGGTGGCGCTGTCGCATATTCCAGCCGCGATGAAAGGCTTGGTCTACAAGCTCGCCGCGCATCACAAGCAGCCGCCGCAGGACTGGAATGCGCTGCCGCTGCCCGTGCGCCCGTCGAAGGAATTCGCCATCCCGACGGTGGCGGGAGCGCTGCGCGTGCAGGAGCTCATCATCGTGCACAGCCAGGTGATCGGTTCGCACACCTTCTTTCTCGCGCGCACCGCTTCCAGCGAGGAACGGGAGGAGGGCGCCCAGCTGCATCACACGGCCGGCTTTCATCAGGCTTATCGGCGCCGCCGGCACGAAGCGTTCCCGGAGGCTTGACGCGTGGATGCATCCACGCGCTTGAGCGTCCCGAAGCTGGCATGGATCCAGGCGCTGCGTGGCCTGGCTGCCTTCATGGTGGTGATGGTCCACAGCCGCAGCATGTTGATGGGCACGGCGGCGGGAAAAGAAGTGGCCGACCAGGTGCTGTTGCCCATGGCCATGGGCGTGGACCTGTTCTTCATCATCAGCGGCTTTCTGATGGTGTGGACGACGCGGGACTTCGATGGAAGCCGGGCCTATCTGTGGAAATTCCTCGCCAGGCGGTTCGCGAGGATCTGGCCGTTGCTTGCGGTGATCACGCCGCTGGCCCTGGTCGTGGAGCATGGCTTCGGCGGTCTGTTCGATCGCTCGCTGGTGCTTGCGTATCTGGAAGGACTCGCCTTCATTCCGCACAACCCGGCCGCATCGGGCATCTATTTTCAGATGGCCGTCGGCGTCGCCTGGACGCTGTGCTTCGAGTGGTATTTCTATCTGGTGTTTGCCGCGTCGATGCTGTTCGGCCGCTGGCGCTACGCGGCGATGGCCGCATGGTTCGCCTTGACCCTGGTGGCGATTCCGCTCGCCCGCGGTGGCTATACGTTGCAGGTGGCGGCGCAACCGCTGGTGGTGTGGTCCCGGTATGCCAACCTCGTCGTCAATCCGATCGTGTGGGACTTCATCGCCGGCATGGCGGCGGGTTGGCTTTACGGTTCGCGCTTCAGGATGGGATCGGCGTGGATGGTCCATGTCGCCGCAGCGGTGTGCCTGGTGCTGCTGTGGATGGCGTGGCGGCCGCTGGGCATGGTGAGCTTCTTCGGTCCGCAGGGATGGGGAGCGCCATTGGCCATCGTATTCGCCGGCATCGTGCTGCTGGCCAAGCTCGATGCGATCAAGGTGCCGAAGTGGTCCGTATGGATGGGTGGCATCTCCTATGCGCTTTATCTGGTGCACGTGTATGTGTTCCAGATCGCGCAGAACATCGCCACGGCCATCCACTTGAGCCATCCGGCGTTCGAGATCGCGCTGTTCCTGGCGCGCCCGGCGGCGGCCGTGCTCTGCGCCTGGGCGGTGTTCCGCTATGTGGAATCGCCGTTGTCCGCGTGGGTGCGCAAGCGGCTGTCGAATCTTTCGATGCCCTGGTGGCCCGGGGCAAAGCGCGCGAGCGGCGCGCCCGCGGCCTGATCTGCGGAGCCTGAAACGACGAAGCCCGCCTTGCGGCGGGCTTCGTTTACAATTGGTGCCCAGGAGAGGAGTCTTGGGCGGTTTTCGTAACCCTTGGTATTGCTCAGAAATGAGCATAATTGCCACGCATAACAGCCATGTATGGCAATTCGTTTCGGCAAGAACTCCATGAAACACCACGATACCCCTAACTAGGATTACGCCAGATATTTCGCCAAGATCCGCCCTATGGCGAGCTATCGGAAACGCGGCAAAATCTGGCGGGCGGAACTCTACCGAGACGGGCAGAGAGAGTCTGCGAGCTTCCCCACGAAAGCAGAGGCCGTCGCCTGGGCAACCCAGCGCGAGCAAGAACTGATTGGCGGCCAACTCCCCGAAAGCACGGTCAAGCAAGCTCTCCGGCGCTATGCCCGGGAGGTATCACCAACCCATAAGGGTGAGCAGTGGGAGATTGCCCGGCTTGGCCTGATGGAGCGCGATCCTATTGCGCTGCTTCGCATGGATAGGCTCAAGGCATCCGACCTGGCGGCATGGCGTGATCGGCGCCTCAAGGCCGTCTCAGGAGCCTCTGTGGCCCGGGAGATGAACCTGCTCAAGTCCCTGTTCGAGGTGGCGCGCAAGGAATGGGGTTGGCTGCGCACCAATCCGCTGGTCGATGTGAAGCGGCCGGCATCTCCGCCAAGCCGCAAGCGCCGCATCACCGAGGACGAGATTCGACGGCTGACCGCTGGCTTTGGCCTGAGCGAAGGCGATGCTGCGGATACGGCCACTCAGCGTACCGGTTTGGCCTTTCTGTTCGCCCTGGAGACGGCCATGAGGGCCGGGGAGATCCTTGGCCTGCAATGGCGCGATGTGCGTCCTAAGTTCGTGATTCTGCCGAAGACCAAGAATGGTGATTCGAGGGAGGTTCCACTTTCCAAGCGGGCCAGGGCGATCCTGGATGCCCTGCCGGGCGATATAGGCCCCGTCTTCAATGTGGAGTCGCAGGTCCGTGATGCGTTGTTCCGGAAGGTCCGCGACCGTTGCCAGATTGCAGACCTTCACTTTCACGACTCGCGTGCAGAGGCCATCTGGCGCCTATCCAAGAAACTGGATGTCATGGAGCTTGCTCGCATGATCGGCCATCGAGACCTTCGCAGTCTCATGATTTACTACGCGACCTCCGCTGACGAGCTAGCCGATCAGCTTGGATAAAGGGCAGTGAATCAGGGTGAATTGCGAGTCCTGGCCTCGGTTTCCGCACGCAATGCGGACGACCAGACGCTGCGGCTCTGTGCCTCAGAGGAAGAGGCGATTGCCGTGTCCCTGCGTCTGTCCGGCTGCCATCAGACCGAAATTGCCAAGCGTATGGGCATCAGCGGGGCATACCTGACGATGCTGAAGAAGGGCGAGCGGACGCTGACGGTCCAGATGGCTAAGCGACTTATCGAGGCAACCGGCTGGAATCTGGTTCGTCAGTACCGCGACCTGCAGTCGGCACTCCGTGCTGCCCAGGGTCGCCCGCGCGAGATGGACCGTATCTCCTACATCGCGAGCTTTTCGGAGGCCGCGTGATTATCGACCAAGGCAAAGACGACCCGATCAGGGTCTTAAAGATCTTGCCCGCGAGCTGTGCATCCCGGTGGTGTCGCTTGCCCAGGTGAGTCGCGATGTCGACAAGCGTGACGACAAGCAGCCTGGCATGGGCGACTTGTCAGACAGCTCGTCCATCGAGAAAGAGGCCGACCAGATCATCACACTCTACCGGCCGGCCGTGCACGACGAAAGCGCCGAAGAAGCGCTAGCCATCCTCAGCATCGAGAAGAACCGCCATGGACCCACCGGCATCGTGAAAGCCGCGTGGCTAGCCGACTGCATGAGGTTCGAAAACTATGCCGACTACGAATGACGCCCTGTCGCTTGTCAGGGCAGACCAGGTTGCGGCAGAACAACGCGCTCAGAAGATGCGGGAATGGATGCCTGGAGTTGCGCAGCTAGTGGACGAAGTGAGGCGAGCATTCCCAGGAACAAAAGTGAAGTACGCGAAAGAGGGAGATAGGGAGGTTGGCAGGCCCGTGCCGTTTGAAGGAACCGATGTAGAAAAGATTCTCCTACACGACCAACTAACCAAACAGAGGAAACGCAAACATGGCTAAGACACTCAAGACCGGTGACGTAAAGCGCTATCCGAACTACGGCAATAAGGTGCTGGTTGTGGACAAGCACCGATGGGTAACGCTGTGTGAGCAGGCATCAAACAATATGTTCGGATTCATCACCCGAGAACAGGCGCGCAAGGATGCATCAATCCTGGCACGTAATGGCTACATGGCCCGAATTGCCAAGATCATCAAGCGTGGCCCCAAGTTCATTTTTGTCGAGGTCAGCAAGTAAGCCATGAACTCAAAGTCATTCACCCTCACCAAGTCAGACGCGCGCCAGAACATGGTCGGCGCATGGGAGCTTGTGACCAAGATGGTTGCGGCGGGGAAGCGGGTGAGGGTGACGGTGGGCGAGATGGCGAGCAGTCGCAGCACGGAACAGAACGACCGGTTCCATGCCATTTGCCACGAACTATCTCAGCAACGCCAGTGGGCTGGTCAAACCATCGACACCGAAGGATGGAAAAGGTTGCTCGTGGATTGCTGGGCGCGAGCCACTGATCGCGGCCAAGGGAAAGTTGTTCCCAGCCTAGATGGCTATAGCGTGGTGAATCTTGGAATCCAGACCCGGCGTTTGCCAGTTGGCGAGATGTCGGAACTTATCGAATTCGCTCAGGCGTACTGCACTGATCATGACGTGGAGTTGCACCAGTGAGCACCGCCGAAGAACGCCGCTGGTTTGCCGCTGTCGCCATGATGGAGACATGCGCCCTGTGTGGCTCTTATGGCGTGCAAGTCGCCCATCGCAACGAAGGCAAGGGCATGGGCAAGAAGACCGAGCCGTGGATGACAGCCCCACTGTGTCCAGAGTGCCACCAATCCATCGATTCAGGACGCCATCTATCGCGCGACGAACGCCGTGCACTTATCGACAAGGCCGTTCTGCGCGCCCATGACTGGCTTATCCGCAATGGGCTGCTCGTACTTAAGAAGTAACCGTTACTGAATATTTCGGGCGCCACATAACTCGCATCCGCCAATCCAACTACAACGCATTGAGTCTTCTGGCAAAGCCATGAAGATATCTCCGTCAGAGGTAACGCCATGTTTCAGATCAAACCCATCCCAGTTGGCAACATCCATGACGACACGGCCGACCAGATCGCCCGGAAGATTGACCGCCGCATGATGAATCGTGGTGGTGCGCATACCTGGGCGGTTGGGTATGACCGCCGTGGCAGTGTGTTTCACATCGAAACGGAATCAGACAGTGCGGTTTCCCTGCATCGCCTGAAGATCATCGGTCACTACAAGCGCAAGGTGAATCGCGATTGGCTGGTGGAGGATCTGGAGGCCGTAATGGGCAAAGAGCGGATGGTGGCGTGATGGGAAGGATGCAGCGCGATAAAGGGGCTAGGGCCGAGAACCAGCTCGCCTCCATGCTTTCCGGCGACCTTGGCCTGACGATCAAGCGCACCCTGGGTCAGGCCCGTGACGGTGGGGCAGACATCCTTCTAGGGCCGTTCGCCGTCCAGTGCAAACACGCCGCCAAGGCCAGCATTAAAGCCTGGTGGCAGCAAACCTGCGCCGATGCAGCAAAGTGCAAAAAAGCCCCGGTCGTCTAGTTTGTGGGGCAGGAGGTTCGCGTGCTCAACTACTATGAGGCGGTTGGTCAACCGCTAGCTGCGCATGCAACATGGCTACGAGACAACGGCTACTCCAAGGCGCTCTGTGTATTGCCTCATGATGGCGCAATGCACGACAAGGTATATCAGGTTACCTACGAAAGCTCGCTGCGTGAGGCGGGGTTTTCGGTCGAGGTTATTACAAACATGGGGGCTGGAGCAGCGTATATGCGCATTGAGGCCCTACGCAGGCTATTCCCCCAGATATGGTTCAACGAATCGACAACGGAGCCAGGCAGGGATGCGCTTGGCTGGTATCACGAGAAGCGCGATGAGCTAAGGCAGATTGGCTTAGGGCCAGCACATGACTGGTCTTCTCATGCGGCTGATGCCTTTGGCCTGATGGCTGTACATAAAGCACAAGTAGGCACCGGATCACCGGCTGCCAAACTCACCTACAAGAGCCTGGCAACCGCATGAAACAGTCACCCATGACCGACTCGCAGCTGTGCGCTGTGATCGATTATGAGCGCTCCTAGGGCATAGGTATCGATGATGAGCTGTCGTCCGATCGAGCCAAGGCGGACGCCTTCTACATTGGATACGCCACTGGCGTACTCGCGCCGCCTGATGTGGATGGGCGATCCAAGGTCGTCAGTAAACAGCTGATGGAGGTGGTCGAATGGGCTATGCCATCGCTGATGCGCATGTTCTGCGCCGATGACGACGTTATCAGATTCGAGCCATCCTGTCAGGGAGATGAGTAGGTATGTAAGCAGGCCACTGACTATTGCGCCTACATACTGCATCGCAAGAATGACGGGTTCACAGTACTACACGACGCCATCAAGTCGGCCCTGATTACTCGCTGTGGCTGGGTGAAAGTCTACTGTGAGCATACATGGGATGTGCGCCAGAGCCATTATAAAGGACTGACAGATGTCGAGATGCAGTCGCTTGAGGCTAATGAAAACCTGACGATCGATGAGGTTGAGCAGGTACAGGAGGTTCAAGTACCCGTAGTCGACGGTCAGCCGATGGGTGCTTAGCAGCAGCCGACCACTTTCAACGTCCGCTGCTCCATCCGCAACAAGAAGACCAACTTCCGCGTGGTTGGCGTGCCGCCAGAGCAGATGTGGGCCAGCAAGGACAGCCGCAATCTCGATGAGCTGCGCTGTATCGGTCAGGACACGCCGCGCACAGTCTCCGAGCTGAAGAGCCTGGGCTATGACCCGGAACTCGTGGATCAGATTCCCACGGGTACGGAAAACGACACCTACGGCGAGCGCTACGAGCGCGAGAAGTACGACAACTCGTGGACCACGAACAACTACGAGACGCAGGACGCAAGCCAGCGCATGGTTGTTCTATAGGAGGCTTATCTCCGGGTCGACTATGACGGCGACGGCGTGGCCGAGTATCGCCGCGTAGTGAAGTCTGGTCCTATTGTCTTCGAGAACGAGGTGGTAGACGACCACCCGTTCGCCTTCTTTACCCCGTTCCTGATGCCATACAAGCTGACTGGCATCAGCCTTTACGATCTTGTCGAGGATTTGCAGCGCATCCAGACGGCAATTAATCGCCAGTATCTGGACAACTTGTACCTCGCCAACACGCCCATGCGTGGCGTGGTTGAGGGCATGGTTACGCTGGACGACCTGCTCAATCCTCGCCCGGGCGGCATTGTCCGTATGAAGGGTACGCAGGTTATCCAAGACCTGACTGTGCCAGATACCGTACAGAACTTGGCTACTCAAAACCTACTTAGCGAAATAGGGCACGGAATTGGCTTGCCGGCCATTGCCGATAGTGGGCTGCTCGGGCGCCTCACGACGCCCGTTAGCAAGGTCTATGGCCTATTCGGCATTCCTGATTAGGTCAAGGAAAAGCTTGCTCAAGTCATGCTCAACCCACAGTCGGCCGAATCTCAAGCGATCATTCGCCGCATGACTCCGGCACAGCGATCAGCGTTTGCGCAGTACGCCGCTAGTGCTGGTGGGCTTATAGGCCAATCTGCCGGTCTCGGTATCAGTCAGAAGCCGGCGCTTCAGCCATGAATCCGGCATCCATTTGACTAAGGCCATAGCACCAAGCCGAGCGGTACCGAACAGCACAATGGCTATCACCGGCCCCACTACGAACCCAGCCGCAATCCTGAAAAAGGTCATCTGAGGATCAGACATGCCCGTACCTGTAAAAATGGCGGATTTGTTCACCATCGCCGCATCCAATAGCCCGGCTGGCTCCGATCCCATCGGCAACAGCCTGGACGACTATCTGAGGGCGGTGTAGGCCATTAACAGTCTGTTCAACCAGAGCATCGGTACCGTTGGTACGCAAACCAATCTATCCAACTTCGGCTGGGGAAACGGTGTGCCGCGTTGGAAGCAGTGGCTGGAAACCAACGCCGACTTCTCGTTTTACTCCTACGATTCGGCAGGCTCGACGCCGCGCAAGACGCTTAGCATCGTGAACACGACGGGCGTATGTACGGCACCGGACTTCCAGTCGCTATCGGATGTCAGCTTGAAGTCCAATATCAAGCCGCTTGATCGTGGTCTCTAGGCGCTCCTTAAGCTGACCCCGTGCTCTTACGAGAAGGACGGTAGGAGTGAAATCGGCTTCATCGCTCAGGATGTGGCGGAAGTGGTCCCGGAGGCTGTGGCACGCCGCTCTGACGGCCTCATGACCCTTTCCCATGGTCAGCTGACGGCCCTCATTACCAACGCACTGCAGGAGCTTGCTGGGCGTGTTTCGGCACTTGAGGCATAACCATGGCCGTTCCGTCCAATCCGAAGCTATCTGACGTTTATACCGAGTTCGGGGCGCCCACAGGAACGTCCCTATCTGCATTCCTCCGCGGTGGATCGTGGGTGCCAAACACGGCCGCTAACGCTGGCGTTCCAACAGCCTTACCCATCAGTCTTTCCTAGCTCGCCGGGGCCGTGAAATACACCCCCATGTCGGTCTCTGCCGGCAACGTCTCAGGCAGCACGAACTCGGCTGTTTCCAACGACACTATCGGATCGTCCTCGGCCACCGTAACGGGCGGGTTGGCCCCGTTCACTTATGCATGGACCTACATCAGCGGCGATTCGTTCGGCATCAGCTCACCGAGCACCCAGGGTACTAGCTTCACTAGGCCTGGCAGGCCGCCGGCAGGCCTGTACTCCGGCACTTATCGCTGCACAGTCACCGATGCCACTTCGGCCACGGCGTTCAAAGACATCACAGTCACCGATAATCGCATCTAAGGCCATGAGACAGCCTAAGCCTATCCTGCCCGGATGCCCGACATCCTCATCGAATGGGAGCGCGTCAGCTGCGGACTTGATCTTCTCGACCTATGGACGGGCAGGCTGGTCAGCCCTGTGCGTACGGTCCCTTTTCTCAAGATCAGCAAGCGTATCGACCATGGATGGGTGCTCCACTTTTGCCCGCAAGGCATCAGCATCTACAAGCCCGAGACGTATCACTACTACGGGACCAGGGAGAGAGCGGAGCGGCATGCCCTGAGGTGGGCTAGGGCGCATTGGGAGACGATCCCTAAGGCTTGAGGCTACAATCGCGTCTGCTGCCCAAACAGAAAGGGCGCCCTGTTAGGCGCCCATCCCGTCAAAATTACGCCAGATGCCGATTCAACCAAGCAACTATGCGATGTGTTGGTGCCCAGGAGAGGACTCGAACCTCCACGGTTTTACCCGCTAGTACCTGAAACTAGTGCGTCTACCAATTCCGCCACCTGGGCAGGTGTCCCGCGCCGCGCTAAGCGAGCTGCGTGAGCC
>Ga0105240_10011612_pt1 | contig 12252 bp, 7 predicted proteins | sample KBSC54metaG_FD_80426 | JGI IMG/M metagenome (GOLD analysis project Ga0105240, IMG submission 80426) | Corn rhizosphere microbial communities from Kellogg Biological Station, Michigan, USA - KBS C5-4 metaG | ecosystem: Host-associated > Plants > Roots > Rhizosphere > Soil | place: Michigan, USA...
CGCTGGAAGCCGCCCGGCTCGGTTTTGTAGTTCTGCCACCCGGCGCGCGAGTAGCTCACCCAGGTGGCCGTGCCCACCGCCACAATCAATAGGGAGGCCGCGGCGGCCAGCCAGGGAACCCATGCCTTGCGGCGCGGAGTCACGACAAGGGTTCCGGGCTCGCCGAACTTGTCGATGATGTTCTCGTCGACCTCGCCGTCCAGGGGGCGCAGCTTGCGCAGGACATCCGCGTGCCGCCAAGTTTTCTCCAGGCGCACGTAAACGGCCCGGTTGCGTGCATCCGCAGCCAGCCATTCTTCAAACGCGGCCTTCAGTTCAGGCGTGGGATCGGTCTCGAGACGGATCAGCCACTCAGAGGCCTCAGCTTCGGTATCCGACGCTGGCATAACTCAATCGGCAGACATATCCGGGTTTCAGGGGGTCAATTAGATGACGGCCGGCGGACAAAATTCCGCTATCACATTGATTATAAAAGTCTTCGCGACACAGCAGGCGACTTTTGTGGATTATTTCCCACAGGCCGGGCTGCTGCCAATCGGGGAATTGCGGAATCTTTACAACCGCTGCAATGGTAACCAATTCCGGGTGAACAGAATGCGAACGTACGGCCCAGCGGGGTCCGGCCCGCAGTCCTGTAGGAGGCCTATCGGTGCTCGGGCCGGCGCCGGATCCGGTGGTGGCGTCGCTCCCGGACCACACGTCGTTGCGGGCTGTCGCAAGCAAATACTTCGTACTCCTGTATATAGTGCCCGAGTGCGCGCGTGTCCGGGCGAGTTGACTTGCCGGCCGGCGTGTTGGTTTTCTCTCCTAACACCTAACATCGCATCGCGGCGGAGTTGAATTCCCAGCAAGCAAACTCGGTCGCGCGCGGCGGCCTGGGGGCGCGCAAGCCGCCTCCCTGGCGTGCATTGCGCCGCCATTTCCCCCAGTTTCACGCTGCCGGCGAGCATTGCAGCAATGCAATTAGCCCTTGGTCCAATAGACGGCCGGCGCCGGCGCAGGTACGGCCGGCGGGCGTGTGAATTTTAGGTCGAGGTACTTGACGCAGCAGGGCTCTAGGCGCAGCGTTGCCTGTGCCAACCGATCAATGGCATTTTCGTCGAACCTAACCTGACAAGGAGCGCGTGAGTGGGCGCAAGCCGCGTGGATGGACCGACGTGTGAAGCGATCGGAATGCTTTCGTCAGGTTTGACATCACGACTGGAGAGGACTCATGAGCACGCTGGAAGTTGAAACGGAAATCAAGAAGACAGTGCAGGCCACGGATGCAGTGAGGATAACTGACTGCGGACGCGCAACGGAGCGCACCCAGGGCGTTCCACTCCTGCTGTTGTTTGAGCTGGGCACTCCGCCCACCAACAAACTGTTCCTGCTGTAAGCGCGCACGCGCTGTTGGATAATAAAAGATTTCCGGCCGCGCTCCGGCGGGTGTGACAGCCCGCCGGACGCGGCTCGGTTCGTCAGGGGAGGAGGGGTTCGATGGCCCGCTATGCGCTTGCCAGTCATGTTTTTGTCTGCCTCAACGGCGAGCACCTGGTGCTCCTCGATGTGAAGGAAGACCGGTACTGGGCGCTGGAGGCGGCGCAGACCGCGGGCTTCGGCTCGTGGGTCGGCGGCTGGCCGGTCAAGGACTCCGATGGGGCTGGCGCGCAAGCGCCGAGCCCGGAAACCGCTGCCGCAATCGAGGTGCTGCGCGGCCGCGGCCTGCTGACGGACAAAATCCCACCGGGTAAGGATGCAACACCGGTTTCCGCGACGCCGCCGGCGCGCGAGCTGATAACCGATTCCGAGCACACGGCCGGCGGCAAGACGGCAAGTTGGTGGAGCTTCTTTGCGGCCTGCGCGTTTGCGAAAATCGCCTTGCGGACGTGGCCCTTCGAACGCGTCATCCGTCGCGTCAGACAGCGCAAGGAAACCCTGTCCCCCCGAGCTGCGCCACTCGACCTCGAGCGCGCCCGCAGTCTGGTCGAAGCCTTCATGCACTACCGGGTGTTCCTGTTCTCCTCCAAGAACGAATGCCTCTACGATTCACTGGCACTGATCGAGTACCTCGCGCGTAACGGGATTTACGCCAATTGGGTATTTGCCGTTCAAACGCGGCCCTTCGCGGCGCACTGCTGGGTACAACACGGTGACATCGTCTTCAACGACACCGTCGAGCACGTCAGCGGGTACACGCCGATCATGGTGGTCTGAAATCATGTACCGGTACTTTGTTCTGAACTGGAATCCACTCGACAGCCAGGCGGCGGCTACCGCGCGCTCGCTGTGGGAGCGATTGCTCGGGCGCCAATCCGGTTCCCGTTGGAAGCTGGCCTTCGAAGCGGTGGGACTGGCGGCGTTTCACGCGGAGCTGGATGCGGGTGCGAGTGCGACGTATCTGCTCGATCAGCAGGCCGGCGCCGTTTTCGGGCGGATCTTCAACCGTGACATGCCCGATCCCGCAGCCTCTGTGCGCATCAACTTCGATGGCGACGAGAGCTCGAAGATCGTACAGACCGGCGGTCGCCGGCTGTTCGAGCGCTATTGGGGCCGGTACGTTGCCGTCGTCCAGGATGCGGCCACCGGCGAGACCTGGGTGTTGCGCGATCCGTCCGGCCACATGCCGTGTTTTTTCGCCACCCATCAGGGCGTGAATCTCGTGTTCTCCGACCTGGAGGATTGCATCGCCCTCGGGGCGCTGACGTTCACCGTGAGTTGGGATTACATCCGCTCATTCATCGCGTACTCGGGATACCAGTCGCGGCAGACCGCGCTGCGGGAAGTCTCCGAGCTGCAGCTCGGTGAGCGAGTGCGTTTCTCGGGCAACAGCCTCCATCGCTCGTTGGAATGGGACCCGCTGGCGATTGCGCAGACCGACCCGATCCAGGATCCGGACACGGCGGTCACGGAGCTCCGGCGTGTCACGCTCGCCTGTATCCATGCCTGGGCGGCCTGCTACCCGCGCATCATCCACAGCCTCTCCGGAGGGTTGGATTCCTCCATCGTGTTGAGCTGCCTGAAGAGCGCACCGACCCAACCGGAGGTGACCTGCCTGAACTATTTCGGCACCGGCCCGGATGAAGACGAGCGCAAGTACGCCCGGCTCACGGCGGCCCACCTCGGTGCCGAGCTGATTGAGCATCAGCTCACTGTGCAGGAGGCGAGGCTCGATCAGGTCCTGCAGTTGCGTCGTTCGCCGCGTCCCTGGTTCTACATGTACGAGATCGAGCACAGCCGGTTTGAGATGCAACTGGCGGCTGAGCGCGGTGTCAGCGGCTTTTTCTCCGGCTCCGGCGGCGATGGCGTGTTTTTTCAGGCGCACGCCGAGCTTGCCGTGACGGACTATCTGTTTGATCACGGAGTGGGCTCGGATCTGTTGCGAGTCGCTGTGGATGCGGCTCGCGTGTCCCGCAAGTCGATCTGGCCGCTGCTGGTAAATGCGGTCCGCTCGCGCCTGGTTCCTACCCAGATACATCCGCTGCGGATGCCGGGAGTACCGAACCGCACCCTTGTGAACCCGGACGTGTTGAATGCCGGCAAGCGCAATCCGGATCTGATCCATCCCTGGTTCGCAAAGCGCTCGACCCGGGGCGTTCCACCCGGAGTGCTGTGGCATTCGATGACGGTGAGTGCGGCACCGGCGTTCTATCCTTCGCTCGAGTCAGGCCCCGCGCCTGAGCGGCCCATGCCGTTGCTGTCGCAACCGCTGGTTGAGCTGTGCCTGAGGATTCCCACCTACGTGTTGATCAAGAACGGCATGGACCGTGCGACTGCGCGGCGCGCATTCGCAGCGGAGCTGCCGCCGGAAGTCATCAAGCGGCGCAACAAAGGCCGCATCGACTCGCACATCCGCGACGTGCTGGATGCCAACCTCGATTTCGTGCGCGAGCTGCTGTTGAACGGGCGGCTCGTGAAGGAAGGCCTGCTGAACCGCCGCAACCTGGAGATGTACCTGACGCGCGAGCGTTCGCCTGCCGACTTTGAATACTCGGAGATTCTGCAGGAGCAATTGTGTGTCGAGGCGTGGCTGTCGCGCTGGCTGGATAGCCGCGAATCGGTGCCCGCAGCGGCTGCCTATTCAGGTCCCGTGACTCACCAGGTCTTGCGGACCTGAAGGCTGACCAGCCGGCCCAGCGGGTCGGCATTTTCCTGGTCGTATCCCAATTGCGCCACCGCGTTGTTCAGGAACGGGGGGCTCTTGTTGAAGACGTTGATCGCATTCAACTCGAGGCGCGTGTTGGCGAGATAACTGTCGCCGAAGGTACCGAGCTCGTAGCGTAGTTGGGTGTCGAATGTCGTGTATGCGCTGATCCGCCGGTTGGGCTCGCTCACGGTATCCAGGTAGTGATTCTGGAAGTTGACTGCGAGCGTCCCGCCCCAGCGCCGCTGTTGCCACGATGCGGATGCCCGCATCTTGAGATTGATCGGGTTGTTCTGCGTGTTGAGCAGTTGCAGCGGCACCGCTCCTGCCTCTTCCTGCTGGGTGAAACGAAACAGCCGCGTGCCATCGAGGCTCAGTTTGAGGACGCCGGGCGCCCAGGTACGGGCGTAACTGGTGTTGAAATCCAGGCCGCGGGTGCTGACGCGCTCCATGTTCTGGATGCGCAGATCCACAATGGCGGTCGCTCCTGAGGCAGTACACGGCACCGGGCTGATCGAAAAATAGCGCGCCTGGCCGCAGGCGCTCGCAATCTGTGCGGCTGTCGGGTCGCGGGTGACGAGACTTGCGAACACCGGATCGTCCAGGATGCCGGGGCCGAACTGCGGGCTCTCGATCCGGTCGCGGAAGTCGATGTTGAAGAAGGTGGCGCTGAAGGTGAGCCCGTTGGCCCATTCCCGTGCATCCACATCGATGCCGGTAGTCCAACTGCGGGCGCGCTCGACCGTCAGGGACGGATTCTTTCCCGACAGGACCAATGCATTGGCAGCCCCGAGCGGTGAGGCCGTGTCCAACAGGGCGGTGGCAATGACGAGATTCTGACTTGCATCGAGATCCGACAGGGTGGGTGCGCGGATCGAGCGTCCCCAGGTCCCGCGCACCGCCAGAGCCTCGAGCGGCGACCAGACGAGACCGAACTTCGGCGTGACGGCCTGACCGAAGTCACTGTAATGCTCGTAGCGGCCGGCCGCGGAAAATTCCAATCGACGCAGGCCCGTGTGGCCGTTGTCGGGACCGAACAGGGGAACCGTCAGCTCCGCGAATCCCGCGAGCACATTGCGGCTCAGGGCCGCCCGCGTCGCCGGCTGAACGGCGGACTCGGGCGTGATGGTGTCGAAGACCTGGTTGCGATGATCGGCACCGAGAGCGAGCTTGATGGGGCCGCCGGGCAGATGTCCGATGGGGCCATCGGCCGTGATGTCGGCCGTGCGCAGGCGCGAATCGGTGTAGAAGCGGCTGCCGGTGACCAGCTTGCCGAGCGTCGCCGGATTGCTGTTGGACCCATCGCCGAATGGATTGAAGGCGGTTGCCGGATTGGGGTCCGCCAGCGCTGCAGCCAGGGCAGACTGGTTCACCTGTCCGCCGCTGAACTGATTTTCGCGCTCCTGCGCGTAGTTGCCGTACAGGCTCACCTTCCACGCCGAGCCGACGTCGATGTTGAGTCCGAGTGTCAGGTTCAGGTCGGTCACCAGGACGTCGGTATAGCTCGGGCCGATGTCATCCAGAAAGTTGTAGTCGATACTGACGGGATCTGTGCCACCCGTTGGATTCACATAGAAGGGGTTGCTGTTGGGAACGAATATCTGGCCTTCGAAGCCGGTCGACTGCTGGCGAGCGTTCCTCTGGCTCACCATTGCATTGCCGAACAAGGCGAGGCCGTCGGTCAGTGTCTGTTTGCCCGAGCCGTACAGGCTGATCCGCCGTTGGCTCGGCAGCAGGTCCGCGTCCTCATAAACGTCTGAGAGGTTCTGAGTACCTGGAACCAGATCTCCCGCCGTCAGCCCCGTGCCGTTCTGGCCGCGGGGGATCGCGTAAGATTGGCTACCTGCGATGATGTTGCCGGGGTTCGAAAGGAACGTATCGAAGTTACTGCCACCGAGCGGCACCAGGTTGCTCGTGGCGTAGCGCCGGGCCGAGGCAGGCAGCGCATCGCGCCTGTAGTACTCAACGGACAGCATCGCATTGCCCGAATCCCAATGCGACCCCAATGTCTGTGCCAGTTGGTATTCCCGTTGTGTGTTTTGAGTGCCGGAGCCGCCCCGCGCCAGCGACTCGGCGCCGGTGAAGTTGTCGCGCATCACAAAGTTCACCACACCGCCTACAGCGTCGGCCCCGTAAAGTGCGGAGGCGCTGTCGGGCAGAATGTCGATTCGCTCGACTGCTGACAGTGGGATATTTTCGATGTCGGCGAAGGCCGCTTCGCTGCCGCTGGGGGCGAGGCGCTTGCCGTTGATGAGTACCAGGGTGGCCCGTGCGCCCAGTCCTCGCAGGTTGATGCCTGCGCCCAACCCGGAGTTGGTCTGAGTCTCGGCGCTGAAATAGTGTGTGTCTTCGGTAGGCCCGCCGCCGAATGTCTGTGGCAGCGTACGCAGGAAGTCCTGCACCGTGGCCGCGCCGCTGTGTTCGATACTTTCGCGCCCTGCGGAAATAACGTGCTCGCCGATCGGTTGTTCGCCTCGAACGTGCGTGCCGGTAACCACCACTTCCTGTGGTTGCGCCGACTTGAAGTCGTAGGGCACGGTGGCGGAGCCTGATCGGTTGCGCTCGACGGCCTGCGTTTCTCCCGGACGCGTACGGTCGTTGTCCGGAGCCGATGCCGACGCCGCGGAACCGGCACCGCCGTCACGATTCGCAGGCGCAATCGACAAGGTCCGCTCGTTCACGTAATCAAACGCGAGGCCGGTGTTCTCCAGCATCTTCTGCAGTGCCGCCGGGGCGGAGAAATCGCCGCTGACCGCGTGGGTCTGGCGGCCCCGGACCACACTGTAATCAAACAGCAGTTGCAGGCTGGACTGGCGGCTGAATTCGTTCAGGGTCCGGGCCGCATCGCCGGCCTCGATGTGAAAGGTCTGCAGCTTCGGGGCGGCCAGGGCGGGCAGGCAAAACAACAAGAGCAACAGCGCGACGGTCAGTCGGGGGCATGAGTCCATTCTTGGGGGCCGTTTGTAGTTATATCTTCCCTGATGACGTGTGAGACGGAGTATTACGGCGGTCTGGCACCTGCGATGAGGCGAATCTCGCCATCTTTGTCTCCGACCTGCACTTTGAAGCCGTAGTTGTGTTGCAATGCGGCGGTGAAGCTGTCGACGTCCGTGACCCGGAAGTTACCACCTACCTTGACTTCGACAATCGACTGGTCGGCAATTCTGATCTGGCGGTCGTTGTAGCGGTTGAATTCCTGGACCGCGTCGCTGAGGCTTTCACCCTGGAAGGTGATGAACCCGGTTGTCCAGCGCAGTTTGCGCGTTACATCGTCGGTGAGCATGGGGTGTATGTCGACCGACTTGGGGCGCACACTCGCCGCTTCACCCGCGGACACCTTGGGCGCCGTGGCGAGCAGTGACGGATTCTCGAAGTTGGCATCGGTGCCCGGGGCGCCCACGGCTACCTTGCCTTCGGCGACCAGCACATCGACGTGCTCCGGATCACGGATGCGCACCGAGAACTCAGTACCGACCGCGCGCACCACTGTTCCGCCGGCCGTTACATAAAACGGTCTGTTGGCATCGTGCGCGACGTGGAACAGCGCTTCGCCTCGCGACAACATGATGTCGCGCCGGCTGCTGGAGATCCTGACGTTGAGCTCCGTGTTGGTATTCAGGTCGACGGTGCTGCCGTCGGCGAGCTCGCGCTTCTCCCGACCGCCCACGCCCGTCTCGTACTGCTTCCAGCCGAGATGGTACGAGCTGAACCAGGCGAGGATGCCGGCGGCCGCGATCGCAGCGGCAATCGCAAACACCCGGCGGCGCTCGGGCATCGGCAGCTCTTCGGGGTTCCGGCGCTGGGTGCCCGCGATCGGCCGTGGGCCGCTGGCTTCAATGGTGCTCGGATTGATTTTGGTCGTGGCCAACAGGTCGGCATCGATCGTGCCGTCCATCGGGCGCATGATCTTCAGCTTGTCGACGCTCTTCCAGGCTTCGCGCAAGCGGATGAATTCGGCCCGGTGCCGCGGGTTCTGGTCCATCCACTCCTGGAAGGCATCCCAGATCTCCGGGGTTGTCTGTCCTTCGAGTCGGACGAGCCATTGGGCTGCGGCGTCGGAGATATCACTCGCTCTGGACATTGGCTCTCTTGCGCTTCCTGAATCGGTCGAACAGCATCGAGCGCCGCTCGGAGACCGGCTGATCGAACAGGGCCTGCGCGCAGCGGCGCGCCGCCTTGGTCAGATGCTGCTCCACGGTATTCTCCGAGATGCCGAGCCGCAATGCGATCTCTTTCTGTGAATAGCCGTAGACCTTGCGCAACGTGAATACCTGGCGGCAGCGGTCGGGCAGGCCCTGGATGGCCTTGACCAACATCGCCAGCTCCTGGTGGCTGTTCACGATCTCTTCGATCTGCTCGCCTTCATCGAGCACCTCGAGCGCTTCGAGATCGGCAACCAGCTCGATCGGCACCACCTGCCGATGTCGCAACCAGTCGAAAGCAACATTGCGCGCGACCGTCAACGCGAAGGCGCGCACCGAACGCACTTCGGGGTCATCGCTGGCACCGGCAGTGAGCAGGCGCGCGTAGACTTCCTGCAACAGCTCGTCTACGTCGGAGTTGTTTCGCGTGTAGCGATACAAACATGCGCGCAGGACGCCTTCAAACTCGAGCGCCTGCAGCAGATAGCGTTCATCGTTTCTGGACAAGACCGGGACCTCGCCTTCATTCCCGTTGCCTTCCTTGAGGGCCGCCCGATTGAACTGTGAGCCCCCGACCGGGCGACTGGTCCCTATGAGAGTACTGCCGATATTACGCCTGTCCCACTTGCGTTGCGCAACGGAAATATGCGCTGCGTCGCACCGGATACCGCTACCGGAAACACCTAACGGAAAATTCCCGCAGCTGCGTCTTCATTTGTCAGACGGAAACGAACACACGATAGCCGCGGTCGGCTCCTTGTCAGGATCGGTAAGGTGACCGTGGTGAGACGCCCGCTGCAGTCGATGGTCTGCAGCGGGCGTTTAACTATCTATGATCACAACTCAACACCTCGGCGCGTCGACGATAATTGACGTTTCGAGTGCTGCCGGGGCAATCAAACAGGCGACGTAAGGGAAGTCCTCGCTTCGGGCCGTGCCAGAGACGGATTTTACTGGCTGGAGCGCCGCAGTACGAGGTCTCGGTTGATGCGTTTTTGGCGCATTTTGCCTCGGCGCCGCCGAGGCCACCCGCGGAACCGGCTCACGGACCTCAATTTACGTAATAATCCCACCTGTGAGCCAATCTGTGGCCGCCAGTTCGGAGACATCTGTTGCAGATGGCAAGGCGACCCAAGGTCGTGATCGTCGGGTGTGGTTTCGGTGGGCTTTTCGCTGCCCGTGCCCTCAAGCACGCGGCAGTGGACGTGCTGCTCATCGACCGCAGCAACTACCATCTTTTTCAGCCGCTGCTCTACCAGGTGGCCTCGGCAGCCCTGGCTCCGGCAGACATCGCTCAGCCGATCCGTTTCATCCTGCGTGGCCAGCCCAATGCTCTGGTGATGATGGCGGAAGTCACGCGCGTCGATACTGCCGCGAAGTGTGTGTATGCCGGCGAGAACGCGGTTACCTACGATTACCTGATCCTGGCTCCTGGTGCGGTGGACAATTATTTCGGCCATCCGGAGTGGCACAAATTCGCGCCGGGCATGAAGGCGGTCGAGGACGCAACCCTGATCCGCTCGCGCATGCTGGCCTCCTTCGAGATCGCTGAATTCGAAACGGACCCCCGGCAGCAGGCGGCCCACCTGGCTTTCATCATCATCGGGGGCGGCCCGACTGGCGTGGAGCTGGCCGGCGCCATCAAGGAGCTGGCGGTCGATGTGATCCCGAGGGATTTCCGGGTGGCCGACACGCGCAAGGCACGCGTCATCCTGATCGAGGCGGGGCCGCGGTTGCTGCCGGCGTTGCACCCGGACTCCTCGGCTGAGGCCCTCAAACAGCTGCATGACCTGCACGTCGAGGTGCTCGTCGGAAAGCCGGTAACGGCCGTGTACGAAGATGGCGTGGAAGCGGGGGGTGAGCGGCTGTACAGCTACAACGTTATTTGGGCGGCGGGCGTGAAAGCCGCGCCCATCCTGGCAACGCTGGGGACTGAGATGGGCCCGGGCGGTCGAGTGAAGGTCTTGCCGGATTGCTCCGTGCCCGGCCAGCCGAACGTGTTCGTAATCGGGGATGCCGCGTATCTCGTCGACTGGAAGACCAACAAGCAGGTGCCGGGGGTTTCGCAGGGCGCCCTGCAGATGGGCCGCTATGTGGCGCGGGTCATTCAGCAGGACATTTCCAGTAATGACCCGGCGCAGCGGGGCAAGCTGCGAGCCGAGGGGTTCCACTACAAGGACCTCGGCTCGATGGCCACCATCGGCAAGTCGCGGGCGGTGGTGGAGATCGGGCGGCTGCGCTTTGGGGGCTTCCTGGCCTGGTGTGCCTGGCTCGCTCTGCACATCACGGTGCTGATCGGCTTCCGCAACCGGGCCTCCGTGCTGCTGTCCTGGATCTACAGCTATTTCTTCTATGGGCGCGGGTCGCGGCTGATCACGAACTTCAGCTCGGAGCAGATGGCGGAGCTCAGCTCGGATACCATGAAGGGCGCAGGGACCCCACCCGCGGTGAAGGGATAGTCCTCCTGTCGAACCCACCCCAACGAGAAATCAACGCGCGCGTCGGACGAGCAGGATCACGACTGGCGACCCCCGGAACCGGTGGGTTGGGCGGGGTAGCCGCGCCACCGCTGCCGGGCGGCACGGGCGGCTCGGCTGCACCGGCCGCGGGTGAGCGGCTCACGCTCCGCGGCTTTTTCAGTGTCTTCCGCTACAGCCGCCGCGCTGTCGAGCTGGTCTGGAGTACCAGCTCAGTTCTGACCGTTTCCCTGGCGCTGCTGACGATCGTTGCCGGTGTGCTGCCTGCCGCAATTGCCTATGTCGGTTCGCTGATCGTGGATGCCGTGGTCGCGGCTGCGCGCGCCGGCGGGGCGAACCCGTCCCGTGTCATTGACCTGGTCATCCTCGAAGGATTGTTGGTCGCATCGGGTGCGGCCATACAACGCGGCACTTCGCTGTGTCAGTCGCTCCTGCGGGCGCAACTCGGTCAGCGCGTGAATGTCATGATCCTGGAGAAGGCCCTCACCCTGGATCTGCAGCACTTCGAGGACTCGGAGTTCTACGACAAACTGACACGCGCCCGGCGTGAAGCCTCCAGCCGTCCCTTGAGTCTCATCATGCGTACGTTCGGGCTGGTGCAGAACGGGATTTCGCTCGTGAGTTATGCGGCGCTGCTGGCGCATTTCTCCCACTGGGCGGTGGCGGTTCTGTTGCTGGCGGGTTTGCCGGCGTTCATTGGCGAAGCGAAATTCTCCGGCGACGCGTTCCGTCTGTTCCGCTGGCGTTCGCCGGAGACGCGCATGCAGATCTATCTCGAGACCGTGATCGGTCGCGAGGACTACGCGAAGGAGGTGAAGCTCTACGGCCTCGGCCCCCGCCTGTTGAACCGCTACCGGGATATCTTCCGACGCCTCTACAAGGAGGATCGGGCGCTCACGATCCGCCGCGATGCCTGGGGTTTCGGGCTCGGCCTGATTGGGACCCTGGCTTTGTACGGAGCCTATGCGTGGATTGCCGTCAGCGCGGTTCGGAGCCTGATTTCCCTTGGTCAGATGACGATGTACCTGGCGCTGTTCCGTCAGGGTCAGGGTGCAGTATCGGCGATGTTGTCCGGCGTGGGCGGGATGTACGAGGACAACCTGTATCTATCCACTCTCTATGAGTATCTCGAAACGCCGGTGCCACCGCCGACCGGCACCATCAAACACGGTCCCCATCCCGAGGACGGCATCCGGTTTGAGGATGTCAGCTTCCAGTATCCGGGGGCCGATGAGCCGGCGCTGGAGCACATCAGCCTGCACCTGAAGCCGGGCGAGAGTCTCGCGCTGGTCGGTGAGAACGGGTCGGGCAAAACCACGCTCATCAAGTTGTTGACGCGCCTGTATCAACCGACGGCCGGGCGGATTTTCCTCGACGGCCAGGATCTGGCCGAGTGGGACGAGGCCGCCCTGCGCCAGCGGGTGGGTGTCATTTTCCAGGACTTTGCCCGCTACCAGATGTTGGTAGGGGAAAACGTGGGCGCAGGCGACGAGGAGTATTTAGAAGACGA
>Ga0105240_10011614_pt1 | contig 12250 bp, 12 predicted proteins | sample KBSC54metaG_FD_80426 | JGI IMG/M metagenome (GOLD analysis project Ga0105240, IMG submission 80426) | Corn rhizosphere microbial communities from Kellogg Biological Station, Michigan, USA - KBS C5-4 metaG | ecosystem: Host-associated > Plants > Roots > Rhizosphere > Soil | place: Michigan, USA...
CCTTCCCTCGGATCTGGGGCAGCTGCACGAGAATGAAGCTTTGGCGGTAGAGCGCTTCGACCATTTGCCTGACGGCACCCACGTGCACATGGAGGATTTCGCGCAGATCTTCGACCTCTATCCAGCCGACAAGTACGGAAAAGCCAGCTCCATGAACATCGCCCGGGTACTCGGAATCGAGACTCCCGAGGAAGATGTGTTGGAATTTACTCGCCGTCTGGTATTCAGTGCGCTGATCGGAAATTCCGACATGCACGTTAAGAACTGGTCACTCATCTATCCTGACCGACAGCGCCCGCGATTGTCTCCGGCCTATGACTTCGTTGCCACGACGGCCTACCTCGCAGATAAGACTTCCGGCCTCACATTCAGCCGCAGCAAATACTATAAGGATCTCACGCTGGATGAGCTCGCACACCTCGCCGACCGCGCAAAACTTCCGCAGCAGCCGATCTTGGACGCAGCCAAGGAAACGGTGCAACGCTTCCACGAGGTCTGGGGGCAGGAGCGCGCCAACCTACCCTTGTCAAAGGATGTAATTTCGGCAATCGAGCGACAGCTGAGTCTGGTGCCGCTCGCTAACGCGTAGACTCAGTGCTGTCCCATTCATCGTAATGGGGCTCGGCTCGCCGACTTTACGCGCGGGCGGTTCTCCGCACGTCGATCTAGAGCTTCCCTGTTTAGCGACTGCTGTTTGTTAGCTGTAATTGCGTACGCGTGACGGCTGCAAGGGCAAGCGCTAGGTGGTGGAGTGCGACTTCCCTCTGAGCGGCGAGCAGCTAGGTGCGCGTCACCGGCGGTGACGCGCCGCTCACCGCGAACAAGACTAACGATCTCGCTGCCGGGATTCGCACCCCTCAACATTCGCAGCTTTTAGTCGGGCGCCATATATGTCTCAAACCAAGATACAACCCGAGCCGCATAGTCAACTGCCGCGGGGAACGCTCTTACCCCATGCCCTTCCTCGGGATACGTAACGAGTACGGATTTGACACTGTTCTCCAACAGCGCATTGTGAAACTGCATCGCTTCGCTCGGAGGGGCACTGCGATCCCGTGCTCCACAGATGTTCAGAGTCGGCGTCTTAGCCTTATGAGCATGCATAATGGGACTTCGCTGAAAATATTTTCCGCCGGCGTTGGTATAGTGGTCGTTGAGAAATAAGGCTACGAATTGCGGGATATTGCAGAGCAAATGGGCGCTAACCTGATTGGCATGAGGGGCCACAGGCACGGCGGCAGCGAAGCGAGAGTCCTGAGTAATCAACCACGAGGTCATGCATGCGCCATAACTGAAGCCGGTTACACCTAACCGTTTGGGATCGGCAATGCCCTGTTCGATCAGATGATCGAGACCCGCCAAATAATCATAGGTATCCGCACCCTCCATATCACCGAGTACATGACGAGCGAAGTCCTGTCCTCGCCCCGAGCTACCCCGAGGATTGGGTAGAAATATCGCGTAGCCCCGTTTTATCAGGAGACATAAGAACACGTGCCGGGCTCGAATCAGGGAGATCGGGTGCCAGATCGAAACAGGGCCACCGTGAATATTCATGACGAGCGGATGCGGACCAGTCCCTTTGGGTCTCAATAACCAACCTTGAATTTCAAGGCCGTCCGGTGCGCGCCAGCGCACGCACTCGACGGCTTCGATGGCTTTAGCCTGTTCGGCGTAACCCAAGTCAAAGGACCTTACCGGGTTATAGTTTCCATCGCGAATCACCGCAATCTCGGGCGCTCGCTTGAAGCTTTCGCCGACGAGAACACAGTCACCCGAATTCCCGAAACCGGAAACCGTCACATAATTGCCCGCCCCACTAATTTCGCTGCTGGCCCATACTTCGGTAAACGCACCGGAAGTGGCGTCGCACAGACCTATTACCGTCTCAAATCCACGGTGACCTGCCACTAGCAAATCCCGCTCTGAGCGCCACTCGGTGTATGTGACATCCACTCCCTTGGTATTCACTCGTCTAACGTTCCCGGAAGCAATGTCGATCAGGAGAAGGTCTCCCGCCACTAGCCAGCGATCGCTACAGACTGCCTCCACAATGGCCAAACGCTCACCGGAAGGTGAAGCGGAGGGCCAACCCAGCTGGAACTTAGGTGTGTAAATCTCGCGGCTACCGCTGATGCCGGCCCCTATAATCCGTAAGTGGGCACTGTACCAAAGCCCTTCAGACGAGCCGAACGAGCTCACAGCCGCGATGTGGTTGCCTCCACACCACGTAGCCTCCCAAACATTGCAGTCGGCGTCACCGATCGGATAAACGCGGCCACCGGCGAGTTCGTAAATCCAAGCTCTGCGCCTTCGATTGTTGGTATGTCCGCTGTCAACAGCTGGGATCCAACTGGGGATATCCCGGCCCATGTGGTTTCCCGTGATTGCGCCCTGCACACCCGAGAGGTCGGCTCCATGATCCGCCACGCCGAGCAGTACACGAGTGCCATCCGGGGACCAATGCAGATATTCCACCCACCCTTCGACCCGGGCGGCAGATCGAGCGGCGCCACTAGCCACATCGAGCAGATAGAGCTGAAAATCACCGGCTTGGGCTCGATCCGACAAAAATGCGATCTGTGTACCGTCGGGCGAGTACTTGGGTAGCCGGTCAACATTCGGCCCAAAGGTGAGCACCCGGGTATCGCCCGAGGTGAGATCTATCCAACAGATGCGGGTTGTAGGGTTAGCCTCGAGCGTATCAAAGAGGATACCGGAGAATACCGCGTGTCGTCCGTCACGCGAGCTATTGATCTCCTGAGCATCACTAACTTGACCCGAACCCGGCTGTCGTAAGGTTTTGTGGAGGGCTTCCGCCTCCTTATACAAGGCTGTCTCACGGATATCTGCCAACGCACTTACTGCTTCACTCATTGTCTCGCCGTTTGAGAAGAGCGGAGAAAATAACTCCGCAGGTACTGAGGATCACAAAAAAACGGAGCATCGGCGCGTACCCTTCGGGGTTGGACGCACTCGCGCAATACCAATCATTCAGCCAGCCCGCGAACACATTGGCCGACGCAATTCCAAGATTTTGTATAACTGTCATCATCCCGTAGCCGGTACCGCGTTGATTCGCATGAACCAACAATGCCACCGATGGCCACAATACGGCCGGGACAACTGAATAGCTGATTCCCAGAAGAACTGTAGGAACCCACAATTCAACTCGATTAGAAATCAGTAGCAGGAACGCCGCAGGAAGCGCAGCCGCCCCAATCGCAGTCAGCACGGTACGTCGTTTGGCTCGGTCAGCGAGCAAGCCCAGCAACGGCATCGCGAGACAGCCCGCGAGAAAGACATAGCTGTTGGTCCTACTGGCGTCCTGCAGGGCAAGTCGATGCGCTTGCTGAAAGTACTTGATCGCGAAGGTACTTCGAAAGGGTATGATGGCGGAATAAAATGCGACGCAGAGCCCAGCGAGATACCAGAACTCGGCGCGAAAATGTAATAGATCTTTCCACCTGGGGAACCGCGTCGGTTGCACAGTCGCGGCAAGTTGAGAAGGAGATCGCGCCCGATCAGTGAGCCAGTACGTCAACGCACCAGCGAAGGACGCGAGACTAAACAGCACTGCGAGCCACAAGGGTGCCTGCCAACCACTTTGATAGAACGACGGCGCGAATGAGGGCGAGCGGTCTGCGAGATAAGAGCCGACGCGGCCGAGACTTACGATGGCGGCCATCAGTAGTGCTATATGCCTGCCGAAGAACCATCGGCTCACGGCAGTCAAGATTGATACATAGAAGGTCTCCGCCCCGATCCCTATTAAGAATCTCCCCCCTGCCATTACGGCATAATTGCTACCGACCGCTGTGAGAATGGCGCCCACGAAGCAGATAAGGGCAGTCGTCAGTGTGACCGCGCGTCCGGTCCATCGATCGACGAGGATTCCGCCCAGCAACGGAACAAAGACATTCGGCAGGCTATAAATCGCGTTGAGGAGACCGATTTGGAGGTCCGAGAAATGGAGTTGTGCTGATAACAACTCGGCGACCGCCCCAATGGAATCGTACACGTAACCATTGCCGAGGATCGCGATTCCTGTGGCGACAAAGATCAGGAATTTGGTGCCCTTTGCAGCCACAGGCGGTGCGGCCTGTGTCGACAAATCTTCTTTGCAAAGCTCCGGCATTTTAGTTATGCATCGCGGAACGGCAGCCCTTGCTTGCAATACGGCTACGGTCCGCGCGCAATGGGGTACGGCTCATTCTTGAGGCCTCTCCATAGGGCGCGATTGAGCGCGGTCGGATTCGCGCGATCGGGGCCGGAAAAATCCATTCCCTCCGTCACTTTTCCCCAATATGCAGCGGAATGCTTCGGATAGGCGATGGCTGCGCGCCCGTCTTGCGGTAGAGGTAACGCTGTCGAGCGCAGCACGTCCGGTACAATCGCCTGATAGGACCAGCCGATGACTGATGGATCAAACACCTCCGTCATCGGAGCCGCGAGCGCGTCATTCAATCCGATTGGACCGAGACCCAAGATCTGCTCGATCGTCTTGACAATGCTGACGGTGGTGTAGCGGTTCGATACGACTGAGTGCTGGCGCACATAGGCTCCGGCGAATAGGGCCACTGAACGGTGTGAATCCACGTGGTCAGGTCCGTCGCCAGCATCATCCTCTATCGAAACAATAACCGTATCGGCCGCGAACGGGCTGTGAGTAAGGCTCAACGTGGGCTGCGGTATGCGCCGCGCTCGCCTACCGGGATTTGGCGGCATCGGGCTGCACCTGCCCCCGCAATCGATCGCTCGCCCAGCTGCACCGCCGGGACGTTTCGGACATCTTATGGTCCAGGTCGGGCTGGGGTAACAGTCACGTCGGGTCCGCGGCAAGCAATGCCTCGATATTCCTTAGCGGCGTATCCCACCAGTAGAAATACTGACCATCGGGAAGGTATTGACCTTTGATCACCATTGGGCCCCCATCCTCGCCCCAAGCATCTTTACGACAACCCCTGTTTCCGCGGTAATTGTCCGGGGTGTGTTTTCGATCGTTGCGTTCGGAGTAGCAACTCCGCTGCACGCACGCCCATCACGAGCACCTCATCGTGATCGCCTGCGGAGCCGTCGGTGCATGGCCTGCTGCGCCTCCTCAGAGCCGTCGTGGAAGCTTCCGAACCATTTGTCAAGGGGAACCAACCCGTCACCTCCGTAGTTGACCTCAAAATACGATGATGTGTAATGACCCACCGGAACCTGCTCAACCTACGCCGCTAAAGCGAACGCCTCCGCGGGTGTCTTCATTCCCAGCGCTTGATGTGGCCTCCTGGTGTTGTAAAAGCTCACCCAGTCGCCAATGACGCGACTGGCGTGCTGTAGGGTCTCGAATCGGTGTCGATGCACGCATTGCTCTTTTAGCGTCCTGATCAGTCTTTCGATCATCCCGTTCTGTTCCATATGAACCCGAGTCCATATGGAACAGTATGTCGCCGCGCAATTTATGTTCTCTTCGTTCGCAGCGGCCCGTTAAACGGGGGATTTGCACGAGAGTTTGCGGCACATAATTTTCGGCGCACAGTGCGTGCGTTACCCCAACCAGGAGAACGCCGTCATGCACGAGAACTTGTTTTCCTTTCCGTCCACCCTCGCGCGCTATCGCTCGGCGCCGTTGCTCTGCCAGCGGGAGAGTTTTCTCCAGCGCTGTGCCGAGCAGGGTTACTCGCGATCTGAACTGGGGAAGATCGCATGGCTCCTGCGCATCGTTGCGCAGAGCCAGGTCACCTCGAAGCGCATCGTATCGCCAGAGGATCTCGACCAGATGACCCGACCCTACTGCAGGAGCACGCGGCCGGTGTTGATTCACGTGGCCAAGCAGTGGTTTGCCTTCATGGGCGTGCCGCTGATTGAGGTGCTGCCCGAGCACTTGTTCTCCGGCGAACTCGCGACGTTTGAGACATTCATGCGCGAGGATCGCGGCCTCTCGCCCGTGACGATCCAGACTCGCCGGGAACAGCTGCGTCCCTTTTTTGAGCGACTCAACAGTCAGCGAGTACGCTCGCTGAAGCAGATCACTCTGCGGCTCATCGATCAATACTTCATCGAACAGAGCCAACACGGTTGGAGCCGTGCTTCTCTGGCAACGCTGGCGGCCACCCTGCGCAGTTTCTTCTATTACGCCGAGTCCCAGGGCTGGTGCCGCGCGGGGCTCGCGGCGGCGCTCGATGCGCCCAGATTGTATGCCCAGGAAGGGCTGCCCCGGGGTCCGGATTGGAAGCAAGTGAAGGCGTTGCTCGGCCGCATCCGTGGCGATGATCCGGTCTCGATCCGAGATCGCGCGATCGTGATGCTTCTGGCCATCTACGGACTGAGGCGTGCCGAGGTGGCAGCGTTGCGCCTCGAGGATCTCGATTTCGAGTACGAGCTCATCCGGATCACGCGTCCCAAGCAGCGGCGTACCCAGCAGTATCCTCTGATTGGTGTGGTTGGTGATGCGCTCCTGCGCTACCTCCAGCACGCACGCCCTCGATGTGCACACAGATCCGTATTTCTGACCATCAAAGCTCCACCGCGGCCGCTTTCGGCCTCCAGCATTTCGGCACTCGTACGATGGCGGCTTCGCGCCATGGGCGTTCAAGGGATTCCGTGTGGTGCGCATGGCTTGCGCCACGCCTGTGCGAGGCACTTGCTCGCGAAGGGCTTCTCGTTCAAACAGGTGGGTGATCAGCTCGGTCATCGGCGTGCCTCGTCAACGTCCTTCTATGCCAAGGTCGATCTGAAGGGCTTGCGGGATGTGGCCGAGATCAGCCTCGGGAGGCTCCTATGAACCTGCCGGTCTTGATCTCGGGCTATCTCAACCACCAACACGCCCTGGGCTACCGCTTCGGAACCGAACGGTTCATGTTGCGCGCATTCTGCAAAAGCGTAGGCGGCGGTGTTTCTGCGATTACCGCGGATCAGGTTCGCGCGTATCTTCATCACGGCCACGTCTCGGCTCAGACAGTGAGCCGAAGGTATCGCGCCCTGCGTGGATTTTATCGCTATGTCACAACCCGACACGGCATCCACTTGCCCGCAATGCCTACAACGCCGCTAGCGCAATCCATTACGTTTGTGCCTCACATCTATTCCCACGAGGAGCTTGCGCGACTGCTTCAGGCCGCGCCGGATGCCTGCCAGCGCCGCGGCGCGCTGATCGATGAAGAGACACTGCGCGCCTTGCTCCTGCTCCTGTACGGCGCAGGATTGCGTCTGGGCGAGGCGATTCGCCTCAACGTCAAAGATGTCGATCTGGACCAGGCATTGCTCACCGTCCGACGCACCAAGTTTTATAAAATGAGGCTCGTCCCGCTGGGCCGGGATTTGACTCAGGTGCTGATCGAGTACCGTCGGAACCGAGTTCTGCGGCATGAGAGCAGTGCAGACCGTTCCTTCTTTCAGATGCGTAATGGCCAGCGTCTGCAGCACTTGACGGTCGAACGAACGTTTCGCCTGCTGCGCAGGATTGCGCAGGTGTCCCGCCCGGGCGGGGCACGGCGCCAACCGCGTTTGCACGATCTGAGACACGCCGCAGCCGTCCACCGACTCATTGCCTGGTATCGACGTGGCGCTGATCTTCAATATCTGCTGCCGCGACTGGCAACCTACCTGGGGCACAAAGACCTCTCCGGGACGCAGCACTATCTCACTCTGACCCCAACGCTTCTGCGGCAAGCCAGCAAGCGGTTCGAACGCTATGCAGGAGGGCGCCGCCATGACTGACACAACCTCAATTGCCCCTTGGGTACGTCGGTTCTTGCTCGAGCACGTGATAGGTGATCGCAACCTCTCGATCAATACCCAAAAGAGCTACCGGGACATGCTGTTGCAACTGCTCCCGTTCGTCGCCGCCCAGGCACATCGACCGCTCGAGAAGCTGACAGTTACCGATCTGTCTGCTGACCGCATTCGATCTTTCCTGAGGGATCTCGAGAGCAAACGTGGATGTAGCGCGCGCACGCGCAACCAGCGCCTCAGTGCGATCCATGCGCTCGCGCGTTTCATCGGTCAAAACGCACCCGAGCACCTCCAATGGTGCGCGGAGATCCGTCTCATTCCCTTCAAGAAGACGATGGATCGAGCGATCACGTGTTTGGACCGTCAAGAGATCCAAGCGTTGCTTGAAGCAGCGGCTCGTCCGTCTCCTGACTATGCGCTCCTGCTGTTTCTCTACAACTCCGGCGCGCGTGTCAGCGAGGCTGCGCAGCTTTCGATTCAGGACCTCGATTGGTATGCACGGGGGGTCCAAATCATCGGCAAAGGGCGGAAGGTGCGGACCTGTCCGCTGTGGCCGGAGACCATAAAGATGCTGAGACCGCTCACTACAAGTCGCGCGCCCACCGAGCCTGTCTTCCGCAACCGTAACGGCGAGCCTTACACCCGCTCGGGTATCTACGGCGTGGTCAAACGATACGCGCAACGCGCCGCCCAGAAGATGCCATCGATCGGGAAGAAGGCGATCGGCCCGCACGTCATCCGACATTCTACGGCCTCGCATCTGCTTCGCGCCGGAGTAGATATCAACACGATCCGAGGGTGGTTGGGACATGTTTCCTTGGATACTACCAACATCTACGCGGAGATCGACCTCGAGACCAAAGCTCGCGCGCTCAATGCCTGTGAGGTCCGCGGCAACACTCGGTCTCAAACGCCTTGGCGCAAGCAACCGGCGCTAATGGACTTCCTGCATGGACTGTAGAAAATTATGTGCTGAACAATCTGGCAAGAGACCTACGTTCACCGGCCCTCTGCGAGCCGGGAGAACATAAATTGCGCGGCGACATACTGTTCCGGACTGTGTGGCGTGATGAACTCCTGACGCAGCCCGTAGCCGCGTACCAGTGCGGTGTAGCTCCTGGAGGTAAAGACCAGGCCATTGTCCGAACGAAGTAAGAAGGGCCTCGGGACTCGCCCAAGAGTGCCAAAGCGCGCGATCAACGCCTGCTCCAGAGCCGACTCGGCCGTCTTCGATCGAGCACTGCGGGACAGGTGCCACCCCAACAGCTCCCGGCTATGGCAGTCCATTACGAGCGCTAACGTCACCCAGCCGTCACGACCACTCCAGACTCGACACAGATCCGTCGCCCAACGCTCGTTGGGCATCGAGGCGACCGAGGGGAGAGCTCGTACGCGGGGACGGAAGCCCACCGGGCGAGTCCTCACCTGCCAGCGCATCAGCTGGAAAATGCGCTGCACGGTGTTCTTGTTGAAGCCCAGTAAGTGCGCGACAGTGCGATAACCGAAGGACGGATGTTCCTCAATCATCTGCTTGATCGGCCCGCGGAAACGCTCCTGGATCTTCGGTGGCCGGCGTGTTTGACGGTAGTACACCGTCCTACGTGGAACACCGAACCAACGGCACAGTTTGCTTATCGAGATGCTGAGGCCCTCGTCTTTGAGTCCCTGGCGGATCGTCTCGATCATGATTCGTCCTCGCCCAGCAGGGACTGCAATTTTTTTCGTGCACGCAGCTCCAGCATCGCCTCCCCGTAGGCTTCCTGGAGTTCCTTCAACTGCTGCTCGTACTGCTCTCTAACGTCCTGCGGGTTAGCTCGCAGGGCGTTCTCCATGCCCCGCTTACCCTCCTCGATCCACTTCTCGATCTCCGAAGGCGGTAGATCGAAGCTGCGGCTCGCCTCCGCCACCGTGGTCTTACCCTGAATAATGTCCAGCACCAGCGCGCTCTTGCGCTTGGCCGTCCACCGTTTGATTTCGTCTTCCATCGCCATGCTCATGGATACCTCCAATCACGATATCACCTGAGCAGGTTTTTGGTGGGTCAGTACAGCTCATCGCTCGTGGGCGGTTGCGTGTTGATCTATCCAGACCTATTACCTTCGATACACCTGTTACCCCGACATGACGGACAACCGTACGCCCTCGGAGCTCACGCTGGTGGATAAGGCCTTTTACGCAAATGTGCCAAATCGGGCGGTTTCTTGTGGATAAGTCACGGGTCACACATTGGCAACGATAGGCTGGGTGGTCGAGGGCAGAAGACGCTCCAGATACTGCTCGATGGCCCGCTCCAACTGGTGAACGGATTCTCCGCGGAGAAGGAGTCGATTGAGGCTGCGCCGAAAAGGCGGTTGGGCGGCGTAATCGCATAGATAGATCGTCATCCACAGCCGCCCGAGGTGCATCAGAGTGTTGTAGGAGGAGGAGCCTCGAGCGGCAGTACCGAGACGCTCCAGCGCATAGGTGGCCGAGGTGTAGCCGTCCTCGATGGAGGCGGCCAAGCGCAGCGCCTCCTGATATCCGGCGTGGATTTGATGCAAATCGACATCGCGCCGCAATACCTTCTCGAGCGCCGGCATTTCTGGCCAGTTACGCGGGACATGCAGCCACTGTTCGCGCATATCATGCTGTCGCGGACACAGATCAACGCCTACGAACTTGCCCAATCCCACGGCAATGTAGGTAAAGCCATGAGTATCCACGGCAAGCTGTCGAATCGGGGTGACGCGTTGTCGGAGCACTCCCTCGATAGCCGCTCCGGCTTGACGCTGCAGCAAGGGCAAGGGTGCATCGTAGGGGATGCCCATTGGTCCAGAACCGTCTGATAGATACCGACGCCGTGAACGCGGCGTTTAGGATCGACCCGAGCCGTGTACAGGTGTTTATTGGCATCCAGACTCATCAGATCCGAGGAGGCGGCGTACCCGGTGCCCCAACGCTGGACGATGGAGTGGCTGCGGGCGAACTTAACGAGCGCCTCATTGGCCGCGCGCACTCCGGGCTCGGCTTCAAACAGGTGCATATAACGCCGGACGGTGCTCTCGCGCACGCCGCGGATCATGGTCGCGATCCCTCGCGAGTGTAGATCGGTGCCGGCCGCCAGCAAGGCTGCATACACGGCCAGCAGCTCCTGCTCACTTTTTGGCTCGCGGCCAAGCAAACGCCAACTGAAGTGCACACGTGCATCGAGCTCGAGCAGCACCGTCGGGAACTGCACACGACCGACCTGGCAATACAGCCGTGCCTGCATGAAATCCAGCCCCTCAGGCTGTTTTTCGGCGTCGTCTCGGCGGAAGTACAGGTCTTTGCGACCCACCCAGACCGAGCCGTTGGCGACCGCCTCCTCGAGGCCCGCGAGAGCGGCGCGCAGGGTAGCCTGGACTTGATCGGTGTACAACACGGGGGACGAAGGCAGTTCCTTGCGAGCACGGTAAGTTGCAGACTGTTGCTGCCATACGCTGGCTGGCATCCAGTTCTGGGCGGGGTCTGAGAATTCATAGCCGTAAGGTGACCAGAGCGAACCATTGCGTAGTGCATGGCGCATGCCCCAGAGCGTGGCTGCTTCATAAGCACGCAAGCCTCGCGACAGATCCTTGCCGTCAATCAACGCCCTCCAGCGGCCCACCCACTCAAGCGGGGGTTGCGGGAACAGCCAGTTCGTTTTTTCTGCGTAGTAATCCTGGATCCACTCGAGGGCAACTCGAAGCGGGTGTTGAGGAGCGCCCTGCAAGTTGAGTTTCAGTAGCAGCTCAAGCACGGGGCGTACGCGTTGCGCATTGCGCGAGAGCACTTCACGTACGTCCGCTGCGTGGCTAGTTGTTGCAGCTTGTATACCCGGCAACAACAGTGCGGCCGAGCGAATGCGGTAGGTAGCATCATCTAGAGCGCCGTCACTCACCAGCCGACGCAGCTCGGCGAGAATCTCACCTCGACTACGTACCCGTGCCGGCGAGAGCTCCTCGGCAGCGATTCGGTGCGCCCAATTCCAGATCGCGGCGATGCGCATCTCCACCAACCGCAACAGATCATCGGTGAGCGTACCCAGACTGACAGTGGCGAAGCAGATCGCTTCTAGCTCCTGCCGATAGGCCGGCAGCTTGGGAACATCGTTCGAGCGGCGAGGTCGGAATCGTCGCGCATACACTCGCTGACGCTCCTTGGGAATCGGCAGGGGATTGTGCCTGCCAAGCAGGTCTTGCAGCCACGCGTATTTGTCGTAGAGCAACCGCAGGGTTTTGAGCGAGCGCTTGCCTGGCGGGCGGCGCAGCCACTCCAGATGCGTCATCGTGTGACCCGCCCGCCGCTGCAGCAATCGATGTAGGCAACTCTGTAAGGATGACGCGCCCCGGGTCTGGAGCAGCCTCGCGTGATCATTCATCGTCACGACACGTATCACCGTCCGGACAAGCTCACTGACTCGTCTTGGCCGCGGTATCAGATACGAGTTCTGATATAACCAAGCACGAGCATACTGCTCAGGCGCGGTCGGAGTATGGATCCGTGCGTCCGTTCGCAAATAAACGTAAGC
>Ga0105240_10011615_pt1 | contig 12250 bp, 8 predicted proteins | sample KBSC54metaG_FD_80426 | JGI IMG/M metagenome (GOLD analysis project Ga0105240, IMG submission 80426) | Corn rhizosphere microbial communities from Kellogg Biological Station, Michigan, USA - KBS C5-4 metaG | ecosystem: Host-associated > Plants > Roots > Rhizosphere > Soil | place: Michigan, USA...
AACGCGGCGCAGCGCATGCGACGCGGGCTCAGGGGGCGGGCCGACGCACTGTTCGGCCGTATTCTCTGGCAGCACGGATTGCCCAATACAACATAAAAGAAAGGCGTCCAGCATGGCCGCTTCAGTCGCGCACACTAATGACCGGGGCCACGTCATGAAAAAGTCGATTTCGGGCTGCCTGCTGCTTCTGCTGCTGACGTTTCCGCCGATCGGGAGCGCAGCAACTCCCAGCCGGTATCTCTTCGTCTGGGCGATGGAGGCGAAACGTCCTCAAGCCTCGACGCAGACGCTGATGTCGCCCGATCTGGCCGCGTGGCGCAGTAACCGAGGATTGGGCAAGGATTTTCTCGCAGTCTTTGATGTCCGTCCTGGCGCGTCGTTTGGCAAACTGCTCGCGATGCTGCCTGTCGGAAACGCGGCGATGGCTCACCATACGAACTACGCGGAGCCTCCCAACGACCTGCTCTATGCGAACGACTGGATCGCGAACAGCACCTACGTGTTCGACCTGCATGATCCCGAGCATCCGCGGCTCGCGCGGAAATTCGGCAGCGTGGGCGCTTACAGCTATCCACACTCGTTCGTCTCTCTTTCCAACGGCAATACGCTGGCGACGTTCCAATATTCCGGCGGGTTCAATCGCGCCGCGGGGGGACTTGTCGAGTTCGATCCGCGGGGCCATGTCGTGAGAGCGGTCTCGGCCGCAGTTCCCGGACATCCCAATATTCGTCCATACAGTCTGACAGTCGCCGAGAAGCTCGATCGAGTCGTCACCGGCAGCGCGGATATGATGGGGGCACAGGTCAGTCACGTCTCACAGGTCTGGCGGCTCTCGGATCTGAAACTGGTCGCGACCATGCAGCTGCCGCCGCAGCCTGACTGGTTTTACGACACGGCGGCTGATTCGTCCGAGCCGCGCATGCTGGCAAACGGCGAGACGGCTGTGGTTCCCACGTTCAACTGCGGTCTCTTCCGGGTTCGGGATCTGGCGAGCGACCATCCGACGCTGCAGCATATCTACGACTTCGGCTACCGTACGTGCGAAGTGCCGGTGGTCGTCGGTGACTACATGGTCGAGACGATGCAGAGCGGGCATGCCATCGCCGGCCTCGACCTGCGCGATGCGGAACATCCGCATGAAGTCAGCCGCATCGTCTTGCCGCCGGATGAATATCCCCATTGGCTGGCGCTCGAGCCGGGCGGTGATCGCCTGGTGATCACCGGTTATGGAGCGCTCTCGACCCGCGTCCGGTTTGCGACCATCAATCGCGGTACCGGCAAGCTGACACTCGAGCCGGCGATGATCGATTTCACGCGCACCTGGCCTGACGGCTGGCACGGGAGCGCCATACCGCATGGCGCCGTTTTCAGTAATCCCTAGCGACGATCGCCCCCGATACCGGCGTCAGTAGGACTTTCCCCGCGCGGACACGGGCCACACCACCTCGACGTTGCCGTTGCGCACGCCCACATACCAGTCGTGGAGATTGCAGGTCGGATCGCAATGCCCCGGAACGAGCTTCAACTTTTCATTGATGCGGAGAACTCCGCGGCTGTCCTCGATTACGCCGTGCTCGTCCGAGGCGCGGATGTATTGCACGTCGTTGCGGCCATAGATGACGGGAAGGCCGCTGTCGAGCGCCAGTGTCTTGAGTCCTGCGTCGCAGACCGCTTGGTCGGACTTGGTATGGCTCATTACCGAGGTCAGGACGAAGAGGGCGTTCTCCCACTCGCCCCGGTCGAATCGGTTTCCGTCCTTGGACTTGATGCGTCCGTAGGCTGCGTCCATGAAGGCGTAGCTGCCGCATTGCAGCTCATTGTAGATACCCGAATTGGACTCGAAATCATAGGAGCCCGTGCCGCCGCCCGTGACCAGCTCCGGTTTGAGTCCCACCGCCTGCAGAGCCTCGATGATCGCCTTCACGACGACGATGGCGTCATCGAATCTGGACTTGCGGTCCTCATAGCTCTCCAGGTGCTGCATGGCTCCCTGATAGGCCTGGACACCGCTGAAACTCAGCCCTGGCGCGCTGTCGATGGCCTTCGCAATCTCAACTGCGGCGTTGGCGCACCTGACGCCGCAGCGGCCCGCGCCGCAGTCGATTTCGACCAGGCACTCCAGTGTCGTGCCGTGCCGCTGGGTGGCGGATGAAAGCTCTGCCACGTTGGCCAGTTCATCGACGCAAACGGTGATTTCTGCGCCATATTTCGGCAGACGCGCGAGCCGATCCACCTTGGCCGGGTCGCGCACCTCGTTGGACACGAGGATGTCCGTGATGCCGCCGCGGGCGAAGACCTCGGCCTCGGAAACCTTCTGACAGCAAACGCCAACCGCACCCCCCAGGGTCTGCTGCAATTTCTGCACATCGACCGACTTGTGCATCTTCCCGTGACTGCGGTGGCGCATCCCGTGCGCCTTCGCGTAATCGCCCAGCTTCCTGACGTTGCGCTCGAGCGCGCCGAGGTCGAGGATCAGGCAGGGTGTCTGGATATCAGCCTCGTCCATGCCGGGCAGAGCGGGGACGTCATAGCCGACCGCGTAGCCTGCGAATTGCGAGGGCTCGCTCACCGCTGCAGAAACAACTGCCCGATTGCGAGCGCCAGGGGATAAGGCTGGAATTCGTTGCGATTGCTGAGGATGATCACGGCGAGGTGGTGATTCGGCCAGCGGATGATCACATTGCGGAATCCGATACTCTCGCCGGAATGCCAGACAGTATTGCCGGCGATACGCCAGCCGAATCCGTAGCTGACGTCGGGGTCATCGGTCGGTTCGTGCGCGCTGAAGGCCATGCGCCGCGATTCTGCGTCGAGGAGTTTGTCCGTGTACAGCGCCGCGTCCCACTTGGCCAGGTCGTCAACGGAGGAGTAGATGCCGCCGTCGCCTCGAGTGGCGCTCGTCGTGTCCTGGTCTGTCCGGACCCACTTGCCATTGACCTCACTGTAGCCATAGGCGCGGTTCGACACCTGTGGCCCGCGGTCGTGCTCGTACATCAGGGTGTGTTTCATACCGAGCGGCTCGAAGATGCGCTTTCTCATGAAATCCGCGAGATCCATGCCCGAGGCGCGCTCGACGACCAGGCCGAGCAGGACATAGCCGCCGTTGCTGTAGCGGTGGGCGCTGCCAGGCTCGAAGTAAAGCCGATGCTGTGAAGCGATCATGCTGAGCACGTCAGCATCGTTCAACTGGGTCGTCCGGCCTGGCGGAATCAGGTCTTCGTAATCGATCAGCCCGCCGGTGTGAGTCAGCAGGTGGTAGAGGGTGATCTTGTCGTCGCTGGCTGGAAGTTGTGGCAGCCATTTGCGTACGCGGTCTTCCAGTCGCAATTTGCCGTCCTGTTTCAGCAGCAGGATGCACGCGGCCGTGAATTGCTTGGTGACCGATGCCAGGCGATAGTTGGTCTCAGGACTGGCTTTTACGTGCTCTTCCAGATTGGCGTAACCGTAGCCGCGCCTCACGATGGCCTTGCCATCCCGGGTGACCAGCAGCGACGCACCGGCTCCGTCACCTGCGTAGCGGCTCATCAGGGCGTCGACCTGCGCGGCCCTCGTCTGCTCAGCGGATTGCGCGTGGACGCAGACCGTCGTCATCAGCACTGCCAGCGCCGAGAGAGCCAGTCGTTTGCGCGTCATGATCTTATCTCCGCATCGAAAGTCACTACAGAATCGCAAGGTGAGGCGGTCCGGACCCTGTGAGGGCGCGCGTGCGCCACATTATCATTCACAACCGCGCTCTCGTTTGAAGGCGAGGTCTTCGTAGTCGTCGCTGAAGTCCGCATCGGGGTCGACCTTGGCCATGTGCAGCGCATCATCGGCCTGCCTGGGAAAGAGCAGCCATGCCTCGGAGTTGCCACTTCCCCAGTGCACCAGATAATGCTCTCCGACCCGCATGACCTGTCCGGCCAGGCTCGGCGATTTCTGCGAGGCGAAGAACACCTCATCCCCGTGCGCACAAATGCGCGCCTCGCCGAACCACGGATCGCGCCATACGCCGAGTTGATCCTTGAGATCCGTGGGCGTCGCGGGCTTGCGTGAGGACGTATCGGGAACGTGCAGGATACTTTGCTGCCGGTCCGCGCGATTCAGCTCGTCCGAGTAGCTGGCCACACTGCGAGTCTTCTGCGGGGCAGTGAAATGCTTGGTCAGTACCTCGTTGAGCACCACGCGCGCGTTTTCGGCATCGGCGTCGATGAGGAACACATAGCCGCTCCTGCGGAACGGCAGCAGTGTCACCGCCGAGTACATGCCCGACAGCGTGCCGGTATGCGAGACCGTCATCTGCCCATCCACATCGGCAATGCGCCAGCCATAACCATAGCTGTAAAAGAGAGTGCCATCCCATGCGTGCTGGCGTGCGGATATCGGCATCGGCGTATAACTCGTCCATTCCCTCTGGCGCTGCTCCGGTGACAACCAGGTCAGTTGCTTCGCGGTCGGCGCCAGCCAGTTCATGGCCCAGATGAGCATGTCGTTCAGGCTGCAACGCACGCCCCCCGCCGCGTCCATGGTGGCGGCATGCACGATCGGGCCGTTCGCCGGCTCTTCGACGAAACCTCCGTCGCGCCATATGTGCGGGCGCGCTACGTTGCCCACCTCTTCGCGATTCCACGTGCCGATCTGACAGCGGCTCATGCCCAGCGGCTGAAACACTTCCCGACGCATGAGGGTCGGATAGGCCGCGCCGCCGGCTGCGGCTGCGACCTGGCCAGCCACGATGTAGAGCGTGTTGTCGTAGCCGTAGCCCGCGCGAAAACTGTATGCCGGCTTCAGATAGCGCAAACCATGCACCACGTCCTGGGGGGTGAAATCATTCGGATCCGGCCACAGCATCAAATCACCGGCGCCCTCGGGCAGGCCGCTGTGATGCACCAGCAGGTCGCCAACCTGCATATTCGCCGTGACCCAAGGGTCGTACATCCGGAACGACGGCAGGTACTTCGTAACCGGGTCGTCCCAACGCAACTTCCCTGCTTCCACCAAACGAGCCAGCAGCGTCACGGTCATGGACTTGCTGTTGGACGCTATCTCGAACAGCGTATCGGTGTCGATAGGCTTACCGGATTTCAGAGCTCCCACCGTGCGCGTGTAGACCACTTTGCCATCGTCAACGACGCCAACGGCAATCCCGGGCAGGTGGTATTGCGCCACCACGGCCTCGACCAGGCGATCGTAGTCGGACTGTGAGCCGATCGGCGCGGCGGCCCGGGCATCGGTGCCGCACACGAGCAGTGCCAACGACATCAGCAGGGATCGAGCGAGCCGTTTCATGCGCTGTCCCAGTGATGCGCCGGCTGCTCGCCCGTAATCATTTCCTCGAAGGTCTGACGTCGCCGTACAACTGCGTAACGACCCCGGTCGAGCAATACCTCGGCAGCCAATGGCCGCGAATTGTAGTTCGATGCCATGGCGGCACCGTAGGCCCCCGTCGTTCTGATCATCAGCAGATCGTCCGGCTCGCATGGAGGCAGCAGCCGATCAACGGCAAACGTGTCGCTGCTCTCGCAGACCGGCCCGACTACGTCGTAGAGTTGCGGGGGCTGCAGTCGGCGCGATATCGGTACGATGTCGTGCCAGGCATCATACAGACTGGGGCGCAGCAGCTCGGTCATGGCCGCGTCCACCACCAGGAACCGGCGCTGCCGCCCCTGCTTGATGCGCAGTACCCGGGTCAGCAGCCCCCCTGCCTCGGCCACGAGCCAGCGGCCCGGCTCGAGCAGGATGTGGCCGCCGAAGCCACCCAGTGTTTTCCGAATGATGTCCGCATAGTCCTCGATGGAAACAGGCTGGTCGCGCCCGTCGCGATAGCACACGCCCAGGCCGCCGCCGACATCGATACTGGCGATCGCATGTCCGGCCGCGGTCAGCTCCCGCCAGAAGGAGGCCACGCGTTGCAACGCCAGCTCGATCGGATCCAGGGAGAGCATTTGGGAGCCGATGTGCACGTGCAGGCCATCCAGATTCACATGCGTCCGCTGCGCATTGTCCGCAAACCATTCGCGCGCCTCTTCGATGCCGACGCCGAACTTGTTTTCGGATTTTCCGGTGGAAATTTTGGCGTGAGTGAGGGCGTCCACGTCAGGATTGACACGTACCGAGGCGCGGGCGATTACGTTCCGCGCTGCCGCGACGCGCTGCAACAGGTTCAGCTCGTCTTTCGATTCCACGTTGAAACGGCGGATGCCGGTTGCGAGCGCATCGGCGATCTCGCCGGTGGTCTTGGCAACGCCGGAAAACACGATGCGGCTGGCAGGAATGCCCGCAAGCAGACTTCGCCGCAGTTCGCCAACCGATACAATGTCCGCGCCCAGTCCGGCGTCGGCCATCAATTGCAAAACGGCCAGATTGGCATTGGCCTTTACCGCATAGCAAATCAGCGTGCCGAGCCCGTGCACTGCCGTTTGTAACGCATGGATGCGTTGCCGGATGGCGGAAGCGGAATAGACGTGGAGGGGCGTACCGAGCCGCTGCGCCAGCACTCGCAGGTCCACGCCGTCCAGATGTGCGTCATCGGCGCTCACGGCTGCAGCGGGTACGTTCGTGCCAGTCATCGCTCGCCGCTGCGCCAGTGTTCCGTCGGACCGGTGGGCACGGGGCGAGGAATCAGTAACCTGCCGCGAGGCCGGCCGGGCGGCGCCGATCGTTGGCGCCTTCGAACACGCCGGTCTTCGGATCGATCAGGATGGCTTCATCGGCACCCATGGCGTGGATCCGCGTGAACCGGTAGCCCATGGTTTCGAGCTTCCGTCGCGACTCCGAGGAGAGCATTCCGTCTTCGATCCACACTTCCTGCGGATACCATTGCTGATGCATCCGCGGCGCATTCACGGCCTGTTGCACGTTCATGCCATAGTCCACCACGTTGAGGATGCTCTGCAGCGTGGTCGAGATGATGGTTGCATCACCGGGACTGCCGGTCAGCAGGAGAGGCTTGCCGTCCCTCATGAGAATGGTCGGCGTCATCGAGCTCAAGGGACGCTTCCCCGGCTCGACCTCGTTGACCTCGCCCTGCACCAGCCCCGCTGCGTTCGCGACACCGGGCTTGGAGGTGAAGTCATCCATCTCGTCGTTGAGGAAGAAACCCGTGCTGCCGGCAATCTGCCGGATGCCGAAGAGGAAGTTTATGGTGTAGGTCACCGAAACCACATTGCCGTACCCGTCGGCCACCGAATAATGCGTGGTGTGGTTGCCTTCGGTCGCGCCGAGATCACCCTTGATCGCAGCGGAGGATGTGGCCCTGTCCGGCAGGATGGTGGATCGCAGCTTCTCTGCATGCGCGGGCGAGAGCAGCTCGTCGATCGGGTTGCGGACGAATGCCGGATCGCCCAGGTAGGTGTTGCGGTCGGCGAAGGCGCGGCGCTCGGCCTCGGCCAGGTAATGCACGGAGTTGACCGAGCCGTAGCCCCATTTGGCAAACGGGTAGGGCGTGAGGATCTGCAGGATCTCGCATAACGTCGTGCCGCCTGAGCTCGGCGGAGGCGCGGAGAGAACGGTGTAGCCGTGGTAGCTGCATTCGATCGGCGTTCCCCATTGTGCGGTGTAATCGGCGAAATCCTGCATGGACAGGATGCCCCCGTTGGCCCGGCTGGCCTCGACCACGGCGCGTGCGATGGGGCCCCGGTAGAATGCGTCGGTGCCGCCATCGGCAATCTGCTCGAGCGTTTGCCCCAGTTGCCTCTGAATCAGACGCTGGCCGGCGATATATGGCCTGCCCCGGTTCAGGAAAATAGCCGCAACGTTGGGATGTTCAGCGAAGTCCTGCACGCTGTCGTTGAGGATATCGACGTCGCCCTGTTGGAGCACATAGCCATCGCGGGCCAGCCTGATGGCGGGCGCCATCACCTGCTTCAACGACATCGTGCCGTATTTCCCGAGCGCGGTATCGAGGCCCATGACGGTGCCCGGGACGCCAACTCCCAGGTAGGAATCGGTGCTGCGATTCGCCACTACGTTGCCATTGGCGTCCTGGAACATGGTGGGCGTGGCTTTCAGCGGAGCCTTCTCGCGGAAATTGAGAAAGACGTTCTGACCGTTCCTGAGATGAATCGTCATGAACCCGCCGCCGCCGATGTTGCCGCAGCACGGATGGACAACGGCCTCCGCATAACCCACGGCCACAGCCGCGTCGATGGCGTTGCCTCCCTGCTCGAGGATCTGCACGCCGGCCAGGGTGGCCAGATGCTGAGCGCTGACCACCATCCCGTGCCGCCCGATGACCGGATTGGCCTTGGCCAGCGCCTCACGCGTCGCGGCGGGCGCATCAGTGATCGTGGGTAGCGCCCGTGCAAGCACACTGTCGGCGGCGCCGGCCACGGTGCTCATTGCGCCGATCGCCAGAATCAGTGCCGCCCGGGACCATGAGATACCGCATTCCCGTCCCAGGGACGGGATAGCTTGCATTGGAAGAGACCGTGCCATGTTTGGCTTCAACGTCGCCCTCAACCTTGTACATCCTCGAACTGGAGTTACCAAACAATCCATCCAACTGCGTCGGGGTAGCTCGCCTATCACCCGCCCCAGAATCCTGATGACGGTGGCTTCAGCAGGCCTTCCTTCAGGGTTACGCCATCCGGGTAGTCCTCTGCCAGCCAGAGCGGTCCGTCCAGATCGACGAAGGCCGCTTCGCGCGCGACTTCCCACGCGGGCGCAATGCCGAGCGATGAGCAAACCATGCAGCCGACCATGACGGTGAATCCACAGGCTCTTGCATCACGCAGCAGTCGCCAGGCCTCGGTCAGTCCCCCGGTCTTGTCCAGCTTGATGTTGACGGCCTGGTAACGATTGAGGAGCGACGGCAGGTCCGAGGAAGTGTGGCAGGCCTCATCGGCGCAGACCGGTATTCGGCTTGAAAACTCCAGCAGGCCATCGTCTGCATCGGCAGGCAGCGGCTGTTCGAGGAGGCTCACTGCCGCGCGCTCGAGCGCCGGTTGAATCTCGCGCAGGATGTCGATCGTCCAGCTCTCGTTAGGGTCCACTATGAGTCTGGCCGATGGGGCTGCTTGCCGCACGGCTTCGATTCGCGCCACCGGATCGTCAGCGTCGACCTTGATCTTGATCAGCCCGTGGCCCGCGGTGAGGGATGCAGCCTTCGCCATCTCCTGCGGCGTGTCGATGCTGATCGTCAACGCAGTGACGAGAGGTGGACGCGGCGGCCGAGCCAGTTGTTCCCATACAGGCACCCGGCTGAGCCGCGAATCCAAGTCCCACAACGCCGCGTCCAGTGCGTTGCGCGCCGCCCCCGCGGGGAGGCGGCTCTGCAGCTCGTCCCTGCCCATGCCGGCACAAAGGACGCTACGCAGCATCTCGATCTGCTCCATCACCGAGGCCACGGATTCGCCGTAGCGGCCATAGGGCACGGATTCGCCCCGCCCAATGCAGCCTTCCTGGCCGAGCTCGACGGTCACCACCTCTGCTGCAAGCTTGACGCCACGCGAGATGCGAAACGGCGATCGCAACGGCAGAGTGCGGTGCCGGATGTTCAGCGAGCGCAGCACGAAAGCAGACGGTCCACGATGGATTCAACCCCCATGGTGACCGGGTCCTCACAGGGCAGGCCCAGTCGATCGCCGATCTCCCGGCAGGCCGCGCGCGCCTCCGGTGCGGATACTCTCGAGGTGTTGAGCGCCACGCCGACGGCTTTGACATCGGGGTTGGTCAAGCTTGCAGCGATGAGGTTGGCTTCCAGGCACCGCGCCAGGTCCGGAAGTGGGCGGTCGGAGAGTCCGCGCATGTGCTGCCGCGTCAGCTCGTGGCACAACACGAGGGCATCCGGCTGGGCGCCATGGAGCAGGCCGAGCGATACGCCGGCGTACGACGGATGGAACAGCGATCCCTGGCCTTCGATGAGGTCCCAGCCGTCATCTTCGCGGGCCGGCGAAATCCACTCGACCGCTCCGGAGATGAAATCCGCAATCACGGCATCGACGGGTATGCCGCCGCCTGCGATGAAGATCCCGGTCTGTCCGGTGGCGCGGAAATCAGCCGCCAGGCCGCGATTGCGCATGCTGCGCTCGAGCGCCAGCGTCGTGTACATCTTGCCGACGGAGCAGTCCGTGCCCACCGTCAACAGGCGCCGCCCGGACCGCTTTCGACCGGTGCCCACGGGAATTCTCTGAGTCCATTCGCGGGCATCGAACAACGCGCGACCTTTGCGCTTGGCGGTGGCTACGATGTCCGCATTCTCGCGCAGCTTCTGGTGGAGGCCGGCCACTACATTGAGGTCGGAATCCAGTGCGGTGATGATGTCGGCTACGATCTCGCGCCCCATCACGCCGCCGGCATTTGCGGTGCCGACCACCATGGTTTTCGCACCTGCGGCGCGTGCCTGCGCCGGGTCCATGTCCGGCAAGCCGAGGGTCACGTGACTGCCGGGGCTGCGGTACTGGCCGATACACCACTCAGGCCGCCAGTAGGCCAATCCCCTGGCAGTCTTGATCGCCAGATCGTCCGCTGCTCTACCCAGGTACAGCAGAAAGGGCGGGCCCCAATCGCTGTGGTCGGCCGGATCGCCGTGCTTGAACATGAAATCCGCGCTCCAACTGAATCCGTGGCGCATGAAGAAGCCGGGGAAGCATAACCATTGGCGGGCGCCAGCCACCAATGAAAAGACGGGTAGATGGCATAACTCAGGGTTCTAGGGCTTTGCAGGGTCGCCAAATTGACGCTTCGGGCGGGGCGCGGTTTGCTTGACAAAGGCAACCTGTGCTGAGCTTCATAGCACCTGCGCTTGACGAAAACGGGTGGATGGCCGATATGCGCCTGCGGTACATCGAATTGTTTCATGCCATTCTGACCTCCGGCAGCATCACCGGAGCGGCGAAGCTGCTGGACATCTCGCAACCTGCGGCCAGCAAGGCGTTGCAGCACGCCGAGGATCAGCTCGGCTTTGCCCTCTTCAGTCGCGTGCGCGGCCGCGTCCAGCCGACCCAGCAGGGGCAGCTATTGCGCGCCCGGATCGAGAACATCATTCAGGAGGTACAGGAGCTCGAGCGCCTGACGACGAACATGGGCCAGCCGGGGAGCTGCCCGCTGCGCGTGACCTGCACGCCGACACTGGCGCAGGTGTTGCTTCCCTCGGCGACCGTATTGTTGCGCAAGAGTTTTCCCGATGTGACGGTCGAGCTGTCAACCGAGCATTCGGCGGCGATGTGCGAGTCGCTGACGCTTCGCGACACCGACATCGGGCTCACTTTGCAGGATACCGGCCATCAGAACCTGCGCCAAAGGGTGCTCTCCCGCGGGCAGGTCATGGTCATCGCGCCACCCGATTGGTGGCCCGAGGCGGAATTGGCGCAACCCCTGCCGATCAGCGCATTGGCCAGCCAATCCCTGATCGGCATCACCGTGCGCGACGCCCTGGGCAGCATGCTGCAAAGCCACCTCGGAAAGATCGACCCGCCACCGAGAAGCACGGTCGCGGTGCAGACCTATCAGTTGGCCCGCTCACTCGTCGCAAAGGGCGAGGGGCTGGCGCTGGTCGATCCCTTCACGGCGCGCTGTGGCGGTGCGAACAGCGTGCAGATTCGTCCGCTGAAGCCGTTCATCGAAGTCGTTTTGTATGCGATGCATCGGCCTGACAGCCCCTTGAACAAGGTGCAGAAGCGCTTCCTGCACCTCGTTCGCCAACTTGCCCAGGGAATGCTGGTCAAGAGCTGAGAGTCGGAGCGGCGCATTCGCGGCGGCGCAATCCGATAGCGGCCGCTTTGCAGGGTCGTCCGTTGGCCTGAAGCGCGCCTCAGCGCACGTCCAGGCCCGCAGCCCGCAGGCGCTGCCGCAAGGGATCCAGCTTGTCACCAAAGCGTGCGCTGCGCGCGGTGTCGCTGCGCAAGGGCTGGCGCACCAGGGCAGCGCTGGGCAGGCTCTGCACCGTACGCGCCGTCTTGTGAAACTCCAGGCACGCAGGAGCGAACGGGAGATGGCAGAAGTCCAGCAGGCGACGGGTCACGCTCTCCGGCTCGGCCACCAGCCTTTCGTACTCGAGATCGAACACCTGATTCGGGTACTTCTGCAGCCAAAACCGTGTCAGGTGCAGGAAGTCACTGCAATAGTCGGCCAGCTCGTCGAGATTGCAGGCGAAGCCGCTCGCTTCGCTGAAGCACTGGCGAAAGCACCCAGGCAAGTCTCCACCGGGTCGCGCCGAACGACGACCACGCGAGCCGCCGGTAACATCGCCAACGCCGCGCCCACCAGATACCAAGTGACGAGGCTCTTGTCGGTGAACCGCGGCTTCGACTGCCGCCAGCGCACCGTTCGC
>Ga0105240_10011624_pt1 | contig 12244 bp, 15 predicted proteins | sample KBSC54metaG_FD_80426 | JGI IMG/M metagenome (GOLD analysis project Ga0105240, IMG submission 80426) | Corn rhizosphere microbial communities from Kellogg Biological Station, Michigan, USA - KBS C5-4 metaG | ecosystem: Host-associated > Plants > Roots > Rhizosphere > Soil | place: Michigan, USA...
CTTCTCTCTGAACTCACGGGCAATGCTCCGAAACGCATTCGCGTCGAATTCCTGCGGTACATTCGCGATGAGCGGAAGTTCGAGAGCGCGGAGGCCCTGAAACGCGAAATCATCCACGACGTGGCCCGCGCGCAAGCCTGGTTCCGGCGCCTGGATCGATTCCACGCGGAGCATGCCCGTTATACTGAATAGAGAAACCAAAATTTCAAGGAGTTTGTATGTCAATTTCAGAGGGAAAGTTGCGGCATTTGAAAGCGCTTTCCGATACAAGGGGTGTGATTGCGGCCGCCGCGATGGATCAGCGTGGAAGTCTGCAGAAGACCATTGCCAAGGAAAAGGGAATCGATCAGAAAGCCGTAACGCCCGAGATGCTGTCGGAGTTCAAGGTCGCGGTGAGCAAAGTGCTGACGCCGCACGCAAGTGCAATTCTGTTGGATCCCGAATATGGTCTTGACGCAGCCAAAGCGCGCAGCAAAAACGCCGGCCTGTTGCTCGCTTACGAGCATAGCGGCTACGACAACACGCAACCCGGCCGTTTGCCGGACCTTCTACCGCACGTTTCCGTGAAACGCATCGTGGATTGGGGCGCCGATGCCGTTAAGATTTTGATTTACTACACGCCGTTCGACGAACCGAAGATCAACGATATCAAGCACGCTTTCGTCGAGCGAATCGGTGCCGAGTGCGAATATCACCAGATGCCATTCTTCCTGGAGTTTGTCGGCTACGATCCGAAAGGCGGCGATGAGAAAGGTCTGGAGTTCGCCAAGATCAAGCCGCAAGTGGTGACGAAGACCATGGAGGAGTTCTCCAAGCCGCAGTACAACGTCGACGTTTTGAAAGCGGAGATCCCGGTCAATGCGGAGTACGTCGAGGGCAGCAGTGTTTATAAAGGCCAGAAGGCGTACACGCGTCAGGAAGCGCTCCAACTTTTCCGCGGAGCCGCCTCAGTGGCGAAGAAGCCGTTCATCTATCTCAGCGCGGGCGTCGGCAATGCACAGTTTGTCGAATCGCTCAATATGGCCGCCGAATCCGGCGCCGATTATTCTGGCGTGCTCTGCGGACGCGCCACGTGGAAGAACGGAATTCCCGTCTATGCGAAACAGGGCGTGAAGGCGCTGGAAGACTGGCTTTCCAAGGAAGGCGTGGAGAATATTAATGCCGTGAACAAGGCGATTCAGGGCGCGAAGCCGTGGTACGCGAAGCTGGGCTTGACGGCCCAAGCGGTCGCGTAGCGACCTGGCTTTTGGGCAGGCGGCGCGAACTGCCTGCCCTACTCAAATACAACTCCTTCCCACCGCGCTACGACGGCTGACGCTAGGCAGTTCCCTAGAACGTTTACCGAAGTCCGCACCATATCCATTAGTGCGTCCACTCCGAGGAGCACGGCGGCGCCTTCCACGGGAAGGTTGAACGTCGCGAGTGTGCCAGTCAGGATGACGAGCGCGGCGCGCGGCACTCCCGCTACGCCTTTGCTTGACAGCATCAGGGTCAGCAGCATGAATAACTGCTGGCCGATCGAGAAATCGACTCCCGCCGCTTGCGCGACGAACATGGACGCAACCGAGAGATACAACGTGCTTCCGTCGAGATTCAGGCTGTATCCGGCCGGCAACACAAACCCCACGATATGTTTCGGCACGCCAAAAAGCTCCATGTTTTCGAGCGCGCGCGGGAACGCCGCTTCGCTGGTCGAAGTGGAGAAGGCGATCAGGAATGGCTCCCTCACATATTTGATGAACCGGCCAAGAGGAATGCGTGCAAGCACGATCACCGCCCCAAGAAACACGACGACAAAGACGAGCAACGCCGCATACAGTGTCAGGATCAGCTTGCCGAGTCCAAACAACACACCCGGCCCCTTGCTTCCGATCGCGTACGCCATGGCGGCCCCCACACCCGGCGGCGCAAGATACATCACGTATCGGGTATACCGGAACATGATGTCGGCGAGCGAAGCGGAGAAATCGACCACCGGCTTCGAGGCCGTTCCGATTGCCGCGCAGGCGATACCAAACAGCAGCGAGAATACGACGATCTGCAGCACTTCGCCTCGCGCCATCGCGTCGACAATGCTGGACGGAAACGTGTGCTCCATGGCGGAAGCGAAGGTGGGGCGCGTCTGGGGAAGAGCGTTTTCGGCGGCGGATCGCTCGATGCGCACGCCTGTTCCCGGCTTCGTCAGATTCACGGCGAGGAGTCCGACGAACAGGGCGGCCGTCGTGACCACTTCGAAATAGACCAGCGCCTTGATCCCGATGCGGCCCATCGTTTTCACGCTGCCGGTTCCCGCAATGCCGGAAACCAGAGTGCCAAACAGCAGCGGCGCGATAATCGACTTGATCAGCCGAAGAAAAATGTTAGCGACGGCAAGCATACCGGAAGAGCGCGCGAGCGCCGGATAGAAAATTCCGAGAGCGATGCCCACGAGCATCGCGATAAAAATCCACGAGGTGAGCGACAGCCGCCTCACCGCTCGCCCCACTTGAGCTTCGAGCGCAGCACGTCGAAGAACATCATTTTCGGAGGCCGGATCAGCCGGATTGCATTTGGCGAGCTTCGGCACAGGACCCGATCGCCGTGCTTCAGCGGTTCTCCAACCTGCCCGTCAATCGTGAGGAACGCGCCATTATCTTCGGCCAGGCAGATTGCCTGAATCACGCTGGTATCCGGAACCAGCACTGGACGATTCGTCAGCGTATGCGGGCAGATGGGCGTGATGCAGAGCGCTTCAACCGCCGGAAATAGAATCGGGCCGCCGGCCGATAACGAATACGCGGTCGAGCCGGTCGGCGTCGCGATGATCAAACCGTCCGCCTTATAAGTGCAAACGTAATGGGTGTCCACGTGCGTCTCGACGTCAATCATGCGCGCTAGAGCGGATTTCGTAATCACCATGTCGTTCAACGCTTCATACGCCGCCACTCTCGTTTCACCGCGCATCAGCTCGCATGCAAGTAGCTTGCGGCGCGCGATCCGCTGCTCTCCGCGAAAAGCGCGTTCAAGCTCGTGATAGAGATCTTCGATCGGGATCGCGGTCAGAAAACCGAGGCCCCCCAGATTCACCGCGAACAGCGGTATGTCGCGGCCCGACATCGCGCGCGCTGCGGAAAGCAGAGTGCCATCGCCGCCAAGCACAATGATCAGATCCGAGTCATCCGGCACCTCCGCCCGATCAAGCGCTCCCGCGCGATTTGCATAAACCGCAGTCTCGTCGTCGAACCGCGCCTCGATCCCCTTTGCTTCGAGCCAGTCAAGCAGCTCCGGGACAATCGTGCGCGCGGCCGGCGAATTCGGTTTCGTGATGATGCCGACCGTTCTAATGTCTGGCATATAAGAGAAACTCCTGGTTACCTTCCGCGCCAAGCACCGGGCTCGGAATCCATTCGGCGCGAAATCCTAATCTCTCCACGCAGCGAGCAACGCGCTGGCAGGCGGCGTCGTGCAATTCAGGATCGTGAACGATACCGCCCTTGCCAACCTGGCCGCGCTCCAGCTCAAACTGTGGTTTCACCAGAATCAGCATCGCGGCTTCCGGCTTCAGTAACGGCGGCAGGACCGGCAAGATCAGAGTCGCCGAAATGAAACTGACGTCCATGACGGCAAAATCCATGAGCTCGGGAAATTCCTCCGGCTTGAGATAACGCGCGTTGACTTGTTCTCTGACGATCACGCGCGGATCGTTGCGCAGTTTCCAATCGAGCTGACCGGTCCCGACGTCGATCGCATACACGCGGGATGCGCCACGCTGGAGAAGACAATCGGTGAAGCCGCCGGTGGAGGAGCCAACATCGATGCAGATTTTCGCCGCGACATCGATCTGAAAGTGATCGAGCGCGGCTTGCAGTTTCAGCCCACCGCGACCCACGAAAGGCATACGGGCCAGCACCTCAACGTGGCTTTCCGGAGCGATGGCGTGCCCGGCCTTGTCAACTCTTTTGCCATCGACAAGGACCTGACCGGCTAGAATCAACCCTCTGGCCTTTTCGCGGGATTCGGCAAGTTCTAGTTGCACCATTCGTTCGTCGATCCGCAGCCGGTTCTTCATGCGTTCCGGCGGACGATGAGATCGGCGAGTTCCCGAAGACGGTCCGCGCGATCGTCAAATTGTCTTAACGCAAGATGAGCCTGCAAGCGCTCCTGTTCCGCCATCTCGCGCGAAACGTGCAGCCCGTAAACCGAGGGAAACGTGACCTTGCGCTGCGCCGCATCCTTACCGGCGGTCTTGCCGAGCTTCTCCGACGGCTGCTCCACGTCGAGGACATCATCGACGATCTGAAACGCGAGGCCGATGTGTTGGCCGTATTCGGATAGCGCGCTCATTTCGGTTTGGTCCGCGCCCACGTAAATGCCGCCCATGCGCAGACTGGCGCGCAGCAACGCCCCGGTTTTAGCGCGATGGATCTCATTAAGCAAATGCACGGTCGGCATCTTGCCTTCACCTTCGAGGTCGCTCACCTGGCCTCCGATCATACCCCCGATAGTGCCCGCCGCAACCGATAACTCTTCCGCCAGTCGCACGCGCCGTTCCGCATCGGCTCTCAACTGCGAAAGAACCTGAAAGGCCAGCGTCAGCAGAGCGTCGCCCGCGAGAATGGCCATCGCGTCGCCGAAAACTTTGTGACAAGTTGGCCGGCCGCGACGCAGATCGTCGTTGTCCAGCGCGGGAAGATCGTCGTGGATCAGCGAATAAGTATGGATCAACTCCAGCGTGCAGGCCGCTAATTCGACACCGGCCGCCGAATCGGACACGGCGTTCGCGGCCGCGATGCAAAGAATGGGGCGTATTCGCTTGCCGCCCGCGAAGAGGCTGTAGCGCATGGCTTTGTGAATCGTTTGCGGGTGCTCGGTTTCCGGCGGAACCAGTCGGTCCAGGGTAGTTTCAATCAGCTTCTGCTGCGCGGCAAGAAACGCTTCCAGAGTCATGCCTTCTCCGGGCGGAAGGGCTCGGGCTGCATTTTGTCGCCCTTTTTCACGAGGATTTCCACGCGCGCCTCGGCCTCTTCAAGCTGCTTGCGGCAGCGCTCGCTCAACTGCATTCCCTTTTCGAACAGCTCCAGCGCGCGCTCGAGTGGCAATTCGCCGCTCTCCATTTCTTTGACAATAGCTTCGAGTTCCTGAAGACCGGCTTCAAAGCTCGCGGCCGCCTTCTCTTCTGCTGGCATCGCACTATTGTAGCCAGGGATCAGACTTCCCACACGCCGTCGAAGTTCATGAAGAAGGAGCGCACCGCAACTCCTGGCAGTTTCCGGCTGACGAATTCCGCCGCCTTGGCAAGCTCGCTCGCATGATGCGTTCTCTCCGCGTCGGTGTCGCCCGCAAAGCGTGCAAGGCCGCCGTAGCCTCCGCAATCGGAATGCACCATCAGAACCACCAGTTCGGTTGCGTGCAGACGGATCGACGTCTCAATCTGACCGAGAACGAACTCGCGTTCCACTTCACTTTCCGGCGACGCGAAACACTTTGCCCCCCCCGCGATGCGAATCTGATCGCAATGATGCACCCGCAGCCGCTTCAGAAAGCGCCGGAACGCCGCATCGAAGCGCTGGTCAAAACACCAGACCGCGGCTGCGTCGCAATGATAATTTTCCCTCGACGAATCGAAATGAAGAATCTTGCGCACCGCTCCCGCGATTATAGCGGGCGTGCGCTAATCGAGATCGGCAAACAGCTCAGCCAGCGGGATCAGAATGCCGGAATCGGACGTCCGCAGAACGCGGCCTTCCGGTTCGCGAAAACTACCGCGCGAGCACACATAAGCGTGGCGTGATACCGGGTCGAGAACCCAAACGTTTGGCACACCAAAATTCAGATAGTCGTCGACACGTTCCTGCATACTCCTGAGGGTGTCGTCTTTCGACAAGACCTCAATGCAGATAAGGGGAGGCCGCGTAAACACCGGCTCAATCTCCTGGTCGCGCCGGATCACACACACATCTGGCACACGGAAACGGGTAGGACTGACCTGGATTCGCTGTTCGGGAAGCACTCGAATGTTCCATTCGCGCCGCCGGTTGCGCAGCCAGGCAATCAAAGCGCCCTGCAGATTGCTGTGTTCGTATTCCCCCACGTTGCGCTCGCGAATCTCTCCATCGATGTACTCCCGGTCCGGACGGAAGTTGGCAGAGAGATAGCCGGTGATCGGGGTCAATACAGTACTCGACATCGGACCTCCCTCGTTTGTATTATCCGCCAGCCCGGCTCGGTATTGGAACGCCCATCTTCCCCGCGATTGCTTCTAATTTCGCCCACACGCCCTCCGACAGCGGAATCCCTTCTCTTCGCCGCTGCTCTTCGATGCGCCACTCGGGTTCGCCGGCGACAAGCACTTCGTCGTAGCCAGACGCCGGACGCGAAGATTTCACCTCCGCGATCAGGCGCTTCATCCGCTCGTCGAATTCCGCGAGCGGTAGAAATCGCGCCACATCAAGCGCGAGATACACATGGCTAGTCTGCATTGGTCGCGAGCGATCACGGATACCCCCGACCTCCCTACCCATCGCTCCGCCGCTGAGCACGCCGCACAAAATCTCCACCATCATCATCAGGCCGCTTCCCTTGTAGCCACCAAGCGGCATTAATAGACCTTCCAGCGCGGTTTCCGTGCGAGTAGTCGGCACGCCTTCGCGGTCCATCGCCCAGCCCCGCGGAATTTCAGTTTTCCCGGAATACTTCGCGTTCAGAATCTTGCCGAGCGCCACTGCAGTCGTCGCCATGTCGAGTAGCCAAACCCGCTCGCCGGGCACGCAGACGCAAATCGGATTCGTGCCGAAACGCCCATCCTTTCCCTGCCACGGCGCAACGCTCGGCGAGGCATTGCACATCGTGATGCCGATCATGCCGCTCCGCGCCATGCGCTGTCCCCAGTAAGCCGCCGCGCCGTAGTGATTTGAGTTGCGCTCGATCACGATTGCGATCCCGTGCGCCCCGGCGAGCCTCACCGCATGATCGCAGCACACGGCCGCGCTTGCCTGCCCGAACGCTTGCTCGCCGTCATACAAAAGGCAGGCCCCGCTTTCACTCAGCACTCGGCCGGTCTCGCGCGGACGGATGTTCCCAGCCTCGATATGTCCGATGTAATAAGGCAGAAGCTGAAGTCCATGGGAATCGACCCCGCGGAGATTCGAAGCCACCAGGGATTCGGCGATTAATCGCGCTGTTTCTTCTGGCGTATCCGCCTTCTTCAGTAGTTCAGACGCAAAGTTCAAAAGTTCATCGGCTGGAAAAGTGAAAGGCAAGAAAACAGCATATACTCAACCGCGCATTGCATTTGCATCGCTCGTCCGGTAAGCCGGGCTCAGATCGCGCGCAGCAGCCGGGCCGGCAGGAAAATAATTGCGCTGACCAAAGCGAGCGCGCCTCCAACCGCGATGCCGACAATGCGGAACGGCAGCAAAAGCAGCCATACGATCGGATAGAGCACCAGCGCCGCCAGCGCGAGCGGCCAGCATAAAATCAGCAATAAGCACCACAGCAGGAACTTGATCATGGTTGGCTTCCCGTTGAAAGAATACGACAACGCGCGGCCAAACGTTCCCGTATACCGGAGGAAATCGGAATGATTGTTCTAGCCGTACTCATCCTCTCGATGCTGATTTTTCGTGGAATCGGCGCGGCCGGTCTCGTGATTCGCCAGACTCGCCCGGTCGCGGGCATCTGACTCGCGATTCTGTTCGTTACGATGTTCCCGGCCAACTGGTATGCCGCGCGAAATGCGATTCCGATAGCGGGCCGGCCTGCGACGCCGCTGTGGCTGCGGCTTCCAATGCAAATTCTGTTTATCTCCCGGCCTTGTGGTCCGCGCGTTCCACATGACCGGATGCTATAGTGAGGCTGATTGCGCGTTCTGCGGGCCTATCTGGTGTTCGCTGTCGTCGGGCCGCTGCTCGCGGCGGCTCCCAAAGTTTTACGTATTTCCATCGACGGCGCGATTCACCCCATCACCACGGAAATTGTCGCCGACGCTCTGAATCAGGCTCAAAAGCAAGGCGCGAGCCTCGTGTTAATGCGCCTGAGCACGCCCGGCGGCCTGCTCGACGCCACGCGGGAAATCGTCGAGAAGATGGACGCTTCACTGGTTCCCATTGTCACTTACGTCGAGCCCAGCGGCGCGCGTGCGGCATCTGCCGGATTTTTTCTCCTCGAAGCCGGCGATGTCGCGGCAATGGCGCCCGGAACGAATACCGGCGCGTCTTCTCCGGTGCTGATGGGCAAGACCATGGACCCGGTAATGCGCAGCAAAGTGGAGAACGATACAGCGGCGCTGCTGCGTAGCCTCACTTCCCGGCGCGGCCGTAACAGCGATCTCGCCGAAGAAGCCGTGCGAAAAGCCAAAGCCTTCACCGACAGTGAGGCGCTGAAAAACAATCTGATCGATCTGGTGGCCGATAACGAGCAGCAACTGTTATCGAAACTGGATGGCCGCGAAATCACGCGGTTCGATGGTAAAAAACAGGTGCTGCGCACCGCCGGAGCCGAGATTATCGATTTCCAGCTCAGCCCTCGCGAGAAGCTGATCTCCGCCATCGCCGATCCCAATATTGGGTTCATGCTGCTGGTGATTGGCGTCCTCGGTGTCTATGTCGAATTCAGTCACCCCGGCCTGATCCTGCCTGGCGTCGCGGGGGCGGTGATGGCGTTGCTCGGTCTGTCTTCGCTTGCCGTGCTGCCAATCAACTGGATCGGCGCGGCGCTGATCCTGCTCGGGTTTTCGCTGTTCATTCTGGAGGCGAAATTCACTTCGCATGGCGTGCTCGGAATTGGCGGAGCCGTTTCCATGGTTCTCGGCGCCGTCATACTGGTGAATGGACCTCCGTCGGTACGAATTCACTTGACCACCGCTCTCGCCGTAACGATCCCGTTCGCCCTAATCACGATCTTTCTCATGTCGCTGGTTATCAAGGCCCAGACCAACAAGGTTCTCACCGGGCTTTCAACCCTGGTCGACGAGATCGGCGTCGCGCGAACGCCGCTTTCTCCCGAGGGCCAGGTGTTCATTCGCGGCGAGTACTGGCACGCGATCGGTTCATCCGAAATCGCCGAGGGAACAAAAGTTCGCGTGACCGGCGTGCATGGCCTGACCCTTCGAGTGGAACCGGCATTGTATAGTGAGGAGATTCCGAAAGGCGGATAACCATGGGCGTGCTTCCCCTTGCGATAGTCGTCATCATCGCTCTATATATCATTTCGTGCATCAAAATCCTGGCGGAATACGAACGGGGCGTCATCTTCCGGCTCGGCCGCGTTCAGTCCGAACCGAAAGGACCTGGGCTCATTATTCTGTTCAAGCCCATCGATCGCATGGTGCGTACGTCGCTGCGAATCGAAGCGATGGAAGTGCCTCCGCAAGACGTGGTCACGCGCGATAACGTCACGGTAAAAGTAAACGCGGTGATCTATTTCCGCGTCGTGGATCCGACCAAGGCCGTCATAGAAGTCAGTAACTTTCTTTACGCGACATCTCAGGTCTCTCAAACCACGCTGCGTAGCGTCCTCGGTGAAGTCGAGTTGGACGAGTTACTCAGCCAGCGCGAGAAATTAAACATCCGCTTGCAGGCCGTCCTCGACGCGCACACCGGCCCGTGGGGCATCAAGGTCACCATGGTCGAAGTGAAGCAGGTGGACCTGCCGGAGCAGATGATCCGCGCCATCGCCAAGCAGGCTGAAGCCGAGCGCGACCGCCGCGCGAAGATCATTCACGCCGAAGGCGAGTATCTTGCCGCCGAGAAGCTGAGCATGGCCGCCGAGCTGATCCAGAAACAACCGGCCGCGCTTCAGCTCCGCTATTTGCAAACGCTCGTTGACATCGGCGTCGATAAGAACACGACCATTGTCTTCCCGATCCCGATCGATATATTCACATCGTTGGGTCAAACGCTCGAACATTATGCTAAGTCCCAAGCGGACATTAAGAAAGTGGAGGGTTGATATCGCTTGCCCAGAAATGAAGACGGAGAGTTCGAGTTAGTATTCGGCAATCGCCAGCTCCTCAGCATATTTTTTATAGTCGTCTTTCTACTCGGGATTTTCTTCGTGATGGGTTACATCGTGGGGCGGAGCTCGACTCCCGGACTCACTATAGCTAGTAACAAGACGGCTGCGGCCGATACCTCCGAAACCGCGGCTTCTCAGCCGTCTCCATCGCCTGGCTCCGCCGCGGCTTCTATACCACCGGATTCGTCGCCGTCTCCAATCCCGGCCGCCGCTCCGCCGGAATCGAAACCGGCTGCATCGCAAGCCACCGAAGCCAGCCGGCCGTCGTCAAAAGCTCGTGCCGAATCGAGACCCGATTCTGGCGCGATGGAAACGGCCTCCACTCAACCCGCGGCGGGCGAAGAGTTCCTACAAGTCGTCGCGGTCGCGCATCCCGATGCCGAAGTGATTATCGATACGCTGCAGAAACGCGGCTTCCGTGCGCGTATCGCTCCCGGGCCTTCGAACAAGATCTTCCGTGTGCTGGTCGGTCCTGTAACAGATGCAGCCGATATGGGAAAGCTGCGCTCGCAACTCGAAGCGGCGGGTTTCAAACCCATCGTGCGAAAATACTGATTTGATCCCGGAGTCTCTGGTTCAAATCGCTGCGCCGCCGCCGGCTGGCCCGCGTTTACCCGCATGGCTACGAAAAAACACGACGCACTTTCCCGAAGTTCACGAATTGAAAAAAGATCTGCGCCGTCTCCATCTGCACACGGTTTGCGAATCCGCGCGCTGTCCCAATATGCATGAATGCTTCAGCCGCGGCGCGGCGACGTTCATGATTCTCGGCAATCTGTGTACGCGCGGCTGCGGCTTCTGCTCCGTGCCAAAGGGATCGCCGGCCAAGCACGAGTTCGCGCTCGATCCGGACGAACCCGCTCACGTTGCCGAAATGGCGGCTCAGTTGAAGTTGCGTTACGTCGTGATCACCTCGGTGAACCGCGACGATCTTCCAGATGGCGGATCGCATCATTTCGCGCAAACCGTGCACGAGGTCCAGAAGGCGCTACCCGATGCGCGCATCGAGGTTCTGACGCCGGATTTTTGCGGCGATTTGGATGCCGTCGCGCGCGTCCTCGATGCCGGCCCGCATGTGTTTAATCACAACATGGAAACGATCGCGCGACTTTACCGTCGCGTGCGGCCACAGGCGAATTATCGGCAGTCGCTCGATGTGCTGCATTTCGCGAAACACTATCGTCCGGATCGTCTGACGAAATCTGGTTTGATGGTTGGGCTCGGTGAGCAACCGGAAGAAGTTCACGCCATATTGCAGGATCTGCGCGCGGCGGATGCCGACGTCGCCACCATCGGCCAGTACCTGCAACCCACGCGCCGCAATCTGCGCGTCGCGGATTACGTGACCCCGGAACAATTCGAGGCGTACCGCGAATACGGCTTGTCGATCGGTTTCAAAATGGTGTTCAGCGGCCCATTAGTTCGCAGCTCCTATATGGCGGATATGGTGAATGAGCAGGCCATTCGACGCGCGGGTTAGCTTCGCGCTGGCGGTGCTGACGGCCGCTCTGCTAATCCTCCTCTACCCCGATTACAATTTCGTTTGGCTCGCGCCGATTGCGCTCACGCCGCTCCTGATTTCGCTCGCGCGCGAACCGCGCCCGCTGCGCCGCTTTCTGCTCGGCTACGTTGCCGGCCTCATTTACTGGTTTGGTGTCTGCTATTGGATTCAGTTCGTTCTCGAAGTGCATGGCGGTCTCGGCCGGTGGGGTGGATGGGGAACGTTCCTGCTCTTCTGCGTCCTCAAAGCGTTGCACTTCGGCCTCTTCAGCCTGCTCGCGGCAATTCTGATGCGCCATTGGTACGCGATCCCCGCCATCGCCGCGCTATGGACTGGCATCGAGCGCACCCACGCGGATCTCGGCTTCACGTGGCTTCTGCTCGGTAACGCGGGCATCGACATGCCGCTACCGATGCGCTTGGCTCCAATCGTTGGCGTCTATGGATTGTCTTTTGTGTTCGCGATGATCTCCGTCGCCGCTGCGCTGGTTATCCTGCGACGCCCGCGCAAGCAATTACTCTGGCTCACTCCGCTGATTCTCCTGTTCGCGCTTCCCGCGTTGCCCGCGCCCGAGTCCCCGGCAGCCACCGCCACCTTAGTCCAGCCCGCTGTTCTGGAGGAGTACGACTGGACCCCCGAGAATACCGCGCAAGCTGAGAACCGTCTGGCGAATCTGACCTATGGGGCGGCTCTCGCGGCGAAGCCGCAACTAATGATCTGGCCGGAAGTGCCCGGGCCGTTCTATTGGTA
>Ga0105240_10011625_pt1 | contig 12244 bp, 13 predicted proteins | sample KBSC54metaG_FD_80426 | JGI IMG/M metagenome (GOLD analysis project Ga0105240, IMG submission 80426) | Corn rhizosphere microbial communities from Kellogg Biological Station, Michigan, USA - KBS C5-4 metaG | ecosystem: Host-associated > Plants > Roots > Rhizosphere > Soil | place: Michigan, USA...
GGGCGAACGCATCAGCCGGACCCTGACGCATGTGGGCATGGCCACGTTCTGGCTCGCCTATGCCGCGTCGGGCCTCTCGTATATCTCAGGGCCGCATCGTCCCGACATGTTTTACGGCTTCAGCCTTTGCTTGATGGTGATCGCACTCCTGCTGCGCTTCGCGGATTGCTTCGCGGCCAAATGGAAAGCATTTCGCAGAACCGTGTAGCGGCCGCGGCCGGTATTTTCCCGGCATCATGGCGCGTTTTGGCACCCAGCGCGGGAACTGGCGGCACTTTTTTGCGCGAAAGAACTATGCTTACCTTGCAGGACCTTCGAAGGGTCTTTCAGGGAGTACCGGATCACATGTCCGCCAAATTCGGCTTGACGCTTGCTGTCTTGACTCTGCTTGGAACGGTGCAGGCCTTTGCACAGGCCAGTTGCCAGCTGCCCATTCCACCGGCCGCCCCCGATGGCCACACCATCACCCAGCAGCAGCTTCTTGCCGCCGTAACCGACGCCAAGAATTACATCTCTCAGTCGGATGTGTATCAGCAATGCCTGCTGGACTATGTCGCGGCTCAGAAGAAGCAAGCGACAGAAGACAAGAAGACTTTCGACAGCTATATCGAGACCACTATCCAGAAGAAGGTCGAGGACAACCAGAAGACCAAGATCAAGGTCGGCCAAGAGATCAACGCCGCCGTCAGCGACTTCAAGATGGCGCATCCCAACTAGAGCATTTTGGCGGGAACCCGGGCCCGGTTTTTCCTTCAACCGGCGAATCACCTATCATCGCCGGCCATGAGCGATGCGGCGCTAGCGCCAGCCGAGACGGGCATGGGCAGACCGGGCAAGAAACCCCGGCCCGCCAATATGTCGAAAGCTGCGTCGCGCACCGCGATCCTGGAAGCTGCCCGCCGTGTCGCCGCCCGCGATGGCGCCCGCGATCTGTCGCTGCGGGCCGTGGCGGCAGAGGCAGGCTTCGCGCCCGCCGGCCTTTATGGCTATTTCCGCAACAAGGATGAATTGCTGCTGGCGCTGGCGGCTGATGATCTCACGCAACTGGCGCGCGCCATGCGCGATGCCGGCGGTTTCCGCAATGCCAGCGCAGCTGCCTTGAACCTATTGGGCAGCACCGAGACCATCGCCGCAGCGTCCCAGGCCCTGCCGCGCGAAAACGGCGGCGGCGACGCCGAACGTCTGTTCAACGGCCGCATGATCGCGGCTTTGCGGGCGCTGTCGGAAGTGAGCGGCTTGCCGTCGGACAATCGCGAAAGCCAATGCGATGTGGTGCTGGTGGCGGCGGCGCTGTCAGGGATGGCGCTGCTCGAACGTTCGGGCCGGCTGGGCGCGCTGGGCTTCCAGGCGGATGAGATTCTCGCCCGCCTTGCCAGCCGTTTCGCCAAGAAAAGCTGAAACGTTATTTTCCCATCGCGTCGCGCACAGCGAAATTCGCCGTCACCTTCAGACCGTCCTGAAAGACCAAGGTCACCGGCACCATTGCACCCGGCTTGATCGCAGCCGTCGCCTGCATGCACATCAGATGATAGCCGCCTTGCTTGAACTCCAAACTGCCGCCGGGCGCGACGTCGATGCTGTCCACATGCCGCATGGCGCTCATGCCGCCTTTGTTCTCCGACACATGCAACATCAGCATGCCGCAGGCGGGCGATTCCGCGCCGGTCAATGTGGCGGTCTTTTTGCCCGCATTGTGAAGCACGAAATAACCGCCGGATGGCACCGTGCCGGGCAGCGCCCGAATCCAGCCTTGTTCGATGGTGATGTCTTGTGTTGCAGCCAGAGCGCTGCCTGTCATCAGAAGCAGAATGAATGCGGTCTTCATGGTGTCTCCTTGGCGGTCAAGCTCAGGCTGACCGGCGGATGAGCCGGTCGCTTGCCGCTGGCGTCGGGCGGTTCCGCCCAATTGGTAGCGCCTTTTTGGCAGGTTTGCAGCGCGGGGAAGTTCAGCACCCCGGCCGTGTCGGGCAGACGCAGCATGACGATAAATTCGTCAAACTGATCGGCATCCAAAGAGCCGCCCGACCAAGTGATGCTGCTCACCCGTTCGGTGATGGGACCGCCTTCGCCCGCCACCGGTGCGGCCAGCTTCGCGCGCTTCATGGACAGGGTCCAACCTGCTTTGGGCTGCGGTTTGGCCGTGATGATGCTTTCGGGAATGGTGATGGTGAGCGATGTGGTGGGCGAACCGGCGCAGCCATGGCTGACCCGAAAGCCGGCGATGAAGGTGGTGCCGGCCTTGGCTTGCGGATTGCCGATGACGACATGCGCCGTCGCCGGCGCACAAAGCGCGGCCAAAAGGAACGCCGACAAGATCAACTTATTGCGCATAATGAACCTCCAGCACGAATGTCCGCTGCGGGAAGGGATGGAAGAGAAAATATTTGTAATTGTTCAGATTATCGATGCCGGCGGCGATGCTCCAATAGTCGTCCCACTGGTAATGAACGCGGGCATCCGCCACCAGATATCCCGCGAAACCCTGATAGGTCTGCGAGACGGGATCGGAATTGTCGATGGTGCCGAAAGCACGGTCGCTGTAACGCGCCGCCAAAGTGAAGGCGAATTTGCCATCGTCCAGCCAATGCGGCCGGTAGGTCGCCACCGCTGTTCCACGCAATTTGGGCACTTGCGGCACCCTCTTGCCAACGGCAGCAGCGAAGGCGGTGTCCTTGACAATCTCGCTGTCGGTATAGGTCAGGCTCCCCGACACTTGCAGGCCGTCGAAGATCACGTCGTTCTGGTCGGCAACCAGTTCGACGCCGCGCACCCGCGTGCGGTCCACATTCTGCACAAAGCTGAACAGCGTGTTCGACCCCGGAACCAATGGCGCCGATTGCGACAGAAGCGCGTTGGTGATGTCTTCCTGGAACAGCGAGACGCGGATACGTCCGTCCTCGGTCTTCCGCTCCGCCGCCAATTCATAGGAATTGGCATGCTCGGGTTTCAGATTGGGGTTGGGCACGGTCAGGAAGGTGCCGGTGGTGATCGCCTGATAAAGCTCGGTCACCGTGGGCATGCGATAGGCCTGACCCCAGGAGGCGGTGAGCAACCAGGGTTCGGACACCTGCCAGGCTAGCGCCGCCTTGGGGGAGAAGGTGCTGGTGGAAAGCTTGGGCTGGCTCACATTCAAAGGCGGCGCGGCGGAGAAATTGATGCCGTCATAGGCCCGCCATTGTTCGCCACGTCCGCCCAAGGTCGCCTTCAATTCCGGCAGGATGGTCCATACATCCTGGATCCAGATCGCATCGGTGACGGTGCGGCCTTTGGCGATGGCGGCCGTGCTGGTGGGCGCCCCCGCCAGCCAGTCGCTGAGATTATATTTGAACTGGGCGAAGGTTTCGGCGTCGCGATGCAAGCCTGCCGACAGCGAGTGGCCGGGGAAGCCCGTCCACACCGCTTTGCCGTCCACAGTGTACCAGCCGGTGCCATTCAAACGGTTGACCGTGCCCGCTCCGCCCGTCGCCGCGCCCCGAAAGGCGATGCCGGGCACGCGCTGATTGTCGGTAATATAATTGTAATCGCTGGCGACGAATTCCCAGCCCAGATCGCCATCATCGCCCGACTTCAGGGTCACGGCTTGCGCCAGATGCGTCTGCTCCGTGCGATAAGCGAGGTTGGAAATGGCGCTGGCGGGAATGTTGTAGTTGAAGCCCGCGATGTTGGTGCTGCCGGCGAAGACCGGCGTACCGCTGGCGTTGCTGAGATAGGTTTCGGCGCCGGCGATGTCGTTCTGGTGGAACAGGCTGGAGGTATAGGTCGCCTCCATTCCATTGGCGAAATTATAAGCCACCTTCAGCGTGTCGGTATCCTGCACTTGATGCTCGATGCCGCCCGCGCCGATCACCACAATGGGCTGTCCCAGGCGGTTGAGATCGGGGAAGGCGCCGGTTGCGGGCGTACCCGCCGCGCTGGCCATGGCCGGGCGGGTGAGCGTGGCGTAGCTCAAGGGCTGGCCGGTCGAATCCAGATGATTGGCCGAGAAGCGCCAGGAGAAATTGCCCCACTGATCACCGATGCCGCCGGCGATCTGGCCGGTATAGAAGCTGCGATCGTCGGCATAGAGGCTGAAATCCTGCACCGCGCCCAGCACATCGCCATAGATTTCCAGATGGTCGGGCATGCGGGTGGTGATGTTGAGCACCGCGCCGATGGAGCCGCCGCCATATTCCGCCGCGAACGGGCCGTAGATGACTTCGAAATTCTTGATGTCCTGCGGCGCCGCGATGCCGAAATGCGGCGAGGCCGACGTGTTGTTGTTGCCGATGGGCGAGGAAATCAGGATGCCGTCGGCATAAAGCAGGCTGCGCGCCGAAGCACCCACGCCCGAGGTACGCGTGGCCAGCGGATCCTGGGTGTCGCCATAGTGGCGCTTTCTGACCACGATCGAGGGAATGTATTTCAACATGTCCTCGGTGTTGACAGCATTGACCTGGGTCTGGGCCTGAATGGCGGTGATGCCTTCGATCTTGTTGGGTAGATCGGCCTGGGTCCGCTCGCCGGTGACGATGACGGTTTCCAGTTTGCCACTGGCGGCCGCGGCGGCCAGCTGGACCTGAGCCAGCGCAGGCCCTGAGAAGACGGCAAGAAGCGCGATGGCGGAAGAACCCGCAGCAAAGCGCGATACAATACGCATGGGAATCCCCGATGGTGGAATGAGCGACGGCGCGGACGCGAAAGCATCCGCGCGGCTGATATCGGCTCAGACCGCGATCGGCGGCGCGCGGGGAGATTGCGGGGTATAGCGCGCGATGTCGGCGGCTGCGCGCTCTTGCGAATGATGGGCGGCGAAGCCGGCGATTTGCGATGGCAGCAGGAACGCCAACACATTGGACCCGGTCGCCACATGCGGCGCCGCCCCGAAGGGGCAGGCCTGCTGGTGGCCATCCATCGAATGTTGGGAATGTTTGCCGGACGAACCATGGTCCATCCCGGGCATGTCCATTTTGGACATGGCGGACATATCCATATGGGACATGTCCATGCCGGCCATGTTCATTCCGGGCATGCCCATGCCGGGCGTGTCCTGGTCCATGTCGCAGATGACGAAAAGGCTTTCGCCGGCGCCGGCCGGGTTGGGCATCCAGCCCGCGGGCATCAGGCCACGCAGCATCATCGCGGCAAGCGCGAGAACGACGGCGGCGCGGCGGAAAGCCATCATGGCGGGGAACTTTGTCCCCTTTGCCCGCTAGGTCAACTCCCTCCTTGTCGCGGGGTAAACGAAAACCCCGCCTTTCGGCGGGGCTCTGGTCCGACATCAGGCCGGACACTAATCGGGATCTCTCCCGTGTTTCACAGATTCAATTGTGGGCCGCGGTTCTTTTTCAAGGAACCGTTGGTCCCTTCATGAGGGACCTAGATCTTATCGCCGGTGGCGTGTCTTCCATGCGGAACCTCCTGCGAAGGTTTCTACCAGCGGCGGGAGGCTCACGCGGGTTCACGGGTTCTGCGGGTGAAACTGGTCCGTTCCAACAGACCTTGGCGATGGCGATCCTCAAAGGATTCCAAGCCACGCACGGCACCCGAGAAGCACTCAAGCAAACCAGCGGCAGAACATCCGTCGCGAGAAAAATTAAACGCCCGCGACGATCGCGCGTCAACCGCTAATTCGTATGCGGCAAAGGGAGAAAAAGCATGAGTCATGCGTTACGCGCGACTCACGCAAGATTTCGATCAGATCTTGGTGTGCCGATTTAGAGCTTCAGCGCTTCCGCCACGGCAGGATGAGTGATCTTGCCCGCCTTCACATTCAGCCCCAATGCGAAGCCTTTGTCGGCAACCAGCGCCGCATCCACGCCTTTGTTCGCCAGCGCATAGACATAAGGCGCGGTGGCGGCATTGAGCGCATAGGTCGACGTGAGTGGCGCCGCGCCCGGCATGTTGGCGACGCAGTAGTGAATGATGCCATCCACTTCAAAAGTGGGCTCGGCATGGGTGGTGGGATGGCTGGTTTCGAAACAGCCGCCCTGGTCGATGGCGACATCCACCAGCACCGAGCCTTTGCGCATGCGCTTGAGATCCTCACGCTTGACCAACTTGGGCGCAGCGGCGCCAGGCAAAAGCACGCAGCCGATCACCAGATCGGCGTCGCTCAGCGCTTCGGAGACGGCATGATGGGTGGAAAAGACGGTCTTGAGCTTGCCGTCGAATTGCACGTCCAGTTCTTCCAGGCGCGCGGGCGAGATGTCGAACAAGGTGACATCGGCGCGCATGCCCACCGCCATCTCAGCGGCATGGGTGCCTGAGACGCCGCCGCCCAGCACCACCACTTTGGCGGGCAGCACGCCGGGCACGCCGCCCAACAGCATGCCGCGTCCGCCTGCAGGCTTGAGCAACAGCGCCGCGCCCACTTGCGTCGCCATGCGGCCGGCGACCTGGCTCATGGGCGCCAGAAGCGGCAAGCGGCCCTTGGCATTGGTGATGGTCTCATAAGCGATGCAGGTGGCGCCCGATTTCATCAGGCCCTTGGTCTGCTCCGGATCGGGTGCCAGATGCAGATAGGTAAAGAGCGTGTGATGCGGTTTCAGGCGCGCGATCTCGACCGCCTGCGGCTCCTTCACCTTCACGATCATGTCGGCGGCTTTGAAGACTTCATCGGCGTTGGGCAAAATCTCGGCGCCCGCCTTGCGATAATCCTCGTCGGACTGGCCGATGCCGGCGCCGGCGCCGGTTTCGACAAAAACCTTGTGACCATAGACGGTGAGCTGATGTACAACCGGCGGCACCAGGCCCACGCGAAATTCCAATGTCTTGATTTCTTTGGGGACGCCGATCTTCATCGCTGCACCTCACCCGTTTCAGGCGGGGACCTAGCCCATTCCCGTCCGCGAGACTAGTGCCAAAAACCATGTTAGAGCGGCCATGCAGGGCGCGCGGGGCGACATGTCGGGTGGGTTAAGGGCGAATTCGCTTTCTTTCTTTGAGTCCTTGGTCATGGGCGTGGCGGGCAGCGCCCCCGGCTATACCATCGCCGTGACTACCGGCGTGCTGCTGGCCACCGCCGGCACGCTTTCTCCCAGTGCGCTGGTCATCTTTGCCATTCCTATGCTGGGCATCGCCATCGCCTATCGCGCCCTCAACAAACAGACGGTGAGCGCGGGCGCCGCCTATCAATGGACCACATCGGTGTTTGGGAAATTGCCCGGCTTCTTTTCCGGCTGGGCGCTTCTGGTCGCGGCTTTGGTCTTCATGGTGACGGGCAGCATTCCCGCCGCCACCGCCACCTTGAATTTCATCGATCCCTCATTGACCGGCAATGTCTTCGTCACCGCGTCGGTCGCCAGCCTCTGGTTCGTGGTGGTGGCGCTGATTCTGATCATGGGCATCGAGATCACCAGCAAGGTCCAGCTGGTGATGACCGGTATCGAGCTGATCATTCTGACCTTTGTGCTGATCGCCGCTTTCGTGCATGTGGCGGAGCATGGGGCCGTGAATCTGTTTTCCTGGTCCTGGTTCGGTCTTGGTTATTCGCGAGAGAGTTTCGCGGCCAGCGCCCTGGTGGCGGTGTTCTTTTATTGGGGCTGGGACGTCACCGCCAATCTCGGCGAGGAAACCAAGAATGCCGAAGACACCGCCGGCAATGGCGGCTTTTCCAGCGTCATCGTCACCATCTTCTATTATCTGGGCTTCACCATCGCGGCGCTGTTTCTCTTTTTGCTCAGTGACGCCAAAAGCTTGACCGACAATATCATCTACAATCTGGCGGTGGAGTCGGGATTGGGACGGACCGGCGGTCTGGCCGCGTCGCTGGCGGTGATCCTCTCGTCCATCGCGACCTTGGAAACCACCATGCTGCAATTCTCCCGCACGCTCTATGCGATGGGCCGCGACGGGGCCATGCCACGGTTGTTTGGCAAAGTGTCGGAGAAGACGCAAAGCCCGACCCGCGCCATGTATCTGCTGATCGGGATCGGGCTGGTGCTGCTCTGGGCTTCCAGCCTGATGTCCAGCGTCAGCGCCATCATCACCGCCTCCGTTAATGCCGTGGCGATCCAGGTGACTTACTATTATGGGCTCGCGGGTCTGGTGGCGGCCTGGCGCTTTCGCACGGAGCGCGGTCTGACATGGCTGGCGCTGTGCCTCTTTCCCGGCGTCAGCGGGTTGTCGCTGATTGGACTTGGCGTCTACGCTATCACCACGTTCAATTTCATCACCCAGGTGGTAGGCGTGGGCGGCTTTCTGCTGGGCATCCTGTTCTTCCGGCCCCGCCGCTATGGCGCCGTGGTGGACGCGCCCGCCATGCCTTAAGCGGAACGCGCCTTCCGATTTTGCGTTTGCTTGAGGGAAGGAGGAACTCATGGCTAAAGCAACACCACGGCAGCGCCGCACCGAAGGACGCGTGATGCATGAATTCAAGCATGGCGAGTTGAAAAGCGGCCGCGGCGGCAAAGGCGGCAAGGTGAAGAGCCGCAAGCAGGCGATCGCCATTGCGCTCAATGAAGCGGGCGCCTCGAAATACAGCAGCAAGCGCAAGAATCGCAGCAACCGCGCCAAGACGGAGCGCAAGGAGGCGCGCGGGCGCACCGGCCAACAAGCGCGAGAAGGCAAGTCGCGTATCGGTGCGCGGGGCAAGCGTGAAAGCACACGGGCCGGAGGCGGCAAGAATGCGCGCCGCCGCACCGCAGCCGGCAAGCGCGCCGCCCGCGCCCGCGTGCGGGGTGGGCCGACCAAGGCGCAGCTCTATAAGCAGGCCAAGCGGCAGGACATCCCCAATCGTTCCAAGATGACCAAGACCCAATTGGAGAATGCGCTGAAGCGCCGCTGACGCACCCCGACACGTTAGGCCGGCACGTCAGGCGGGCGTCAAAATCACCAGCTTGTGATCCGGCCGCTCCGACGGCGCGAAGGTGTGCTGCACAAAACTGAGCGCGCCATCCTCGGGGTGCTGGAAATGACGCAGCCCGCCTTCGCGCTCCAGCACGCTTTGTTCGTCCCAGGCGGCGCGGAACAGGACGTTGTCGTGACGCAGCCGGTCCACCAAGGCATGCGCACGCGGATCGGCGAAGCTGTGGCCATAATCGCCCCGGAATTCCGCCAGCAGGCGCCGGGCTCGCATGTCCCAACCCGGAATGAGCTTGCGCGCGGCCGGATCGAGAAAGACGAAGAGAAGCAGATTGCGATCCGCCCCTGGCGTCAGCCAGCCCTGAAACAGATGCTCCGCCGCACGGTTCCAGCAACTGGCATTCCACAGCCGGTCCAAGCCATAGGCGGGATGCGAAACCGATTGCACCACCGCGATGACCGAGGCCGGCGCGTCCGCTGAATCCTGCAGTGGCGGATCGCTGGGATCGCGGATACCGGACAGTTCCAGCAAATAGGTCCGCTCCGCTCGCGACAACGCGAGCGCGTGGGAGAGACGGTCCAGTGCCTCGGGCGACGCCTTCACGTCGCGGCCCTGTTCGATCCAGGTGAGCCAGGTGACACTGATGCCGGCCTTCGCGGCCAACTCTTCCCGCCTCAGGCCCGGTGTGCGCCGGCGGGCAGCCAAACCTTCCGGCGGCAAGCGTTCGCGATGGGCGCGCACAAAGCCGCCGAGCAGGCGTCTCTGATCCGGGTTGGTCATGGGAGGTTTTATACCAGGATAAATATCAAACTTGTACTATGCTAATGGTCGGGCATCATCTCCGCAATCGGGGAGGAAATGATGAGCAAAGCCCATGACGCCTTGGTGCGGGGCCAGTTCGGTCCACGCGCCAACGCCTATGTCCAAAGCGCCGTCCATGCCCAAGGCGCGGATCTCGTCGCGTTGGAAGCGGTGATCGAGCGGATCAAGCCGGGACGGGCGCTCGATTTGGGCTGCGGCGGCGGCCATGTCGCCTATGCCCTGGCGCGGCATGCCCGCCAAGTCGCAGCCGTCGATCTTTCGGCCGAGATGGTGACAGCAGTGACCAACACCGCCAAGACGAAGGGTCTTGCCAATATCGAGACCCATCGCGCCTCGGTGGACCGGCTGCCTTTCGCCGATGCCAGCTTCGATTGCGTGGTGACGCGCTATTCGGCGCATCACTGGCGCGACTTCATGGGCGGCCTCAGCGAAGCGCGGCGGGTGGCCAAAGCCGGCACGCCGGTGATCTTCATGGATGTTTTCACACCGGGCGCGGCATTGTTGGACACGCATCTGCAATCACTGGAGTTGTTGCGCGACACCTCCCATGTCCGCAACTACACGCTTTCGGAATGGACGGAGAGCCTGGCGCGCACCGGTCTCACCGTGAAAGCCGTCCAGACCTGGCGGCTCGATCTGGAATTCGAGAGCTGGATCGCCCGCATGCAGACGCCGCCGGTCTTTGTGGCGGCCATCAAGGCGCTACAGGTGGCTGCGCCCGACGAGGTGCGCAAGCACTTCGCCGTGAAAGAAGATGGTTCCTTCACGCTCGACACGATGATGATTGAGACGGAAGCGGGTTAAGCCACGCCTTCGACAATGCGGATGTCGCGTTCGGCGCCGTCGCCGAGGGCGGTCAAGGCTTCCTGATACGCGGGGCTGTCATGGGTGGCCAGCGCCTCCGCCACCGTGTCGAATTCGATCACGATGGTGCGGGTCTTGATGCCGGCTTCATAGACATGGGCCGCTTCGCCCCGGACCAGATAGCGCCCGCCACCGGCCGCAATCGCCGGCGCCGCCAGGGTGGCGTATTTCGCCAACTTGTCCTTGTCTTTGACGGCGCGGTAGGCGGTGATCCAATAGCCCTTGGGCATGCTTGTTCCTTCCCGATTGTCGCCCACATAGAAGCCATCTTCGCTCGGAAAAGCCAGATGCTCGGAAAAACGGGGCATGGCTGCTAGGCTCATCTCATGGATCACATCGTCGCCCTGATCGAGGAGTTCGGCCTTCTCGCCATCTTCCTCAATGTGCTGCTGGACGAAGGTGGATTGCCCTTGCCGGCGTCGCCGCTTCTGGCGGTGGCGGGCGCGCTTTCGGCGCGGGGCGAACTCAGCCTCGGCGCCGTCATTGCTGCCGCGGTGGCCGGATCCTTCATCGCGGACAATAGCTGGTACTGGATCGCCCGCTCGCGTGGCCGCCAGGTGCTGGGGCTGCTCTGCAAATTGTCGCTGTCGCCGGACGCTTGCGTGCGCCAGACCGAAACCCTGTTCGGCCGCGTGGGGCCTTCCGCGCTTCTGTTCGCGAAATTCATTCCGGCGCTGGGAAATATCACCATCGCGCTCTCCGGCATTACGCGGCTGTCACTGGCGGTGTTTCTGCCACTGGAGCTGATCGGCGCCACCATCTACCTCTCGGTGCCGGTGGTGTTGGGCCGCATCTTCCACAATGCGATCGCCCAATTGCTGGACACGCTGACGACGATGGGCCTGGATGGTCTGATCGTCATCGTTCTTCTGCTGGGGCTCTATCTCGCAATCCGCTGGTGGCAGCGCGCCATGTTCATCCGTCAACTGCGCATGGACCGCATCACGGTAGATGAATTGGTCACTCTGCTGGACAATGAAACCCGGCCGCTGGTGCTGGATGTGCGCTCGCGCGCCGCCCGGGCCGAAGGCGTGATCCCCGGCGCCATTCCGGCGCATCCGAAAGAGATGCATCCCACGCTGGAAGCTTATGATCGCAATGCCGAGATTGTGGTCTATTGCGCCTGTCCCAATGAAGCGACCGCGGCCGAGGCTGCCAAGCATCTCAAATCGGCGGGCTTCAAGAAGATCCGGCCGTTGCTTGGCGGCGTCGAGGCCTGGGTCAAGGCAGGGCACCGGCTGGTGATTGTGGAGGAAGAGGCGGCGGTTTGAACGCTTGATCACCTGGGGCCCCGCCTTCGCGGGGGTGAGGTGCGTCCCGACAGGGCGAGCAGGTCCAGTGGACCTGCGAGAGCAACGAACACTGCGTCAAGCGCGCCAAGGCGCGCCTTGACGCTTGCGGATGGCTGGGGCGGAAGGGGTGAGATGCGACGCGAAGGGTCGAAATGGTCCAGTGGACCATTTCGAGCATCGCCTCCCTCGCTTCGCTCGAAGAGGGGCCAGCTTTTCTAAGCTCGCTACCGCTTCACTAAGAAAAGCTAGGCCAACGCCGCGAGCTTAAGCGAGCGGCTGGGGATCACGAGTTCAAACGGCTTTGCGCATGGGATCGGTATGGGCCCCCGCCTTCGCGGGGGCATCCGCTGCGTCAAGCGCGCCAAGGCGCGCCTTGACGCAGCGGATGGCTGTGGATGCAGTCCACATAGAACCAGTCTCGGCCTGTTTTCCCTGATAATTCCGGAAATTGCAGGCGTTCTCCAGAAATCGCGTTTGACCGCCC
>Ga0105240_10011626_pt1 | contig 12243 bp, 8 predicted proteins | sample KBSC54metaG_FD_80426 | JGI IMG/M metagenome (GOLD analysis project Ga0105240, IMG submission 80426) | Corn rhizosphere microbial communities from Kellogg Biological Station, Michigan, USA - KBS C5-4 metaG | ecosystem: Host-associated > Plants > Roots > Rhizosphere > Soil | place: Michigan, USA...
GACCAAAAGCGCCTGGGTGGCGCGTTGGCGTTTCGCGCTCTCGCGCGAAATCGCCTTATCCGCGACGGAGGGGGTGCCACGCGGCCGCTCTCTCTCTCTCTCTCTCCGATTTCACGCAACTCGACTGGGGCCCCCCTCCGTCAGCGTAAGACGCTGACACCTCCCCCGAGACGGGCGAGGGAAATCGATGGGGAAGCCCCTACTCCGCCGGTTCGAGGCCGGCGCGGGCGGTCTCGTGGGCCTTGGAGTGGTCGCCGGCGATCATCACATACACGGCCGGCACCACGAACAGGGTGAACAGCGTGCCGATCGCCATGCCGCTGGCGATCACCAGGCCCATGGCGAAGCGCGACAGCGCGCCGGCGCCGCTGGCCATGATCAGCGGGACCACGCCCAGCACCATCGCCGCGGTGGTCATCAGGATGGGGCGCAGGCGGATGCCGGCGGCTTCCTCGATGGCCTGGCGCTTGGTGCGGCCCTGGCGCTGCAGGTCGTTGGCGACCTCGACGATCAGGATGCCGTGCTTGCTGATCAGGCCCATCAGGGTGACGAGGCCGACCTGGGTGTAGATGTTCAGCGACGCGCCCGGGACTTCCATGGTGCCCAGCACGTTGATGAAGATCAGGGCGCCGGCGATCGACATCGGCACCGAGAACAGGATGATCAGCGGGTCGCGGAAGCTCTCGAACAGTGCCGCCAGCGACAGGAAGATGATGATCAGCGCGAAGGCGAAGGTGACGACGAAGCCGCCCGATTCCTGAACGTACTGGCGCGACAGGCCGCCGTAGTCGACCGTGTAGCCCGCGGGCAGGGTGCGCTTGGCAAGGTCCTGCAGGTATTCGATCGCCTCGGACTGCGACACGCCGGGGAAGGTGACGCCCTGGATGGTGGCGCTGTTGAGCTGCTGGAAGTGGTTCAGCGACTCGGGCGTGGTGCGGGTGACGATCCTGGCGATCGTCGACAGCGGCACCGACGTGCCGTCGGCGGCGCGGATGTAGTAGTTCAGCAGCTGGTCGGTGTTGAGACGCGACTTCTGCTGGACCTGCGGGATCACCTTGTACGAGCGGCCGTCGAGGGCGAAGTAGTTGACGTAGCCGCCGCCCAGCATCGACGCCATCGCGCTGCCGATGTCGCTCATCTTGAGGCCGAGCTGGGCTGCCTTGTTGCGGTCGATCGTGACCGTCGATTCGGGCAGGTCGATCTTGAGGTCGGTGTTGACGAAGATGAACCGGCCGCTCCGGTTGGCCTCCAGGAGGAACGCCTGCGCCACGTCGTTGAGCGCGGCGAAGCCGCCCGTCGTGGTGATGACGAACTGGACCGGCAGACCCGTGCTGCCCGGCAGGGGCGGCGGCTGGAAGGCCACGACCTGGGCGCCGGCGACGCTGCCGATCTGCTGCTGGATCATGGGCTGCAGCTTGTTGCTGGTCAGCTTCCGCTGGTCCCACGGCTTCAGCACCATGCCGGCGATCGACGAGCCCGGCACGTCGAGCTGGAAGACGTGGTCGTTCTCGGGATGCTGCGTGAAGATCTTGTAGACCTCCTTGGAGTACAGCAGGCGCTGGTCGATCGTGGCGTTGGGTGCCGAGGTCGCGAAGGTGATGATGATGCCCTGGTCTTCCTGCGGCGCCAGCTCGCTGCGCGTCGTCGAATACAGGAAGACGATGCTGCCCAGGATGATGACGGCGAACACCGCGGTCACCGGCATGTAGTCGAGGCTGCCGTGCAGGCGGCGGGCGTAGAAGCGGCGCGTGCCGTCGAAGATGCGGTCGATGCGGCGGATCAGGCGGGCGTCCCAGCCCGTGTCCTCGGGTTTGGTGGGCTTCAGCATGCGCGAGCACATCATCGGCGAGAGCGTGAGCGCGATGATGGCCGAGACGGTGACGGCACCGACCAGGGTGAAGGCGAATTCGGTGAACAGTGCGCCGGTCAGGCCCTTCTGGAAGCCGATCGGCACGTAGACCGCGATCAGCACCACGGTCATGGCGACGATCGGGCCGGCGAGCTCGCGCGCGGCCTCGACGGCGGCCTGGACGGGCGGCGATCCGTCCTCCATGTGCCGGTTGACGTTCTCGACCACGATGATGGCGTCGTCGACCACCAGGCCGATCGCCAGCACCAGCGCCAGCAGGGTGAGCAGGTTGATGGAGAAGCCGAAGGCCGCCATCATCGTGAAGGTGCCGATCAGCGACAGCGGGATGGCGATGACCGGGATCAGCACCGAGCGCGGCGATCCCAGGAACAGGAACACCACCGCCGTGACGATGAGCAGCGCCTCGACCAGGGTGCGGATCACCTCGTCGATCGAGCTGTTCACGAACGCCGTCGAATCGTAGACGATCTTGCCGCTCAAGCCCTGCGGCAGCTGGGCCACGATGTCGGGGAAGACGTCGCGCACGCCCTTGATGACGTCGAGCAGGTTGGCCGCCGGCGCGACCTGGATGCCGATGTAGACCGCCTTCTGGCCGTCGAAGGCGACCTGGCTCTCGTAGTCGTCCGAGCCCAGGGTGACCTCACCCACGTCCTCGAGACGGATGATGGCGCCGTTGTCCTGCTTCAGCACCAGCTTGCGGAATTCGTCGAGCGTATGCAGCGCCGTCGAGGCCACGAGGTTGACCTGGACCATCTGGCCCTTGGTCGTGCCGAGGCCGGAAATATAGTCGTTGGCGGCCAGTGCGTTGCTGACGTCGGCCGCGGTCAGGCCGAAGGCGGCGAGCTTCTTGGGGTCGAGCCAGGCGCGCAGCGCGAAGTTCTTGGCGCCGAGCAGCTCGGCGGTCTGCACGCCATTGACCGACTGCAGCTTGGGCTGGACGACGCGCGTCAGGTAGTCGGTGATCTGGTTGGCCGCGAGATCGTCGCTCGAGAAGCCGATGTACATCGCGTCGATCGTCTGGCCGACCTTGACCGTCAGGATCGGCTGCTGCGAGCCGGTCGGCAGCCGGTTGAGCACCGAGTTGACCTTGGTCGTGATCTCGACCAGCGCCTTGTCGGACGGATAGTTGAGGCGCAGGTTGACCGTGATCGTGCTGACGCCACTCACGCTGGCGGATGTCATGTAGTCGATGCCGTTGGCCTGGGCGATCGCCTGCTCGAGCGGCGTCGTGATGAAGCCCGCGACGACGTCGGGATCGGCGCCGTAGAACACCGTGGTGACGGTGACGATGGCGTTCTCGGTCCGCGGATACTGCAGCACCGGCAGCGCGCCGATCGCGCGCAGGCCGAGCACCAGGATCATCAGGCTCACCACCGTCGCCAGCACGGGACGGCGGATGAAGAGATCGGTGAATTTCATCGCGCGCCGTCCTTACTGGTCGACAGGCTTGGGATTGGCGTCGTTGGCCGGGATGACCGAGTTGTTGACCACGACCGGCGCGCCGTTGCGCAGCTTCATCTGGCCGGCGATCACGACGGTGTCGCCCTCCTTGACGCCCTTGAGCACCGCGACCTGGTCGCCGCGCGTGCTGCCGGTGGTCACGAAGGTCTGGCGGACGAGCAGCTTGGGCTTGCCGTCGGGACCCTTGTCCTTCTCGTCGACGATGTAGACCAGGCTGCCGTAGGCGTTGTAGGTGATCGCCGTCTGCGGCAGCGTGATCAGCTTCTGCGCCGCGCCCGAATCGATGTCGACGGTGGCGAACATGCCAGGCAGGAGATTGTGCCCGGTATTGTCGAGCGTGCCGCGGACCTGGACGTTGCGGGTGCTCTGGTCGACCTTGGAATTGATCGAGGTGATCTTGCCGGCGAAGGTCTTGCCCGGGAACGTGTCGACCTTGATCTTGATCGGCAGGCCGACCTTGGCGATCTCGAGCGCCTGCTGGGGCATCAGGAAGTCGACGTAGATCGGCGACAGCGCCTGCAGCGTGACGATCGTGGTGCCGGCGCCGAGATACTGGCCGAGGTCGACCTGGCGGATGCCGAGACGGCCGGCGAACGGCGCCTTCAGCACCTTCTTGTCGACGATCTCCTTCTGCTGGTCGACCTGGGCGCGAAAGTTGCGCAGGTTGGCCTCGTCGGTGTCGACGACGGCCTGGCTCACCGCCTTGGCGTTGAGCTGCTTGACGTCACGGTCGTAGTTGACCTGGCTGAGGTCGGCCTGGGCCTGCAGCGACTTGAGCTTGGCCACGTCGTCCTCGTTGCGCAGGCGCAGCAGCACCTTGCCGGCCTCGACGTCGTCGCCGGACTGGAAGTTGAGCTCGGCGACCACGCCGGCGAGTTCGAGCGAGAGGTCCGCGCCGCTCACCGCGCGCAGGCTGCCCACCGCCTCCATCTGCGGCTGCCAGTCGGATGTCACCGCCTTGGTCGTCGCCACGGTCTGCGGCAGGTTGCCGATGCCGGCCATCACCGTCTTGATCTTGCCGCTGACGAAGGTCTGGAAGGCATAGATGCCGCCCAGCACCGCGCCAACCAGCACCAACATGATGAGCATTCTCTTGATCATCGCAGGTCTCTCCGGAAATCAGTGACCTGCGCGCGGCAGGTGAATTTGGTCGACCGGCGGCAGGGTGAACACCCCGGGCTTGCCCTTCGACTGGGGCGCCACGTCGCTGCGGTTCCACCAGCCGCCGCCCAGCGCCTGGAAGAGCGCCGCGGTGTCGCTGTAGCGCGTGGCCTGCGCCTTGACGCGGTTGATGGTCGCGTTCTGGTAGGTCTGCTGCGCCGTGAGCAGCGTCAGGTAGTTGATGGCGCCGAGCTGGTACTGCTGCTGCGACAGGTTGAGGCTCGCCGCCGCGGTCTGCTCGGCGGCGACCGCGGCGCGCAGGCCCTCGGCGTCGGCCTGCACGGCGCGCAGCGCGTTGGCGACGTCCTGGAAGGCCGACAGCACGGTGCCGCGATACTGGGCCGCCGCCTTGTCGTAGGCCGCGACGGCAGCCTTGCGGTTGTGGTCGAGCGTGCCGCCGTCGAACAGGGTCTGGGCGACGCTGAGGCCGAGGTTCCAGATCTGCGACGCCGGCGACAGCAGGGTGGCGAAGCCCAACGAGGTGTAACCGAGCGCGCCGGTGATGTTGAACTGCGGCATCTGCGCCGATACCGCGACGCCGATGTTGGCGCTGGCGGTATGGAGCTGGGCCTCGGCCGAGCGCACGTCGGGCCGCTGCTCGACGAGCTGCGAGGGCAGGCTGAGCGGCAGCTCCTCGGGCAGGTGCAGGGTGTCCAGCCGCAGGCCCTGCCCTGCGTTCTCCGTCGGCGGGCGGCCGAGCAGGCGCATGAGCTGGTTGCGCTGCTGGGCGAGCGCCTTCTGCAGCGGCGGCAGGGTCGCCTGCGTGGCACGCAGGTTGGCCTGCTGCTGCAGGACGTCGGACTGGTTGGCGCCGCCGAGGTTGAACTGGGTCTGCACGAGGTTGAGCGCGTCGGTCTGCAGCCGGATGACCTGCTCGGTCGCGGCGATCTGGCCGCGCAACGAGGCGAGGTTGACGGCGGCCACGACCACGTTCGAGGTCAGGGTGAGATAGGTCGCCTCGAGCTGGTAGCGCTGGTACTCGGCCTGCGCGGCCTGCGATTCGACCTGCCGGCGCACACCGCCGAAGATGTCGGGCGAGTAGGCGACGTTGAGCGACGCCGAGGTCACGCCGAAGACGATGGGCTGCGTGTTGAGACCCGACTGCGCACCGTTGATCTGCTGATTCTGCCCCGACCCCTTGGCGCTGACCGTCGGGAACAGCGTGCCCTGCTGCGAATAGAGCTGCTCGTTGGCCTGGCGAAGTGCTGCCTGTGCGGCGTCGAGGTCGGGGTTGGCGTGCAGCGACTCCTCGATCAGCGCATTGAGCTCCTGCGAGCGAAACAGCGTCCACCAGTCGCCGGGAATGTCGCGACCCGGTTGAAAGGTCTGCGCGGCGCCGCCCTGGGCCGGCGCGGACGCAGTCTGCAGGTCGAGCGTCTCGGGCGTGTAACCCTGCTCCTTGGGCTTGTCGGGCTGCTTGAAGTCGGGACCGGCGGAGCAACCGACGAGGAGCGCGGCGCTCGCGAGGAGAAGCGCGCGCGAGAAGGAAGAGCGGCGTCGGATCATTGGAGGGGGGCTGCCTTGGACGAAACTGCCCGAAAGATGGCGATCGTGTGCTCGCGTACAAGGTCCTGGATGAGTTGCAGGCGATCGGGCGTGAATTCGGCCGCCTCGCCGGCGTCGAGCGCGCCCTTGTGACAGAAGATCGTGACCTGGCCGATCACCGCCAGCGCGCGCATCGATGTCTCGGGATCGTCGGCCGGCCGGCCGATGAGGCGCGCGATCAGCGACAGGCACGGTGCGAATACATGACGCCGGCCGCTCTCGTGAAGCTGCTCGAGACCCGGCGTGTCCTCGACCTCGGAGCGCGCGAACAGCAGCCGCCGGCTCTCGATCTGCGTGCCGCCCAGCACCAGCGCGACGAACGCCTTCAGCATCTCGCACAGGAGTTCGAGCAGCTTCTCGCGCGACGTGCCCGGATCGGCCAGGGCCGCCTTCACGCGCATGTCGAGCGGCGCCATGTGGCGCTCGGTGTGCTCGATGATGTCCTCGAGGACGGCACGGAACAGGCCTTCCTTGCTGCCGAAATAATATTGAATCGCCGGCAGGTTCACGTCGGCACGCTCGGCGAGCTGGCGCGTGCTCGCGCCCTCGTATCCTTCAGTCGCGAAAATCTCGAGAGCCGTTTCCAGGATGCGCCGGCGAGTGTCCTCACCGCGTGCCTGGGTCCCCGGACGATGACGAGCGATGACGTGAACCATGAACCCACGATATGTGAAGCGGGTGCATGTATATCGGTCGATAGACTATGTCAATCGACAGATACAATCGAAACACACGTCACAGGCAGCGACTCTATTTACTATTCCTTTGCCACCAGGCCCGCGGGCACCCGCACCGGCATGTCGAGCAGCATCTGCGCGTAGGCCTTGGCCAGCGGATCGGCCTGAAGCGAGGCCATGCCGCCGCCGCCCAGCGCGCGGCGCAGCAGGAAATTGAACCCGCCGATGCCCGGCAGCCGCCAGCGCGTCACCGGCCCGTGGACGCGATGCGAGAAATATTCAGCGACTGCGGCCTCCGTCACCTCCGACTCGAGGATCGCCCGATACTCCGGTCTGCGCGCGAAAATGCCGACATTGGCGTTGTCGCCCTTGTCGCCCGAGCGGCCGTAGGCGAGCGTCCCCAGCGGCACCGTTTCGGTCGCGGCCGCCGGTACCCCCGGCCCGAACATCGACGGCGTCGGCGGCGCCTCGACTGGAAGATCGGCGGCACTGAAGCCGCCGCTGCGCGCGCCTTCCTGCAGCGCGATCTGCCTGCCGCCCATGTCGACGGTCACCGGCACCGCGCTCTTGGGCACCAGGCAGGAGAACATGCGGATCACCGGCGACGGCGAAACGCGGCCAGCGCCGAAGCTGCCGGCCATGCCGACCACGCCGCCGGTCGCCATTGGCGCGATCTCGCGGCCGAGCAGCGACAGCGCCTCCTTCTGGTCGTGCCTGGCCGCGATCTTGACCACGACCTCGCGCGCCTCGAGCGCGCGGGAGTGCGGGCCGTAGGTCGCCTCCGCGCCAATCACCTCGATGTTGACCTCGCGGAAGTCGGCCATGCCCTTCTCCGCCAGCATGCGGCGCACCTTCCTGACGATCGACTCCGCGCTGTGCCGGCCCTTGGCCGCGGCCTCGCGCCCGCCCAGCATGAAGATGGCGCTGAGCTTGTGGCCGTCGGGCCAGGTGGTCGAGACCTTGTAGGTGTCGGTCGCCGGCCGTCCCGTCGCTCCCGACACGCGCACCTTGTCCGGGCCGACCTGCTCGTAGCGCGCGTGGGTGAAGTCGCACACCACGTCGGGCACGATGTAGGCACGCGGATCGCCGATCTCGTAGAGCATCTGCTCGGCCACGGTGGCCGGCGTGATCAGCCCGCCGGTGCCGTCGGGCTTGCCCAGCACGAAGCTGCCGTCGCTCGCGACCTCGGCCACGGGAAAACCCATGTCGTCGTAGCCCGGCACCAGCCGCCAATCGGTGAAGTTGCCACCGTTGCACTGGGCGCCGCATTCGATGATGTGGCCGCACAGCGTGCCGGCCGCCAGCACGTCGTGGTCGTCCATGCCCCAGCCGAAGGCGTGGATCAGCGCGCCCAGGGTGACGGCGGAATCCACGCAGCGCCCGGTGATGACGACGTCTGCGCCCTCGGCCAGTGCCCGCGCGATCGGAAAGCCGCCGAGATAGGCGTTCATGCTGGCGATCCTGGCCGGCAGCTCGGCACCGGTGTCCATCTCCCTGATGCCGAGCGCGCGGAACTCCTCGGCGCGCGGCTGCAGGTCGTCGCCCAGCACGACGGCGACCTTGAGCGCCACGCCCGCCGCCTCGCAGGCCTTGAGCACGGCGTCGCGGCAGGCCTGCGGATTGACGCCGCCGGCGTTGGTCACGACCTTGATCTTCTTCTCGGCGATCTCGCGCGCCAGCGGCACCATCACCGCGGTCACGAAGTCGGTGGCGTAGCCCGCCTGCGGGTCGCGCGCCTTCTGCGCCGCCATGATCGACATGGTGACCTCGGCCAGATAGTCGCTCACCAGGTAGTCGACGTTGCCGTGGCGCACGAGCTGGGGGGCGGCGGTCTCGGTGTCGCCCCAGAAGCCCGAGTGGCAGCCGACGCGGACCGTCCTGTCACCGACCGTCTTGTCCACCGCTCAGCCCTTCTTCTTGCGATTGACGAAGGCGCCCATGCGCTCGATGTGCTCGCCCTCGCCGACCGACTGGGCGAAGGCGTCGATGCCGGCCTGCACGGCCTCGTCGAGCGACAGCCGTTCCCAGCGCCGCATCAGCCGCTTCTGGCCGCGCACCGCCTTGGGCGTGCCCTCGACGATCGATTGGACACAGCGCTCGACCGCGGCGGCGAGCTTGGCCGCCGGCACGACCTGCTCGACCAGGCCCCAGCGGTCGGCCGTCGCAGCGTCGATGTTCTCGGCAGCCAGCAGCAGCCACGAGGTGCGGCCCCAGCCGATCAGGCGCGGCAGCAGGGCGGCCTCGACGACCGAGGGGATGCCGACCTTGACCTCGGGCATGCCGAAGTGCGCGTCGTCCGACGAGATCCGGATATCGCAGGCGGCGGCGACCTCGAGGCCCGCGCCCAACGTGTAGCCTTCGAGTCGGCAGATCACCGGCACCGGGCAGTCGCGGATCGACTGGCAGAGCTGGTGGACCAGGGTGATGAAGGCACGGCCCTCTGCGGGCTCGCGCATGCCGGCCATGTGGTTGATGTCGGCACCGCCGATGAACGCCCGGCCGCCGGCGCCCGCGAACACGACGACGCGCAGGTCGTCTTCCCGCGCGAGCGCCTGGAAGGTCTCGATCAGGTCCTTGAGCGCCGCGGGATTGAGCACGTTCAGCCGGCGCGCATAGTCGTAGGTCACGTGCGCGACCACGCCGCCCTCGCGCTTGTCGCGCTTCACGTCGATCCCGTATTCGGCGGCCATCGTTTCGCTCCGTGGTGCTTCTTAATCCCGGTGATTTCTTCTATTAAAGCACGGAATGCCCGACTCCATCGACCTCGCCCGCTATTCCGTCTTCGTCCCGTCCGATCCGTTCGAGGATCATTCGGGACCCTTCTACTTCAGGATAGAGGGCGACGCCCGCAAGGCGGGCACGGTCCATTGCGTGCTGCCGACCCTGCCGCGCCAGGCCAACTACGCCGGCGGCGTGCATGGCGGGGCGATCCTGACCTTCGCCGACTACGCGCTCTGCCTGGTGGCCGGCCGCGCCGCCGACGGCGGCACCAACACCTCCTTCGCCATGACCGTCAGCATCGCCGTCGAGTTCCTGTCGGCCGGCCGCATCGGGCCGCCGCTCGAAGCGACCGGCGAGCCGCTGCAGGTGACGGGGCGGCTGGCCTTCGCGCGCGGCTCGATCACCCAGGAAGGCAAGACGATCGCGCTGTGGTCCGGCGTCTGCCGGCACGTGGCGCGCGCCAAGGCGATGGCGCGCAAGGACGAGGCTGCACCCGCCCGCGTTGCCGCCGCGCCGCAGACCGTGCCGGCGGGCTTCGAGCCGCTGGGCGGCGCCAGCGTCTATTCGCGCCACATCGGCCCGTCCTACGCGCGCCCCGAGAGCGACGGCGTGACCATGGTCCAGCCGACCCTCCCGCACATGTGCAACTCCGGCGGCGGGCTGCACGGCGGCTACATGATGAGCTTCGCCGACTCCGCAGTGACGCGCGCGGCGGCATCGGTCACCGGCATGGCGCCGAGCACGGTGTCGTTCGCCGCCGAGTTCCTGGCCGCCGGCACGGCCACGATGCCGCTCATGACTCGGGTCGAAGTGCCGCGGCACGGCCGCTCGCTGGCCTTCCTGCGCGGCCTGCTGGAACAGAACGGCAAGCCGCTGCTGTCCTATTCGGCGACGATCTTCCTCAGGCCGAAGACGTAGAGTCTCTCTTTTTCTTTCCTGTTCCTCCCCCGTCTCGGGGGAGGTGGCAGCGTCTTACGCTGACGGAGGGGGAGCCCCAGTCGCGGTGTTTGCAGTCTCACATCATGATCCAAAAAATGGAGAGAGCGACCGCGGGGCACCCCCTCCGTCGCGGATTACCGCGCCACCTCCCCCGAGACGGGGGAGGAAATTGAAAGAGGGATTCCTCTAGACCGCGCTCGCGCCGACCTGTTCGGCGACGCGCTCGACTTCGCGGGCGAACGTCTCGTGCAGGCGGCGCACGCCCGACAGGTCGTTGGCCTTGGCCGCGCGCTCGAGCGCCTCGGCGATGGTGCGCAGCGCCGCCGCGCCGATCATGCCCGAAGCGCCCTTCAGCCGGTGCGCGGCGCGGGCGATGACGGTGACGTCGGCGGTGCCGGTGATCTCGCGCTCGGCCACCCGCGCGGTGTCGAGGAACTCGCGTTCGACCTCGGCCAGGGTGGCGGGATCGTCGCCGAACAGCTCGACCAGCTTGGCGCGGTCGTAGGCCTGCGTTGGCTTGTTCATCATCGTGGGCTTGTCCATCGTGGCCTGGCTCATTTCACCTGCTCCGCGCTCGCATCCTTCAGCCAGACATCGAGCGTTGCCTTGAGCTGCTCGATGCCGACCGGCTTGGTGATGAGGCCGTCCATGCCGACGGCCCGGCTCTTCTGCTCGTGGTCCTCGAGCGCACTCGCCGTCACGGCGAGGATCGGCGTGCGCGCTCGGCGCTCCACCCTCTCGTTCTCGCGGATGCGGCGGGCGAGCTCGAAGCCGTCCATCGACGGCATCTGCAGGTCGGCCAGCACGAGGTCGTACTTGCCCTTGCGCCACAGGTCGAGCGCCTCCTCGCCGCCGGCCGCGGCGTCGGTCGAGGCGCCGGCGAGCTCGAGCTGTCGCGCCAGGATCTTGCGGTTGACCGAGTTGTCGTCGACCACCAGCACCCTGCCCGCGACGCGGCCCGGCGCCGAGGCCGCGGGCATCGCCCGCCGCGCCACGTCGCCCGGCCGGCCGGCCGCGCGGGCCACGGCGCGCACCAGCACGTCGCGCCGCCACGGCCGCGGCACGCCGCCGCCGGCGTCGGCCATCGGCCCGTCGACCATCGGGATATAGCGGTCGAGTCCGATCTGGATGCCGGTGAAGGTGGCGCTGAGCGCGAGGCTGGTCGAGGCGCCGGCATCGCGCAGGTAGCGGGCGATGGCGCGCGCCTCGATGTCGTCGGGCAACGCCACGACCAGCGACAGGCCGCGCAGCAACAGCGGCGGCTCGTGCGTCGGCGCAGGCGCGGGTTCGAGCCGCACTGTCACGCTGAAGGTCGAGCCGGCGCCCGGCGCACTCTCGACGGTGATGTCGCCGTGCATGGCCTCGGCCAGGCGCCGCACGATCGACAGGCCGAGGCCGGTGCCACCGAAGCGCCGCGTCGTCGAATTGTCGGCCTGCACGAAGGGCTGGAACAGGCGCTCGCGCTGCCCGTCGGTGAGGCCGATGCCGGTGTCGCTGACGCGGATGCGCAGCATCCCGTCGGGTGCGTTCTCGATCGCCACGCGCACCGAGCCCTGCTCGGTGAACTTCAGCGCATTGCCCAGCAGGTTGAACAGGATCTGCTGCAGGCGCAGCGGATCGCCGATCACGCGCTCGGGCACGTCGGCGTCGACATAGGCCGCGAGCCTGATGCCCTTCGCCGCGGCCTGCGGCGCCAGCGTCTCGGCGGCGCCCTCGATCAGCTCGACGGTCGACAGCTCGATGCATTCGAGGTCGAGCTTGCCGGCCTCGATCTTGGAGAAGTCGAGGATGTCGTCGATGATGCGCAGCAGCGACGATGCCGAATAGCGCACGGTGCCCAGCGCATCGCGCTGCTCGGCCGAGAGCGGC
>Ga0105240_10011628_pt1 | contig 12242 bp, 7 predicted proteins | sample KBSC54metaG_FD_80426 | JGI IMG/M metagenome (GOLD analysis project Ga0105240, IMG submission 80426) | Corn rhizosphere microbial communities from Kellogg Biological Station, Michigan, USA - KBS C5-4 metaG | ecosystem: Host-associated > Plants > Roots > Rhizosphere > Soil | place: Michigan, USA...
AGTGATCCAGGCTGGATGGGCATCAGCGTGACGGATCATGGCCCTGGAATCCCTGCCGACGTACTTCCCAGGATCTTCGAAGCTTTCTTCACTACGAAGCCGCAAGGATCGGGCACGGGCCTAGGGCTTGAGATTGTGCACCGTATCGTTACCCAGAAATTTGGCGGCAAGATCGATGTGCAGTCAGAGCCGGGAAATACCCGGTTCGAGGTTCGATTGCCTCTGACGGGCAATGGAACAGGCGCAGCGAAGTTGCCCGACAGTTCTCAATTCCCAGCTCTCACCATCCCGCAAAAGCTCTAGTTCTTCTCTGGCATCATCCCTCTTCTCAATCAAGTTGCTCTCTTTCACGCCGATAAGCGGAGTGGAAGGACTTCGTATGGCTGACCGGGCTGACTTAGTGGAATCTGCGTTCGATGCGCTCGGGGAGGCAGCCGCGCTTTCTGATCTCGATGGCAAGGTTGTGTTCTGGAATCGGGCCGCAGAAGGCATCACCGGTTATCACGGCGGCGACGTCGTAGGCAGACGGGTGCGGGATCTGCTTGAGCTCATGGTAGTGGGGGGATCCAGCCAGTGGGTTCGCACAACGGGTTCGGAGGCTTCGGGCGATCGCGGGAGCATGGCGCGCCTTCGCCACTTGCAGGGCTACGAAGTGCAGGTTTTCGCCCGCGTCACTACGCTCCGCGATGGAATGGGAAGTCGTATCGGCTCGGCCGTGCTATTTCATCCTGCGGACAACATCGATTCCCTCCCTCACGGAGAAACAAACGACGCAAGAATCAGCGAAAGCCAGATGCAGCTTGAGGACCGGCTGGCCCGCTTGCATGAAGATTTCGACCGCGGAGATCTACCCCTCGGCGTGCTCTGGATATCCGTGGACCAGGCTCCGGAGTTGCGAGGGTCCCATGGGTGCCGTGCATGTGAAGCAATGCTGGAATCAATGGAGAGGACGCTTGCAAGCGGACTGAAACCGACTGAGGAGATCGGCCGATGGGGCGCCAATGACTTCCTGGTGCTCTCGCACGAACGCAGTGTGGCGGCTCTTGTGAATCATGCGCGAACCCTTGCCGGCCTTGCGCGTACTGCAGAGTTCCGCTGGTGGGGCGATCGCATATCTCTCACGGTGAGCGTCGGCGCTGTGTTAGCTGAACAGAATGAATCGCTCTCTGCGCTACTGGAGAGTGCGCAAGCGGCGATGTTGGCGAGCATCCACACAGGCGGGAACCACGTCTCGTGCGCACAGGGGAGAGGCTGATGATTGCCATCATTGGCATCGTAGTTGTATTTGGCGCTGTAGTCGGCGGGTTCCTCATGGAGAAGGGGCATCTGCCCGTTCTGGTGCAACCCGCCGAACTGCTGATCATCTGTGGCGGCGCGATCGGTTCATTGCTGATCGCCAATCCCCTGCACATTCTGAAAAGAATTGTGGCAAGCCTGAAAGGTGTTCTAACAGGATCCAAGCTGGATAAGGCGCGCTATCTTAGTTTGTTGAAGATGATGTACATGTTCCTCACTAAAGTGCGCAAGGAAGGGCTGCTCAGCGTCGAAAGCGATGTGGAGAAACCAAAGGAGAGCGCGATCTTCAAGGCTTTCCCTGATTTCCTGGGAGATCATCATGCGCTGGCTTTCGTTTGCGACACGTTGAGAATGGCCATCACAGGCGGCGTAGATCCGTTCGATATGGACCAGATGATGGAGTTGGATATGGAAGTGCACCATCAAGAAGCAACAGAGCCGGTGAATGCTCTGACCACAGTGGCCGACGCGCTGCCCGGGCTCGGGATCGTGGCGGCTGTACTAGGAGTGGTGATCACGATGGGCGCGCTGGGAGGGCCGCCCGAAGAGATCGGACACAAGGTTGCGGCGGCGTTGGTGGGGACTTTCCTAGGCGTCCTACTTTGCTACGGGCTGGTAGGGCCGGTGAGCGCGAACATGACGAAAGCCGCGGATGAGCACAATGACTATCTGCATGTGCTTCGCGTGCTGCTGCTGGCATTTCTGAAAGGCTCGGCACCGATCATCGCCGTGGAGATCGGCAGGCGTGCGATTCCTGCGCGCGTGCGGCCAACATTCGACGAGATGGAAAACCATTGCAAGCAGCAGTCCAACGCACCGGCCGCGGCCACGAAGGCAGCTTAGGTACGCGCTATGACAGCCAAGGCCGCACCGATCATCGTTATCAAGCGCAAGAGCAAGCATGGGGGGCACCACGGCGGCGCCTGGAAGGTGGCTTACGCCGATTTCGTGACGGCGATGATGTCTCTTTTCATCGTGCTGTGGCTGATGAACTCGAACGAGAAGATCAAGAAGGCGGTAGCGGGCTACTTCAACGATCCCAAGGGGACAGCGGCCCTGATGGGAACGACGATGACGGGCACCGGCGAATCCGTCAGCGCCGCGGCTGCTCGAGACATGCAAAAACTGAAACAGAAGCTCGAAGAACAGATCAAAGCAAAGAAGGATCTTGAGAAGCTCTCCAAGCAGATTGAGATCACCCTTACCCCCGAAGGTCTGCGCGTCGAGTTGCTGGAAGACAGGAACGGAACCTTCTATCAAACCGGCAGTGCGCGGTTGAGCGAGAGCGGGCAGGAATTGCTGTCGCTGCTTGCCCGAGAGCTGAAGACGCTGCCGAATTCCCTGTTGATTGAAGGGCACACGGATGCGGCACCGTATCTTGAACAGGCAACGTATACGAATTGGGAGTTGTCGGCGGATCGTGCCAATGCGGCGCGACGCCTGATGCAGCAGGATGGAGTTCGAACCGACCAGGTGAGCCAGGTGCGCGGCTACGCGGACCAGCTGTTGCGCGTAAAGACAAACCCTTACGACCCGTCGAACCGGCGGATATCGATCCTGGTCAAGAATCAGCCGGGAGGGCCGCCTGGTCCGGATGAGGTCAAAGCGCTTGCAGATGGGGCGGATCTGCAGCAATCGTCGCCATCCACTGCGGAACACGAAGAGAACGTGGACACGAGCAGGCAGCCTGGAACGCGCCGCGAAGGCGGGGATCCGATCGGTCAAGCAAGTTCCCAAGCTACAAGGGCCACTTGGGTTGCGCGGTTCCGGAGCGTTCTTCCAAAATTTGGCAAGTAGCTTTGGTGGAGGGCCCGGGGGAACCCGCCATTGCGGCGGTATTGGTGTAGTCTGGTGCACGAGCAGGAAAGCGTTTACCGCAGGAGCAAGCGATGGCCGTAGTAGCGGGAGTGGATTTCGGGACGCTAAGCGTGCGTGTGACATTGGTAGACAGCGAGTGCGGGCCGGTAGGAACGGCATCCGCATCTTATCCGCTGCATCGCCGGCGCGAGGATCCGGATTTTGCAACACAGTCGCATGCTGACCAGATGGCCGCGCTGGCAGTGGCGATGAAGGATGTGCTCGCCTCGACGGGAATCGGCGGCGACAGCGTACAGGCAATCGCGCTGGATACGACAGGGTCGAGCGTGATTCCGGTCGATGAGCATCTCGAACCGCTGGACGAGTACTACCTGTGGTGCGATCACCGCGCCCATGCAGAAGCTGAGGAGATCACGCGCAAGGCACACTCTTTAGGGCTGGAGGCGATTGAGTGGTGCGGCGGAATTTACTCGCACGAATGGGGATTTGCAAAGCTCCTTCACTGGCTGCGGCACAATCCGGGCAAGCGAGAAGCCTTTGCCACTGCACTGGAGCACTGCGACATGGTGGCGGCCACACTAAGTGGAGTGAAGAGTGTGCGCGACCTGAAGCGCAGCGTTTGCGCCATGGGCCACAAGTGGATGTGGAATCCTAAGTGGGGCGGGCTGCCGCCTGAGGACTTCCTGGTTGCCGTCGACCCCCTGCTCAAGGGAGTCCGCTCCAAGATGGGGGGCGAGTATCTCACTAGCGACAAGATCGCCGGACATCTATCGCTGGAGTGGGCTGAGAAACTCGGACTTCATCAGGGCATTCCAATACCGGTTGGCGCCTTTGATGCGCACTGGGATGCGATCGGATCGAATATCCGCGAAGGCGATGTGGTCAACGTGGTTGGCACTTCGACCTGCATCATTGGAATCGCGCGGGACGCTCAGCTAGTACCAGGCGTTTGCGGTGTTGTGCCGGGAAGCGTTCATCCGAATTTCATCGGCATCGAAGCGGGACTCTCCGCGACGGGCGATATTTTTGAAGCCATTGCGCAGCGCGCCGGGACACGCGTTCACGAGCTGTCGAAAGGGCTGGAGTCGTTCAAAGCTGGGCAGACGGGTCTGCTGCGGCTGAGTTGGGACAACGGGGATCGCACGGTCCTGGTCAATCCTGAGCTGGGTGGCGTGACCCTGGGATGGAACATGGTGAGCACTGCGCAGGATGAACTGTTCGCAGCGATCGAGGGAACGGCATTTCATACACGAATCATTCTGGAGCGGATGGCGGAGCACGGAGTGCGCGTGGATCGAGTGATCAATGCAGGCGGGATCCCGCAGAAGAACGAAGTGTTGAACCATGTGTATTCCAACGTTTTGAACAAGCCGGTGCTGGTTCCTGCGGGAATCCCGACCAGCCTGGGATCCGGGATCATGGCCCTGGTCGCTGCTGGAATCTACAAAGCGGTGGAAGAGGCACAGGCGGCGGTCTGCCTGCCTTTCCGCACCGTTGAGCCGAATCAGGGAGCGGCGGCTACCTACGACCGGCTCTATGCGCTTTACAAGGATGCTTATTTTGCGCTCGGTCGGCGCGAGGCTGCTGCCATTCCCCTGGGACGAGTTTTACCGGAGCTCAGAGAGATTGCGGCTGATGCGCGCCGAACTGGCGAGTGATTGTCTGCCTCGCAAAAAAGGAAGACGCCGCAAAAGCGAATGCTCTTGCGGCGTCTTGTTTTGAGGCGATTGGTTAGAAGTCGTAGCGCAAGCTGAACTGCATGCGGCGGGGTTGGGTGAGTGTTGCGCTTGCGATGCCAAGCACGCCTGCGTCGGTCAATCCGGAGTCGATGAAGGCAGGATCGAAGCGCACCGAGTTGGTCACGTTATAGATCTCCCAAGCAAACTTCACGGATCCGGATTCTCTGACCTTCCAGCTCTTGCTGAGGCCTGAATCGATGTTGAAATATCCATCGCCGCGGAAGTTGTTGCGCTGTCCGGTCTCGCCGGGGTAGGGGATGCGGATGGGACCGCCACTGGAGACACCATTTGTGATCGCATCCGGATCATCGAAGAACTGCGGATTGCCGTTAGCGTCAATGTGCTTGCGCATCTTGACTTTTCCGGTGACGACTCCATATCCCTCCTGTTCCCAGTTAGTGGTCCAACCGGGCTCGAAAAGGGTGAATGGCAGGCCGCTGCTCCAGCGCCAGACTCCGGAGAACTGCCAGCCGCCAATGAAGGCATCCGCCAGATGGTTCGCCTTGCCCAACAGTGGTCTTCCCTGCCCGAAGGGTAGCTGGTAGACCCAGTCTGTCGTGATCAAGTGACGTGTGTCGAAATCGGAAACGCCGCGGTTCAGCTGGGGCTTCCAGGTGTTGATGATGGTGCTGAAGGAACCGTTGTTGCCTCCGTAGGACCCGTTCTCGGTGCTTCGTTCCGTGTCTGATCCCTCGTCGATGGAGTTGGACATGGTGTAGCTGAAGTCGAGTTGTAGTCCGTGGCTCATTGGATGACGGAGGGTGAGCTGGCCTGCGTTGTAATAGCTCATGCCGACGCTCGAAAGCGCGTAGAGAGAAGAGAACTGATCCTGCCAGAAGATCGACTTGTAGCCGTCGGGACATCCGTAGCTGCAGAAAAAGTCGATGTCCGCGATAGCGCTGGTAGCACCGTATTGCGTTCTATACGGAGCCCATTCATTGTTGTAGATCGCTTGCGTTGCGCTTTCTCCGTCGTAGTCAACATTGGCCATGAACGGGAATAGATTCTCGAAGTACGGGATGGCGGGCACGTTCACGGTAGAACCGATGGCGTTACCGTCAGCATCTTCGACCAGGCCGGAATTTCCACCGTTCTGATCCACGAGCTTCGAAAGTTGCGTACCTGCGCTGTAGTAGTCGCCGCCGCCTGAAGGATCAGTGAAATTCACTGGCTCAGCGAGATCGAGCTGCTGCAGCAGGTGCCGGCCTAGCCGTCCGACATAGGCCACTTCCAAGGTGAAGCCGCCTGGAACCTGGCGCTGAATCGACGCGTTGAACGCTTCCGAATACGGCGTCTTGATTTTGCTGTCGAGACCCCAAGTGATGGCGAAGTTGTCTTGTGGAGCGGGATAGGGAAAAGTCAAGTCAGTTGGTACAGTTCCGTTATCGATCGGTGGCAGCGTATTCCGGTCGACGAACCGAGGTGCGGCAGGACGCTTGGCGCTTCCCTCAATGGAGTATGTACTGGCAGGGTTCGTCACTGCGGAGTTCAAGCCGTACGAACCATTCTGGTCGAACGTATTCACCAAGGCCTGGCCGTAGTGATCGTAATAGATTCCCGCCCCGACGCGAATCGAAGTTTTCGTATCGGGCGAGTAGGCAACGGCCAGTCGAGGAGCAAAATCGCCCTTCGATTTCGGCCAGAATCCTGGCTTGCCGTAATGGGGTCCAGCCGGCTGAAAGAACAAATCCGGCTCATAGACCTGGCCTTTGAGCGCAGCTGACTCGCGCTGCAGATACCAGGTATGCGTATCAATTGTGGGCGCTACCTGCTGCCCGCTGGTTTCGTAGGGGGTTTGTAGGATTGTGTGGCGCACTCCGAAAGTCACGGTCAGGTTTGGCTTGATGCGCCATGCATCCTGCACATACCACTCAAACTCATTGGCTTTGAAATGCCTTGTCTGTGAGGTGCCATCCGCGAGGAGAGTTCCTCCGTCCGGACTGGTGATCTTGTAATTCCACTGGTTGGTCAGAGATGGAACAGTGCCGACCAAGTTGGCATAAGCGATCTCATAAGGATTACCGAAACCATCAGCGACTGAAGGCAATCCGATTGCCGATGGATCGGGAGGGTTGCCACCCAGCCAGTAAGGGTTAGTGCTGGCGTTGTTGTAGGAGTTCGAGTCGCTTGCATGGTTCTGGTGGATGAGGCGCCAGTTTCCACCCATCTGAATCGAGTGGTTTCCTTTCGTCCAGTTGAGATTGTCCACCAGGTTAGTCACGGGAACGCTGGTGATGCTGGTCCGTGTCTGTGCACTCGGGGCTGACAGAAAGCGGAACGTCACGTAATCGCCTTTACCAACGCCGCGATCTGAGTATCCCTGGCGAATGTATCCAAAACGCAGATCGTTAACGATCGCGGGAGTAGCGGTCCAAGTGTACCCCCCTATAACTCCCTTGCTATTGTCTTCTAACACGTGGGACGGGCCCTGGCCGGGGAACTGTTCTTCGAAGTCGGTGATGTCTTTCTGTAGGTTTCCGCGAACGAACACGCGATTCCTATCGTTGATCACGTAATCGAAGCGCGCGATGCTCGTATTCAGGCGAGCCGGCGCCGGAGAAGAAAAGGTAAAGGAACCCGAGTTGAATCCGCCGTCGCCGGCAGCCGTTCCGTTGGCGGCCGGCATGGAATTGAAGTATGCCAGCGCATTGGGATTGGGTCCCGGAGGATTGGGATAATCAGGGGTGTTACAGATTTTGCAACCAGCGTCCAATTTGGCAAAGTCTGCCGCACTTACGGTTTGAGTATTCCCGTCTACATCCTGGTAGGTCAGGTTGCCGGCCTGATATGAGGCGGTGGGAGTGGTTCGTGTGACCTGCCTGTTTTCGGCAGTCCGCTGACCCTCGTAATTACCAAAGAAGAACAGCCGGTCTTTAAGCAGCGGACCGCCAAAATCAGCGCCAAACGTGTTTCGGATGAGCTTTCCGGGAATGTTCTGAAGCCCTGAATCGGCCTGTGCCTTCTTGTTGAACCAATCGTTGGCCACGGTGAAGGTGGGCCGGTGATATTCATAGGCGGCGCCGTGGAACTTGTTGGAGCCGGACTTCGTCACCATGCTGACCTGCGCACCCGAGGAACGGCCCGCGTCAGCATTCGACCCTGCGGTGGTGACACGGAATTCCTCGATCGAATCCTGCGTTGCGCGTAGCACACCAGTAAACGCGAGGCCTCCAACCTGGTCGTTATCATCGACACCGTCGAGTGTCACATTTCCTTGATCGGAACGGGACCCGTTTACGGCACCAGTTCGGCTGTCTCCGCCTGATCCTTGCTGGGGAGTCGCCAAATACAGAACGCCTGGCTGGAGAGAAAGCAGATCAGGAACATTTCGCGTTTCCGTCGGGATCGCCTGGATCAGGGCGTTGTTGACGGCATTCCCCAGAGAAGCATCGGAGGTGTTCAGGGTTTGCGCTTCAGCCGAGACGTCGACAGTGACGGTATTCGACTGTATGGAAAGAGCGAAGTCGATGGTTGCGGGCTGGTTGACGAGCAGTTCGGCGGTCTTCTTCTGATCTCCGAAGCCCATCGCAGTAGCCGAAATGGTGTACTTCGAGGGAGGCACCTGAGGGAAGACATACTGGCCATTTTCGTTTGCGGACGATGTGAGGGATTGGCCCGTCGCGTTATTGGTCAGGGTTATCTTCGCGCCCGGCACCAGCGCGCCCGAAGGATCCTTAATCGTGCCGCGGAGTGAGGTGGTTGCGATCTGGCTAAAGCAAGGAGTGACGGTGGAAAGGATACAAAGCAGTATCCATCCCGCAAGGGATTTCTTCACGGCTGTTCCTCCAAAAAAGAGACCTGCGTAATCGTTGTTTTCTCTGCAAAGGACTGATAGAACTGCTTCCGCGCAAATGCCTGAGTGAAACCGGAGATCTTCGCTCTCTTTCTCGAGAACAGGCCGCGGGATTAAAAAGTGCCGCTCTGAAGCGTCTACTTCGACACCGGCATCGATCGCCGGGTCAGGGGATTTGAACTTAATCTATTTGGTCAACCGATCAGGATTCAATAAAAAAGGCTGTTTATCCTGCCGTTTTGCCTTTGGTCGCCTAAAAACTGCCGTTCGTGTCATTGTTGCTGCTGCATTTGCTGGACATCTATTAGAGGAGTAGGAGTCTCTGGAGTCTCTTGGGCACGCTCGACGAGGACCGACCAGTCCTCAGGAATCGGCATTTTGCGGTCAAGTGCTGGGGCAGTTTCTTTGGCGTCAACGTGAACAGCGACATAGAGTTCGCTGGAACTCTTCCCCCGGAATATGCCGTGAGTGGGCGGAACGTCAGCGTAATCGCGTCCAATGGCGGTCCGGATATGTCGATGATGCGCAACGAGATTATTTGTAGGGTCAAAGCCAACCCAGCCGAGGTGAGGCATCAGGACGTCGATCCATGCGTGACTCGCGTCCGGAGTTGAGCGGTCGTGGTCTTCCTGGCCACGGTACAGGTATCCCGAGACGTATCGCGCGGGGATGCGGACAAGGCGAAGCAGAGCAATCATCGTATGCGCGAAATCCTGGCAGACGCCCCGGCGGTTCGTAATGGCCTCGTCGATGGGCGAATCTACGCGAGTCGAGCGCGGTACGTATTCGAAGTACTCAAATAGCCGCTGATTGAGTTCCTGGACCAATTGAAGAGGATCATCGCGGCGGGTCACCTGCAGCCGGGCAGCCAGATCAAGCAGAGCCGGTGTTTCGGTGGCAAATTCACTGGGCAAAATCATTTCCCAGTAGTCGCCTGAGCTGACCATAGAGTCCAGTGCCTGCCAGGCGTCGGGTGAAAGGAAGGCCGGTACGTCCGGCATGGGCTGCTGCTCGACTACGGATTCGGCGACGATGACAAGTTGGCCGTGCTCCCTGGGGATGTCGAAGTGGTGGACGTTGTTCCCGAAGTGATCTCGGTAAGTGAATACGCGGCATCGCGGACTGACTGACAGTGAAAAGGCAAGGCAATGCTGCTGCGAGTCAGATCGCGGATGCATCCGCGTCTCCATGATGCTCTCGCTTACCGCCTGTGAATAGCGATAACGCGTCAGATGGCGTATTGAATAGAAATTCATGTCGGCGAACTCTAGACCGTCAGAGCAGATTGAATTGAGTACTGGATGTAATAGCGGTACATGAGTTCGTGGATGCTCATGCACTGCTGGCGAATGCTATGCAGGAAGGCTGCGGCGTCTCCGTTGAGGATCTCGTTGATGGAGGTGAAACTCAGCATGGCGTGGAGGCGACCGATATTTGCAATAAGTTCTTCGGGCGGGCGGCGGCCCCCGGTGTGCTGGATGGATTGGATGGCCTGTCGTACGCCATCCACCGAGTAGCGGATCGCGTGCGGGAAGTCCCGATTGAGCAGGAGGAATTCAAGAATGCGATCCGGGCTCAGGTCCGCTGTGTAGACCTGGCAGTAGGCTTCAAAGGCGGTGCAGCAGCGGAGCAGGCCAACAAGCTCAAGATACTGATAGCCAGAGATCGCACCTCCATTCGCATTAAAAAGATGCGGCTGATAAACCTCTAGCAGTGTTGCAATCGCGTATGCGCGCTCGAGATATCGGCCGAGTCGAATGAAGTGCCAGCCCTGGCCATGAATCATCGTGGTGTCGCTGACTCCTTTGAAGAGGTGAATCGCGTCGATGATGGAGCCCAGTACGTCGTTGATGCTCGACCGGAATTGGGTCTGAGTGTGCGGTGCATGCATCTGGTGGTAGAGGCGGTTCAGGCGCTGCCATTGTTCCGTGGAAATCTCTTCGCGAATCTGGCGGGCATTTTCGCGCGCCGCATCGATACAGCATGCAACTGAGGCGGGATGATGTTTATCAAAGACAAGCTTCTGGGCGTTGGAAGCAGCATCGCCATTCCATTCAAAACCGGCAGGCTTGCCCAAAGCTGCGAGGAACCGATTCCAGTGCGTTTCAGCGCTGGCCCCGCCGGAATCGAGCATCAGGCTCATGGCAACATCGAGCTGGCGCACTGTATGTTCGGCGCGCTCGAGGTAGCGGCTCATCCAGTAGAGGCTGTCCGCAACACGGGATAGCATCTTTGTGGCCTCCGGTGGTCTTGGACTGATCGTTACTCCAGCACCCATGTGTCCTTGCTTCCGCCGCCCTGCGACGAGTTCACTACGAGCGAGCCCTTTTCGAGGGCAACTCGGGTCAAGCCTCCAGGCACGATGTTGATCTTGTCGCCGTAGAGGATGTATGGACGCAGATCAACATGGCGCGGCTCCAGACGATCGCCGATCAAACACGGCGCTCGGGAGAAGTCGAGGGTTGGCTGCGCAATGTAGTTTCGAGGATTGGACTCGATCCGGGCGGCGAAGTCTCCACGCTGCTTTGCTGTGGAATGCGGTCCGATGAGCATGCCGTATCCCCCACTCTCGCCCACAGCCTTGACCACAAGCTTGTCGAGATTGGCCAGAACGTGCCGACGCTCGCTTTCTTCTGTCAGCAAGAACGTCTCGACGTTGTTGATGATTGGGTCTTCGTCGAGGTAGTAGCGGATGATGCGCGGAACGTAGGCATATAGGGCTTTATCGTCGGCGAGCCCAGTTCCGAAGGCATTGGTGACGGTCACATTGCCGGCCCTATAGGCATTGAACAACCCGGCACAACCAAGGATTGAGTCATTGCGAAAAATGAGCGGATCGCTGAAGTCATCGTCGACGCGGCGGTAGATGACGTCGACTCGCTTCAGCCCGTCCGTCGTTCGCATGTAGACGATGTTGTCGTGCGTAACAAGATCGCGACCTTCGACAAGATCCACGCCCATCTGCCGAGCCAGGTAAGTGTGCTCGAAGTAGGCAGAATTGAAGACGCCGGGAGTGAGCAGCACGATGTTCGGCTCGGGGCGGCCTTCAGGGGCAAGAGCGCGAAGGGTCGCGAGCAAGAGCTGCGGATAGTGCTCAATGGGGCGCACGCCGTAGCTATGGAAGAGCTGCGGGAACGTGCGCTTCATGACACGGCGATTGGTGAGCATGTAGCTCACGCCCGATGGTACGCGCAGGTTGTCTTCGAGCACGACAAACTCACCGGTGTTGAGGCGAAGGAGATCGGATCCGACCACGGAGATATAAACATTACGCGGAACCTGCAGTCCGCGCATTTGACGGCGGTAGTGCTTGCAGCTATAAACCAGTTCTCTCGGAATCACCTGGTCATTGAGGATCTTTGCCTCAGAGTAAACATCGCGCAGGAACAGATTGAGTGCAGTGATGCGCTGCGTAAGACCACGTTCGACGTGTTCCCATTCCTGAGATGTAATGAGACGAGGAAGCAGATCGTAGGGGAATATCTTTTCGGTTCCCTCATCCCGGCCATAGACGGTAAAGGTGATTCCCTGCGTCAGAAAGGAAAGTTCGGCGGATTGTTTTCGCCGCTGTAATTCGTCTTGTGGCAGCCGAGCCA
>Ga0105240_10011633_pt1 | contig 12236 bp, 5 predicted proteins | sample KBSC54metaG_FD_80426 | JGI IMG/M metagenome (GOLD analysis project Ga0105240, IMG submission 80426) | Corn rhizosphere microbial communities from Kellogg Biological Station, Michigan, USA - KBS C5-4 metaG | ecosystem: Host-associated > Plants > Roots > Rhizosphere > Soil | place: Michigan, USA...
CCATCCGTGGGGTTGAGCTGACGAATACCGAGAGTCGGGGCCGCAGGCGAGGGAGCCATGAGATTGGTGGCAGGAATCCGGATTGCTGCGGAACAGGGGCTCACATCACGCGTCGAGGGCGCGCGCAGGAATGCGTGCGGGCGAAGCGTCGGCGGCGCTGAAGAAACGAACACGTGGATCGCCGGATGCCCGGCGAATCGCAATCACCAAAAACAAGAAATGAAGGAATCGTCCCGCATGAGCACAGTCCGTCTCGAGATCGTCAAACCCGAAGGTGCGCAGGACATCGCGATGCAACCCGCTTCGTGGGACATCTGGGACAAGAAATACCGCCTCAAGAGCAAGCGTGGCGAGCCGGTCGATAACGACATCGACCACACCTACCAGCGCGTCGCGCGCGCGCTTGCCGATGCGGAAATCACGCCCGAGAAAAAATCCTACTGGTACGAACGCTTCCTGTGGGCGCTGCGTCGCGGCGCGATCCCGGCCGGCCGCATCACCTCGAATGCCGGCGCGCTGGAACACAAGCCGGCGACGTCGACGATCAACTGCACCGTCAGCGGCACCATCGAGGATTCGATGGACGGCATCCTCGACAAGGTCCACGAGGCCGGCCTCACGCTGAAAGCAGGTTGCGGCATCGGCTACGAATTCTCGACGCTGCGCCCGCGCGGCGCGTATGTGTCCGGCGCCGGCGCACACACGTCCGGCCCGCTAAGCTTCATGGATATCTACGACAAGATGTGTTTCACCGTGTCGTCGGCCGGCGGTCGTCGCGGCGCGCAAATGGGCACGTTCGATGTCAGCCATCCCGACGTGCGCGAGTTCATCAAGGCGAAGCGTGAAGACGGCCGCCTGCGGCAATTCAATTTGTCGCTGCTGATCACCGACGGTTTCATGGACGCCGTGCAGAACGATGGCGACTGGCCGCTGGTATTTCCGATCGGCATCAAGGAAGAAGGCGACTTCAACCTTGGTGATGCCGAAACCGTCGTCTGGCGCGACTGGCCAACGCACAAGAACTACGTGACACGCGACGACGGCCTGGTCGCGTGCAAGATCTACGGCCATGTCCGCGCGCGGCACCTGTGGGACATGATCATGGTCTCGACGTACGATTTCGCCGAGCCCGGTTTCATTCTGATCGATCGCGTCAACGAGATGAACAATAACTGGTGGTGCGAGAATATCCGCGCGACCAATCCCTGCGGCGAACAACCGCTGCCGCCGTACGGCGCGTGCTTGCTCGGCTCGGTCAACCTCACCAACTTCGTGCGCAACGCATTCACCGACCAGGCGCGTTTCGACTGGGAGGAATACAAGGAAGTCGTGCGCGTGTTCACCCGCATGCTCGACAACGTCGTCGAGGTTAACGGCCTGCCGTTGCAGCAGCAGCGCGACGAAATCGTCCGCAAGCGCCGCCATGGCATGGGTTTCCTTGGCCTCGGCTCGACGATGACGATGTTGCGCCAGCAATACGGCTCGCCGGAAGCCTGCGAATTCACCGAAGCCGTCGCGCGCGAGATGGCGATCGCCGGCTGGGAAATGGCGCGCGACCTGGCGAAGGAAAAAGGCCCGGCGCCGATCATGGACGAGAAGTTCGAGGTCACCGCCGAGATGCTGCGCAAGCGTCCCGAAATGGTGAAGGACGGTTGGAAGGTCGGCAAGAAAATCGCAGGCAAGCTGCTGCATGCGAAATACTCCCGCTACATGCAGCGCGTCGCCGAAGTTGCGCCGGAACTCGTCAAGGAATTGTCCGAAATCGGCGCGCGATTCACCCACCATTCCTCGATCGCGCCGACCGGCACGATCTCGCTGTCGCTCGCCAACAACGCCAGCAACGGCATCGAGCCGAGCTTCGCCCACCACTATTCGCGCAACGTGATCCGCGAGAACAAGAAGTCCAAGGAAAAGGTCGAGGTCTTCAGCTACGAATTGCTCGCCTACCGCACGCTGGTGAATCCGAAGGCGATGCCGTTCTCCGAAGAACCCGATGCGAAGTTGCCGGATTATTTCCGTTCCGCCGACGACATCAGCCCGGTCGAGCACGTCGACATCCAGGCCGCCGCGCAGAAGTGGGTCGATTCGTCGATCTCGAAAACCGCCAACGTGCCGACCGATTATCCGTACGCCGATTTCAAGGACATCTACACTTACGCGTGGAAGCAGGGCCTGAAAGGCTGCACCACGTTCCGCTTCAACCCGGCCGCGTTCCAGGGCGTGCTGGTGAAGGAAACCGACCTCGAAAACACGCTGTACCGTTTCGAGCTGGAAGACGGTTCGGTGGTCGAAGTGAAGGGCAACGAGGAAATCGAATACGATGGCGAGAAGCACACCGCAGCCAACCTGTTCGATGCCCTGAAAGAGGGTTACTACGGCAAGTTCTGAAAGAACTTGCGTGGCGATTAAAGGTTCACGGAAAGTTCCGACGCAACTGCAGTCCCGACAAGCAAGCCCCGATAACCAGAAAGACCGAAGAGGAGTGTTCGCATGAGCAAGTCCAATGGCGTGAAAGCCACGGTAATGGGTGCGATGGGAGCGGCCGGCGACAAGGCGCAAACGGTGATGGCCGACGTCAAGCAGGCCGCGTCGAACGCCGCCGATGCCGTGGTCAAGCGCGCCAAGGTCGTTCGCAAGAAAGCGCAGGCCGCAGCCAAGACGGTGCGCAAGGCGGTCGACGACAAGGTCGTGAAGCCTGCCAGCAAGGCCGTCGCCGACGCGCGCAAGCGCATCGCCGCATCCAGCAAGCCGGCTGCGAAGAAGGCGGCAAAGAAGACGGCCGCCAAGAAGAAACCGGCAGCGAAGAAAGCCGCCGCGAAGAAAGTGCCGGCGAAGAAAGCCGCAAAAAAGGCAGTGAAGAAAGTCGCGAAGAAGGCCGTCGCGAAGAAGAAAAAGTAAGCAACGCCATGCAACGAATCCCGGCGCCCTGACCGGCGTCCGGGGATTCGTTTTCGTTTTCAGGCCTTATCAAACAACTACACACACGCAACAGTTTCGGAGAGCGCTTCAAGATGGGCATCAAGATCGACAAGAAAATCACCGGTTACAACGTCGTCAAGCCGGAAGACAAGGCGCCGGTGTTCACCATCGCGCCTGAAGAGGCCGACCTGGTCGCGCCGATAGGCCTGGCGATGGCCGAAGTGATCCAGATGCACGAGCGCCTCGAGCGCCCCGAAGTGCTGATCGGATCCACCTACAAGATCAAGTCGCCGCTGGTCGAGCACGCGATGTACGTCACCATCAACGACATCGTCCTCAACCACGGCACCGAACACGAACTGCGCCGCCCGTTCGAGGTGTTCATCAATTCCAAGTCGATGGACCACTTCCAGTGGATCGTCGCGCTCACCCGCATCATGTCGGCGGTGTTCCGCAAGGGCGGCGACGTCACCTTCATCGTCGAGGAAATGCGCGCCGTGTTCGATCCGCGCGGCGGCTACTTCAAGGCCGGCGGCGTGTACATGCCGTCGATCGTCGCCGAGATCGGCGCGGTGGTCGAGGAGCACATGAAGTCGATCGGCCTGATCGTCGGCGACGACCTCAGCGACGCCCAGAAACAGCTCATCGCCGAGAAGCGCGCCGCCTACGAGGCCCGCGCAAAAAAAAACTCTGAAATAAGCATCGGCGCCGCCGGCGAAATGGGCGGCGCGATGGTCGAACCCGCGCGTCGCCAACCCGGCGACACCGAAACCGTGCAAGTCACCGGCGAAGGCACGTCCTTCCCGCCGAGCGCGACGATGTGCCACAAATGCAGCGCGAAAGCGGTGATCCTGATGGATGGCTGCGCCACGTGTTTGAATTGCGGGTATTCGAAGTGCGGCTAGGTCTTGTTGGACGCGCAGCGCGGACTGTGGGCGGGCGAAATAGCTGCAAGTTTCAGCGGTAAAGACGCAAGTTTGCCGCGAAATTAGTGCAAGTTGGATTAGAGGTCTCGACGCGGGGCAACGCGGTTCCTGGCCGCGGAACTAGGAAAGGCTGAAAACATCGCTGCGAAAAGGCGAAAACACGCGACCGAAAAGATGAAAACCATCTGCGCTTAGACACCGGCCGTTTGAGGGGTCCCAGTCTTTCGGCCCGAGTCCCAAGAATTAAAGAACACTGATTGACCCCCGCAACCATGCTCCGGGGTTGTTTCTTTGCCAGTCACTAGCTGTATAAGCAATTGTTTAACTTAGATGTCCGCTATTTGCTCGAGGCCCAGCGCAATGGGAAGTGCGAATCTGGATGCTACGTCGAGTGTTCTCTATCGACAGGACGAGGCAACCTTGGCCTGCATCGGGCGGCTCGTGCCCCCTGCTACTGCTCTTGAGACTCCATTACGGCACTGGAGCATGATCCGGCTCGTCGCACTCGTCTTCAAATCATCGGGCATGCACCTGTCGCTCGCTGAGCTAAACAAAAGACAGCAGAGTCGGCGCTAGCGATGCAATTACCTGCCCTCCAGTTGGAACTTGAAGCGCGGTTTGGGCAGATCGCAAAGGAACGCGAGGAGCACCAGCGCATCTTCGCGCTGGAGCACGGATTGCAGATCGATACGAGCGCTCTTGCAAGCGAGTTGTCGAAGCAACTCCGATACGGTGCCCTCAACAATTCTTGCTGGCTCGCCTGGATCGTGTTCGCCACCGAAGTCGGATACGACTACGCCGGCGCCGAATATTGGCAGACTTTTAAGGAAAGATTGCCGGGCTGGAGCGAGATCGACAACAACAAGAACCGCAGTCGAATCAGGATGTGGTTCCGACGTTTTGCCAGTACTTATCATGGCGTCCGGCCGTCCGGTACCTGGGCCGGGCAGTTCCGTATCATCGCTTGGCCCATTACCCACGCCGTCCTACCCCGAGATCTTCAATACCAATTCGCCAAATCGCTGCACTACAACCGCTTTCAGATCGCCGCCGACAACGATCCACTCGCCATTGGGCAGTTGATGCACCAACGGGCCGTGCACGCCTCATCAAGGTTTAGGGAGTTCTGCGAGCAGGAAGAACTGGTGGGGCGCATCGCTTTGGCTCTCCTGGGTGTAGAGACTGGAGACTTGCCACTCACGCCAGAGACGACCCATCGTATCGTCAGCGACCTAGAGACGATGCAAGAGGCCAGGGAGTGGTTGAAGGAAGCCCGCGCGGACATCCGGCGAATCCGTGGTGCAAGGCGGCAGCGGGCTGGTGAGCGGGCACCGCAAGAACGCGTGTCACCAACTGCACAACCCCGATTCAATTTGCGCCCTTCGTTGCTGCTGAGCCAAGAGAACAGCGCTTGGCGCGTGGCCATACAAATGCCCTCGTTCGCGCCGCTGGCGGCGGTATCTCCCGATGTAGCGCAGTACCTGAGAAAGACGAAGGTTCGATTCAACGGCGGGTCCGGCCAGTGGCATCCGGCACAGATCCTCGCGATTCCGTCGAAGCTCCACGCGCTAATACATTGGCCCGATGACGGCACGGTCTTGCAGTTCAAGGACTCCTTCCCGCCCTTCGAACAGTTAGTGCGCCAAGAGGTGGTGCTGAACCCAGGTCCGCTATGGGTCTGCAAGATCGGGAACGATCGGATCGCTCGGGAAGTCCGTAGCCAGCAAATGCGACCGAGCAGCAAATACCTTGTCTTGGCACGGGCAGGTTTCGCCTTCGCGCCAATACCGGGCTTCGAGCCCGTCGAACTCCGCTGCGAAGGACTGACGGGCGTTCAGTTCTCACTGCCCGAACGCGTGTCCGACGAGCTTCGACATGCGATCAAGGCGCTCGGATTGTCGTTTGCCTCCACGGTTCGGATCTGGCCAGCAGGCCTGCCAGCGGTGTCTTGGGACGGTGAGGGCCAGAGCGAGTGGCTCACTACCGACACGCCTTGTTTCGGTATCGACGTCGACCACGAGGCAACCTCCTTCGAGGTGGCACTCGACGACGTATCAACGCTACAGATTCCGCGAGCGGGTGTGCAAGGTCCGTCCTGGGTGCAGTTGCCGCCACTTTCTTTGGGTCGGCATCGCTTGGTAGTCGAAGTGAAGAATAGTGCGGGCCACGGAAGATGGTCTGGCGCTTCGTGCGGCGAGGTGATTCTCGAGGTGCGCGACCCACTAGGACTGGAAGAATCGATTCACCAGCGCGGCGGCCTCATGGTGATCGCAACTCCTACGGACGCGACACTGGAGCACCTGGAGCGTGGCGAATTGCGGCTTGACGCGTTTGGCCCGACCGGCCGTGAAGTGCAGTTGTACATTGAGATAGAAGGCTCCCAGTCCGTCCGCAAGCCGTTCGAGAAGGTAGTGTTACCGGCGACGTTGACCGATCTGTGGAATCGACTACCGGTAGATATCCAAGAAGACCTTGGCGGCAGTTCCGCCTGCCGCCTGCTGATCAGCGCGGGCGAGATCGGCACGTATGCGTTGGCTCTGGAGCGCGAGAGCCGTCCGCTGCGCTGGCAACTGCGCCGGTTCCGGCATGCGACATCAATACGGCTGGTCGACGAGGCTGGCCTAGGAAGCCATGTCTTGTGCCAGATGGGTTTGCTGGACCAGCCAGCCACTGCCAGAGTTCTGGACTACGACGACTGTGTCGACGGGTTCGACGTGGATTCGCCTGGGGCACTGTTCGTCGTCGCCGGTCGCGACCGCCTGGACGCGGTCATCGTCAGCCAACCAGGGCAGGGAAATTTGCACGGACTAGCCCAACTGGCGCCGGCACCCAGACTCGACGGATTTGCGACGACGGTCGAGCGCGTGCCCAGTGACGTCGAGTTGTTGACCTTGTGGTCTCGGGCGCGCGTCGTCGGGCCTTTGAGCGCGGCTCGTCAAAGTAAGGTGGTCCGCTCGATGCGTGACGCGCTTGTCGGACTTGTGTGTGGCACGAGGTGGATGCAGGCCGAACACATGTACGAGCAGTCGGCCCGAGACGACGACGCGAAAGAGGTACTGGGTGATGCAATCTCGGCGCGTAGGGAGTGGCGGAGCTTCCCGGCAAAGCTGCGTATGTCGCACAAGGAAACTTTGGAGATGAACTTATCGCACGTCGTGCATTGGCTATTGGCGATCACCAAGGGGTTTCGCATTTGCGATGATGCGCTGCTCGTCGAACGTGCGCTGCGGTACCTGACTGATCCAAACAAGTTCATCGGATGGTCCCGTAATGCCACCGAAGAGGTTCTGGCACTCGCATCGAACGGCGAAATGACACGCGGGGTTCGCTATTTGCAGCTACTTTTGGAAGACAAGTCGTGGGACTGGAATTGAAATCGCTAACCCGTAACGCGTTACTCGTTGCCGTGGCGCGGCAGATCGGGATGGCGGACTTCGATGCGCGGTCTGATGAATTACCCTCGACTGTGGTTGCTGGGGTCCTGCGCCGGATCGCTGTTACTACGTGTCCTTGCCCGCGGGACTCCTTAGTCTGTTGTGCCGTCAACGCGTTCACCGGATTTGGTGAGGCAGAGGCAACTAAGCAGCACGTTCGGGATGTGCTCGACAGCCTTGTCGTCGTTGGCGACCTACTCGAATTGGGCGGATCGACATCTCTCCCTGGAATAGAGGCCGAGGACTGGCTGTACTGCGCGCCACCCACGTTTGTCGTGCGAGACGGATCAATTCTGCTCCTTGGCATTGAACCAGAGGATCAGGCGGCCATGCCGACATCGCTGCGCGATCGCGTGGTCCGTCGGAATGAGTTGCGTTACTTGCGGACGAACGGCGATGGCGATGGCATCGCAGCGCAGTTACGCGCGGCCGGATACCTTGAAGTCTCGAATGTCGCGTGGACACGCACTCCGCAAAATCAGACCGCCGAAGCCTTCCTTGAAGGCGTCGCTCGGCGTTTGCGCGAGTCGGGTGGTTTAGGCGCGCTGGAGGGTCTGCAGGTGTACGGGCCGTCCAACAAGACTCGGCCTTTCGCCTCGCGACTAATTTCTCCAGAGCAAAGGTCTGGCTATCACGTTGGCAGACGTCCGCAAGCCTTCGGGGCACCGATCTGGGTTTTTGTCGAACTCGACCAGGGCCGGCCTGTTCGTTTTCTGGATCTACCTTGGCGTGGCGGTAGGTTTCGCGGTTGCGATCAAGGATGGAGGGTTCAGAGCGCGCTCGATGTTCAAGCCGGTTGTCCGCAGACCTATCGCGTGACGCCCCTTGAGGGCGATCGCGATCGCTATGACTTCGTATCGCCGTTGCCGCTGTGGATCGAACGCAACCTCAGGATCCACGGTGAGAAGGTAAAAGCCGTTGGCGCGCTGTTCGCCTATGTACTTGACAGGAACTCTGGTCACGACGTCGATGAACTGGTGCAGCGCTACATGTGGTTCAAGCAAACCGCCTAGGGGGAAGGATGTCTAACACGATCCAGCAGTCTGTTTCCGAACTCCATCAGGCGCTCGTCGAATACATCGAGGCGACCTATCACATCGGCACCGAAGCATTGGTCAGGGCGCGCAAGCGCCTACTGGACGAACAGGGCAACATCCATGAGGTACCGTTTCTCGAGTCCACGCCCCGATATATCTCGGACCGCGCGTTCCCCGAGATCACAGGTCTTCCTGCGGCCGCGGTCGATCTCCTGGTGGCACTGTCAAAAACGGCGAAAGGCCACAAACCGCTGCTGCACGACCCGCCTTATTCCCATCAGGCCGAAGCGATAGAGGAAGCGATCGTCAATGGCAAAAACCTGTTGATCATGACCGGCACCGGCTCGGGCAAGACCGAGTCATTCCTGATGCCCGTCCTTTGCAAGCTCGCGATAGAGGCCAGTTCGAAACCCGATGCCTTTTCCGCCCCTGCGGTTCGGGCACTCCTGCTTTACCCGATGAACGCCCTTGTCAACGACCAACTCGGCCGACTGCGCTCGATGTTCAGCGATCCGCGCGTAGTGCAGGCCTTCCGCGGTTGGGCTGGACGCATCCCTAGGTTTGCGCGCTATACCAGTCGTACACCGTACGCCGGAGTGCGAGAAAAGGGCAAGGACGATAAACGCCTGAAGTCGCTCGACGAGTTTTACGTCCAAATCGAGCGCGAGGCTAGCGGCGCGGGTGCGGTGGCCGATCGCGCCCAAGCATTGATGCGACAGTTGCATACCAAAGGCAAGTGGCCAGCGAAGCCAAGTCTTTCGAAATGGCTCGGAGTCCCACACACACAATGGCAGGACCGCCATACCGGTAAATTCATCCGTGCGGTCACGTTGCCTGAAGACAGCGAATTGATTACGCGTCACGAAGTACAAGTCTCGCCACCGGATCTGTTGGTCACCAACTACTCGATGCTCGAGTACATGTTGATGCGTCCGATCGAGCGCCCGATCTTCGATGCCACCCGGGCGTGGCTTGAGGCGAACCCGACGGAGAAGTTTCTGATCGTGCTCGATGAGGCGCACTTGTACCGGGGCGCGGGCGGTGCCGAGGTCGGCCTGCTCATTCGCCGACTGACTGACCGGCTCGGGGTATCGTCCGATCGTATCCAGGCAATCTGCGCCACGGCGAGCTTTAGCGACAGCGAATACGCCAAGACGTTCGGCTCTCAACTCAGCGGTTGCCCCAAGGAGACTTTCAAGCCGATCAAGGGCACCTTCAAGAAAGGATCAAGAGCTTCGATCGGCACTCTCGCTGAGGCCGAGGCGCTAGCAACTGTAAGGGTCGCATCCCTCCAAGCAGCGGACGATTCACAGGAGCAGGCCGGCCTCGTAGCAGACTTCCTTGCTTTCCGTGGCGTAGCACCCACAGGATTCGTTGACCAGGACCTGCATGCCGCGCTGGAGACATTCGGCCCGTTGCAGTGGGTCGTCAACGAGACGATGGGCAACGCGAAGCCGCTGGCCGAACTGCCGTCGCAACTCTTCCCGGGAGTGGAGCCGAGTCTCGTAGCCACCGCATTCTCCAACTTGTTGTCGCTGGCCAGCTTGGCGCGATCGGCCGACGGTAACGGCCTGCTGCCTTGCCGTGTCCACGGATTCTTCCGCGGCTTACCAGGGCTTTGGGTCTGCATGGATCCCAACTGCACCGAGGTCGCTCCCGACGAGAAGAATTCCCACTGCGGCAGGATGTACACCCAACCGACCAAACAATGCGGCTGCGGGGCGATGTGCCTGGAGTTCTACACGTGCCGGCATTGCGGCGCCCCATACGCTCGTGCGTATACCGACAGTGTTGAGGAGCCACAGTCACTTTGGTCCGAACCGGGCGCGAACATAGCGCTCAACGACGGCGAAGTCGAACAACTGGAGGCGCTGGACTTGCTGCTGCAACATCCATCCAAGGAAGGCACCGTGGTACCGGTTGCATATGACGTGGAAACCGGCCGGCTCGGTGCTTACGACAGTGGGGACCGCTCGCGGATCGTGTATCGCCGACTGCTCAGCGCCAAAGACCTAGCCGATGATGACGATGAAGAAAGCGGCCCCGACAGGCGCGGTCAGTTCATTCCCTGTGGCATATGCAGCGGGAAGGCGGGCGGCGGAAGGTCTTCAGTGCAAGACCACATGACCAAGGGTGATCAGCCGTTTCAGGCACTAGTCGCCCGTCAGATCGAGATCCAGCCCCCCGGTCCGAAGACCGATGACAATTTCGCTCCATTGCGCGGTCGCAAGGTGCTGGCGTTTTCCGATTCGCGACAGGTCGCCGCACGTCTGGCACCGAATCTGCAAACCTATTCCATGCGCGATGCGCTGCGACCTCTGCTTGTCTGGGGTATGCAACGACTCCAGCAAGCGCAGGCGATCGAAAAACGAGGCAGCCTACAGGATGCTTACTTTGCGACTCTGCTCGCCGCCCGATGCCTCTCGGTGCGGCTGCGTCCGGAACTCAAGTCCGGCGAATCATTTGACGCCTACTTCAAGATCGGCGCGGCAATTGGCAGTGCTGGTGAGGTCGACGATGGGACTCTGATCGAACTCTACGACGAATATCACGACGCAACGGCGCCCGATGCATTGCTGGTGGAACTGCTCGGCGTGTTGCAGGACCGGTACATCGGCTTGGACGCGATCGCGCTGGGCTCGCTGACAGTTCGTCCTGGCAAGAAGAAGCAAGAATTGCTGAAGAAGCTACCTGACATCGCCGGCATTGCGTCGACCGAGGCGGACAAGCTATCGCTGGTGGGCTTCTGGCTGCGGTGCTGGCGCAAGAAGGGCAAGAAGGGCCATATCTGGTTCCATGGCATGGACGCCGACATGTGGCAGACCGACGTGCTCGGGCAGAGTGGCAAGTTCAGGGCTATCGAAAAGCTCCTGCCAGGTAAGACAGCCAAGGCCACTTTCGCCAACCATTGGCTGCCGGCGCTGCTCGACGAATTCACGGAGAAGTTGGGTCCGATCTATCGGCTAAATGCAAAGAAGCTCTACCTCGAACTCGGCGGCACTTGGATACGTTGCAGGAACTGCGCCTCCGTACACCGCTCGGTCAGTAACTTGGCAACCTGCATCGACTGCGGTGAGCCTGAGACTGTCCAAATCGATCCTTTCGTTGACTCGGTGTTTCGGGCTCGCAAGGCCTACTACCGCCGTGCCACCGAGGCCGTCTTGGCTGATAGTTCACAACGACCGCTGGCGCTGATCGCGGCAGAACACACTGCGCAGCTGAATTCTTCCGATCAGGAGGAGGCGTTCTCCAAGGCCGAGCGAAACGAACTACTTTTCCAGGACATCAACATTGCCTGGAAGGCGCTAGACGACGCGCCAGCCGCCATCGACATCCTGTCGAGTACCACAACGATGGAAGTTGGAATCGACATCGGCGCATTGTCGGGCGTAGCCCTACGCAACATGCCGCCCGGTCGCGCGAATTACCAGCAGCGCGCCGGCCGCGCCGGTCGCCGAGGTACCGCGGTAGCAACCGTCGTCGCCTTTGGCAGCGTCGACAGTCACGACGAGCATTACTTCTCGCATCCCTGGGAGATGATCTCGGGCAAGGTGGTCGACCCGATTCTCACGCTCGACAACCGGGACATCGCTAGGCGGCACATCCGTGCATTTCTGCTCCAGTGCTACCACCAGTACCGCCTGCCAAAGTTCGATGCCGGGCAACCGCACGATTTGTTTTCTGTTCTAGGAAAGGTCGGCGCGTTCCGCGAAGGGTCGGGCGTGCTCAACCGTGATGACCTGGCCGACTGGTTGTCAGAGAACGAAACCGAACTCAAGGTGCGAGTTGCGAAATGGCTCCCTGAGCAATTGACGCCTGCCGGTATCGACGCGCTAACCTCGGGCATGGTCCAAGACTGTCTCGACGCGATCGACAAGGCGATCACGAACAATCAAAACCAGATGCAGGGGGCGAAGAAG
>Ga0105240_10011636_pt1 | contig 12235 bp, 15 predicted proteins | sample KBSC54metaG_FD_80426 | JGI IMG/M metagenome (GOLD analysis project Ga0105240, IMG submission 80426) | Corn rhizosphere microbial communities from Kellogg Biological Station, Michigan, USA - KBS C5-4 metaG | ecosystem: Host-associated > Plants > Roots > Rhizosphere > Soil | place: Michigan, USA...
TCTCAATCCACTGGCCGCGTGCCATTCGGTCACTCTGGCGAGAGCTTCACGAGCGCCATACCGGTCCCATCCGGGTACGGGTCGTGATCCAACACATACCGGCCTTTCGCAACTACTGTACCGTCCGCCTGCCGCTCCGAAATGACGCACGTGTCACCCTTGCGTATTCCGACAGTGTCAACTTCCTTGCATGTCACACCTGGCTCGCTCATGTCCATATCGAACTCGCCGGCCTCGGCATTGGAATGCGGCTCGTCGAAGATGACAGCAACCGGATCGCGGGCCACGCCCCCGTCGGGAATGAACGTCGCCAGGGCGGCGAACTCATCCAGCGACAGGAAGTCGTCCAGATTTTCCCAAGCGGGAGCGGGCATGTCGGACTACTTCGTTTCCGAAGCCGGAGTGCTGCGACCCTTGCCGACCTTCGGCTGGGAGTCCGAAGCTGCCGGAACGGACCCTGCAGACTGAACGGCCTGTCCCGCCTCAGCGTTCTTGTCGGCTTGCTGGTCGGCGCGGTCCGCCTGGTGCGCCGCGATGTCTGGGTGTAGTGGCCGCTCGATCGTCGCGCTTGTTGCGGCCGGCGTATCCCCTTCCTCCAGGGTCGCGAGCTTCGCGTTCCGTGACCTCAATCAACTTGTCCACGCCGATAACCTCTCCGGCGACGACAATCGCATGCGTCAGTTTCAAAAGTACCGTCCTGACTGTGTTTCCAACGTTCACGTTGTTTTTCCCTTAAGAATGAAGGCCGCCACAAGGCGGCCTTCGGTTGGTTGACGTTCTGCCGCAGCCGACGGCCCCTTAGCTGCCCGCCTTGCGCCCGAGACAGAACGACTCGGTACGACGCACCGCGAAGTCCATGTCCTGAAACATGACGATGCGCAGCCGGCCCTTCTTGCTGTTGCTGTACGGGTCGACCAGCAACTCGAGTCCGCCCCACATACCGACAAGAAAGTCCGCGAAGTTTCCGTGAAACACGTCGCCCACCTGAATCTGGTTCGTGATGAGCGCGTTGTAGCCGTTGACCTGGTTCCCCGGCTCCCAAATGGTTCCGGAACCGTTCACGGCGAACTTAAGAGTTGTCTTCGCGTAGCCGCGGAAGCCAGGCGTCGAAACATACACCATCGAGTCAACATCGGCGTTGTCGATAGCGATCTGCGTCTCCATCTGGACCAACTCTGAGAAGGTCGGAGCGTTGCCCGCGAACGCAACGGCGTTGATGCCTGTATGATTCGCGATTCCAAGCGGCTGATTGCCGGCGCCGGTGCCGTAATAGCCGGCGCTGTCAGCAGCGAGCGCCAATCCGATTGCAAGGTCGCGGCGCAGGAGCGCCTCAACATCGAGGGACGACTGCAGGATCAGCTTACGGGTAACCTCGCTGTAGCCTCCGAGAGTCTTCGGCGTCATTGCGATCTGCCCCAGCTCGATGCCGGTCTCGGTCGTGTCGTCGTCCTCACCGATCCAGTAGCCGGTCGCTTTGCCGGTTTGTTTCGGGATGTCGACGTTGCCGACCAGACCGCCCAACGTGGCGCCCATCTTCATGATGGTTGCGCGATTGCGCAGAATCTCGATGAACGACGCCGCCATCAAGGTGGTCGCGACACCGTAGCCCCCCGTGTTCCCGATGGTGCCGCCAGCCGTGCCGGTCGTCATGACGCGCGTGTTGATTTCGCCGTATACCGAACGGCGCAGAATGTCGGTCGGAACGACGAATCGTTCGGACTTCTTCTCCTGTTTCTCGCGTGCGGCCTCGGACGCCTCGAACTCGAAAGCCGCTTCCTTCTGCGCGCGCTTGTCAGTCGGCTCGCTCAGTGCTCGGATCACGCGAACGAGCGAATAATTGCGGACTTCCTTCTCCGTCAGACCGATGTCGGAGCCCTGCGCCTGCTCGCTGAGCGGCCTGGCGGCTCGAGCGTTGACCGCCTCGAGCAACGTGCGCTGAAACTGCGCCTCGTCGTGCCCGTCGTTGATTGCGCCACGTACCAGCGCTTCAACATTGTCGACGGCCCTGCCGAACTTCTCGGCAAGCTGATTGATCGCGCGAACGCGTGCGCGCTCCGCGTCTGCCCCGGCCCTCTGCGCGGCTTCGCGGGCTTGCTGCTGTTCTTTCTCGTCCATCAGTCGGCGGTCTCCGGTCGGTGCGGTTATTTCAACTTTCGGCGTTGGTGCCATTCGTGTGCCGCCATCCTCTTCCGGCGACGGCGCTCGATCCTCGGCCGGAATTTCCAACGCGCGCCCGACGCCGACCGTGATGTCCGCCGGAACGCTAACGCTGCTGACCTCGAGCGGCTCCCAATCGGTCACGGTATATACGTCGAGGCCTTCGCGTTCCTCCGTCAGCTTTACCGCGCGGATCTCATAGCCGACGGAAACCTTGGTGCGGATCTGGTCCGCCATATCCTGCAGCAGCTCCTCGCCCGCGGCCGATCGGCTCAACCGAACGGTCGCGCGACCCTTGCGGGCTTCCGGATCGATCCGCGCGGAGCCAGGGACCACGACGCCGCGTTGATCAGTCCAATCGTGATTGTTAAGGAATGCGCCACCGTCGTTGAGTCGCTCGAGACGGGCCGCGCCAGGGTCATGCGACAGGACTTCAACCCAACCCCAGCGCGAGACCTCGGCCTCGCTGCTGAACGACAGCTCGACCGTTCTCGCCTCCACGTCGACGCCAACGACCTCGGCCGCGCGTCGCAATGGCCCCTTCTTTCGGATGGCCGCCAGGCAATCGGCCTCGCGTTGCTGCAAAGTGCGTTGACTCATCCTGCGTTGTCCTTCGGGGCGGCCGGCGCTACCGCCAACTTCTGATTCATGCTCGAGACGATAAACTCGTATGGAATGCCGGCGCTCTGCATGGCCTTGATGTCTTCAGCGATCTCCTGCCAAACGTGCTCAGGATCTTTGCCCCGTTCGCGAATCAACTGACTGAAGGACGCGAGTAAGTTGTCCTTCATCGTCTTCGCGGCCGTAGTATCGGAATTCGGGTCGACCCAATCCCAACGCCGTGGTTGCCACTTATGGGACTCGTAGTCGTCGATTAGCCGCGCCGGCAGCGCGAGACCCGAGACAGTTTTGACAAGCCCGCCCAACAGAGCGCGTTCGAGCACACGCGTGAACACCGGGTCACACAGTTCCTCGACCATGTGCTCCTGTCGCTCTTTGTAGTTTTCGCGCTCGTCCAACGTGCCCTGGCGTATGCTGGTCCACGTCACGCCCTCGCGATCCTGCGACAGATTCTCGTACGCGACACCGCCGCCGGCCGCCATGCCGCGCAACATGAGCTTGACGAACGGACCTAACTCGCCAGACGGATATGTTGGGTCATATTTTTCGAGGTGTGCGCCTTGTGGGAGCACGGGAATGGCTCCAGGTTCAGCATCGATCTCGAGCGGCCCGTCCTCTTCTTCGTCATACTCTGGCCCGAAGCCATCGTCCCAACGAATGACGCCCATTTTTGCGGCACCAAGGCGCGCGTTAACAATGGCCGCGTCTTCCATCGCGCCCATTTGCTTTGCGCGAAATAGGCCCGTGTCGAGCCAGGGCAGGCCGCGCTTTTGACCCGGCAACAATTGCTCGAATCCGTGAACGATGTCCTCGGCCGGAACTCGCATGTAGCCTCGGCCCGAGTAGCTGTAGGAAATCGAACTGCGTTCCGTGCTGTCGTCGCTGAAGTGATAGGCGATCGGCCGACCGTATGAATTGAATTCAATTCCTTGACGGATGAATGCGCCGTCGGCCAGGTCGAAACGGTCATACTCCACGGGACAGCGTTGCGGGTCGAGAAACTGGAGCGCGACCCGATACTTGCCCGCCTGGCGTCCGTCGATGAATCGGACGAAATACTCGCCGTCTCGCGCCTCCGTATGCACGCACATGGCTTGCATCGCGCGCCACGACCGCTTCCCGGTAATGTCGCAATTCTCGCGCTTGCCCCAGTCTTTGAACGCGGCCTCGATTGCCCTTCGCGCGTCGGGGTCCTCGGCCTTTGACTGTAGGATGATGCCCGCCGGCCCGACGATGTTCTGGCGCTGTAGGCGCAGATATGCCTTTACATAGTCGTTGTTTTGCGCTTGCTCCCTCGAGCGCGCGACCAACGCGCGTTGATATCGCGTGATGATCCAGTCGGCAGGCACCGGGAATGTTGGCCAGTCGCCTGTAAGACGATTCGAGTCCCCGGAATTGAACAGGGAGCGCACGGCTGCGTGGCTCCCGACCATGCGCGGGCGAACCCTCGGCGCCGGCTCAGGCTGCGGCGCGCGCGTGATGTCGAAACCAAACAGGCGCATCAGGGTTTGCCCCACATGCTGCCGCCCCGCATGACGACTTTGACTTGTTTCATGAATCGGTCGCGGCCCCGGCCGATGCCTTCCTCCCGTACGACAAGCCGTTTGTAGTAGTTGCGCAACCGAATCAGTTCAGTGATGCCGGTCCGGTATAGCTCGCGGTTGTTGATCCGGTAGCGCTCCTGATCCAACGTCGCGCGCTTCGCCAGCACGGCCTCGATAGCCTCGAGCGCCTTGCGGTTGTCGGATCGGCCGTCATATCCGGCTTCGACCGCCGCTAGGTCCGGCTTGATCTGGACACGGCCCGACTCAAGCTCGAGAACCTCGGTCCCGTCGGTGGCACGAAGCGAATAGGAGTAATCGCCAGGCGACCATGCCTTCGTGACGGTGGCCGCAACATTCCAAACATGGCGCGCGCCGTCACGGTCCGCCGGCAGATCCAAGCTCTCCGGCCCACGCATGATTAACGTCATTGTCCACGCGGTTCCGCTGAACTTGGCGCACCAAACCGCCGCGGAGAAATTGACGCCCGCTGAAATCGTCTTCGGGATGTACTGCACGCCTTACCGCTTCCAGCCGTTTACCCAATTCGATCGCGCACGGCGCGCTGCCGGCGACCGATGAATGCGGGGAGTCTGGTCGGCGGGTGTTTTTTTGGCCTCGGCCGGCATTTCCGTCGGTGGCGGTGGCTCCGGAGCGTTTAAACGCGGCGCGGGGGGTGGCCTTGTGCCAGAGACTCGCGGGTGCGTGAGGATTTTCTCAAGCAACCGTTTTAGCGGCGGCTGCATTATCTTCAGCGCCGCGAGCGCATACACACGACAGTCGAGCGCCTCGTTACGCGCCTTATCCGGCTTGCGCCACTCGCGGACGGGTTGCCCTTTCACGTACCTCAGCACGAGCTTCTCGGCCGTGATCTGTTGGCACCATTCCGCCAGGTTCTCGCGGCTCGCGGGCACATGACAGTAGCCGGGTCCCGGCGTCATGTTCGCCAGCCGGCGCATAACAATGAGCTTGGCTTCGTCGACACCGACGCCGAATAGGTCGACCTTGCGCGCGTTCTTTCCCGACTGCTTGCGCATGACCTTCTCGACGATCGGCCGCCCCCAACCGCCGATACCCTTGACACCGAACAGCCGACGGCCCGTTCTGCCGCGAAGATACTCATACGCGCATTGCGTGTATCCGCTCGTGCCGCCAGTGTCGAGACAGGCTGCGGCAATCCGGAGCGGCGAGCCGGACTCGTGCAAGTAGGTTTCCGCCAACAATGCGTCGAGTTCCTCCCAGACTTCGCCGGCCAACGGATCGCCCCATAGCACGCGGTAGTCGACCGACCATGATTCTTCCCCAACGCCCCAGGCAACGACCTCGACCTCGAGTCGGTCTGTTTGCATGTCGACGCCGGCAGTCAGATAGACTCCACCCATAGGAACCGTCGCCGGAAATTCCTCGGCCCGCTTCTCCAATTCGCTCGAATCGGCCTTGTCTCCTTGTTCTTCGAATGTCTCCGACAAACTGACGTTGACAAATGTCTGCAAGTCGTCTGTTCGGAGCTTCGCAATGTAATCGCGCACGATGTCGCCTAACTTGCGCATCGTCGAATACGCTTCCCACAGGTGATAAGACGCGTGTCCGCGGAACGGTTTTCGCGATTTCCAACCGGCTCCGATCGACTCCGCGTTGCGGATTGCGGCTATCCGCTGACCGTCATTCCATGCAGAACCGCACGCAACACACACATACGCCGCTGTCTCCGGCTTATGTTCGTCGTGTTTCAGGTCCTCGAGCGCGTCGCCAACACATGATGATATGCGCCCGACCCATGTAACCTGTTCCCATTTGAGCGCCTGGTGTTCGTTACAATGCGGGCAAGCGACGTGAAAGCGCCGTTGGTCACCGTCGTCATATGATGACTCGACATAGCTCGCGCCCTTAATGGTCGGCGTTGAAATCTCGACCATGAACCGCTCGTCGCCGAACGTCGCCGCGCGCTGCCACAGCAAGCCGACCGGGTGTCCTTCCTTCGTGCGCAGGTAGCCGTCAACTTCGTCGCACACAATGAGCGGCGCCGATCGGCCGCGCATCGTCTTCGGACTCCCGGCCCAGGCCATCATCAGAAACCCGCCGGGATAGGACTTCATGCGCTGATTGTTGACGCCGTCCCGGCCTCGCGGTTTCGCAATTCGCTTGCGAATCGCCGGACTGGAGTCGACCAGCGGGTTAAATTTCGTCTCGAGCCAGGTTTGCGCATCGCCTTGCGCCGGCTGCATCATCATTTGCGAGCGCGGGCGCATGGCAATTGCATAGCCTTGTACGCACAGCGCGCATGTTGTTTTGCCAGTCTGCGCGCCCCACATGAGAGTAACCCGGTAGCAGTCCGGATTAATCATCATGTCCATAGGCTCGCGTTGAAACGGCGCGTTGGCGACGCGGTACGGTCCGGGGATCGCGTTTCCGGCTGGTATGCGGACGTTGGCTTCCGCCCACTCGGATGGCGCCAGGTCCGGCGGGGGCCGGAGCATCGCCAGGGCGGTGCGTATGGTGCGCTCGACGCCTTGCGGATTAGCGAACGCTTCGGCGTCAAGCATCGTCGTCGTTGCCGTTTTCTTCTTCGGCCGGTAGCTCCGAATCGTCGGCCGTGATGTCTACGGACGAGAGGCTTTCGAGTACCTCGTCGATTTCCGCCAACGCGATCCGTTTAAACCGTCTCTCATCGGTCTCGCCGATAAGCTGGGTTACCAGTCGCGTGACCAGCCGGCCGCGCAAATTGCTTTGGACCTCGACGACGACGCGCGATAGCACGCGCTCGACTTGCTCGAGCGGCGCGACCTGCGCCTTGCGCTGCAATAGCTCGAGTTCCGCTGTTATCGTCTCGGCGCGTAGCTTGCGGATCTTGAGTCGCGCTTCGTCCGCTACGTCTTCGCCGCCGGCATCGGCGGCGGCCCGCTCCTCCCGCCACTTGGCAACGTCGGCCGTGTCGAAAACCCATTCCCGGCCTGACGCGCCGCGCTGGTCAAATGGGCATCCCTGCTGCACCCATGAGTCGACCGTCGGGAGAGAGACGCCAAAAACGGCCGCCAACTCCCGACGGTTTACCTTCTGGCCACGCCCCTTTGCCATGGTTCCATGCGACTTTCGTGTCTGCGCGTCAACAAGAAACTAACTTGCCAACGGCACGCACAACGCGAAATCGGAGGTGTCGGGGACCCCGCCCGCCGGGGGTGGCATGGAAGGACCCGCGTTATTGTTAAATGGCACAACGGGGGTGCAATTGGAAAGAGCGCGAACTGTGGGCGGATCGCCGCCAGATTTCGGTGACGCACACGCCTCGCGCGCTGTTGGTTTTGCACCGTTAATAGTCACGCCTTGCTGTCCCTCCACGGCGCAAGCCAACGCCCGATGTTTTATCCTGCACTCGTGATACATGCGCGCGACCTCGATGTGATTTCGCAGCAGCTCACTTCGGCTCCCGTTGTCTGGTTGCGGCAGTGTCTCTGGGCACAGCTCCAGGTGCGTTGGGGGAATTACCAGGTCCGGCACTGGCGGAGTCACTTCCTGAATTCGCTTCGCGCCATGTGCGCAAGCCGTCAGCGTCAAGACTGCAATCAATAGGGTCGGGATTCTTCTGAACATACGCCTGTGCTTCCTTTTCGATTTTTATGAAACTAACTTCTGTCCGTGCCGTTTCAGCGATGCGCTGCTGCTCCACGCGCGCCGCGTGTAGTTCATTTGCGTGGTCGTCCATTCGCGCGCCCTCGACGACTGCGGTTTGTTTTTCTTCCTGGGCAATCGTGACCTTCTGTGCCGCGATAGTTGCGCGGGAGTCGCGGATCTTCCATCCGGCGAATCCGCTTCCGACTGTCCAAACAATGACGCCAACAATGATTGCAATGGTTTTCGCACTCACGCCGCAGTCCTCATGACTCCACCAGCATTGACATAGACCACGCGCAACGACTCGGCCGTCAACTCGCGCTGTCCGTAGCCGGCGCCCGGCAAACTCGCCCAGGTGCGCCGCGCCGCATTGATAGCCTCGTAGAGCCGGCCGTCCCGTACGTATGAATACGCGCCGTTCTGCCGCAGCAATTCGATACAAGCGCGGTCCTGTGACACCGGACTGAAATCCGGCAGCTCGGACTTACCCAAGAGCGCGCGCAAGCCGTCCCATGTCGGAATGAGGAATTGATACCGGCCCGCTGCGCTCGAGCGTATGCCGAGATTCGCGAGCGTCACGGTGATGCGCGGATGATCCGCATAACTTTTGAACAGCGAACCGCCGACGACAACGTCGTAGCCGTCGTCTTCGCTAAATCTTGCGACGCCCTCGGCGTGTGCGATCATGTCGAGAAACGCTGCGACGTTCTTGCCGCCGCACTGATCAACCGCGAGTCTAGTCATTCCGTAACTCTCTCCTGTAACTCCAGCCCTTCGAGCCGCGTTCGTGCAATCGCCGCGTATTCGTCGGACAGTTCAATTCCGATGAATCGTCGGCCCTCGATCAAAGCGCCCACACCTGTCGAGCCGCTCCCCGCAAACGGGTCCAACACAACGCCTCCAACCGGGCAAATGCGCGACACATGGCGCATAAGCTCCGTCGGCTTTCCCGTGACGTGGTGCTTGTCGGCCTGGCGCACATTCACGCGATACGTTCCCGGCAAACAGCCGATTGCCTCGCGTTGTGGCATCGCGCCTTTTGAGCCCCACACCATGAACTCACACGAACTCGCGAACCGCCCCATACTCGGCCGCGGCGCCGGCTTGTCCCATACCGCAACACCGCGCCAGATCCAGCCGCCGGCTTGTATCGCGTCGGTAGTCGTCGGCAATTGCCGCCAATCCGAGAAGCAGACCAGCGGCGCACTTGGCCGCGCTACGCGCAAGCATTCCGACAGCCAGAGCGTCGACCAATACGCAAACGACCGTTGGTCGCGGTTATCGCCGCTGAAGTCTGGCCGACGCGTTGCAACGTTGCTGAGAACGTACTTTTTGTTCGTCGACCTCGTCCGATCCGCCAAAGATTGCCCGCCGCTCGAGTAGGGCGGGTCCGTGATGACCGCGTCAACGGACTCGTCCGGCAAGCGACGCAATACCTCGAGCGCCTCGCCCATATACAGCTCAAACGGCTTGAGCACTCGCCGCACCCTTGCTGTGGCCACTCAACATATTGGTCAGGGTTTCCACCTGGTCCCGAAGTGCTTTCACTTCCGCGCCGAGTTCAGCGATTCTCGCGACCATGCCTTCGCGATCCTTCATCAGCGCGTCGGCCCGCTCGCGCTCCGCCTTCAATTCGTCTTGCAACCGGAGAATTGTCGCAACGTTGGCTTCGTTGGCCGTGCGATCAACTTGCGCGCTCGACAGGTATTGCCGCAAGTAGATTGCGCCGGCGCCAATCGCGGCGATAGCTCCGCCGCCCCATGACAGCCACGAAGGCATGCCCTTTGTTATGTCGTCCATTCGCCCGCCATCGCCGTGGAAATTCGCGGTGCATGCTGCCGCGCTCACTGCGGCAATTCCTCGACCGAGATTTCCGCACGGCGAATGTTGCGCACGTGCCGCTTTGTCACTCCGAACACGTGCGCCGCAATCTCGAGGCTCGCGCCGTCTTTCAACATGCGCAGAATTCCGCGGTTGCGCTCCTGCCTGTTCATGTCAGCGCACGCCGCCGGATATAGGATTTCGCCGCCGAAAGCGCGCACGAGCTTGGCCGCCGTATGCCATCCAATCATTGCGACCAACGGGTGATCCGGCGTGAGTCGTCGCGGCACGTAAAGGATCGGCCGCCCTATCGGATGGTCCTTCGGGTATCGCCGCGGTAATTGCCGGATGAGTTCCAAAGCCGGCTCACGGCCAATCACATCTGCGATCTGTTGGACGCTCGAGGGTAATGTCGGCATGGGGGGGGGAAATCAGGGTCATCAGTTATCCCCAATCTTGGCCGCATATCTGAGGCACGACAATTATTCACAGACGTGAATAGGGTACGAGTCTGGCGAGGCTGTACCTGCCTCATTCCCCCAAAAAACTAGAGGCTTACGCTCATGGCGAGTACATGGGTACAAGTCCGCCTATATAGGCGCCCCGCATCAGGATATCCCGGGCGCTTAGATATCCCCGTTTTCCGCTTTCGTGGGGTTTCTCATCAATAGTTGTACCCATGTACTCACGACTAGTAAATATCGTTGTAAAACAGAACGTTAAGGCGGGTACAAGGTAGGGGACAAGGATAGGGTTCGAGTTCGCCGCCGGAGAGATTTTCCGGCTTTCTGCCAGGATATCGGGGGCATTTGTCCGGCCGCCCCACCTGCCGCGGCTCTCGCCGAAATCTGGCGCCGACATAGACTCGCCTGCGGGCCGCAGAGATGAAAAAACGGCGGCACGGCCGCCGCCCAGGCCACCGCGCGTGCCTTTAGCAGACGACCTTACGGCTAGCGAAGACAGAACCGCTCGAATATTTCTACCGGGTTAACATCGAGCGCACAACGATATGCGATGCCTTACCGCCGCTTCAGGACTCTGTCAAGCAGATCATGCGGATCGAGTTCAAGCGCGTCAGCGATTGCAATGAATTCCTCAGTACGCACCGAATGTTGCCCGGCCTCGATTTCGTACACGTACGTGATGTGCTGGTCGAGCTTCTCAGATAGAGCGCGCTGCGAGAGCTTACGTTCCAGACGAGCACTACGAATCGCGTTAATAACAGCCCGTCGCAACGCCGGATGCTTCCGCATATTTCTCCCTGCTGAAATGGATCTGCAGGAGATGCAATAGACGGCTTGCACCCGCGCTGGCGAATTACCAGCAGGGGCGATAACATGCGCGTGGCGGTACGTACTGCCGCCAGCGGCGCCCGCTGATGCTAGGAACATCAGCGAGCGCCTGACCACATCAAGCATCACAGGTGCCCAACATGGCTACGCGTAAGTCTACCCGCTCCGGGGGCCAAAAGACTCCCCCCAGGCGCGGGAATGAAATCCGTACACATCCGTCAAAAATCCGTAAACAGACCTTAAGAGAAGAGGGACTTCCTGCAGGACTCCGCAAAACCCTTCGCGACGACGCCTTAAAGCCCCTGGCGCTGGACCAGATACGCATGTACCTCGTGGTCCAGGCCCTGACGCTTGCGACCTATCTCGAATGTAAGGCGCCCTTCAAAGCTAGGAAGGCTCGCGCTGCTCGCCACCATTTGTTTGCTGCGATCGACTCAATCGCTGCCGCGATTAAGCACCTGACTGCCTTCGCCCGCAGCGCTGAGAAACCAACTGCGTTTTCTCATACAAACCCTGGGAGGGGGCAGGTATGAGCCTAGCCGACAGGGACCTAGCACGTTTGTACCTGAGTCTTCAACTCGGTGTGGAGAAGTGGGGCAGGGAGGCCGGTGCGGCACCAAGTCCCGGCGACCATGCTCGTTGTACTGGGTTCGCGTCGGGTATTCGGTGGGCCATAGCGGAAGTTGATGCTCACCAGACGGCGGCTTTCCAGCGCTTCCGCGAGGGCCGGGGACCAACCATTACGCGGGCTCTGGCCAGCGCTGTGTCAGATTTTTGTTTAACTCGTGGCATCCCGCAGCAGGACCTCGCGAACTCTTTCGACGACAACGTAGCCTACGAGTTATTCCGTATAGGAGAGTATGAACCTACTCTGACTGAAGTATTCAGACTCGCGTCCGTGCTCAAGGTGTCTCCCGATGCTCTCGTTGCCTCTTCGGTTATGAGGTTGGAACTGTTGGGGCAGGCGGGCCGTGACATTCTGGTTGACTACGTTGGGCTCAGACGACTTTACGTTCTTGAGCTGCCAGGAAATGAATCGGCATCAGCTCACGGGATGGCGCTCTACCATTGGCGTGATTGTTTCAGAATTGGGCGGGCGCTCAACCGCGAACGGGAGGAAAGGGGTGAGCCACAGATAACACACATTGCCGTGTTCGCGCTAACGGCGGAGGTGCCCCTAACGTGACAACGCAA